>ERZ1673787.34-NODE-34-length-33729-cov-18.155669_pt1 | contig 33729 bp, 30 predicted proteins | sample MGYA00580129_ERZ1673787 | MGnify/ENA primary metagenome ERZ1673787 (study PRJEB41219, sample SAMN04549613) | soil metagenome | isolation source: soil | place: USA: Texas, Brazoria NWR | collected 2008-10-24 | study: EMG produced TPA metagenomics assembly of... | reverse complement strand
TCCGAAAGAATGTGCAAAATCCGGAACAATCCGCAAAAATTTTGCACATTATTTCAGAATCCATCTGAAATAATTTGAAAAAGTGATTCTGAAATAATGTGCTAATTTACACGATTTGAATGCCAATTAGGGCGAACAGGGCGCCTTTTAGCCGATTGATTCGCTTGGCGATTCGTTCGTTCGACAGCAACAGATGCCGCAGTTTTTCCGCGCCGATGCTTACCAATGTGAAGACAACGAGCGCTTGAACGAGAAAGATGACGCCTAATACAAGCATTTGCTGCGGGATCTGGCCCGCTGACGGATCAACAAACTGAGGCAAGAGCGCCAAAAAGAAGAGCGACACTTTTGGGTTGAGCACGTTCATCAAAATGCCTTTTTTGTACAGCGAGGCGTATGCCATTGGCTTCTGCCGTCCAAAGGCGAGACTGCTGTCTTTTTCGCGGAACGCCTGCCAGGCTAGGTACAGCAAATACACAGCGCCCGCGTACTTGACGATGGCAAACGCCAAGGAGGATTGGTAAATGACAGCCGAGACGCCGAGCACCGCCGCGCTGATATGGACAAGCAGCCCTGTGCACAGCCCGAGCGCGGTGGCGATGCCCGCGTGTTTGCCTTGGGACAGGCTTTGGGCGATGACGAATAAAATGTCCGGACCCGGGGCGAGTGTCAGCACAACTGCGACGCCTAAAAACGATAAAGCCGTATCCATTTCCATCGAACACACCTCTTTGTTTGTCTATCGTGCCGGTTGTTTCTAAGTTTCGCGATCTTCTCGTGCGATTCCTCCTCTTTTTCATAAAAATCGCTTCGTTTCCTGTTTGACAAACGCATCGGCGCGATTGAAAATAATGATGTGGCCATGGTTTGCGAGAGGTGAGGTGCATGGATTCGCGGCTTGTTTCAGCCATCAGCTAAGTGGTGAACGAATTGTTTCCCGTTGAAGCATCGCTTGTCATTTCCGATGACCGGCGGTATATTTACTATCAGCCGAGCCGGCAAATTGATTTGAAAATTCGTCCGGGGGACGAAATTAAGCCGGATTCGGTGACATACAAAGCGTTGGTGATCCGCCGGAAGATTGAGGAGCAAAAGGACAGCCGGGTGTTTGGCGTTCCGTATTTCGGCGTATCGGTTCCGATTTTAGAAGACGGGGTGCCGAAAGGGTGCGTGACCGCCGTCTGGCCGAAAAAGCCGCCTCTAGCGATATCGTATTTGACCATACGGACGATGGACCGATGGATTCCGATTCCGTTTGAAGACGTTGTGTATTTGGAGGCGAAAAAACGAAAAACGTTTGTCAAAGCGTTGCATGCCGAAGGGTATCATAAATATCATTTGACCGAATTGGAGTTTTCGCTCCCGAGCCACCAGTTCGTCCGTTGCCATCGGTCGTATATTGTCCATGTCGATTATATCGCTGAAATTCATCCGGATTCGCACTCCACGTTTTTGCTGATCATGAAAGACGGTTCCAAAGTGCCTGTCAGCCAAACGTATGCCAGCCATTTTCGACGATTGCTCGGCTTTTAGCGACACCGCCGATACGGGCGGGTATTTTTTTGCAATGAGACGGGAGGCGCCGCTGCGTCGTGGCCTTGTTGATTCTTGAAACCTTCAAACATCATCGTGTCTGGATGGGAGAAAGGCGTTTCGTCGCTAAACCGCCATCGTTTTAGGCGCAAATCGGGCAAGACTTGACGTTGGTTAATCCGGAAATGGTTTGCTTTCGCCCCCGTAACAGCGAAAAATCGGTTTTTTCTGTGTTATGTAGAAAAAATGCTGCTTTAGTGCAAAAGAAAGCCCTCTCACTCCCATTCGAATGACTTTCCCTTTGTTGGCCGCTATAATGAGAGAAAAAAACAAAGGGGGAGACTGCTTTGGAACAACGCATTCTCGAACGGATCGGCCCTCGGGCGTTGAGGGGGGCGGATTGTGACGGCGGAAACAGCGGCCTCGTGGATTCATGACGGCATGACGCTTGGACTGAGCGGTTTTACTCGTGCGGGCGATGCCAAAGCGGTGCCGATGGCGCTCATTGAGAAGGCGAAGCAGCAGCCGCTGAAAGTGGACGTCTATACAGGGGCTTCGCTCGGTTCAGATATTGACAAATTGATGGCGGAAGCGGGCATGATTCGGAAACGGCTGCCGTTTCAAGCTGACGCGACGATGCGCCGGAAAATTAATGAAAGGGAGCTGCTGTTTGTCGACCAGCATTTGTCGCATACGGCGGAACTCGTCCGTTCTGGCGTGCTGAAACCGATCGATTACGCTATTGTGGAAGCGGTTTCGATTGCGGAGGACGGCATGATCATCTCGACGACGTCTGTCGGAAACTTATCGATAGGTGAGGGGTTTCTTTCAAAGATTGAGTTAAATAATGGTAGATATTCGGCGGTTTCTAATTGTATAATATTGTTATAGTTTCCTATAAAAAAACAAGGAGAGAGGAGGACAGGTCGGGTAAAAGATGATATGGCAGTCGTAATGAAAGGAAAGTGAAACGAAAGGGGAGCAAACACGTGAAATGGTTGAGGGCCATCGGCCTGTCGTTGCTGCTGCTCGGGGTCTACCATTCTGCTGCCTCAGCGGAAACGGTGGATTTCATCAAGCCGCCGTCTTCGGTGAAGGATGTCGTTGCAAAGTTTTCCGAGCCAAAAGAAATAGCGGCAAACGAGTTGGTTGTGAAGTTTAAAGAAGGAATCAGCGAACAACGACGTGAAGCGTTGCTGCGGCCGTTTCGGGCTGCCGAGCTTTCATTCATGGACATCGGGAACTTTTCCCTGGTCAAAGCGCCGAAAGGCACGGATTTGAAAGGGTTGGCGGCCAAGCTGGTCAGGCTTCCGGAAATTGAATCGGTGGAACCGAACTACGTGATTGAACGGGCTTATACACCAAGCGATCCAGGGTACAGCAAACAGTGGCATTTGAAAAAAATCAACGCCCCAAAGGCGTGGGATACGACAAGAGGATCGGGGCAAATTACCGTGGCGGTCGTCGACGACGGGGTGCAGATGAACCATCCCGATTTGGTGGGGAAAATTGTATCCCCCTACAATGTGTTGACAGGAGCGAAGTCGGTCCCGGCTGGGGAGCATGGCACGCATGTAGCCGGCATCATTGCCGCGTCGATCAATAAAAAAGGGGTCGTGGGCGTGGCGCCGAATGTGAAAATTATGCCGGTGAACGTGTTCGAAGGCGATGGGGCGACGAGTTACGACGTGGCGTACGGAATCGTGTATGCGGTAGACCACGGAGCGAATGTGATTAACCTCAGCCTCGGGTCGTACTCCGCGACAGTGTACGAAGCAGAAGCGGTGCAATACGCGGTGTCCAAAGGAGTTGTGCTTGTCGCGGCGGCGGGAAATGACGATACATACTTCCCGGTGTATCCGGCTGCGTTTGACCCGGTCATCGCCGTGAGCGCTACGGACAGCAGCGATTGGATCACCGATTTCTCCAACTACGGCGATTACATCGACCTCGCCGCCCCCGGAGTCAACATTTATTCCACGTTTCCGGGAAGTTCCTATTACAGCCTGCCTGGGACATCGATGGCGGCGCCGATCGTATCGGGCACGGCAGCGCTCGTGTTGTCGAAAAATCCGCTGCTGACGCGCGGGGAAGTCGAGAGCATTTTGCGAAAGTCAACCGTCGATCTGGGCGGTAAGGGATGGGACGTGTCTTATGGGTATGGAAGAGTGGATGCCTATAAGGCGGTGCGGAACACGCCTTCGCCGCTGTCTTCGATTTCGGCGGCAGGAACGTTTACAATGAAGGGAAATAACAAGGTTGGGTTTTCGCTGTCCGCCTATAGAAAAGGGCTGAAAGTGACGGCGTACGTAAAAAACAGCAGGGGGTACGCCGTCCGGACGATCGCCAAAAACAAGCTTTGGAACAGCAACCGCATTTCCTTGTCGTGGGACGGCAAACAAGATAACGGCGCATTTGTCGGAAGCGGCGCGTATACGATGGTCGTTCAAGTGTCGAACGGGCGCGAAACGGTGGCGAAAACGAAGCAAATCAAGGTTGTAGACAGCGTGGTTCCGTCTATTCAGCTGTCATCTTCCACTGTATCGTTCTCGCCGAAGGCAAAAGGGAAGGTGTCCATTCCGTTTGCGCTCAACAAAAAGGCAAGCGTCACGGCGCAAGTGTACGATTCGAAAAACAAGCTCGTGAAAACGATTTGGAGCAACAAATGGCTTTCCGGCGGAAAACAGACGCTTGTTTGGGACGGGAAAAATGCGAGCGGAAAGCTGCTGCCTGACGGAACGTACCGGTTGAAACTGTCCGCAGTGGACGACAAAAAACGCAAGGCCGCCGCGCGCAGCCTCTCGGTCGTGATCGATATAAAAGTCGCCTTTAGCGGCGTGTCGCTTGGCCAAACACTGTTTAAAATGGACGGGGTGGCGAAAGCAAGCTTCCGGATGAATCTGAAAGAGCCTCTCGTCGTTTCTGCCTACGTGAAAACAGAAAAAGGAGCCATCAGCAAACAGCTTTTGCGCAATAAAAAATACAACAGCGGTTCTTATACGGTCAGCTGGGACGGAAAAGACAACAAAAACGCCTTTGTCAGTGAAGGAAACTACTATTATACTGTTGAAATTGCCGACTTGTGCGGCAACAAGCTTGTGGTCCATACGGCGAAATTTAAGGTGGAAGATTGGCGCAAGCCAACCATTCAGGCACCGGCCGATTTGTATTATGTCCAGCAAGGGCCATTTGACATCCCGTATACGCTGTCGAAGGCGGGCAGCGTCACGGTGGAAATTTACCAAGAAGGTTCGTCCCTCGTGCGCACCGTTCTCTCTGGATCGCAGCAAGGCCCGGGAAGCAAAAAGGCGGCGTGGGATGGGAAAGACGGAAGCGGCCAGTATGTCGCTGACGGGCAATATGAGGTGCGCATGAAAGTGGTGGACGCCCGCGGGCAGCAGGCTTCCTTCACGAGCCGCCTGCACGTCGACTTGACCAACGTGGCCGCGCCGCAAGTCGTCTGGTTTTATGAAGAAATGGGAAGCGAAGTCCATTTCCGGCTGTCCACGCCAGCGACGGTGACGGCGGAAATTTTCAATGAGGCAAGGGAAAAAGTGCGGACGATCTGGACGGAACATCCGCTTAACGCCGGCGATCAAGTGCTGACATGGGATGGATTGAACGACAATGGCGAAACCGTGTTTTACGATGACAGCGTCTATACGTTCCGCATTGCCGCCCGGTTTGCGAATGGGGTGATCGAAACGGCGGAAGGGAAAATCGATAACAGCGCTGATCCTCCATGGCTCGTTTCTTCCCTTTACTCTTTCACCTATGACAGCTATGGCAACCGGACGGCCTTGAACTTATCGATTCGCGTCACGGAAGCCGTGACGGCTACGTTATTCGTCTATGACCCGTACGGCGATGCGTACATTGATAAGAAGACCTATTCGCTGAAGGCCAATGTGGAAACCAACATCGTGTATGCGAAAAAAGACAAATACAGTGACTACGATTACTTGCTTGCATACAAAGACCGTCTCGGCAATGTTTACGTCTACGGCGTGGACGAAACGGAAGAAACGGGATATGCAGCTTCGTACCGCCTGCAAAAAGAAAACGGAGCCAAAAACGGGTTAAAACGATCCGTGAACTGATCATAAAAGACCGCCTTGCCGATTCGGCATGGGCGGTCTTTATCATTGCGGCTGCTTCTTTTTCTCCAAAAACGCCTTCCCATAGGTTCCGTGGTCGTGGAGCATGGCGTGCTCGACTTGGATCGTGGCATGCTCAATGCCGTATTTTTCCTTCAGCATTTCATTCACCGCCAAAATGACACAAAGCGGCTGGATGTGCTCGCTGACAAACACATGGGCCGACAGTGAATAATGGTCGGTGGAGATGGCCCATAAATGCATGTCGTGCACGTCCTCGACTCCTTCGATGCTGCGGATGTCGGCGCGGATTTGTTCGAGGTCGAACTGTTCCGGAACGGCCTCCATCAAGATCAAGTACGATTCGCGCATAATTTTCGCCCCGCCTGTGAAAATGATGGCGGCGATCACGAGGCTGATGATCGGGTCGAACACCGTCCAGCCGGTGAAGGAAATGAGCAGCGCGGACACGATGACGCCGATTGAGCTGATCAAGTCGCCGATGAAATGCCAAAGGGCGCTTTGGACGTTTAAGTTGTCTTCCTCTTTCGTGCTCCGGCTCAAGACGATGGTCAAGATGAGGTTGACGACAAGGCCGATCGCCGCGATTCCGAGCATAAGACGGAAGTTGATCGGTTCAGGATGGAGAAAACGCTGAATGCCTTCCCATAAAATCCACAGCGCAATGACGGCCAACGTCAGCCCGTTCAAAAACGATGTGATGATTTCAAATCGCAAAAAACCGAACGTAAAGCGGTGGTTCGGCGGGCGCGTTGCCATGTAGAGGGCGACCATGCTCAATCCAAGCGCCAATACATCGGATGCCATATGGGCCGAATCGGACAACAAGGCGAGCGAGTTTGAAAGCACTCCGCCGATGATTTCGATCGCGGTGAAAAAGACGGTCAACAGCAATGTAATCCAAAGCGCTCTTTTCGATTGGCTTTGCGTTTTTACATGGGGGAGATGATGGAAATCGTATGTTGCAGGAACCATAGCGCACCTCTCTCTTTATAATAATTATTAATTTAAATATATTATAATATAATAACCCGAAACGGTGCAACCTATTTTCTCGACATGAGCGGCCATTCATGATGAAATTTGTCAAAAAATATAGAAACCTTTTTCGAGGAATGAAGCGTTTCAGCGGCGAATAAGGAATACTGTATGGTCATCATCTTGCTTCAGAAAGGATGCGATCCGGTTTGATTGCGGCGAATCCGACGGATTTGGAAGTGTATTTGTTTCATGAGGGCAGCTTGTATAAAAGCTACGAGCTGTTTGGCGCCCACGTGATCGATGAGGGCGGAAGGGCCGCCACCCGCTTTTGCGTCTGGGCGCCGCATGCGCGCGACGTGCGCCTAGCCGGCAGCTTCAACGGCTGGGACGGGGCGAAGTTCCGCCTCACCAAAGTGAACGATGAAGGAGTATGGACGATCGTTGTCCCGGAAAACTTGGAAGGGCATTTGTATAAGTATGAGATTGTCACGCCGGATGGGCGGGTGCTGCTGAAAGCGGACCCGTACGCGTTTTGCTCCGAAGTGCGCCCCCACACCGCCTCGATTGTCTACGATCTGAAAGGATACCAGTGGAACGATCAGTCTTGGCAGCGGAAGAAGCGGCGAAAGCGGATTTACGAGCAGCCGATGGTCATTTATGAGCTCCATTTCGGTTCGTGGAAGAAAAAGGATGGCCGTTTTTTGACGTACCGTGAGATGGCCGATGAACTCATTCCGTATGTGCTCGAACATGGGTTCACGCACATTGAGCTGCTCCCGCTTGTTGAGCATCCGCTCGACCGTTCGTGGGGGTATCAAGGGACCGGCTATTATGCGGCGACGAGCCGCTATGGCACTCCGCACGATCTCATGCATTTCATCGACCGCTGCCATCAGGCGGGGCTTGGGGTCATTCTCGATTGGGTGCCGGGGCATTTTTGCAAGGACGCCCACGGGCTGTACATGTTTGACGGCGCCCCGACGTACGAATATGCGAACGAAAAAGACCGGGAAAATTACGTCTGGGGGACGGCCAATTTTGACTTGGGCAAACCGGAAGTGCGCAGCTTTCTCATCTCCAACGCCTTGTTTTGGCTCGAGTATTACCACGTCGACGGATTCCGCGTCGATGCGGTCGCGAACATGCTCTATTGGCCGAACAACGACCGGCTCTATGAAAATCCGTATGCGGTCGAGTTTTTGCGCAAGTTGAACGAAGCGGTGTTTGCCTATGACCCGAACGTCTTGATGATCGCCGAAGATTCGACCGACTGGCCGCGGGTGACGGCGCCGACGTATGACGGCGGGCTTGGCTTTAACTACAAGTGGAACATGGGCTGGATGAACGACATGCTGAAGTATATGGAAACGCCGCCGCATGAGCGGAAGCATGCGCACAATCAAGTCACCTTTTCCCTCCTTTATGCGTATTCAGAAAATTTCATTTTGCCGTTTTCCCACGATGAAGTTGTGCATGGCAAAAAGTCGCTGCTCAACAAAATGCCGGGGTCGTACGAGGAGAAGTTCGCCCAGCTGCGGCTGTTGTACGGCTACATGATGGCGCACCCCGGGAAAAAGCTGTTGTTTATGGGCAACGAATTCGCCCAGTTTGATGAATGGAAGTTTGAGGGAGAGCTCGACTGGGTGCTGTTCGATTTTGACTTGCACCGGAAGATGGATGAGTATGTCAAGCAATTGATCGCCTGCTACAAGCGGTATAAGCCGTTTTACGAGCTCGACCACGACCCGCACGGGTTTGAATGGATCGACGTTCATAATGCCGAACAAAGCATTTTCTCGTTCGTCCGCCGCGGGAAAAAAGACGGCGATCTGTTGGTAATTGTTTGCAATTTCACAAATCAAGCGTACGACGACTACAAAGTCGGCGTGCCGCTTTTGGCTCCGTATCGGGAAGTGCTGAACAGCGATGCGGCGGACTTTGGCGGATCAGGGCATGTCAATTCGAAGCGGCTTCCGGCGTTCAATGAACCGTTTCACGGAAAGCCGTACCATGTGCGCATGACGATTCCGCCATTTGGCATTTCGATCTTGCGCCCAGTGCAAAAACGAGGGGAGAGAAAGCAAAATGAAGAAGACGTGCATCGCCATGTTATTGGCCGGCGGGCAAGGAAGCCGGCTTCGCTCGCTGACGAAAAACATCGCGAAACCGGCCGTGCCGTTCGGCGGGAAGTACCGGATCATTGATTTTACGTTGAGCAACTGCACGAATTCCGGCATCGATACGGTCGGCGTGCTGACGCAGTACCAGCCGCTCCTTCTTCACTCGTACATCGGCATCGGAAGCGCGTGGGATTTGGACCGGCGAAACGGCGGGGTCACCGTCCTGCCGCCGTATTCCGTCTCGTCCGGCATGAAATGGTATGAAGGGACCGCGAACGCGATTTATCAAAATATGAATTATATCGAACAGTACGACCCGGACTACGTGCTCGTGCTGTCCGGCGACCATATTTACAAAATGGACTATCGGCAGATGCTCGACTACCATATCGCCAAACAGGCCGATGTGACGATTTCCGTCATTGAAGTGCCATGGGAAGAAGCGAGCCGGTTTGGCATTATGAATACGAATGACGAGATGCAAATTGTCGAGTTTGCCGAAAAACCGGCGGAGCCGAAGAGCAATTTGGCGTCGATGGGCATTTACATTTTCAATTGGCCGCTGTTGAAAGAATACTTGAAAATCGACAACGCCGACCCGCATTCGTCGCACGATTTCGGCAAAGACATCATCCCGCTTTTGCTTCGCGAACGCAAGCGGCTGTTTGCCTACCCGTTCCAAGGCTACTGGAAAGATGTCGGCACGGTGAAAAGCTTGTGGGAAGCGAACATGGACTTGTTGGATGAGGACAACGAGCTCGACTTGTTCGACCGCTCATGGCGCATTTATTCCGTCAACCCGAACCAGCCGCCGCAATACATCGCGCCGGAAGCGGAAGTGGCCGATTCGCTCGTCAATGAAGGATGCGTCGTCGAAGGGACGGTCGAGCGTTCGGTGCTGTTTCAAGGCGTCCGTATCGGCAAAGGGGCGGTCGTGAAAGAAGCGGTCATTATGCCGGGGGCGGCCATCGGCGAAGGGGCGTATGTCGAGCGGGCGATCGTCACGCCGGATTGCGTCATCCCGCCGCATGCCTCGATTGGCCCGGACGAAGACGGCGAGGTGGTGCTCGTGACCGCCGAATGACTTGCGCAATGGAATGAGGAAACCGCGAGGAAGGATGAAGCGTGATGAACAACAAGATGATGTTAGGCGTCATTGATGCCACGACGTATATGGAGGCGCTCTCCCCGCTTATTGAGCAGCGGTCGATCGCCGCGGTGCCGTTTGCCGGCCGGTATCGGCTCATTGATTTCGTGCTCTCAAGCATGGTCAATTCCGGTATTGAGAGTGTTGCGATTTTTCCGAAGTATCAGTACCGTTCGCTCATGGACCATTTGGGATCGGGGAAAAACTGGGACTTGAACCGGAAGCGGGACGGGCTGTTTTTCTTCCCGTCGCCGGATTTGTTGTTTTCCGGCGAGCGCCGGGTCGGGGCGTTCGCCCACTTCGAGCAGCACATCGACTATTTTTTGCGGAGCCGGCAAAAATACGCGATCATCGCGAACGGCTATACGGTGTGCAACATCGACTTTGCGGCGGTGCTCGAGCGCCATATCGAACGCGGCTGCGATGTGACGCGGATTTGCCGCCGCGGCGAGCCGCTTGAGATGTATTTGCTGGAAACGTCGCTGCTGCTTGATTTAATCGCCGATTACAAAAACCGCGGCTACCGAAGCATCGTCGACGTCGTCCACGATGGCCGCCATTCGCTGTCGATTTGCGATTACGAATACACGGGGTATGCGGCGGTCATCGATTCGGTGGGGCAATATTTCCGCTCAAGCATGGAACTGTTGGACCGGAACGTCTGGGAACAGCTCTTTCTCGCGGAGCGGCCGATTTATACGAAAGTGAAAGACGAGCCGCCGACGAAATACGGGCGGGAAGGGAGCGTAAAGCGCTCGATGATCGCCAACGGCTGCGTCATTGACGGGACGGTGGAAAACAGCGTCTTGTTCCGCTCCGTGAAGATCGGCAAAGGAGCGGTCGTGAAAAACAGCATTATTATGCAAAAGTGCCAAATCGGCGACGGCTGCGTCCTCGATGGCGTCATTATCGATAAAGACGCCAAGGTCGAACCGGGCGTCGTTTTAAAAGGAACAGCGGAACAGCCGTTTATCGTCCGCAAAGGAACGGTGCAAGGCGAGGTGATCGGCCGATGAACGTGCTGTTTGCCGTTTCCGAATGCGCCCCGTTCGCCAAATCGGGGGGATTGGCCGACGTCGCCGGCGCGCTGCCGAAAGAGCTGCGCCGGCTCGGCGTTGACGCCCGTGTCATGCTGCCGAAATATGAGACGATCGCCCGCGAATGGAAAGAGAAGATGAACAAAACGGCGGAGTTCACCGTGCCGGTCGGGTGGCGCCGCCAATATGCCGGCGTGGAGGAGCTCGAGCACGACGGGGTCATCTATTACTTCATCGACAACGAGTATTACTTCAAGCGGCCGCAGCTGTACGGCCATTATGACGACGGCGAGCGGTTTTCCTACTTTTGCCGCGCGGTGCTCGAGGCGCTGCCGGAAATCCCGTTTCAGCCGGATGTCCTCCACTGCCATGACTGGCATACGGGCATGGTGCCGTTTTTGCTGCGGGAGCAATACCGGCATGACCCGTTTTACGCCGGCATGCGCACCGTCTTTACGATTCACAACTTGCAGTTCCAAGGGCTGTTTCCGCGCGGGATTTTAGAGGATTTGTTGAATTTGGACGGACGGTATTTCACCGTCGACCAGCTCGAGTTTTACGGCAGCGTCAGCTTTATGAAAGGGGCGCTCGTCGCCTCCGATTTGATCACAACGGTGAGTCCGACGTACAAAGAAGAGATTCAAACCGCCTATTACGGCGAGCGGTTGGACGGCTTGCTGCGGGCGCGGCGGGCCGATTTGCTCGGCATCTTAAACGGCATTGACGACGAGTTTTACAACCCGCAAACCGATCCGTTTTTGGCGGCGACCTATAGCGTACATACGCGGGAAAGAAAAAAACTCAACAAGCGCGCTTTGCAGCGGCGGTTCGGTCTGCCAGAGCGGGATGATGCGCCCATCGTCGCCATGGTGACGCGAATGACGGCGCAAAAAGGGCTCGATTTGGTGACGTGCGTCTTTCATGACCTCATGCAGGAAGACATGCAGCTCGTCGTGCTCGGCACCGGGGATTGGCGCTTTGAACAGTTTTTCTCGCAAATGGCAGCGGCCTATCCGGACAAAGTCGGGGTGTACATCGGCTTTCACGAACCGCTCGCCCATCAAATCTATGCGGGCTCGGACTTGTTTTTAATGCCGTCATTATTTGAACCGTGCGGGTTGAGCCAAATGATCGCGCTTCGGTACGGGACGATTCCGATCGTTCGGGAAACGGGTGGGCTGAACGATACGGTGCAATCGTACAATGAATTTACAGGAGAGGGAAACGGGTTCAGCTTTACGAACTTTAATGCCCATGACATGTTGTACACGATCCGCCGGGCGCTGTCGTTCTACCACCAGCCATCTGTCTGGGAGCGGCTCATGGAGCGGGCGATGCGCGGCGATTACAGCTGGCGCCGTTCAGCGAAAGAGTATGAAAAAGCGTACAAACGGCTGGTCAAAAAAGGGGGAGATGCGCTTGTTCGCCGATAAAGAAACCTTCAAACGGGCGTTTGTGGCGCGGGTCGAGGCGCTGTGCGGCAAACCGTTTGCCGAATCGACGGCGCGCGATCATTATCACGTTCTCGGCCAGATGGTGCGCGAACATATCAGCCGCCATTGGATCACGACGAATGAACGCTACCGGGCGCAACGGTGGAAGCAAGTGTATTATTTGTCGATTGAGTTTTTGTTGGGTCGCCTGCTCGGCAACAATTTGTTAAACCTCGGCGTCCGCTCGGTCGTCGAGGAAGGATTGCGCGAGCTCGGCATTCGCCTCGAAGATGTCGAGGAATGTGAGGCGGACGCCGGGCTCGGAAACGGCGGGCTCGGGCGGCTCGCCGCCTGCTTTTTGGATTCGCTCGCGACGCTCAATTTGCCGGGCCACGGGCACGGCATCCGCTACAAGCATGGGCTGTTTGACCAAAAGATCGTCGACGGTTATCAAGTCGAACTGCCGGAGCAATGGCTGCGCCACGGAAACGTGTGGGAAGTCCGCAAAGAAGAGCTGGCGGTCGAAGTCCGGTTTTGGGGGCGGGTTGAGGTGTCGGAGCAAAACGGCCGCCTTCTGTTCCGCCATGTCGACAGCGAAAACGTGATGGCCGTGCCGTACGACATGCCGGTCGTCGGCTGCGGGACGAACACGGTCAACACGCTCCGGCTTTGGAGCGCCGAACCGGCGAAGACGTTCCCGCTCCATAAAGATGTCATGCAATACAAACGGGAGACCGAGGCCATTTCCGAGTTTTTGTATCCGGACGATACGCATGACGAAGGAAAAATTTTGCGGCTGAAGCAGCAATATTTTCTCGTCGCCGCCAGCCTCGGCAGCATCACCCGCGCTCATCGCCGCCAGCACGGGAGTTTGCGCCGGCTTCATGAGTATGTCGCCATTCATGTGAACGACACGCATCCGGCGCTCGCGATTCCGGAATTGATGCGCATTTTGCTCGATGAAGAAGGGATGGGCTGGGAAGAGGCGTGGCACATTACGACCCATACGATCGCGTATACGAACCATACGACGTTGTCGGAAGCGCTCGAGAAATGGCCGATCCACTTGTTCCGGCCGCTTTTGCCGCGCATTTATATGATCGTCGAGGAGATCAACGAACGGTTTTGCCGCGAGCTGTGGGAACGCTACCCTGGCGATTGGGAGCGGATTGAACAAATGGCCATCATCGCCCACGGAATGGTGAAAATGGCGCACTTGGCCGTCGTGGCAAGCCATAGCGTCAACGGCGTGGCGCAACTGCATACCGACATTTTGAAACAGCGGGAAATGCGCCTGTTTTACGAATGGGCGCCGCAAAAGTTCAACAACAAAACGAACGGCGTGACGCACCGGCGCTGGCTCTTAAAAGCCAACCCCGAGCTGTCGGCGTTGATTACGGACACGATCGGCCCGCGTTGGATTCATGAGCCGGAAGCGCTTGTGGAACTGGCGCCGCATGCTTCCGATCCGGCGTTTCAAGAGGCGCTCGCCGCCGTCAAGCGGCGGCGCAAAGCGAAGCTCGCCACCCGCATTTATGAGAAGACCGGAATCGGTGTTGACGAGTCGTCGATCTTTGATGTGCAAGTGAAACGGCTGCACGCCTACAAACGGCAACTGTTGAACGTGCTGCACATCATGCATTTGTACAATCGGCTGAAGGAGGATGCACACTTCTCGATTCACCCGCGCACGTTTATCTTCGGGGCGAAGGCGTCGCCGGGCTATTACTACGCCAAGAGGATTATCAAGCTGATCCATTCGGTCGCCGAGAAGGTGAACAACGACAAACGGGTCCATGACCAGTTGAAAGTCATTTTTTTGGAAAACTACCGTGTGTCGCTCGCCGAAGAGATCATCCCGGCCGCCGATGTGAGCGAGCAAATCTCAACCGCCAGCAAAGAAGCGTCCGGGACGGGCAACATGAAGTTTATGATGAACGGGGCGATCACGCTTGGCACACTTGATGGGGCGAACGTCGAAATCGCGGAAGCGGTCGGGAAAGAAAACATGTTTTTGTTCGGGCTGACGGCTGAGGAAGTGCTCAACTACTATGAGCACGGCGGCTACCGGGCGCACGAGTATTACCATCACGACAAGCGGATCAAGCAAGTCGTCGACCAGCTTGTCAACGGCTTTTTCCCGGATGCCGGCGATTACTTTGAACCGATTTACGATTCGCTTTTGACGCAAAATGATGAATATTTTGTGCTGCGCGACTTTGCCGCCTACGCCGAAGCGCATGAGCAGGTGGAAGACGCTTACCGCGATCCGGCGCGCTGGTGGCGGATGAGCGCCGTCAACATCGCCCACTCCGGCTACTTTGCCAGCGACCGGACCGTCGCGGAATACGCGGCTGAGATTTGGGGCATTTCGCCGTCGATGTAAAGCCCGGCGGGAAACAGGCGCCCCTAAAGACGAGCGCGGCCGCTTCGAATCATCCCAGAGGCGCAAACGACCAGCCGCTCGCCATCACGAACTTGTCTTTGGCATGATGAACCATTTCCGTCTGAGCCGGTCTGAACGATCGATTCCGCCGTTTCCAAACGCCGGGCTTGGGACGGTTTCCTGTGCGGAGGCAAAACAGCGGCCAAGGAGCGACGGCTTGCAGCGGAAAGAGGTCGGATGTATGACTGTTGCCGGACTGCGGCGGCAACGGCATAAACGGAACGGGGCCGCCCTGTTGGAACGCCCCGTTTCGCGTTGGCGGAACCGGCCGGCGTTCGGTTTGAACGCCTGATTTTGTTTCAATCGTCGCCGTCTAGCCAATCGCCGATGCTGCCAAGGATGCTGCCTTCGCCGACCGACCGTCCGCCGGCGCTCGGAGCGGCGGCAAGCACGCGGTCAGCGAGCCGGCTGAACGGGAGCGACTGCACCCACACCGCCCCGGGGCCGGTGACGGTCGCCAAAAACAACCCTTCCCCGCCGAAAAAGGCGGTTTTGATGTTGCCGACGTATTCAATATCGTAGTCGACGTCCTTCGTCATGGCGACAAGGCAACCGGTGTCAATGCGCAGCTTTTCCCCCGGTTGCAGTTCGCGGCGTTGGATCGTCCCGCCCGCGTGCAAAAAGGCGAGGCCGTCGCCTTCCAGCTTTTGCATAATAAACCCTTCCCCGCCGAAAAAGCCGGCCCCGAGCTTGCGTTGAAACTCAATGCCGACGGAAACCCCTTTGGCGGCGCATAAAAACGAGTCTTTTTGGCAGATGAGTTTCTCGCCCAGTTCGCTCAAGTCGACCGGAATGATTTTTCCCGGATACGGAGCGGCAAAGGCGACGCGGCGCTTGCCGCTGCCTTGATTTGTAAACACGGTCATGAACAGACTTTCCCCGGTGAGCAGCCGTTTCCCGGCGCCGACGAGGCGGCCGAGCAGTCCTTTTCCGGCTGAGGAGCCGTCGCCAAAGACCGTTTCCATCGCGATGTCGTCTTCCATCATCATCATGGCGCCCGCTTCCGCAATGACGCTTTCGCGTGGATCGAGTTCGATCTCGACAAACTGCATGTCATCGCCGTACAGCCGGTAATCGATCTCATGGGCATTCATCGTTTCTCCTCCATCCAAAGGTTTTTGCAACATTCCGTTATGTACTACGGAATCCGCCCCTCCTCCGTTTCAAACAAGCACGGGCAACCATGTGCCCATCGTTTGGAAGGCGGCGCGAGAACCCGTGCTCGTTTGAAAACAGACTGGCCCGTTGGCGAGTTTCCCGCCATTGGAACATGAGGCGCTTGTTGTCAGCGGACCATGGCAAGGCGTGCGTCCCTCGTTGGAAGTCGGCCTTTGGAGCACGTCAAACTGAACCGGCCGCCTGGCCGCATTCCCCACTTCAAGAGGTCATCGCACGGAGGCCCTTTGTCTACGGATTGGGTTCCCCGAAGCTTTGCTGGGTCGGGCGCTCATCGTAGCGGCGATAGCTTTCGTTCACCGTATACGGGTCTTTTTCATACGCCGGCAAGTCGCCGATGTTTGACATGATGCCTTCGTCATCCAATATGTTTTCGAGCCATTCGTGCTCCCGTGTCGGATACACTTTGACATTTCGCCCGTGCAAATCGACAGCAGCGAAATTTTCCAAATCCTCGACATAGCCGACGTGCTCCTCCGATTCGGCGTATACTTCTCCGTAATAATCAACATTTTTGCCAAGGTCGGACGGCGTGTCCGATGAACCGTAGCGGGCGACTTCCTGCCAAGCGTCTTCGGCGTCATAGGCGACCGATTCGTCGCGGTCGTCAAAATCGAATTTGCCAAACGGCGGCATGAGTACCCCTTCTTCGAGTGGCCGCTTTTGCGAGACGATTTGGTCCGGGCTGTGCTCCCGGCAATAAAGCGTTGTCGGCAACGCCTCAAGCCGCTCGTACGGAATCGGCTGGCCGCATGTGCGGCAAATCCCGTACGTGCCGTCATCGATGGCTTTCAGCGCCCGCTCGATCTCGCGGAATTCGCGCTCTGTATGGTCGTCCAACGCCAAATCTTTTTCCCGCTCATACAGTTCGGTCGCCTCATCGGCGGGATGGTTGTCGTAGCTTGCCAGCTCGCCGACCGCATCGTGGGCGTGGCTGCGCGTCATGCCGAAATGGTCGTTTTGATTCAGCCGGTCTTCAATGTCCCGCTTCATCTCAAGCAATGTGGAGCGGAAGGCGGCGAGTTGTTCGTTCGTCAACATCGGTTGCAACCCCTTCCTTGCAGCGTCTGTCTTGCATGGATTCAAACTTGAAAATGTCTGGAGCCTTTCAAACACAGGGATCGTTTCATCCTTCCGTTGGCGGCGAATGGTTTCGCCGCGGGAGCCTATCTATATGGTGTAGTATGGGCGAAAATCAAAAAAAAACACGGCCGTTTCGACCGTGTTTACAGCCATTGGCCGACAAGCAAGCCGATGGCGAGCAAAAAGCCAAATTGTGTATTCGTTTGCGCTGTGGCCTTCATCGCCGGCATCATCTCCGCCGGTTTCGTTTTACCGATGAATCCGCGCGCCGCGGCCGCTGCTTTTGGCGCGCTCAGCAAAGCGAGCATCGCCCAAAACGGCACGATGCCCAACAGCACAAGCGCCACCGTCCAAAGAAACGCGGCGGCAAACATCATGGCAAGCACGCGGATCGCCCAGTCGCGGCCGACTAAAATGGCGAGCGTTTTTCGTCCTTTTTCGCGGTCGCCGTCCAAGTCGCGAATGTTGTTGGCCAGCAAAATGGCGCCGATGAAAATGGCGACCGGGACCGCCACGAGCACCGCTTCTTTGCTCACGCCGCCTGTTTGGATGAAAAAGGAAATTAAAATGATCATAAAGCCCATGAAAAATCCGGCGGCGAGTTCGCCAAACGGTGTATAGGCGATCGGAACAGGACCGCCGGTGTAAAAGTAGCCGGCCGCCATGCAGACCGTTCCGACAAGCGCGAGCCACCAACTGCTTTGCGCGCAAATGTAGACGCCGATGAGCATCGCTGCCCCAAAGCAGGCAAACGCCAACGCCAGCACCGTTTTCGGCTTCAGGCCGTCACGGACGATGGCGCCGCCGATGCCGACCGATTCCGGCGAGTCAAGGCCGCGCTTGTAATCGTAATATTCGTTAAACATATTCGTCGCCGCCTGAATCAACAACGAGGCGGCCATCATGGCGACAAACAACAGCCAATTGACAGACGTTTCGCCCATCGCCAGCACCGTGCCGACGCAGACTGGCACAAACGCCGCTGTCAGCGTATGCGGACGCGTCAGCCGCCAAAAGACGCGCCAGTCGCGGCGAGCCGGCGGTCGGTGGCCGATATGTGTGACTGGTTGCATATCCATTCCCCTTATATTCCTTGAAAATATGATCGGTTTCCGCTCAAAATAAGTGTAGGAAAACGTTTTAGGCGTGTCAACCCTTTCTGATAGATAAATGATTTCCTATTATATATAATGGATAATGGGAAGCAGGGGATGGAGAGGGAATTTTACGAAAGAAAGCGTGAGGATCGTGGCGATTGGATTTCAACATACACTCCAACAACAACTGCACGAATTGGTGGTGCGGGCGGCGCGGCCGTTTGTCAGCTGGACGGAATCGTTGGAAGGCGTCGATCCGGTTTCTTTTTTTATGCAAGGGCCGTCTTGCGGATTCCGCGAACGGTTTTTTTGGTCGGACCGAAGCGGCGGCACCATCTTGGTCGGCCTCGGCTCGGTGCATGCAATTGAGACGGGGGAAAAGGACGGGCGGTTTCGCGAGGTCGATGCGCGCCGCCGGCAGTGGGCCAGCCAAATCGAGCGGCATGGCGACACGGATGCGCCGCCGCTGCTGTTCGGCGGGTTTTCCTTTGATCCGCACCGGACGCCGACGGACGTATGGCGCGGGTTTTCAGCCGGAAAACTGATCGCGCCGGCTGTGCTTCTTTCGATGCGGAACGGGCAGGCGAAGCTGACCGTCACGCTGCCTGCCGGCGGTGGGGGGCGGGAAATCGAGCAGATCGGCCGGCTGCTTGGGCGAATCGCTGCACCGCCGCTTCCGGCCCCCCTTCCCGCGCTCGTCGCGGCTCGGGAAGCAGACAGCGGACGGTGGATGGAGGCGGTCCGACAGGCGATCGCTTCGATTCGCGCCGGGGCGCTTGACAAAGTCGTGCTCGCCCGCGCCCGGCAGTTGACATTTGCCGGAACGATCGATGCTGGCTCCGTATTGGCCCGGCTTCGCGAGCAGCAGCCGTTTGCCTACTTGTTTGCCTTTGAACAAGACGGCCGCTGTTTAATCGGGGCATCGCCGGAGCAGCTCGTCCAAAAAGAGGGGGAGACGTGCCGTTCGATTTGCCTGGCGGGATCGGCGCGCCGCGGGGCGACGGTCGAAGAAGACGAACGGCTCGGCGCCTGGCTGCTTTCCGACCGGAAAAACCGCCAAGAACATCAATTTGTGGTGCGCATGATCAGCCGCTTGTTCGCCGAGGTGTGCGAGGCGGTCGAGATGCCGGACGGGCCGCAGCTTCTCAAGCTTCCTCATATTCAGCACTTATGCACGCCGGTTGTCGGCCGCGGCTGCCGGGAGCCGTCCGTGTTGCGTCTGGTGGAACGGATGCATCCGACGCCGGCGCTCGGCGGGACGCCGCGCGAACGAGCGATGGAAACGATTCGCGCCCTCGAGCCGCTCGAGCGCGGGTGGTACGCCGCTCCGATCGGCTGGGTGGACGCTTATGGTGACGGGGAATGGGCGGTCGCCATTCGGTCGGCTTTGCTTGCTGGCAGTCAAGCGTTCTTGTTTGCTGGCTGCGGCATCGTCGCCGACTCCGATCCGCAAAGCGAGTACGAGGAGACGAACGTGAAAATGGCGCCGATGTTATCGGCGTTAGGAGTGATGCACCATGACTGAGGCGTTGTCGTTGTATGTAGCCGCTTTCGTCGATGGGCTTGTGCAAGCCGGGGTGGCGGAGGCGGTCATCAGCCCCGGATCGCGCTCAACGCCGCTGGCGATGGCGATCGCCGGGAACCCCGCCCTCCGCTTTTCGATGCACATTGACGAGCGGTCAGCCGCCTTTTTCGCCCTTGGCATGGCGAAAGCGAAGCGGCGGCCGGTCGCATTGGTGTGCACCTCGGGCACGGCGGCGGCCAATTACTTGCCGGCGCTCGTCGAGGCCCACTATTCGCGCGTGCCGCTCGTCGTGCTGACGGCGGACCGGCCGCATGAACTGCGCGATGTCGGCGCGCCGCAGGCGATCGATCAGCTTCATTTATACGGCCGCTATGCAAAATGGTTTGTCGATTTGGCGCTGCCGGAAGAAGCGGAAGGGATGCTTCGCTATGCGCAGGCGATGGCGGCAAGGGCTGTTGGAGCGGCCGCTGCTGCGCCGGCCGGGCCGGTGCATGTCAATTTGCCGTTCCGCGAGCCGCTTGTTCCGGAAATTGACGATGGCGTCTGGGAGCGCGTGCAGGCGCTTAAAGGGGTGCCGCGTGTGGTGAACGGCCAGCCGACGGTTTCTGATGAAAGCGCGGCCGGCCTGTATAAAGAGCTCGCCGCGGCTCAACGCGGGCTGATCATCTGCGGGCCGCTCGACCGGCCCGGTTTCGCCGAGGCGGTCACCGCGCTCGCGCGGGCGCTCGATGTTCCGATTCTCGCCGATCCGCTGTCGCAGTTGCGCGCCGGCGCGCACGACAAAACGTATGTCATTGACAGCTATGACGCGATTTTAAAAGACGAGGCAATCGCGTCCAAGCTTGTGCCCGATGTCGTGCTCCGCTTCGGCGCCATGCCGGTGTCCAAGCCGCTGTTGTTATGGCTGAAGCGGCATCGCTCGATCCGCCAAATCGTCGTCGATGACGGCGGCTGGCGCGACCCGACGCTGTCGGCCGCCTGCATGGTGCAAAGCGACGAAACAGCGTTGTGCCGGCAGCTGTTGCGTGTGGCCGAACCGAAAGCGGCCTCAAGCCCCTGGTCGGCGGCATGGCGGGAAATGAACGACATCGCCCGCACCGTGTTGCGGCAGCACTTGCCAGAAACCGAATGGTTTGAAGGGAAGGTGTTCGTCGAGCTTGCCGAATTGTTGCCGCCGGACGCGTTGCTGTATATCGGCAACAGCATGCCAATCCGTGACGCCGATACGTTTTTCTGGTCGACGGACAAGCCGCTCCGCGTGCTTGCCAACCGCGGCGCCAACGGCATTGACGGCGTCGTCTCGAGCGCCTTGGGGGCCGGCGTCGCCGTGGGGCCGCTTGCGCTCGTGATCGGCGATTTGTCGTTTTACCACGATTTGAACGGGCTGCTGGCAGCGAAAATGCACGGATTGCAGGCGACGATTGTGCTGTTGAACAACAACGGCGGCGGCATTTTCTCCTTTTTGCCGCAGGCGCGTCATGAAGGGCCGTTTGAAACGCTGTTTGGCACGCCGACCGGTTTGTCGTTTTCCGATGCCGTTGGGATGTACGGCGGACGGCACGCAACGCCGCGTACGTGGGACGAATTTCGCCGTCAAGTGGCGGAATCGTTTGAAGCAGGCGGGCTTCATGTTGTCGAAGTGCGCACGTCGCGCGCGGAAAATGTCCAAATGCATCGTTTTTTGTGGGAACGTGTTTCCCAGGAAATCGCGAAATTTCTCGAACATAAAGGAATGGTTTGATGTGGAGCTGAATGGGGTTCGTTACCATGTGGAACAATATGGCGAAGGGGAGCCGCTTTTATTGTTGCACGGGTTTACCGGCAGCGCGGACACATGGCGGCCGCTCCACCCGTTTTGGCGGAGGTTCCGCCTGATTGCGGCGGACTTGCTTGGGCACGGGCGGACGGAAGCGCCAAAGGACGCCCGGCGGTATCGGATCGAACGCGCCGCCGCCGACTTGGCGGCGTTGCTTGATAAGCTTGGCGTCGAGAAAGCGAACGTGGTCGGCTACTCGATGGGCGGGCGGCTGGCGTTGACTTTCGCCATGTTGCATCCGCACCGCGTCTGCCGCCTTGTGCTGGAGAGCAGTTCGCCGGGGCTGCAGACGGATGCGGAGCGGCGCGCCCGGCGAGAGGCGGATGAGGCGCTTGCGCAGCGGATCGAGCAGGAAGGGGTGCGTGCGTTCGTCGACCATTGGGAGCGTCTTCCGCTTTTTTTCACGCAACAGGCGCTTCCGGCGTCTGTAAGGGCGGCGGTCCGCCGTGAGCGGCTTCGCCATACGGCTGAAGGGCTTGCCAACAGCTTGCGCGGGATGGGAACCGGCGTGCAGCCGTCTTGGTGGGAGCGGCTTAGGGAACTTGACATGCCCGTGCTTCTTGTTTGCGGGGAGCGTGATGAAAAGTTTTGCCGCATCGCCGCCCGCATGCATGAGCGGCTGCCCAACAGCAGGTTCGTCTGCGTTCCGGGAGCCGGACATGCAATTCACGTGGAACAGCCCGGTGTTTTTGCTACAATAGTAAGTGAATTCATGACAAAGGGGGAAGTGTAAATGCCGTTTGAATGGGTGAAGCAGTACGACTATGAGGACATTATTTACGAAACGTACAACGGCATCGCCAAAATTACGATCAACCGTCCGGAAGTACATAACGCGTTTCGGCCGAAAACGGTGAATGAGATGATCGACGCGTTCACAAAAGCGCGCGACGATTCGAATATCGGCGTCATCATTTTGACCGGCGCGGGCGGAAAAGCATTCTGCTCGGGCGGCGACCAAAAAGTGCGCGGCCATGGGGGATATGTCGGCGAGGACGAAATTCCGCGCCTCAATGTGCTCGATTTGCAACGGCTCATTCGCGTCATTCCGAAACCGGTCATCGCGATGGTCGCTGGCTATGCCATCGGCGGCGGCCATGTGCTCCACGTCGTCTGCGACTTGACGATTGCGGCCGACAACGCGATTTTCGGCCAAACGGGGCCAAAGGTCGGCAGTTTTGACGGCGGTTATGGGGCCGGCTATTTGGCGCGCATCGTCGGCCATAAAAAAGCGCGGGAAATTTGGTATTTGTGCCGCCAGTACAACGCCCAAGAAGCGCTCGAGATGGGGCTTGTGAACAAAGTCGTGCCGCTCGAGCAGCTGGAAGAAGAAACGGTCAAATGGGCGCAAGAAATTTTGGAGAAAAGCCCGACCGCCATTCGCTTCTTAAAAGCGGCGTTCAACGCCGATTCCGACGGCCTGGCCGGCATTCAGCAGCTTGCGGGCGATGCGACGCTTCTATTCTATACGACGGAAGAGGCGAAAGAAGGAATGCGGGCGTTCAAGGAAAAACGGAAGCCGGACTTCGGCCAGTTCCCGCGTTTCCCGTGAGAACGGACCAAGCAGCTTGATGCCGCATCAAGCTGCTTTTTCGCATCTCGCTGCCAGCGGGGCACATAAGGAAGGAACAACCTCGCCCCCGGAACAGGACGTTTCCACAGCGGCGGGTGTTTTTTGGCGGGAGCGGCGGCGCCTTGTGCGATGGGCCGGCACGCCAAACGGCCGAAAGGAGGAGAACGCATGACCACAATGCCAAACTGGCTGAAGCAGCGGGCGTTTTTAACCCCGGAGCGGACGGCTGTTCGTGATCGAGAGCGGGCGAAAACGTTTGCCGAACTGTACGAAGCGTCGGCGTCATGGGCGCGCCGCCTCGCTGCAGCGGGCGTTCGGGAAGGCGACATCGTCGCCATTTTGATGAAAAACCGCATTGAAATGATCGAGATCGTCCACGCCTTGTTTTTGCTCGGCGCGCGCGCCTTGTTGCAAAACGTGCGTCTCACGTCTTATGAGCTCGGCTGGCAGCTCGATGACAGCGGCGCGCGCCTTGTCATTGCCGATGAGGAACTGGCCGGGCGCCTTGGCGGCGACGGGCGGGTGATGACGACGAGCGCGCTCGCCGCGCTTTCGGAAGTGGACGTTCTGCTCAAGGAAACGCTCGAGTTGGACGAGACGGCGACGATTATGTACACATCCGGAACGACCGGCACCCCGAAAGGCGTGCTGCAAACGTACGGCAACCACTGGTGGAGCGCGGTCGGCTCGGCGCTCAATCTCGGGTTGCACGAAGGCGACTGCTGGCTTGCGGCCGTGCCGCTGTTTCACATCAGCGGCCTGTCGATCGCCATGCGCAGTGTCATTTACGGCATGCCGATGTACATTCAGCCGTCATTTGACCCAAAGGAAGCGAACGCCTTGATTATGAACGGAACGGTGACGATCATGTCGGTGGTAGCCGCCATGCTGCAACGGATGGTGGCGGAGCTTGGGGAAGCGCGCTATCCTGATACGTTCCGCTGCATGCTGCTTGGCGGCGGGCCGGCGCCGCGCCCACTGCTTGAGACGTGCAAGGAAAAAGGCATTCCGGTGTACCAGACGTACGGGATGACGGAGACGTCATCGCAAATTGTGACGCTGGCGCCCGAATACAGCCTGACGAAACTCGGCTCCGCCGGCAAGCCGCTCTTTCCGGCCGAGCTATGCATTATGCAAGACGGAAAACAAGCTGCGCCGTATGAAGCTGGGGAAATTGTCGTCAAAGGACCGAACGTGACGAAAGGATACTTGCACCGCCCCGAGGCGACGGAACGGGCGATCCGCGGCGGCTGGTTTTACACCGGGGATATCGGCTATGTCGACGAAGACGGGTTTTTGTACGTGCTCGACCGCCGCTCCGATCTCATTATTTCCGGCGGGGAAAACGTCTATCCGGCCGAAATCGAAGCGGTGCTGCTGTCGCACCCCGATGTCGAAGAAGCCGGCGTGACCGGCATCGACGATGACACATGGGGGCAAGTGCCGTGTGCCTTTGTAGTGCTGAAAAAAGGCGCCGCGGCTGATGAGCATGGGCTGAAGCAGTTTTGCCGCGAGCGGCTTGCCAAATACAAAGTGCCAGCGCGCATTTATTTCGTCGCCGCGCTGCCGCGCAATGCGGCGCAAAAACTATTGCGCCGCGAATTGAAAACGTTGATTCCGGAAGCAGAAAAGCGAGCGTCCCGTCTTTAAGCAGGGCGCTCGCTTCGTCTGTTTGCCCGCCTTACACGTCATCATCCGTCCATCCGATCTCAGCCGCTCGATAAGCGACAAGCCGTTTCAAATCCGGCGGCAGCGTCTCGAACGAACCGAATTCGTACTCCCACAAATTGGCGAACGAGTCGATGCAACGTGGGGACGCCATCGGGCGAGTCCGCTTCATTTCCTTTTGGAACGCTTGAATGAGACTGGCGCGCTTGTCCACCGTCATCCCCCTCTAACGATGCAAGCGCCGCCCGCAACGCCGGGCAGCGCTTTATTTGCTGAATCGTTACGCTTCATTGGAAGGAGTAAACGTTTTGCAGTCCGTTTCCGACGAATCAGACGCCATGTTTCCGGCATGGCTGACGACGTAAATCGCATCAGCGCTGCAACGGTTCCCTTCCGCCCAATAATGGCAGTTGCGCACTTCACACAAAACGTCTTTGGCCATGGATGGATCCCCCTTGTCGTGATGAAATCGCCGGCACTACTAGTTTGGCGGTTGCGGCGAAATTTATGAGCGAAGCTGCCGGTAATTTTTCAGTGAAAATATTTATCATTTTCATTGACATAGAAAATCATTATCAATTAAAATAAAAGCAAGAAGAACCGAAAGAGGAGGATGGCGCTATGGCATCACTGCTTGTCGTTGGAGCTGACCATTTAGGTCATATTACGGATAAACTAGCGGATTCCGGGTTCCGCGAAATCATTCATGTGAGCGGCCGGAAAGTGAACATGGTGAAGCGCGGCATTCCGGAACATGTGGACGCTGTCTTGGTGATGACCGATTACATCAACCACAACTTGTCAAAAAAAGTAAAAGAGAAGGCGAAAAGCAAAGACAAGCCCATTTATTTTGTCAAGCGGTCGTGGAGCTCGATTCACGCTGTGCTCGAGCAGCTTGAAAAACATGCGTAAAACGGGGGGGAGGCCATGTGAGCGCCGCATGTCACCACGCTTTGCCTGAGCGTCCTTGTGCGGTCGGCGCCTTTCTTCGCCGCGTGGTCGAAGCGTATTGCCAAACCGCCCCTTCGCTCCGCTCGCCGTTTTCGCTGCTGCACGCCATTGAGCGGCATCGTCCGCTTCTGCTTCGGGCCGCGTTCCCATCGCCGCTTCATTACGGCCTTGTGCTGGCGAAAGTGACGGACCATTTGCTCGAGTTTTTGGGCCGGAGGAACGGGAGGAGACCCCGCTGTTGTTGGCTGGCGGGGAAGAACGGGAAGCGGCGCGGCTGTATATCGTCTACCGCGACCGGGTCCGCGTGCTGCTCTGGCGGGACGAAGAGGACGAAATCCGGCGCTGCAAGGAACAAGTGCCGCTTTTATGCCGGAAGGCGGTCGGATTTTGCCCGTGCGAATTGGAATGCTGCTTTTTATGGACGGGCGGCCGCCGCATCGAATGGATTTCTGCTTGAACGGATGCGGAGGGACAATGTATAATCATAAATTGAGAATGAAAATCGTTATCTTGATTGACGGGGGAAGCGAAGGAAGGGGAGCGCCTGTTTAACGGGAAAGGGAATTGCTTACGCTGCCATGGGGGCGAGTATTGTCCTATTTGTGAACTACCCGCCACCTACGCTTCGCTTGGAGGTGGGGCTTCAAGCGACTTGTGCGTGTTCGCCGAACGGTAAGCCACACACAAGAACCCTTTACGCTTCCCTTCGTTCCGAAGGTGTCCGTTCTAACAGATTTTATCCTATTCGTTGGCTAACGCCAACCGACATTCATCTCCCACTTTCATTTGACTTAGAAGTGGGGGACTTCTTTCGAAAAGATGTTAAAAAACCCCGCCCAAATGGCCAGGGCGGGGGCAGGGGATTAACGAAGCGCCTGTTCGATTGTTTTGATATTTTCTTTCATCAAGTCGAAGTAATCGCGTTGCTGCTTTCGGTCTTCATCGGTCAGCGATTCGAGATTGTGCAAATATAAAGCTTTGGCACCGATCTCGCGTTGAATGACTTCTGCGGTTTTCACCGGGATGTTCCGCTCGAAAAGAACGTAGCGGATATGGTGGTGTTTGGCGAGATCGACGAGCGCAACGAGTTCTTTTTGCGACGGCTCGTTCGTCGGCGATAGCCCGGAAACGCTCAGCTGCCGGAGGCCATAGCGTTCTTCCCAATAGCCGTAGGCGGCATGGGCGACAAGAATCTCTTTGTTTGGTGCTGACTGGATAGTTTCGCGGAACTGTTGGTCGAGCGTTTCAAGTTTCGCCTTGAGGGCGTTAAAATTGTTGATAAACGTTTGTTTTTTGTCCGGTTTCAATTCAACCAATAAGTCATGAACATGTTCAGCAATTGCGATCGAACGGATCGGGTCAAGCCAGACGTGTGGGTCTTTGTCGCCATGATGGTGTTCCTCTCCGCCGCCTTCTTCGGCGTCATGCTCATGGTAGCCCCCATGTCCCCCCTCATGTTCTTCATAGGTTGATTCAATGAGGTCGATGCCGTCGGCAGCAGCGAGAAAGCGAACGGGTTCATTTTTTAACGTTTCTTTTAGCTTTTCAGCGAACGGCTCCATCCCGTGACCGATGTAAATGAACGCGTCCGCCCCGGCGATTTGCTCGATCGTTTTCGTCGTCGGTTCAAACGTATGGGCTTCCGCGCCCGGCGGATAAATGCTTTTCACCTCAACAAGATCGCCGCCGATCTTTTTCGTGAAGTCTTCCAACGGATAGACGGTCGTGTAAATCGTCAGGCGATCGTTTGACGTCCCGGTCTCGTTCTCCGGTTTCGATTGGCAACCATATAGCAAGGCGCTTGCCGTTAAAAGCAAGGATAGAAGGATGGGTGCAGCTCTCATGGTCGACTCCTTTCTGGAATGGGGATAGGCGTTTTTATTATATCGTAATCATTACGATTTGAAAATGATGAAGCACGGCCGGTTTCCCTGACCCTTGACCGAAAGTTTGTTCATCTGTTTTGCCTCCCTCTAGAAATGTTGATGTATCAAGGCTTTTCGGCCCCTCAGGGGTGTCCAAAAAATATTTTTCGACAAAATCTCTTACATCCTTTTTCAGTTTTGTGGATATCTTACAGACCTAGGGTGCGCTTCGCGGCCACGGCTCCTTTATGCATGAAAATAGTAATCATTACGATTTAACGCGATCCATCATACAAAAAAAGAAAGCCCGCGGCAAGAGTTTTTCGTTATGTTTTTCGTTTCGGACGCCGGGCCGGCTCGGGAACAGGGTCGAAACCGCCCGGATGGAACGGGTGGCATTTCAAAATGCGCTTCGCCGTCAGCCAGCCGCCTTTCAAGGCGCCAAAGCGCCGAATCGCTTCGATTCCGTAGCTTGAACAGGTGGGGGAAAAGCGGCATGTCGGCGGTTTGAGCGGGGAGAGAAACCGCTGGTAAAAGCGGATGAGCATAATGAGCAGTTTGGCCAACCGAAACCATTCCTTTCTAGCTTGACTATCTTTAGCATAGGACAAATCATTCCGCCGTTCAAGAAAAAGGGATGCTTCGTGCCGCGCGGAAGCAAAGCAGGTGAAACACAGTTCGGCCTCCAACTGGATCAAGTTAGCCAGAAAAGTCCTATGGGCAGCAGTTTTTCCTCCGTCCGGGCACGAAACGGGCGTTTTCGCGGAAACGTTGCATGGGCAGCGTTTTGCCCTCCACCTAGGCATGAAAATGGTTCATCAAGGCGCATGCATTTTCGCGGAAAACGGTTCCCGCTTGGGGCTTGGGAACGGCCGGCTTGGCGCCGCTTTTTGCGTCAGCCGCCGCAAACGGGACGGGCGGCAGGCAAAAAAGGTGCGGGACAGGCGCCGTTTTGGTTATGATAAAAACGAAAACAACTGACGAGGAGTGATTGACATGCCTTCACCGGTGGAAAGCTTTGAATTGGATCATTGCGCGGTCAAAGCGCCGTACGTTCGGCATTGCGGCGTTCACAAAGTCGGCAGCGACGGCGTCGTCAATAAGTTTGACATCCGTTTTTGCCAACCGAACAAAGAGGCGATGGATCCGGCCGCGATTCATACGCTCGAGCACCTGCTTGCGTATACGCTGCGCCGACATGCGGCCAAATATGATCATTTCGATATTATCGACATCTCGCCGATGGGCTGCCAAACCGGGTTTTATCTTGTCGTGAGCGGCTCGCCAACCGTGGACGAGATCATTGATTTGTTGGAAGAAGCCATGAAGGACGCGCTCGCCGCGACGGAAGTGCCAGCCGCGACCGAGCGGCAATGCGGCCAAGCGAAGCTGCATGATCTAGAGGCGGCCAAACAGCTGATGCGCTTTTGGCTTTCGCAAGAGAAAGAAGAGTTGAAAAAGGTGTTTGGTTGATGAACAAGCCGGCCCCGCGCCGCTACTGCGGCTGCTTCGGGCCGGCTTGTTGTTCGCCGCCGCGTTCATTCGGGAGCGGATCGACCGTATGCTTGTAGGCATACGCTTTGGAAGTCGTGACGACCGCCAGCGCAAGAACGACAGCGGCGATGATGAGGCAAACGATCAAGGTCCAGTACATCATGACGCCCGCCTTTTTTCTTTTTATTATACCATATCTGGCAGAGCTGGCGTTCATATTTCCGGTGAACTCGGGCAAGCTATCCATCGACACGTTTTCCATGTTTCATCAACAAGCCAGCTGGGTACAAGAACCATGAGGAGGAGTGAGAGGATGACAACTCGACTGATCGATCTTGTCAACAAGCAAATCGCCAACTGGACTGTGTTGTACGTGAAATTGCACAACTATCATTGGTATGTCACCGGGCCGCATTTTTTCACGCTGCATGAAAAATTCGAAGAGCTGTACAACGAAGCCGCGACCCACATTGACGCACTGGCCGAGCGGCTGTTGGCCTTGGGTGGCAAGCCTGTGGCGACGATGAAAGACTGCCTCAAGCAGGCGTCCGTCAAAGAAGCAGCCGGGACGGAAACGGCGGAGCAAATGGTCGCTTCGATTGTCGGCGACTTTGAAACGATGATCGGCGAATTGAAAGAAGGCATGCAGCTGGCGGATGAAGTGAACGATGAAACGACGGGGGATATGCTGCTTGGCATTCATCGCAGCTTGGAAAAACACGTCTGGATGTTGAAATCGTTCTTAGGACGATAAGAATAAGGAGGCTGTCCTCAGGCCGGGGGACGGCCTTTTGCTTCGTCCTTTCTTTGTCGAAAAAGGGCGATTTTTTAGGGAATGCGCCGCGCCGTGTTCTTCCCTCCGGGCATACGATAGTTATGCGTATCCTATGTTCAAGGAGGGGGGAGCGTGAACAAGCCGGTCCCGATGGTTGCCGTGTCGCTGTTCGGTTCGTTTTTGTCGCTGTTTGTCGGCAGCGTGGACTCATTTGTCGTGATTTTATTGGCGCTGGTCATTGTCGATTATATTACCGGCATTGTCGCCAGCGCGATGGAAGGGGCATTGTCAAGCCAAGTCGGCTTCCGCGGCATCGTCCGGAAACTGTTGGTTTTCGTGCTGGTGGCGGCGGCACACTTGGTCGATGTGGCGATCGGATGGAACATGCATTTGATTCGCGATGCGATCGTGTTTTTCTACATCGCTAATGAATTCATCTCCATCGTCGAAAACGCCGGCCGGGCCGGCGTTCCGATCCCGTCCGTGCTGCGCAAGGCGATCGAGCTGTTGAAAGATGAAATAAAATGAGCATAGTTTTCCCCGATTGCCCCACACTAAGCAAAAAGAGCAGAAGGAGTGAACGAAGGTGGCAGACGAACGGAAAAAGACGTATTACGTGTCGATGGCAACCGGGGAAATTTCCCAATTGAAAACCGCATCGCCGTGGGACTTTCAAATCGAGGCGACTGATGAGGAAATCGCCCGCCTGCGCGAGTATTTCGACCAGAACTACTCGACCGACTGGCAGGCGTTTTGGCGCGCCCACGTGCCGTATATTCAATACCATTACGACCGGGAAAACGATGCGTACGACCGGACGATGGTCGACATTTACAAAATGATTTATGAGCTCGGCAACGACGAAGCGAAAGCACACATCCGCTCGATGGGCATCCTTCCGGACGAAAAAGAAGAGTAAACGCCGCGAGTCGAGCGGCGTTTTTCTGTATAATGGGGAGAGGAAAGGAGAGAGTCCGATGCATGAATTTCGCGATTATTACGGACATCGCGTTCGGCTGGCCTTTGCGGATCATCCGTTTTCCCCCTCCCCCGGGCATGTATGGGTCATTTGCCGCTATGGCGGGCGATGGCTGTTGACGGATCATCCGCGCCGCGGCCTTGAGTTTCCCGGCGGCAAGGTGGAAGAAGGGGAAACAGCGGCGGAAGCCGCGGCCCGCGAAGTGATGGAAGAAACGGGGGGAATTGTCGGCCGGCTCGAATACATCGGCCAATATAAAGTGGAGCCGGATATCGTGAAAAACATTTATTTTGCCGACATCGCTGCGCTCGTCGAGCGGGGGTCGTATTTGGAAACGAACGGCCCGGTGCTGCTTGAGGCGCTGCCGGATGACATCCGCGCCGATCAGCGTTTCAGCTATTTCATGAAAGATGACGTGCTTTCACTGGCGCTTGCCAAGTTGAAACAGCGCGGGCTGATCGATTGAAAAGGGGCGCCGATCGGCGGCTCCCGAAGATGGGCTTCCCAAAAGCGGCGGATGCCGGCTCATTGGGACGACAGGAATGAAACGAGACGCCCGTCAACATTCGGCGAGCGTCCCGCTAGCGGCGGTTTCCCCATTTTTTTTCGATCAAGGCGACAAGCTGATACATAACGGTCGACAGCAAGGCGACAATGAGCAGGCTCATCAACACAAGGGTGAAGTTGAACACTTGGAAGCCGTAAATGATTAAATACCCAAGCCCTTGCTTGGAGATGAGAAACTCGCCGGTGATGACGCCGACCCAAGCGAGGCCGACGTTTACTTTCAACGTCGAAATGATCGCCGGGAACGACGCCGGCAGCACCGCCTCTTGAAAGCATTGGTAGCGGGTGGCGCCGAACGTCCGCAGCACTTTCAAATAGTTCGGATCAACTTCTTGGAACGCCGAATAGACGACAATCGTTGTGATGATGACCGAAATGACGACGCCCATGGCGATAATCGACGTAAATCCCGGCCCAAGTGCGACGATCAAAATCGGCCCGAGGGCGACTTTCGGCATGGCGTTGAAGACGACCAAATATGGATCGAGCGTTTTCGCCAGGCGCGGAAACCACCAGAGGACCGCGCCGATGAGCGCCCCGCCGGCGGTGCCGATCAGAAAGCCGAGCAACGTTTCAAACAATGTCGCCCACGTGTGGACAAACAGCGAATGATCACCGAGTTTTTCGCCAAACAGCTTGGCGATGGCGGAGGGCGAACTGAATAGGAGCGGATCGACCCAATGGAAGCGGCTCGCTGCTTCCCAGACGGCGAAAAAGGCGACAAGTAGCGCCGTCTGCCAAAGGCGGATCACTCGCCGCTCTTTGCGCAATGCGGCGAGGTATTCACGGTGCAGCGACTGGATGCGGTCAGGAGCTTGATTCAAGAGCCTCCATCTCCTTCCAAATGGATTGGAACAATGGCGAAAACGCCGGATGCTGGCGGGCGGCAAGCGGCGGGCGGCCGCGCAGTTCATCCGGGATGACAAACGTCCGCACAAGGCGCCCAGGGCGCGGCGAAAACAAGAAAATGCGATCGCTCATGGCGATGGCTTCTTCGATGTCATGGGTGACGAGCACCGCTGTTTTTTCGTATTGTTTTAACGTCTTCCAAACGAGTTCTTCCAGTTTCAGCTTTGTTTGTTGATCGAGGGCGGAAAACGGTTCATCAAGCAAAAGCAGCTTCGGGTCGGTCGCCAACGTGCGCACGAGCGCCGCACGCTGGCGCATGCCGCCGGACAGCTGGCTCGGGTAATACGACTCGACGCCGGCTAGGCCGATCTCCGCCAGCAGAGCGAGCGCCCGTTCTTTGGTTTGAGCAGTTAGCGTTCTAGTCATTTTTAAGCCGAGAAGGATGTTTTCTTCGATTGTTTTCCATGGGAATAGGTAGTCTTGCTGAAGCATGTAGCCGACCGCGCGCCGCGCCGTCGGCGCGGCCATTCCGCTCGGCCAAATCGGTTGGCCTTCGATGTGGACCGCTCCTTCCGTCGGTTCAATCAGCCCAGCGATGATGGACAAAAGCGTCGTTTTGCCGCAGCCGCTTGGGCCGAGAAAGGAGACAAATTCTCCTTTCTCGACGGACAGCGACACATCAACAAGCGCGGTGACGGCGTTCGTTTTCGTCAAATACGTGTGCGAAAGGCGGTCGATCGAAAGAAACATTCCGTTCACCCGCTTTCATTGCGTGTTCATCGCGTTTTTGGCAAACGACGAATCAACAAGCGTGTTCAGGTCGATGCGCTTCGGCAGCTCGCCAGCTTCGGCCATAATGTCTTGCAAGTGATTCCATTCTTCTTCATCCAAAATCGGATCGGTCGCGTAGGTCCCTTGGCTTTTGTAGCGCTCAACCACTTTTTCGATGATGGCCGAGTCCGTGTCCTTAAAGTACGGTTGAATGGCTTTGGCAATTTCAGCTGCGCTGTGCGAGTCGACCCATTGCTGCGCCTTATAGATGGCTCTTGTGAATGTTTCAATCACGTCTTTATGCTCTTTCATATAGCTTTGTTTCGCCATGTACGATGTGTACGGGACGCGTCCGGACTCCATGCCGAACGAAGCGACGATATAGCCTTTTCCTTCTTGTTCGAAAAGGCTCGCCGTCGGCTCAAACAGCTGGACGAAATCGCCCGTCCCGCTCGCAAAGGCGTTGGCGATGTTGGCGAAATCGACGTTTTGGATCAGCTTCAAATCCCGATGTGGGTCAATGCCGTGTTTTTTCAGCACAAACTCGCCGACCATCTGCGGCATGCCGCCTTTCCGTTGGCTGAGGAACGTGCTTCCTTTCAGCATCTCCCATGTAAAGTGGTCGATTTTCTCGCGGGAAACAAGAAACGTCCCGTCGGTTTGCGTGAGCTGCCCAATCTTAACTTTCACACAGGTTATAATTATTTCAAGGTGTAGTCGATCGT
>ERZ1673787.30-NODE-30-length-35714-cov-16.611234_pt1 | contig 35714 bp, 36 predicted proteins | sample MGYA00580129_ERZ1673787 | MGnify/ENA primary metagenome ERZ1673787 (study PRJEB41219, sample SAMN04549613) | soil metagenome | isolation source: soil | place: USA: Texas, Brazoria NWR | collected 2008-10-24 | study: EMG produced TPA metagenomics assembly of... | reverse complement strand
GAGGGCTTTTTTTGATCAAGTCCCCGGAAAAGCTCCTAACGGGAATGCTCCTTTTCATAATGAAACAAATCGAGCTGCTTCACGGCCCCGGTCCGGTCAAACACATGGAGCGCGGCGACGCCAAGAAGCCGCACTGGACGACCGTCCCAATGCTTTTGGAACAACCGTACAGCATAGGAAAAGATGTCTTCCGCATCCCATAACGGATCCATTCCGGTTTGGCTACGAGTGATGGTTTGAAAATCGTAGTAGCGAATGGTCAGTTGAACGGTCCGCGAGACAACCCGCTTTTCGTTCATCCTTGCACTGACAGACTCAGCCAACTGGCGCAAGACAACGAGCAAGTTCTGTTCCTCATCCATATCGTACGGCAACGTTGTTGAGTGTCCGATCGATTTTCTCTTTTCCGCCGCCACTGGATCAACCGGACGCAGGTCGATGCCGTTCGCTTTCTCTTGAAGGCGCAAACCATAGATGCCAAACGTCTGACGAAGACGCTCGCGGTCAGCTTTGGCAAGATCGCCGATCGTATGGAGGCCAAGCGCATGCAGCTTCTTCGCTGTTTTGTCGCCGACGCCATGCATCTGTTCGACCGGAAGCGGCCATAGCACGCGCGGGACATCGCGTTTGCGCAGCACGGTGATGCCAAGCGGCTTTTTCATGTCGCTTGCCATTTTCGCCAAAAACTTATTCGGGGCGATGCCAATACTCACCGGAATCGACAACCGCTCAAGCAGTTCTTGTTGGATATGGTGCGCCAAAGCGAGCGGGTGAACCGTTGGCGTCCGCCCGGTCATGTCCAAATAGCCTTCATCAATGGAGGCGCGCTCCAATACGGGCGAGAAACGCTGTAAGCATTGAAACAAGCGACGGCTTACTTCGCGGTATAACGCGAAATCCGGCGGCCGCACGACGAGCGATGGACAGCGTTTTTTCGCTTCCCAAAGCGGCATCGTCGTATAGATGCCAAACTGTTGTTTCGCTACATAGCTGGCCGCCAGCACAATTCCTTTCCGCTCTTTCGGGTCTCCTGCCACAACGACCGGTTTTTTCTGAAGCGATGGATCACGGACGATCTCACAGCTAGCGAAAAACGAATTGGCGTCTACATGAAAAATGATCCGCCCATGCGATTCGCGCTCCGTTTGCATCTTTCTTCCCTTCTTTTCTTTCGTTGTTTCCTATTTTAGCAGATCATTTGTTCGTTGGGAACAACTCAGGTCGCTTTCAAGGCGGCAAAAGCGATTTGTTTGCGGGGCGGAAACCGTTCCGCCGCTTCGCTTTCGCCTGTTGCAGGCTCGCTCTTCCATGTACTCCAGCCCATATACAGCCAAAAAAGAATGCCAGCCCCCATCACGGCTGTTCTCAGCCAAGCGGAACCAAGCCAAACGAGCGAGACGCCCAAAATGGCGAGGAAAATCAACAACGTATCACACAACGACGCCGTCAGCACCGCCGGCAAGGCATGCCGCCAACGCCGCTGGACTGCTCCTTGGGTCAAAATGAACACGTTTTGCATCCCCAATGGCAAAATGAGTCCAAACGCAAGGATAAGCCCGTGAAGAAAGGCCTTCATCATGTTTGGTCCCCCTTTTCCCCTTGCAGCCAGCGATAGATCGAAGCGGCATCTTCTTCATCCACATCCACGACACGGGAGCGGGTGCCGACCGGCATGACGGAAGCCGAGATCGTCACCAACTGTTTTTTTCTTTGCCACCATGTCGTTGCGATTTCCAACGATTGGACGTGACGCTTTAACAAATGCGCGGTCGTTCGCCGAAACCAGCCGTTGCGGAGCGACAGCTGCTTCGAGGAAAGCGCCCAGCCGGCCGCTTGATAGCGCCGCGCCCCGATCCACAGAGCAAGTGGCAACACAAACAAAAGCCCTGCTCCCCATGGACGCTCCATATACGCGGCAACTCCAACCGGAATTGTCAACCAATAAAGCGGGCGAAGCATATATCGACTTTTTGCACGCTGAGGAAGCGGACAAAATGGCACATCGAGGCGATACTCGGGCAAACAAGCCTGAACAATGGGGACGATGCGATGCTTTTTGACCAGCGGGCAAAGAACGACTTCCCCTGACGGTCCGCCATCGAGCGCTCCGCCGGCATGAATAATGGATACAGAGGCGTATCCGAAAAAACGGCGCAGCCAATTCTCATGAATAACGATGCCTTGGACGCGGTCAACAGGGACGGACACCGCTTTTCGTTCCAACCATCCGCGAGCAATCACAATCGTGTCTTCTTGTTTCCGCACGACAAACGAAGCGTACCGGATCATGTTTTGTACGATAGCTACTCCATAAGCGGCCAAGAGAAGCGACAGGATGAATAGGGCAATAAGCAATCGTCCATGTCCGTTCCATGTCGACTGAAGATCGCGGATCAGCGCCTCATATGGAATGAAGTCGCCTAATTGCGACAAAAACCCACATAAAGCGGCAACCACGCCAAGCGCTCCACCGCTTGTCAACGAAGCCACCCCTATTTCTTTCGCCGATCGTCATCTTCATCCACCACCTTCGCCCACTCGGCAATCAAGCGGCAAAGCCGTTCTGCTTCTTCCATCGGAAGAGCGGGAATTTCATGAGCGGCCGCCGCTGTGAACACCGCAATGGAAGCCAACCCGTACCGCTTGAGAAGCGGACCTTGCCGCACATCGACGTACTGAACGCGAGCCATCGGGATCAAAGTCCGTCTCGTAGACCAGACTCCTCGCTGAATGTCAATCTCTTCTTCACGAATGTCATAGCGCCAACGTCTTTGGCGCAACGGCGGGAGCCAGACGACCCATACAATGGCTTGCACCATCCAAACGCCGGCCAACACTATCAATAGCCAAGGAGGAGCATGGAACTGCGAGAGCAGCCATATGATTCCCCCGATCGCCACACCGGAAGCCAATGCCACAAGCGCCCCCGTGAGACGCCACACGGTGACCGCTTTTGATGAAATGGGTTTGCCTCTAGAGGAAGCATTCTCTTAATCATCTCCTTTTTGCACATCATTTCTGTTTCCAGTATAACAAAACATTTCCATGTTGGTGATGCCTTTTTCGACAATCGTTGACAGAACAACTGAACTATTATATTCTGAAATTATCTTTTTTGCTTAACCGCATAAAAGCAAAAAAGCACATCTATGAATCAACATTAGAGCAGAAAGGTTGTTGTCAACATGGAACAATCCCGTCCTCAGCTGCAAAAAGGACTATTGCCCCGCCACGTTCAGCTGATCGCGTTAGGAGGGATGATCGGCACCGGCATTTTTAAAGGAAGCGCCGAGGCCATTCATATCGCTGGACCAAGCGTCGTGCTCACGTACTTGATCGGCGGCGTGCTGTTGTTTTGGATTATGGCTGCACTGGCCGAGATGGCGATCGCGTATCCGGGTTCGAACGTTCAACATTTGATCCGCCGGGCGTTTGGCTTTCGCCTGTCATGGATCGTCGGCTGGCTGTATTGGATCAATTGGACGTTGGTCACTGTTGTCGAACTGCTGGCTGCCGGCAGCTTTCTGAACTATTGGGTTCCGTCTGCGCCGTTATGGCTGCTTGCCCTCCTGTGCGCGTGTCTGATCATGGGGTTGAATCTTTTCCCTGTGAAGTATTACGGGGAAGCGGAATTTTGGCTGGCCGGCCTGAAAGTGGCGGCGCTAGTGGTGTTTATCGTGCTCGGGGCGGGCGTATGGGCTGGCGTGATCCCAAGCGGCATAAGCGGCTCGTTTCCGTCTGCCAGCGACGGCGGATGGTTTCCGCACGGGTTTGCCGGAACGCTCAGCGCCTTGCTTATCGTGATGTTTTCCTATGGCGGAGCGGAGCTGATCGGGGTGGCGGTGACGGAGATGAAAGACGCCGAGCAGGTGCTGCCGCGCGTCATTCGCACCACAATCTGGCGGGTTGTCGGCTTTTATCTTTTGCCAATGGCCATCATTTGCGGCATTATGCCATGGAACACCGTTTCGGAAACGAACAGCCCCTTTGTCCAAGTGTTGGAAGCGATCGGGTTGCCCGGCGCGGCCCATGTCATGAACGCGGTGTTGCTCATTGCCGTCTTATCGGCGGCCAATACAGGCGTCTATGCGACTTCTCGGTTGCTGTACACCATGGCTGAACAAGGAGAAGCAAGCCGCCGCTTGCAGCGGACGACGAAACACGGGGTTCCGCTGTACGGGATGGGCATGGTCGCCATCTGCATCGCCGCTGGCGTGATCGGCGCCTACTTGGCGCCCGGGCGGATCATCGGGGAATTGATGACGATTCCTGGGTTTACCGTGCTCATCGTTTGGATGATGATCGGCGCCGCTCAGCTGAAGCTGCGGCCGCACTACAAAACGAAGCCGTTTTTCCGAACGAAAGGGTTTCCGTACACAACGATGGCGGCGGTCGGGGCGCTCGGGGCGATTTGGCTTGGCTTTTTGCTTCAAAGAGAGCATCGAATCGGTTCGCTTCTCTGCGTGGCCGTCTTGGTTCTCTTATTCATCTATTCCACTGTCAAAGAAAAGCAGCATCAAGCAACAAAAGCGCCCGGGCGAACGGCGTAACCAAACCGCCTCTTTTCGCTCGGGCGACAGCTAGAGACGGGCGTCCTTTCATCATAGACGGCGCCCGTCTTCCTTTTTCCGCTCCAAGGGAAATGGCTGCGCGTTTTGCGGAAACACCGATGATGATTCGTTAGTTGGCCGGCGACAGCTCGTCTTCGGTCACCCATTTGTGGTTGGTCACTTTTTGACCAGTTTCCGTATCGATGTAATCGACCATATACACCGTCGTTTGTTTCGCCGAATCAATGACTGCTTTGGCCCCTTTCATCCCTTCCATGTGATCGGCATTCAAGACGACTTCATCGCCCGGCTGGAACGGTTTGTCTCCGGCGTTTTCGATTTCTTCGTGAATGACCCATTTATGGTTTTTCACTGGGTCCCCGCCTGTAGTTGGGGTGTATGTGACCGTATAGACGATCGTGTCAAAGGCACCGGTGACAGTCGCCTTGGCTCCATCCATTCCCGGCATATGGTCGGCATGGATGATGACTTGGCTTCCAACCGGATACTTTGGTTGTTTCGCCTCCTTCAATCCGGCCGGCACCTCTTTGGAGCCCGAGTGATTCATTCCTTCATGCCCGGTGTGAGAAGCTGTATGTTCCTTTGGCGCTTTGTTGTCGTTGGCACCGGTGCAGGCCGATAACAAGAGCGCTGCCATAACTGAAGTTGTTCCCAATAACATTTTCCAGTTTTTCATCGTTTTCACCCTCCTTGCCTTGTTAGCATACCGGACATTTGTGCAGATTTTGTGGAGATGGCCTTGGATTTGCCGCTAAAGGCCGTATGGCGCCTAGGCTGACTGTCCTTTTGGGCGGGGGCTGTTTCACCCCGCTGCTTTTTGCCCTATCTTTCGCCAGACGAACCACAAAAGAACGATCGATGCAACAGCGAGCATCAGTTTGCCAGCCCAGGCGGCCTCGAGGAATTGATGGACGGCATACGCTTCCATCCATAAAGCCGGGAGCTTGCCGAGCGAGCTAGCCGTTGCAAACACAGAAAGAGACGTGCGGCCGATGGCAGCAACGAACGTCACCGCCCCGGATGGCACAAACGGCAACAGTCGAAGCGCGAAAATAAGCCCAAACGCCTCCTTGCCACTTGCATGAAGCAACGGCTTCACCTTGGGATGGGAAAGCCATGTCGTCTCGCTCCATCGGCGAAGTCCTTTTCGATACAAGACAAACGAGACGACCGCTCCGATCGCCTCGCCGGCAAACGACACCCAAAAGCCGGGCCAAAATCCGAAAACGGTCAAATTGGCGGCAGTTAAAAAGGCGCTTGGGACGACTCCGAGCACGCTGATCACCACATTGCAGGCTAGACTCAAGAAGTACGCCGCTCCGCCGTATGCTTGAAGGAACTCAATCATCCGTTCTTCCATTTGACCCAAACGCCTCTCTTTCCGAAAATGGTTATGACTTGCGCCCTTCCCATTTGTAGCCGACGCCCCAGACCGTCTGCAAATATTCGTCCACTGGGAACCCCGCTTTCCGCAATTTTTCGCGGATGTTTTTCATGTGGGAGTCAACGGTCCTCTCTTCCGTATCAGCGAGATAGCCCCATAGCGATGCGATGATTTGCCCGCGGCTGAACACCTGATTCGGGTGCTTTAACAGCAGCCCCAAAATGGCAAATTCTTTCGGCGTCAACGCAATCGGCTTATCTTCGTAGCGGACCGTATGTTCCTCTTCGTCCCATACAAGCCCGGCCGCGCGAATGGCGGAACGACCGCCAGCTGTACGGCGCAGCACCGCTTCAATGCGAGCAAGCAGTTCCGCCTCGTCAAACGGTTTCGTCACATAATCGTCCGCTCCGATTTTCAATCCTTGGACAATATCCGCCGTCTCATCGCGAGCGGTGACCATCATGATCGGCACATTCGAAAACGATCGAATGCGGCGGCACGTTTCCCATCCGTCGAGTTCTGGCATCATGACATCAAGCAGCACCAAATCGGCGTGATGGCGCCGCAAATAGTCAATGGCTTCCGCCCCTGAACGCCGTTTCACGCAACGGTAGCCGTTCGGCGCTAAATACAATTCCAATAAATCGAGCATCCGCTCTTCATCATCAACCAACAGCAAGGTACACATCATTATCCCTCCGGCAGCGTAATGAGGATGGTCGTTCCTTTTCCTTGTTCGCTTCGAGCAGCGATCGTTCCCCCGTGCGCCTCGACGATTTCTTTGGCAATCGCCAAACCGAGTCCGGTCCCACCGCTTGTCCGCGACCGCGATTTGTCAACCCGATAAAACCGCTCGAAAATCCGGGGCACATCTTCCGGTGGAATGCCGGTTCCTTCATCGGATACGGCAATGACGATTCCTTGCTTTTGAAGGTGAACGGCGACGGCCACCGTCGTGCCAGAAAACGCGTACTTTCGTGCATTGTCAAGCACATTGATCATCACTTGCTCGAACCGCTGCCGATCAATCGCAGCCATGACCGAACCGGGGCACTGGCACACAAGCGACAACGATTTTTCCTGAAACGCGGGGCGCAGTTTTTCACACAATTTTGTCAAAAACGAACAAAGATTTGTCGGTTGCTTTTCAATCTGGAACGAGTGTTGCTCCAGTTTGGCTAATTCAAACAAATCTTTGACCATCTTTTCGATCTTTTCCGCTTCTTCGTAAATGATCGCCATATAGTTCGCCCGTTGTTCCTCAGACAGATGCGGACGTCGGGCAATGTCGGCGTATCCTTTCACATACGTCAGCGGCGTGCGCAATTCGTGAGAGATGCTCGCTAAAAATTCGCTCCGCTCTTGTTTCAAATACGCCAAATCGTTGGCCAGCGTTTGAATCGCTCTCCCGAGTTGCGCCAGCTCGTCGTTGCCTTTCATCTCGAGGCGGACGGAAAAATCCCCCCGGCTGAGCGCTTCGGTCGCTCGCTTCATGCGAAGGAGCGGCATCGTGATGGCGCGGGAGAAAAAGGCGATGGTCAACACGGTGATCGCCACCGACAGCACGCCAACGACAATAAAATGATGCTTCAGTTTATACACCATCGTCCGGATCGAGCGGGTGTCTTGAAACATATACACATATCCCCTTGTTTCCCCCCCGATTTGAATCGGGCTGACGGCAGCGATATGCGACGCCCGCTTCCAGTCGGTTTCGACCATCATTCCCCGGCGGGGAATATGACGGCCGTTCGTTAAAGGAATGAGGCGCTTGGCAAACGGAACAATGCCGCTAGATGCCGATACAATTCGGCGCCGGGCGTCAGTGATGGCGACATCGGTTTCCGCCTCTGATTCCATCATCACGACATGCGCCAACGTCGTTCGATCGTTATTTTTCTCCAAGACGTTGCGGTGGCTGTTTCCCCGCGCCAACAGCTGCGCGAATTCTTCCTCGATGCGCGCATGGACGAGCGTAGCGTAGAGGGAAACGAACAGCACCATTTCAATGGCCAAGACAAAGGCAAAAAACAGCATGCCGAGTTTCCATGACAGTTTTCGCACGGATTCCTCTCCTCATCCATCAAGCCCGAGTGTCATTTCAATTTTACTATTTTATTTGGCAAATGTGCAGAAAGTGTGGAGATGCAGCTTTGCGCCACGCCAAGGCGTCTTGTCCCGCCAAGGAGACAAACCTTGACGGATGCGTCTTTTTCCTTCTTCCTTTATACTTAAGAAGCAGACTGTGCTCATGTAGAGACGACAGAAAGGGGTTTATCGATGAAATCGCTCGTGTTAGCGGAAAAGCCGAGCGTCGCCCGCGACATCGCCCGCGTGCTCGGCTGCAAGCAAGCGCATAAACATTATTTTGAAGGAAAGCAGCACATTGTCACCTGGGCGCTCGGCCATTTAGTGGAGCTGAAGATGCCGGAAGACTACGACCGAAAATACGAAACATGGCGGCTGGAGGACTTGCCGATCATCCCAAAGAAAATGGGCTTGAAAGTCATTCGGCAAACAAGCCACCAGTTTCGCGCCATTGAACGGTTGGCGAAACGACCGGATGTGAAAGATGTCATCATCGCGACCGACGCGGGCCGCGAGGGGGAACTGGTGGCGCGCTGGATTTTAGAGATGATCGGTTGGACGAAGCCGATTTGGCGGCTATGGATTTCGTCGCAAACCGACCGCGCCATCCGCGACGGCTTCCGCCAACTCAAGCCCGGGGTGCAGTTTGAACGCCTGTATCAATCGGCCGTCTGCCGCGCGGAAGCCGACTGGCTGATTGGGTTAAACGTCTCGCGCGCCTTGACGACCAAATACAACGATCCGCTCTCAGCCGGGCGGGTGCAGACGCCGACGCTTGCGATGATCATCGAGCGCGAACGCGAGATCCAATCGTTCGTTCCCGTGTCATATTGGACAATTCGGGCCAAGATCGGGTCCATCACAGCCGTATGGGAGCGGCATGGCGGACATCGTCTGTTTGACCAAGACGAGGCCAACCGGCTGATGACTCGTCTCAAAGGCCAGCCGGCGCGCGTCACATCGATCAAACGGAAACGAAAAAGCGAGTCCGCCCCGTTGCCGTATGACTTGACCGAACTGCAGCGGGACGCAAACAAGCGGTTTGGCTTTTCGGCGAAAAAGACGCTCTCGGTGTTGCAGCGACTGTACGAACAACACAAGCTTGTCACGTACCCGCGCACCGATTCGCGTTATTTGCCAAGCGATATGGAAGCGACGATGACCGAGCGGTTGTTGGCGATGAAATCCGGTTATGAGGACGTCATCGCTCCGCTTCTCGCCAAAGGCAAAGCCAAAGCAGCCAAGCGGGTATTTAACGATGACAAAGTAACCGATCATCACGCCATCGTTCCAACGGATGAGCGGCTCGACCTTAGCAGGCTGTCCACTGATGAGCGCAAGCTGTATGATCTCATCGCCCGCCGTTTTTTGGCGCTTTTCTACCCGCCGCATGAATCCGAAACGACGACAGCCGTCTTTGACATCGGCGGCGAAACGTTTGTCGCCAAGGAGACGGCGGTTGTCAACGCCGGATTTCAAGCCGTTCTCAGCAAAGAAGACAACAAGACCCAACCAACGTTGTTGCATCTCGCGGAAGGCCAGACGCTCCCATCAGTGCAACTTGAGCTGGAACAATCGTTCACGGAACCGCCTGCCCGTTATTCGGAAGCTGACTTGCTCGCGCAAATGGAGAAATACGGGCTCGGCACGCCGGCGACAAGAGCGGACATCATCGAACGGCTGGTTGAAACCGAAGTGGTCGAGCGAAAAGACGGACGGTTTTATCCGACAAAAAAAGGGAAACAGCTGATTGAGCTCGTCAATGAAGAGCTGAAATCGCCGGAATTGACCGCCCGCTGGGAGCGGGAGCTGGAGGCGATCGCCCGCGGGAAAGGAAATCCACAACAATTTTTGGCCAACATCCGCCGGCAAACGCAGCAGCTCGTTGCCGAAATTAAGCAAAGCGAGCAGGTATACAAAGCGCCAAACCTCACGAATCTGACGTGTCCAGAATGCGGCGCGCTTTTAAAAGAGCGGAAAACGAAAGACGGACGGATGCTTGTCTGCTCGAACTTACAATGCCGCTACCGCCGCCGGCGCGACCCGAAACTGTCGAACCGCCGTTGTCCGCAATGCCACCGACGCATGGAAATGCATGAAGGAAAGGCAGGACTTTATTTCCAATGCCGCCCGTGCAATATTGTCGAAAAAGCGGACGAGACCAAACGCATCGCCGCCAAAGGCAGCGAACGGGCGCTTCTCAAAAAATACAGCGCGTCGAACGAATCGTTTGGGGTCAGTTTAGGAGAGCTGCTCAAGCAGGCATTGAGCCAAAAAGAGGAATGAGACTACTGCACGGCGCTGGGGGCTCATGCCCCTGGCGGTTTTTTTTTCATCTTTGAATCTGAAACCTCCCTCTCATTGCCTCGTATATATAGATAAATCTATCGCAAAGGAGCGATCACGATGTTGAAAAAATGGCTAAAATCCCTTTTCGGCCATCCCCATCATCCGTCGCACTACCATAAACATTACAGCAGCAGCGACCACCATTATTACAACCCGACGTATCACTCGCATCACCACCCGTCCCAGTATGGGCACCATCACTACAAAAAGAAACATCATAGCGGCAGCTTCTTCTCAAGCTTTTTCGGCAGCTGATGAAACGGTTTTTTGAACGCCATCCGTTCGTCTCCCGCTGGGTTGATCGACCGCATCGGGGCGGGAAGGTGCTTTTGGGCCGCTATGAAATCATCGAAGAGCTTGGGATGGGAAGCTACGGCATCGCCTATAAAGGGCGCGACCTCCATACCAAGCGGTTTGTCGTCGTCAAGCAGGCGCGGCGGACAAAAGGAGAAGACGGCCGCCGCTTGCTTCAGCGCGAAGCGGATCTGCTTGCCCGTTTGCGCCACCCGCAAATTCCGAGGCTGTATGATCGGTTTGTGGAGCGCGGACAGCCGCATCTCGTGATGGAGTACATCGAAGGAGAAACCGTGGAAGACTTGATCTTCAAACGGGGAGTCACGTATACGGAACAGGCAGCGTTCCAGCTGCTGCGCGACGTGTTGATGGTCGTGTGCCACCTGCATACTTTGGGGATTGTCCACCGCGATTTGCGCATCCCGAACATCATCTGGCGCAATGGAACGGTGTTTGTCATCGACTTCGGCTTGGCCTGCCGCATCGGGGAATCGGTGGATGTGCGCGATGACGATCCAGTGGAAAAGCGACTGCGGCGCGAACCGCATCCACGAAGCGATTTCTATGCCCTTGGACACTTTACCTTATTTTTATTGTACTCGTCTTATGAACCGACAAGCGATGAGGAAAAAAGCTGGGAAGAAGAGCTTGCATTGTCGCCGCACGCCTGTCGGATATTGAGAAGAATGCTGCAGCTGGAGAGGCCATATGAAACGGCCGACCAACTGATGATCGATATCAGCCGGCTGCTTGACGGCCGCCAACCGCTCTCCTCTGTCGTTCCAAAAGCGAAATAATCAAAAGGTGTCCCGCATCAATCAGGACACCTTTTCCATTCATTCGTCCATTGGCCGTACTGCCCGTTACTTTCCCTTGAACACCGGCTCCCGTTTTTCCTGAAACGCCGCCACGCCTTCCCGGTGGTCAGCTGTTTCCACCATCAGCCCCTGAACGAGCCGCTCTTCTTCGAGTATCTCCTCAAGGGAAGCGGTCATGGCATGGGTGATGAGCCGTTTTTGATGGCCGATCGCCTTCGTCGGTCCTTGGGCGAGCTTGACCGCGATCGTTTCGGCCGCCTCACGCAGTGTTTCCGCCGGAACGACGTCGCTTAAGACGCCAAGTTCATGCAAACGGCGGGCCGAAATGGGCTCAGCGGTAAAGAACAGTTGTTTGGCCAAATGTGGGCCGACAAGCCGCGGCAGCCAATACGATCCGCCGCCATCAGACACCAGCCCGACTTTGGCAAAGCTTAAAATGAATTGAGTGTCATCCGCCGCAATGATGAAATCGCAGGCCAGCGCGAGGTTAAACCCCGCCCCGGCGGCAAATCCGTGCACGGCGGCGATGATCGGTTTTTCGCATCGCTGCATGGCCAGAATAAGACGATTGAGTCGGCCGATATGATCGTAGGCTTGCTGGGCGTTGGACTGTCCCATCGTTTTCACATCCCCGCCGGCGCAAAACGCTCTCCCAGCGCCGGATAAGACGATGGCCCGCACACCGTCATCCACAGCGGCGCGTTCGATCTCTTCTGTTAATCCGGCCACCATATCGGGGCTGAACGCGTTAAGCCGCTCTGGGCGGTTCAATGTCAGCCATAACACTGAATGGGATCGTTCAACAAGCAAATGCGGAGATTCCGCCATGTTCCTTCTCCCCTTTCCACGTTTTCATTAACACGCAAAACCGGCAAGGCTATGTAATCAGCCACCCTCCATCGACAAGCACATCAGAGCCAGTCATATACGACGCTTCCGCCGAGGCAAGAAAGGCGATGACATTGGCAATTTCCTCCGGCGCCCCCACCCGCCTTAAGGCGGTGTTGCGTTCGACGGCTTTCACAAACCGTTCGTTTTGCAGTCCGCGCTCGGTAAGCGGCGTCTCGACAAAGCCAGGTGAGACAGAGTTGACTCGAATGCCGTACGGAGCCAGCTCCAAGGCGAGCGATTTCGTCAAACTGATCACTCCCGCTTTCGCCGCACTGTAGTGCGGAATGTGCGCTCCAGCCTGATAACCCGACAGCGAGGCGACGTTGACGACCGCCCGGTTGGCGCGCTCCCGCTTTGCTCCCTCAATCATCAGGGGAGCGAGCGTTTGGGAAACAAGAAACACGCTTTTCATGTTCACTTGTTGCACGTCGTCCCATTCCTGTTCGGTCAGCTCAAGCCATTTCGTATGGGTCGAAATGCCGGCATTGTTGACCAGCACATGCAGATCGCCATGCTGGCGGCGCACATAGTCGGCCAGTCCTTTCACTTGCTCCCGGTTGGTGACATCCGCGACAAACACCTCTGCCTTTCCGGCTCCTTCCATCCGTTCGATCGTTTGAGCGGTTGTTTCGAGTTTCGCCGCCGTGCGGCCGACAAGAATGACCGTCGCCCCTTCCTGCGCCAGCCGAATGGCCGTCGCTCGGCCGATGCCGCTGTCCCCGCCGGTGACAACTGCCACTGCATTGGAAAAGCGCATCGCGTCCCCTCCCTCTTTGTTTTTGTTTTTATCACATCAAGCAAGCTAAAACGTCAGTCCGCCGCCGTCGACCGACAACGTTGCCCCGGTGATAAACGATGCCTCGTCGGACGCCAAAAACAACACCGCATTCGCTACTTCCTCCGGCGTGCCGATGCGGCCGAGGGCGTTCGCTTTCGAGATGATCGGCCACTTGCGCGCGTCTTGTTTCCATGGCGTGATGATGTTCGTATCAATGACGCCCGGCGCGATGGCGTTGACGCGAATATTGAACTTGCCGTATTCAAGCGCCGCATTTTTCGTTAACAAAATGACTCCGGCTTTCGAAGCGTTGTACGCCGACTCGTATTTTTTTCCTTTAATCCCAAGCAAGCTCGATGTATTGACAATCGCACCGCCACCGGATTCCTTCAACGCTGGCACGGCATATTTGATGCCTAAAAACACTCCTTTTAAGTTGACATCGATGACCCGGTCCCACTCTTCCTCGGACAAGTCGGTGCTCCGCACTTCCGAATGGCCGATGCCGGCATTGTTAAAGAGAATATGCAGGCCGCCGAACGCCTCCACGGCCGTTTGCACGAGCTGCTTTACTTGCCCCGAGTCGGAAACATCGGCCTTGACAAAAATCGCCTCACCTCCTTTTTCCCGAATCCGCCGAACCGTTTCTTCCCCTCCTGCCTCATCGATGTCGCTTACCGCCACTTTTGCGCCTTCCTCTGCAAACCGCACCGCTGTCGCCCGGCCGATGCCGCTGCCCCCGCCGGTGACAATCGCAGCTTTTCCGTTCAGCCTCACGTTCTCCCGCCTTTCCTTTTCTTCCGGATGAATCCGTTTTCAAAACACTGTATACCAACCGGTTGGTATGTCATTACTTTTATTATACAATGTATTTCGAATATTTGAAACATTTTTATTGACTTGATCAAGAAGTTTCTCCTGTTGCGGCGGAAGGGAAAGGAGGCTTTTTCCATTTGTATCGCCTCTCCAAACGGCCATACTGAGAATACGGAGGTGTTTGTTCATGAGAGAACCTTGGGAAGAACGCAGCGCCGCTTCCAACCTGCCGCGCTATACCCCGGGAATCGGCGTTCCCGATGAAATGAGTCCGATTCGCGATATCGCCCACGGCTTTGAAAACGGACGGCCGCCGGTCATTGAAATCACGCCCGCTGACGGCCGCCAACAGGCGGACGATATCGATTTTCCGCCCGTTGACCGGGCGTTTTGAAACGTCGAGCCACAAAAGAGGATGTCACGCTGTTTGGCGGACATCCTCTATGCGTTGATGGCGCTATGCGGGTTGAAAATTGAGAAACAGGTGGAGCTAGCATTATTTTGTACTAAATCACCAACCTCCTAGCGGCGGAGGAATCGGCCGGCTCAGCGGCGCACAGACGCCCACGGCCGCCCGTTCTCCCAATGAACGCGCATATGGAGGCGAAACGCCGCTGAAAGCCGCTCATCGGTCAGCACATCCTCTTTTCGCCCAGCGGCGGCAATGCGTCCGTCTTGCAAGAGCAGCACATGGGTGATCGATCCCACAATCTCTTCAATATAGTGGGTGACGTATAATACATGGCACGGACGGGACACGACCTGTTCGATCAAGGAAAGCACTTCTTCACGCGCCAATAAGTCTAGGCCAACGGTCGGCTCATCCAAGATCAGCAGCTTCGGATTTGCCATCAGCGCCCGGGCGATCAACGTTTTTCGCTTTTCCCCTTGCGACAGCGTCGCGTATCGCTTCCCTTTTACCGCTTGCAGGCGGAACGATTCCATCAATGCCTCCGCTTGATCCCGATCCTCACTAGTTACTGCATCATACAGGCCAATCGTCGCAAACTTGCCGCTGATGATGACATCTTCAACCGTTTCCGTTTGCAGTGTGTCGTGAAATTGATCAAGGAGCGCGCTGCTGACAAACCCGATGTGCCGGCGCAACTCCGGCAGACTCGCCTGTCCAAACCGATAGCCTAATACTTCCACCTCACCGCGCGTCGGGTACTGATAGCCGGTGACGATATTGAGAAGCGATGTTTTCCCGGAGCCGTTTAGTCCAAGAATCGCCCATTGCTCGCCTTCTTTTACTTCCCAGTTTATATCGCGCAAAATCGTGCGCTCTCCTCTTGCCCATGACACATCGCGCATGCGGATGATGACGGTCATTGTTCCCCTCCCCTTTGTGGTTCGTATGGACGGTCCTGATAGAAAAAGTTGGGCAGCATGGTCGTGTTGTCATAAGTTCGGTGAAAAATGTGCGTTGTTGCCGGAGAAAGAGGCGGAATCAGCCATGTCCAATCGCCGGTGACATGGCGGCCGGCTGCTTTCTCTTGCTGTTCAAACAACTGAAATTGGCGCGCGGCGGTATGATGGTCCACGATGCTGACGCCCGCCTTTTTGTAGGAATACAAAACCGCGATATTCAATTCGACCAACGCCTTGTCTTTCCATAATGATGCGTTGGAGTTGGTGTCAAGCTATGATAAACTGTTCTGCTTTTGTCATCAACTGCTCATCGTGCTGTCTGAGCTTATCGCTCTCGATCGTTACCATATATGCTTCTTTTTCCTCCACTTCGCCGTCATTCCAATTCCAATCAAGAGGCAAATTCCCCCGACCCACCACATTTGCTCGATAAACATCGAAATCGCCAAAAAAATGAGCGCAAAACCAAGCAGTCGACGGATCGACACAATTCTCTCCCCTTTTCCCCGCCATTGGTTCTCTCATCTCGCAAAACGAGAAGCATGCATCCTACGGGGTCATTGAACAGGAAGCAACGCTCTCGTCCCTATTGTAGCAGATGCTTCCAAAAGAAAATAGAGAAAATGTTTCAATGAAACAACCCGCTTAGAGCGGCTTTCTCTTTCAGCACGCGCATCCACGTGCTTAACGGGCCTTTCAACACAAGCCCAGCCAAAAGGGCGGCAACGGCAAACAAGAGAAGCCGCTTGACGTCATGCTCAACATTTTCCCATACGATCCCGCCGACTGCCTCGCGCATGATGTCAATGGCGTAGGTAAACGGCAGCCAAGGGTTTAATTGCTGAAAGAACGGAGGAATCAGCTCAATCGGATACGTGCCTCCCGCTCCGGCAATTTGCAAGACGAGCAACACAATCGCCATCGCTTTTCCCACATTGCCGAACAAGGAAACAAGCGAAAAAACCACCGCCATAAAGACAAAGCTGCACAAAAGGCCGAACGTCATGAACCATCCCGGCTCACGGACGAAAATATTCGGCAAGATGAAAGCCGCTCCAGCTGTCACGACCATCGCCTGCAAAGCATTCAGCGTCCAAAAGGTCAACAGCCGTCCGACATATTGTTCCCGCTCATTCGCTTCCGAAAACGAAGAAGGATCGGTCGACAAGACGGAAACAAGCAACAAACATCCTACCCATATGGCCAGCACCGTGTAAAATGGATTCATGCCCGAACCATAGTTCGGCAGCGGGAAAAGGCGGAACGTTTTGACGTCAACCGGGTGAGCTAAAAACGCCCCTTTCGCCTGTGGATCTTGTTTCAACAAGCGAATCAGTTCGTCGATGTCGGTTTCTCTTTTGATTTTCGATAGGAAGGCGGCCAGCTCGCGGACCTGGCGGGAGAGAAATGGATATTGAGCCTGTGCGGTCTTTAGCGCTTGTTGCGCGGCCGCTAAATCACGATCTGTGTTTGACAACCATTGCTCTGCCTCATGTAACGCTTGATCCATGCGAAGAAGCGTTTGTTTCGCTTGGCGCACCTGTTCCCCTGTTTGATTCCATTTTGCCCGCAGCATAGGTAGCAGCCGTTGGCGATATGCTTGATCAAGTTGCTGCGCCTGTGCGTCCAATAAGGCCATTTGTTCACGCAGGTGAGTGATCTTCCCTTCGACGCCTGTTGGATGTTGTTTCACTAGCGCCGCTGTTTCTTGAATAGACGCTAGCGTCTGCTCGATACGGCTGATGGTGCGTTGCACAGGTTGAAGCGAAGAGGAATCAATCGTCCCCTCCCATGTTCTCAACGTTCGGCGCAATTGCTGAACCAATGGGCTCGCGTCTGTTGCCGCCTGTTGGATGAGAGCCGCCCAACGCGCTTGCTTTTCCGGTGTATCGAGGGACTGTGGCGTCTGCTCTGCAAAGGAATAGAGCGCATGAACCGCCATTTCCACCGGCTTTTCCCATAAGTGCGATGAAGCATTGACTTGCATGAACAACTTCTCAACGCGGCCTGTCCATTCTAAACCGCGCCGCACCGTTGTTTTGGCAGCCGGCAGAAGCTCGCGGCCTGTACGAACTAGTGATCTTGCCTCTCCCACATCGCGATCTAGGGCTTTCAATTGTCGTTGAATCGTTGGCAATTCGTTTTCCAAACGAAACACGAACGCTTCAACGCGGCGAATGGTGGGAAGCTGCTGTTCGAGCGTCACTCCCGCTTGGTGGAACAAGGAAAACAATGCGGTATTGACCACCCTCACAAACTCATCGCTGACTCGCGCTGACAATGTACTTGCTCCGCGCTCCGTGATTTTGGGAGCGATGGCGTTCCGTTTGTCGTTTTCATAATAGTAAATAACCGCCCTTTTCGGACGTTTCTGCACTACAGTGGCTAATTTAGCCGAGAAATCAGCCGGAATGACGATCGTCGCAAAGTAGTCTCCCCTCCGAACGCCTTCCATTCCTTTTTTCCGCGTGACAAATCGCCATCCCAACTGGTGGTTGTTTTTTAAGGTCTTGACGATCTCATCGCCGGCGCGAAACCGGTGACCGGCGAGCTCCGCCCCTCGGTCTTCGTTCACGACGCCGACCGGTAAATCCTCTGTATGGGCATAAGGGTCAATCGAAGCCTCTACATTGATCCAAGCGTAAAGCGATGGAAGAACGATCAGACCGAGAGCCAATATGGATGCGGCCCAGTTGGTCGTGAGATGTTTCAAATCGCTCATATAAATGCGCCATGCCTGTTTCACTTTGATCCGCTTCCTTTCAAGTCGATCATGCTGTTGTTAGTATGAGCGGTTCACGGAAAACTAAACCAACTTGGCCGGTCCTGTAGTTCATTTGCGAAAAAAAAGCCAAAGCGCCAAAAACAAACAGGCTATAGCAGCGAGGCGCGTCATGTCAAACGGAATGCGCTGTCCCCCAAATAATCCGAAGTGATCAATGATCGAGCTCATGACGAGCTGGCCGGCGATCACCGCCGCCAATGAATTGGCAACGCCGACTTTCGGAACGATCAGCACCATGACAAACACATAAAAAGCGCCGAGAATGCCGCCCGTCAGCTGCCATTTCGGCACAGAAAACATGGCCAGCAATTCTCCTTTTCCGAAAAACAATTGCACTAAAAATAAGACGATCGTTCCGATTAAAAACGACACGAACGCCCCTTCCAACACACCAACCCGCTTGCCGAGGCCGCCGTTCACTCCTGCCTGTACGGAGGCAGCCATTCCGGCCGTTAGAGCGAGCAGCATCCATACCCACTTCATCCGATTTCCCCTCCTTTTTGCCTATATACACCTGCGGATCAGGCGGTGAGCTTTCCTTTCAGCGCACAGCCCTACGCCGTGCCGGCGCTCTTTTGTTTCTGCCGCCTCGGTATCGCTTTCACGCAAACGAAAACCATTTGATCAAGCCATCTATTTGCATCTGCCGGCTATTGCAACGGCAAAGCCAAACACGTCGTTGTCCATTTTCGGACGATCATGAAAAGCCGCCATCATGGTGCTTAGGGCGATCAGCCGAGCCAAGCGCGCAGCCATCCGCCGACGAACGAAACAAGGACGACCGCCCATGCTGGCCACTTCCACACAACAAGAAGAAGAAAAGCCCCAAGGGAAAACGCCAAATCGGCCGGTCCCTTCACCGCTTTCGTCCAAATCGGGTCATACAGCGCCGCAAGCAAAATCCCGACCACAGCGGCGTTCATGCCGGCAAGCGCCGCTTGGAAGCGTGGATGACGGCGAAGCCAGTGCCAAAACGGAAACGCGCCAAGAACGAGCAAAAAGGATGGAAGAAAAATGGCTGTGGTAGCCACTAGCGCTCCCTTCCAGCCCAACGCCGCCATTCCAATATACGCGGCAAACGTAAACAGCGGCCCAGGGACGGCTTGGGCGGCGCTGTAGCCGGCTAAAAACTGATTGGCGGTGACCCACCCTTGCGGCACCACTTCCGCCTCCAAGAGCGGCAACACCACATGACCGCCGCCAAACACGAGCGCCCCAGCGCGGTAAAAGCTGTCAAACAGCGCCAAAAGCGGTGAATGGATCCAAGTGCGAATGAGCGGCAGCGCAACAAGCAACACGGCAAACAATGAAAGCAACGTCAAACCGGTGGAACGACGAATGGAAGGCGGGATGCCTGCCGCAGACGAAGAAGGTGCGACGTTTTTTCGCAATCTAACAGCGCCAATGCCCCCCGCTGCGGCGATGATGGCGACTTGGCTCCACGCGCCCGGCGCAAGAAGCACGGCGGCCGCCGCTATGATGGCGACCGTTGCCTCGAGGCGGTTAGAGGCGAATTTGCGCGCCATCTCCCATACGGCTTGTGCCACGACCGCCACGGCCGCCAACAGCAAGCCGTGCATCCAGCCGGCGTCACCCCAAGAATGGTGTTGCAGCCAAACAGCAACCAGGCTGAGGGCGACCGCCGACGGCAACGTAAACCCAAGCCACGCTGCCAACGCCCCCCAGACGCCGGCGCGCATCAGTCCGATGCCGATGCCGACCTGGCTGCTTGCCGGACCAGGGAGAAATTGGCATAAAGCGACCAAATCGGCATACGTTTTCTCGTCAATCCATTTCTTTCGTTTGACGTATTCTTCGTAAAAATAGCCAAGATGGGCCACCGGTCCGCCAAATGACGTCAAGCCGAGGCGAAGCGCCGTAATTGCGACCTCCCAGACGGAACCATATCGGTCTGCTGCTTGTTTCTTTGCAGCCATGGATCCCGCTCCTTTCGTTCACGAGAGTGTCATGCTACAATCATATCATCATGCACGAGAGGAGAGAATACCATGAACGTTCGAACGATGGCGACAAACGGTTTGATCGCCGCCGTGTATATCGCCGTGACGGCGTTCATCCAGCCGTTTGGCTTTACGAACATTCAGTTTCGCGTCTCAGAAATGTTAAACCACCTAGTCGTATTCCGCCGAACATACGCCGTGGGCATCGTGCTCGGCGTCTTTTTGGCCAATTTGTTTTTCTCGCCGATTGTCGCGTATGATCTTGTATTCGGCGTCGGCCAGTCGGTGCTGGCGCTTCTCATCACGATTGTTTCCATGCGTTATGTCGAGAACATTTGGGCACGTATGGCGATCAATACGTTGTCGTTTACCGTGACCATGGCCATCATCGCCTTTGAACTAAAGCTCGCGCTCGGCTTTCCGTTTTGGCTCACATGGCTGACGACGGCCATTGGCGAGTTTGTTGTCATGGCGATCGGCGCACCGATCATGTATGCGGTTGGCCGCCGCTTGGCGCCGAAGATGTTCGATTCCGCCCATCGAAGCCGTTAGCAGCCCTCTTTCGCCTTAGGCAAGGGGTTCGCTTCATTCTAAAGGCGCATTCCCCGTACGCCCACACGGGAAGTTCTTGATCAATCGTACGGGCTTTCAACATCTATTTTGACTACGGCATCGAACAAACCGCCCATTCAATGATCAGCGACATCACAGCAAGCAAGATGACTCCCGCCGTCGTCATCTTCAGCGCCCTCCGCCATCTTGGCGATAGGTACCGCCCCGTCCGAAGAACAACAAGGCCGACTGCGATTCCGCCCACCCACATGCAAAGACCCACCGGGGTGACAAGCTGACGCCAATCGCTGATCCAATAGTAGATGACGAACGTCTGGCAGGCAAGCAGGATGCACACGATGATTCTCATCGTTCCCCCCCTATGCGTTTGAGGCGCCGATCTGTGGAAATGGGTAGCGATGAGTGTTTCACTGTTCTTGTCGATTCGAAGCTATGCCAGCAAATCCCGATGATGATGACGGCCAAGCCAACGAATGCCCATCCGTTCGGAAGCGGAGCGGACAAGAACAGCACTTCGCCGATAACGGCAAAAATCACTTCCCCGGATTGCGTCGCTTCCACAGCGGCGAGTTTCCGTTCGTTCCCTTTTGCCCGATCGGTCGCGATAAAAAACAACGTCGTTGCGATGACCCCGGAACTAATGGCCACGATGAACGACTGCATCATTTGCCCCGCGGACGGCGCACCTGCTGTCAGCCAGCCAATCAACGCGACAATCAGCCAAAACGGCAGGCTGGCCATCGTCATTCCCCATACGCGTTGAAACGCATCAAGGCGCCCGGCGCAATGTTCGATCATTTTCCGGTTGCCAAGCGGGTACGCAAACGCGGCCATCAGCACGGGAAAGATCCCCAACCCGATTTCTTTCCAAGTGAGGTGGCTTGCTTGCTGGAACTGGATAAGCACGACGCCGGACAAAATCAACATGGAAATCAAGAGCGCCCGCTTTTCAATCGGACGGCGCACCAATACCGTTCCGTTTTTCGTTTCTCTTCGTTCTGTAAAGAGCGGGCTAAGCAGAACGCCGGCCACAATCGTGCACTGCCATGTCCCGGCCACCAGCCATCCGGGTCCGTAGGCGGCCGCGTAGGTGAGCGGCGCGTAAAACAAGCCGAACCCGACCGTCCCCCAGGTGATCCATGTCCACGGATGGCATTTCATGTCATGCCAAACCGGACCGAGGTTGCGGCGTGCCAAAAGAATGGCAAACAACAGCGGAACCATAAAGAAAAAACGAAGCGACGAACTCCACGCCCAGCTTCCACCCGCCAGCTCCATTGAGCGGTTCAATATGAATGTAACAGCAAAGAAGAATGAGGCGGCAAGGCCGAGGGCCATCTCGCGCATTTTTCCTTCTCCCTTCTCAATGATGTAGAGCAGTTTTATTTTATCTCATTATTTAAAATTTTTCTATTTGTTCCTTTGATTATTTAGAACATAGTTTTATAAAAAATATGTATACACCGAAACAGCAGCGCCAAAGAGGCGATCTTATCACGATGTAAGCCTCTTTTGCCTATCATTGTTCACTTGCCAAATGCCAGCGATCGGCCTGGATCTTTGAACATTCACGGCGATATGGACTTCCCTTCTGATCCCCATCCGGAATGAACATGTCGAACGCCCACTCTTGATAAAAGGCACCCTAACAGGCGCAGCTGTCATCCGTATAATCAAAAAATATCAGAATGTGAAAAGGCTGTCTGGAAAAAGTCGAGCGATGACTTTTTCCGACAGCCTGTCGAGGGTGTTGTCTCCTTCGAGACGCTATGCATGGCAAACGTGCTGATGAAAGGGCTTCTTCGTTTGTCGGCCTTGCATGGCGGACGGATTATTTGTCAATTAACTCAATCGGCACAACTTTTCCATTTTCCACCGCGGCCACAACGATTTCTGATTCAAAGCCGCCATCATCGCCGACGCTTGGAACGACGTATACTTGCTTTTCTTTCGGAATGTTTTTCAGCCCTTCGTTCAAATGCTCGCGGATGGCCATCGGATCATCAACCGTCCCAGCGGCTTTCATAGCCTCAACAAACGCGTAAAGAGCCAAGTAGTTATACCCGGATTCCGAACTCGCCTCGGCATTGAATTTCGTCCGATATTTTTCCGCAAACTCCGGAGCCCCTGGTTGGTCGGAGTGAATAAGCGGCATGACGCCGATTGAGCCTTCCAGTATCTCATAAGAACCGATCGTCCGTTGCATTTCATCAAGCTTCGCCTGATCCATAATGATAAAACCGCCTTTAAAGCCAAGTTCACGCGCTTGTTTCGCCACTTTCGCCGTCGGTTCCGACGGTCCGCCGATAAACAGCACGTCCGGTTTTTCTTTCAATGCGTTCGTCACGATGGTAAAGAAGTCAGTGTCTTTCGTAAAATCAATCGACGATTTGTAGACGACTTCCCCGCCTTGCTTTTCCCAGTACGGCAACAATTTTTCCGTCCAGTCTTTCCCGTATTGCGTCGCCGTCGGCAGAGCGGCCAGTTTCTTGCCGAAACGCTTCATGGCATAATCAGTAAAGGTCGGGATGTAGCCGTCATAGCGCGGCGGAATGCGCACGGTCAGCTTGTTGCCGGTCTGCGTAATTTTCGGTTCGCTTGTGTATGCCGCGATGATGAAATTGTCCGTTTGATTGAACACTTGCAGCGCCATCACACCGCCGCTGTGTGGAGTAAAAATAATAGGCGTCTGATGCTCCTGAACGAGACGTTTGGCGTTCGCTGCTGTTTCGTTCGGCAAATATTTGTCATCCAATGACACGATATTGAGCTTGTATGTTTTGCCGTTCACTTCAAATCCACCGCTGTTATTGATTTCTTCCGCCGCCATTTTTACGCCGTTTAACGTCCGCTCCCCGTAATAGGCGGCCGGACCGCTTAACGGACCGCTGTATCCGATGTTGACTGTGCCCGTTTCACCGCCGCCTCCGCCTCCATTATTGTTGTTTCCGGTGCTTGCGTTGTTGTTAGTTGTTGAGCTGTTGCAGGCAGCCAGCATCAACATCATGATCGCTGCCATCATCGCCAAGATGGACCATTTTCTTTTTTTCATTACTACTCCCCCCTATTGATGATTTATTATTTAGAATATTTAGATAATATTCAGCGCGCCCGTTATTCATCTCCTTTCAGTGCCATCTCTTCTCCTTGCTTTCGTTGCTGAAGAAGATGGAGTCGATTATCCGCCAATGTACGCCTTGCGGACATCGTCGTTGGCGAGCAGCTCCTCCGCTGTTCCTGAGGCAACGATCGTTCCATTTTCAAACACATAGCCGTGATGAGCGATGGACAACGCCGCATGGGCGTTTTGTTCGGCGAGCAAAATCGTCGTCCCTTCCTGATTGATTTGTTTAATCGTCGCAAACATTTGCTCGACAATGAGCGGAGCGAGTCCAACCGACGGTTCATCAAGCAAGAGCACCGCAGGACGCGACATTAAGGCGCGGCCGATGGCAAGCATTTGCTGCTGGCCGCCGCTTAACGACCCGGCCGGCTCATTGCGCTTTTCCCGCAAGATGGGAAATAATTCATATACGTATTCCAACGACCGGCGGATGCCATCTTTATCCTTTCGATGAACGTAAGCGCCCATCAGCAAATTTTCGTATACGCTCATGCGCGGAAACAGTTTGCGCCCTTCCGCGCATTGCACGACGCCGCGACCGACGATGCGATCAGGCGGAAGTGAGTCGATGCGCTCACCGTTGAGGCGGATTTCCCCTTGCACAGGTTTGTGCAGTCCGCTGATCGTGCGGAACAATGTACTTTTTCCTGCTCCATTGGCACCGAGCAAAACCGCAATCTCTCCTCGCTTGACGGAAAACGTCACATCGCGAATGGCGGCAAAACTCCCATAGCGGACCGATACGTTCGCAACTTCAAGCAATGGCGCTCCCTCCTAAGTACGCTTGAATGACCGCCTCGTTGTTTTTCACTTCCTCCGGCGTTCCTTCTGCAATTTTCTCTCCATAGTTCAACACCATAATGCGGTCGGCGATTTTCATAATCATCGACATTTTGTGCTCAATCAAGCAAACAGTCAGGCCCCTTTGCACCATGTTGACGATCAATTCCTCAAGCCCTTCCGTTTCATCCGGGTTGATGCCGGCTGCTGGTTCATCAAGCAAAACGAGCTCCGGATCGGTCGCCAAGGCCAGCGCAAACGCCGCCCGCTTTTTCTGTTCCTGCGACAAATTGGCCACCATCCGATCCGCCACATGGGTTAGACCGACAAAGTCAAGCACTTCCATCGCCTTTTCTTTGCATGCCTGTTCCTCGCGGTGATGCCGTTTCGTGCGCAAAATGGCATCAAATAAGTTGGATGACGTGCGGAGGCGATGGCCGATGATAACGTTGTCGATCACCGTCGCCTGTTCAAACAAGTGAGTCGTTTGAAACGTGCGGGCGATGCCGAGTTTCGCCCGTTCGTTCGCCGGCAGTCGAGTAATATCGCGCCCTTTGAACGCAATCGTCCCCGACGTCGGCCGGTACAAGCCGCTGATGAGATTGAAAAACGTCGACTTGCCGGCGCCGTTCGGGCCAATGATTGCGTTGATCTTCCCTTGTTCAACAGAAAACGTGACATCGTTGACCGCCAGAAGCCCGCCAAATCGTTTCGTCAATCGCTCGACATGCAAAAACATGTTCAGCCCTCCTTGGCATATCGTTCGCTCCGCTCTTGGCGCGAGGCAGCGGCCAGTTCCGCGGACGCTTGTGTTGCTTCCAGCTGAAGACGGCGCGCTTCTTCACGCTTTGCTTTCAAACGGATGACCCCCCCGGCAATGCCGTGTGGGTAAAAGATGATGAGCAACGTCAGCACCGGACCGAAAATCAACATCCGGTAATCTTGCAAAAACTGCAGCTGCTGGGACAAAAATGTAACCAAGAGCGTGCCGACGACCGGTCCGGCGAGCGTGCCGATCCCGCCGACAAGCAAATACGTTAAAAAGTCAAACATGACGCTGACGTACGCAATGTCTGGGCCGAGAAAACGGATGAACGACGCATACAGCGCCCCGGCCAGCGATGTAAAAAAGACCGAGAGAACAAATGAGGCGAGCTTGTTTTTCATCGTCGAAATGCCAAGCGTCAAGGCAAGCTCCTCGCTGTTGCGAATGGCAATGTACGTCCTCCCCGTCAGCGAATAAACAAGGCGATGCATGATCCAAACAACGACAAGCAAGAAAAACAACACCAAATAATATTGGGCAACAGGTGTTTGAAACGAGAGCGGGCCGATGTCAGCCGGCGCCGGAATGCCGATAAACCCGCGCACTCCGCCGGTTAAACTGTCCCATTTGTCAATGATCAAATAGATGATGTAGCCGACGCAAAGTGTATAAATGGCGAAAAAGTGTTCTTTCGTTCGCAAGGCGACAAGTCCGACGAAAACGCCGATCAACGTCGTCAGCAAACACGCTGTGGCAAAAGCAAGCCAAAACGGCCAGCCGGCTTTTACCGTCAAAATGCCGAGCGCATACGCGCCGATCGCAAAAAATCCAGCGTGGGCAAGCGACAAATACCCCGTATAGCCGGCAAACAAGTTCAATCCGTACACCGCAATCATCCAAATAAAGGAAATAGTCATCATATGCACGTAATAGCCGTTGGCAACGAAAAGCGGAAAGAGAATCGCCGCAGCGATGAGGGCAGCGAGCCATAGGCGCCGTTTTTCCAAAATGGCCATCAACGTCCCTCCTTGGCAAACAGTCCGTTCGGTTTGACTGTTAAAATGATGACGAGAATGGCGAAGGCGATAATGTCCTTGTAGTCATTCGACACATATGTCGCCCCCAAACTCTCGCTGAATCCTAAAATATAGCCGCCGACAATGGCGCCGGGAATGCTTCCCATGCCGCCGAGAATGATGATGACAAACGCTTTCAAGATGACGAGATGCCCCATGCCGGGAAACACGAGGTTGATCGGCGAAGCGAGCGACGCGGCAAGCGCAGCCAGGCTGCCGGAGAGGAAAAACGTCAACATGGCCACTTTGTTCGTATTGATGCCGACCAAATTCGCCCCTTCGCGGTTTTGCGCCATCGCGATGATCGAAGCGCCGATGAACGTTTTTTTCAAGAAGAGGTAAAGCAAGATCATGATGATGACAGCGGATGCGATGATGAGGATGCGTTGAATGGTCAATGTGAATCCGAACAACGTGACGACATCGCCATACGGAGTCGGCATCGTCTGATAGTCCGCCCCCCAGACAAACTGGGCAAACGCTTCCAAAAAGAGCAAGATGCCGATCGCCGCGATTTTATCATGGAGCGGCGGCGCATTGCGAAGCGGATAAAACACGAGCCGCTCCATCAAGACGCCAAGCAGCCCGACCGCCGCCATCGATGCGACGATCGCGATCCCATACGGCATCCCGAGCTTCGTCATAGCCATCAATGTAACATAACCGCCCATCATATACAGCGCGCCGTGGGCGAAGTTTGGAATGTGCAAAATGCCGTAAACAAGCGTCAACCCTAACGCCACGAGGCTGTAAACGCTTCCAACAGTCAGCCCGTTTAACAGCTGTTGGATGAATAGCTCCATCCCGATCCCCCTTTTTGTGTGCCATTTGGCCAGACCATCAAAGCGGCCGATCTTTCATTCGGTCTGACCGCCCGAATTGCCTGGCTCCTCCTCATTTCGACCGCTTTCTCCAGCTCTTGGCGCCTTTATGCCGTGCAAAATGAAATCAACGAAAATATCCGTCAGTTCTTCTTCAGAGATGCCTTCGTCAGGCCGGAACCAATAATAGCTCCAGTTGGTGATGCCGAGCAGGCCGAACGTAATCATTTCTGCATGAAGCGACGGCTTGAATTCGCCGCGCGCCATTCCGTCCCGAATAAGCTGTTCATACCGCTTGCGAAACAACCGCCGCTTGGCGCGGATTTCCTCTAAATGGTCGTCAGCCAAATGCCGCATCTCACGGAAGAAAATGCGGGCGCTTTTCTTCCGTGTGCGGATATTGCAGATGACCATATGGACGATGGCCCGCAATTTCTCCGTGCAGCTTTTCTCAAGATCTTGGACAATGCAAGCTTGCTGCCGAAGCAAATCGTCCAGATAGGAAACACAAATATCACATAGCAACTCCTCTTTGCTTTTGTAATAGTAGTAAAAGGCTCCCTTCGTTGCCCCGATCGCTTCGACGATTTCCTGCACCGACGTTTCTTTGAATCCTTTGCGTTCGAACAACTCTATGGCCACTTCCCTTAATTTTTCTTTCATCCTCCACGGTCTCCAATGCGTCATTCTCTCTCAATGATGGTCGCAATCCCTTGGCCGCCGCCGATGCACGCCGTAATCAGCGCATACTTCCCGCTGCGGCGTTTCAATTCATACACCGCTTTTGTGATCAAAATCGCCCCGGTCGCGCCAAGCGGATGGCCGTGGGCAATGGCGCCGCCGTTTATGTTCACTTTTTCCGGATCCATTTCAAGCTCGCGGTCGCAGGCGATCACTTGCGCGGCAAACGCTTCGTTGATTTCGATGATGTCCATCTCATCAAGCGTCAACCCCGCTTTTTCCAACACTTTTCTTGTCGCCGGCACCGGACCGATGCCCATGATGTTCGGGTCGACCCCGGCGACCGCATGGGCGCGGATGACGGCAAGCGGCTTTACGCCAAGCTCCTCTGCTTTTTCCCGCGACATGATGACGAGCGCGGAGGCGGCATCGTTCAGTCCCGAGCTGTTTCCGGCTGTCACCGTTCCGCCTTCCAAAAATGCCGGCGGCAGCTTCGACAGCGCTTCCATCGTCGTGTTCGGGCGCGGATGTTCATCCGTATCGAAGACGAACGGCTCGCCTTTTTTCACCGGAACGGTGATCGGCACGATTTGTTCGTCAAACCGCCCTTCCTGCATGGCGCGCGCCATGCGCTGCTGACTGCGCAAGGCAAACGCGTCTTGTTCTTCACGGCTGATGCCGTACTTTTTCGCCAAATTCTCCGCCGTAATGCCCATCGGCGGGTCACCAATCTCTTTTGGCGACAGCTGCGACTTGCGGAAGCTGGGCGGTGTTGAGCTGTACGGTTTTTCCGGGCGGTCCATCAAATACGGTGCGCGGCTCATGCTTTCCACACCGCCGGCGATATAGACGTCCCCGTCGCCGGCCCAAATGGCCTGCGCCGCCAACGCCACAGCGTTAATGCCCGAACCGCATTGGCGGTCAACGGTCAAACCTGTCAACTCTAGAGATAAGCCGGTTTGCAGCGCCGTCAGTCGGGCGATGTTGCCGCCGCCGCTTAAGACATTGCCCATGATGACATCATCGACGTGTTCCGGGCCGATGTTCGCCCGCCGCATCGCCTCTTTGATCACTTCCGCACCGTAAATATGCGCCGGCAACGTCGCCAAAGCGCCTCCTTGGCGGGCAATGGCCGTCCGTACGGCCGACACAATGACGGCATCCCGTTTCATCGTCATTCCCCCTTGTTCGTTGTGAACACATCCCCGCAAACGGGCTGGCCCCCTCGCCCCGCTTACGGCTTCAGCTTTGGGGCCGCCCGTCTTTTTCACTCGTAAAGCGCAAAGACCGCTTCACCTTTGACGACTTCTTTGCCATGCTGATTGACGGCCGCGACGTCAAACCGAATCGTCTTGTCGCCTTTTTCCTTCACCGTTGCCTTTAAGGTGATGATATCATTTAAAAACACCATCGATTGAAAGCGGACAAAATAGTCCTGTACGAACCCTTCTTCGTAATACGGCGTAAACAGCTTTGCGAGGTTGCCCATCGTCCACATGCCGTGGGCGATAATGCCTGGAAGCCCTGCCTTTTTCGCCTCGTCGTCGATCGTATGGATCGGATTGTAGTCGCCTGATGCGCCGGCATATTTGATCAAATCGAGCCGGGACACCGGGGGAAGCGTCACGTCGGGAAGCGACTGCCCTACTTGCCAATCGCGGATCGTCGTCATACGCTCATCGCCTTTCTAACCGCCTCGTTGATGATGATCGTCGAGGTGGAAGTGAAAATGAGATTTCCGTCAGCATCCTCGCCGTTGTTGGCGATCACTAAAAAACCGAGCAAGCCCATGCTGCTTTGTTTTTCGTAATAATCTTTCACTTCCGCATAGCAGTACAGTTCTTCACCGACAAACAGCGGACGCTCATAATGGAAGCGCTGCTCGCCGTGAATGAGCCCTTTGGCCGGCAATTTCAATCCTTCAATGACGCCGTAGTCAAACACGCGCGGAAACGTCGGCGGGGCAATGTTGCGCCCGTAGCGCGACCGTTCCCCCGTCTCTTCGTCCCAATAAATCGGGTTTGGATCGCCGATCGCCTCCGCAAACTTTTTCACCGCTCCGCGCTCAACGACATTTTTCACTTTCGCTGACCGTTTCCCGATGTCATGTTGGTACATGCCCCGTCCTCCTCGTTTTCAGCATTTCGGACCGCCGGCGACATACAGCACTTGGCCGTTGACAAACGACGACCGTTCGTCGGCGAAAAACGCGACCGCATGAGCGATGTCTTCCGGACGGCCGCTGCGCCCGACCGGGATGTTGGCGACGCTCGCCTGAATGAGCTGCTCAAACGAAATGCCAAGCCGCTCAGCGGTTGCCTTTGTCATATCGGTTTCAATGAATCCTGGAGCGATGGCGTTCGTCGTAATGCCGAACTTGCCGAGCTCGATCGCCAGCGTTTTCGTAAACCCTTGAATGCCGGCTTTCGCCGCCGAATAGTTCGCCTGACCGCGGTTTCCGAGCGCGGAGGTCGACGAAATGTTGATGATGCGCCCGTACCCTTTTTCGACCATATATTTTTGCGCGGCGCGGGCGCAGTAAAACGCGCCTTTTAAATGGACGTCCATGACCGTTTGCCAGTCGTCGTCCGTCATTTTAAAGAGCAAGTTGTCGCGGATGACGCCGGCGTTGTTGACAAGAATATCAAGCGAGCCGAACCGGTCGACGACCTCTTGCATCGTCGTTTCCACTTGTTCGCGGTCGGTGACGCTCGCCACTTTGGCGTACACGTCATACCCTTTCTCCCGCAGCTCGGCAGCCGTCGCTTCAAGCGCTTCTTCATTTAAATCGATGAATGCCACTTTCGCCCCTTCTTCCGCGAAGCGGGTGACGATCGCCTTGCCGATGCCGCGGCTTCCTCCGGTCACAAACGCCACTCTTCCTGCAAACCGTTGGCTCATCGTGTTCTCCTCCCTTTCGATAACGCTTTCATTTTTCAGATGAACTGACCAAGTTTGACATGCCCTTTAATCAAGTTGCGAGCGATAATGAGGCGCTGAACTTCATCCGTGCCGTCGTAAATGCGCCACAGCCGCGCTTCGCGATACCAACGCTCGATCGGCATTTCCTTCGTATAGCCCATGCCGCCGTGGATTTGCATGACGCGGTCGACGACACGGTTGCCCATGTTCGCGCCAAACAGTTTCGCCATCGATGCCAAGTGGCGGTTGTCCTCCCCTTGGTCGAGCGTAAACGCCGCATTTAACACCAGCCATTTGGCCGCTTCGATTTCCACCGCCGAATCGGCAATCATCCATTGGATCGCCTGCCGCTCGGCGATCGGCTTGCCAAACGTGACGCGCTCTTTCGCATAATCAATCGCCATCTGCAGCAGCCGCTCCGCCGCCCCGACCGCACGGGCGCCGACGACCCAGCGCGCATAGCCGATCCACTCAAGTCCAAGCTTGTAACCGTAGTGCAGCTCGCCTAAAATGTTTTCTTCCGGCACGCGCACGTTTTCGAAAATCAAGCTGGCTGGCGTCGACGGCCCCATCGTATAAATCGGTTCGGAGCGCCAGCCCATCTCGCGGTCAACGATAAAGCACGTCACCCCTTCGCGCCCGTTCGTCGCCTGATGCCGCTCTTTGTCGGTGATGGCGATCACCATCACGAAATCGGCGTCATTGCCGCCGGTGATGAACGTTTTTTCCCCGTTCAACACCCATTCATCGCCATCTTTGACCGCCGTCATTTTGATGTTGCGCGTATCGGACCCCGCCCCTGGCTCGGTCATGGCGAAACACGATTTTTTCTCGCCATTGATCGTCGGGATCAAGTATTTTTTCTTCTGCTCCTCATTCGCATAATACAAAATGTTGTCCGCCGACCCGCCGAACTGGAACGGAACGAGCGTTTTCGACACTTCCATTAGGACGATCGCCTGCATGACGTGGCCCAAGTTCGCGCCGCCGTATTCCTCCGGCGTGTTGATCCCCCAAAAACCCGCTTCTTTCGCTTTTAATTGCAATTCTTTCAATTTCTCCGGCGCAAGCCCGGGCTTTCCTTCCCGCTCATTGCGCAACACTTCGTTTTCAAGCGGCATTAACTCTTTTTCCACAAACTTGCGGATCGCTTTTTGCACCATGCGCTGCTCGTCTGTTAAGCGCAAATACATGATGGTCCCCTCCGTTTTCTGTTACGCCTTTATGCTCGGCTCCACTCATCAAAATACCAACCGGTTGGTATGTTATCTTTATTATATTAGAATGTTCTGAAAAGTACAATACCTTTTTTGATTTTTTGTCCAACGGGAAAACGCCATATGTGTTCTCCCGTTGGCATGGAATCTATCGATCTATTCCGCCTGTAGTTGCTTGCGCACGTTGGCGACCGTTTCTCCGATTCCGCCATAAATGACAAGGTCAAACATCCCATCCATTCTTGTCGCTGTTTTGTTAATCAATACTTTCCTTGTTGCCGGCGATTCGGCGGCGACATAAAACGGGATTTGATTCACGGGCGCCACTTCCAAACTTGTTCCCATGGCCAGAAGCAAGTCGCTTTCCGCCGCTCTAGCGAATGCTTCTTCGATACGAGGAACGAGCCCGCCAAACAAAACGACATCCGGTTTGACAATCGTCTGGCACTTTTCGCAGCGCGGCACCTCGTGGTGGTTGATAAACGACAGATCATACTTGTTGCCGCATGACGGGCATGTCGCCGTCTGCAGCGTGCCGTGCAGCTCAATGACATTCGTGCTCCCTGCTTTTGTATGCAGCCCGTCAATATTTTGCGTCAAAATCGTCACCGTCTTGCCCATCTCCTCAAGCCAACGGAGAAACCGATGCCCATCATTCGGGGCAAAGCCGCCCATCATTTTTAATGAAAACATCCGCTTGAATCGACGCCAAAAATCAGCCGGATCTTTTTTGTAATAATGCTCTGACAAATAATATTCGACATGGTCCTCTTGGGCATAAAGGCCGTTTTCGCTGCGAAAATCAGGAATGCCGGACTCCGTGCTCATCCCGGCCCCGGTCAGGACGGCGATTGTATTCGCCTCTTTGATCCATTGCGCCAGTTGCCGGATTTTGCCCACTCTCGTTCTCTCCTTTCTTACGAACCTCTTGGACTTCGGGAATGGGAGCTGGGGGCTCCCGCCTGCAGCGAGGCTACCGTAAATTGAACCCTTTCCCTTCCACAAACTCCTTCATGTACATCCGGACTTGACGGCTGAGCATATCGGCCATCTGCCCGGTCCATGTGTCGCGGCGGCGGCCGTTTGTCCGTTGTTCATAATAGGTAGAAACGGTTTCATTGTAGCGCTGCAGCTGCGCGATGAATCGCGCCCGGTCTTGGTCGTATTCGTCCTCGTGATAAACGTGTTCAAACGGCAACCGCGGCTTTCGATCCGGCATTTGCGCAGGATAGCCGACGGCAAGCCCAAACAGCGGAATGACCCGCTTCGGCACATTTAGCAGCGCACATACTTCGGGCAAATTGTTGCGCAACCCACCGATGTAGCAAATGCCAAGCCCCATCGACTCCGCAGCGATGGCGGCGTTCTGCGCCGCAAGCGCTGTGTCAATCAGCGCGACCATAAACTTTTCCGTGCTCTCTAGCGACGGAAGCACGTCTTTTCCTTCCAGCCCGCCAATGAGTTCGTGGCGGTGAAAATCGGCGCAAAAGATGAAAAAATGGCCGTTTTGGGCCACGTACGACTGATTTCCTGCCAATTCCGCAAGCTTTTGCTTTTTTTCCGGATCTTTCACGCCGATGATCGAGTACGCCTGCACATAACTGGAAGTCGACGCCGCCTGGGCGCATTCGACGATCGTGCGGATTTGTTCATCCGTCAACGGCCGCTCTTCAAAACGGCGAATCGAGCGATGGCGCAAAATCGTTTCAATGACCGCATTCATCATCCATGCCTCCTGATGCAATGAATGGTATTGTTCCCGATTTTCATCATAGCAAAAAAAGAAAGAGCCGAAAAATGATCAGCTCTTTTCTGCCATTACTGACCAAACCGCCCCTCCTGGTAGTCGCGGATCGCTTCGCGGATTTGTTCCGGCGTGTTCATGACGAACGGCCCGTAGGCGACGACCGGTTCGTTCACCGGCTCGCCGGCGTAAAGAAGAAGGCGCAGCTTTTCACGCGCGGTCACCTGCAGCTCCGTTTCTTCGCCGCGGTCGTGGCGGCTGAAAAACAGCGCTTGCCCGGCTTTTCCTTCCGTCTTGTCGGCGCCAAACATGCCGCTGCCTTCTAAAATGTACAAAAAGCCGTTGTAATGGCCCGGCAAGTCTTGCGCCACCGTCGCCCCCGGCTCCACCGTCATGTCGACCATCGTCACCGGGACGATGTTTTTCGTCGGCGCTTTGACGCCTTTCGATGAGCCGGAAAAGACGCGGATCACCGCCCCTTCCTCTTTTCGCACCGGCATGTCCTCGGCGCGCAAGTTTTGGTAGCGCGGCTCGGTCATTTTATGCGTGCTCGGCAAGTTGATCCAAAGCTGCAGGCTGTGCACCGTCGAACCGGGAGCCGGGTCTTCTTTATGGACGACGCCGCGGCCGGCCGTCATCCATTGCACATCCCCGGGGCCGAGCGTGCCGTGGCCGGCTTTGCTGTCAAAATGTTCGAGCTCGCCGCTGATCACGTACGTCACCGTCTCGATGCCGCGGTGCGGGTGGACATCAAAGGTTCCGCGCTCGAAAATATCTTCCATCATCAGCAAAAACGGATCATACTCTTGCCAGTTCCCAGGCTCCAGCACAGGCCCGCTTCGGTGAATCGGGCTGTTGGCGGTGATTTGCACCGTCTTGATATGGCGAATGCGGCGTTGAACAGCCATATAGATCCTCCTTCTTGTTTTTCCTCTCCCGCTGCCGTCGGGAGACAGACGCCAGCATCATCGAACCGCGTCCCCTTCTATCGTATCCGATTCATCCAAAAACAGGCAAATGATCTGCTTACCGTGTTGCCCATAAACAAAAAACCTGCCGGCAGCCGGCAGGTTGACGCTCGTATGTAAGATGGCGGAGGAAGAGGGATTCGAACCCCCGCGGGCTGTGACACCCCTAGCGGTTTTCGAAACCGCCCCCTTCAGCCAGACTTGGGTATTCCTCCGTATAAAAATGGAGCCTATCGGATTCGAACCGATGACCTCCTGCGTGCGGGGCAGGCGCTCTCCCAGCTGAGCTAAGGCCCCATGGCAATGGTCGGGAAGACAGGATTTGAACCTGCGACCTCACGGACCCGAACCGTGTGCTCTACCAAGCTGAGCTACTTCCCGTCGTTCTCTTATTTATTTTCCCTTGCGACAATTCGTATTTTATATGAGTTCTATAAGAAAGTCAATAGTTTTTTTATTTTTTTTGCGGCTGCTCACACAAAAACGGACAAAAGGCGCGTTTTTCCCACAGCCGAACGCATAGCGCCCCCCTTTTTTTCCTATACTAAAAACACATCAAACGCATCAAGAAAAGGGGACGCTCCGTGAAACTGATTCCGCCGGCGCGGCGCAGGTGGGCGCACTTGTCGCAGTTTACCACGACCCACTTGCATTTGCGCCACCCGCTGATTGTCGCCTTCTTTTCGTTCTCGTTTCCCGGGTTCGGCAATTTCATGCAGCACCGATACGCCACCGCTTTTATTTTAATCGTGTGGGAGCTGTTTATCAATACAAAGGCGCACGTCAACACAGGTATATTATACTCGCTCCTCGGCGATTTTGAAAAGGCCAAAGAGTTGTTCGCAACGCTCGTTGAAACAACCGCGAGGGGATTCCCCGCGGTTTTATCTTAATTAGGCGAGAAGACTCCCACTTCAACGAAGCGAAGCGGAGTAA
>ERZ1673787.28-NODE-28-length-38018-cov-17.282802_pt1 | contig 38018 bp, 40 predicted proteins | sample MGYA00580129_ERZ1673787 | MGnify/ENA primary metagenome ERZ1673787 (study PRJEB41219, sample SAMN04549613) | soil metagenome | isolation source: soil | place: USA: Texas, Brazoria NWR | collected 2008-10-24 | study: EMG produced TPA metagenomics assembly of... | reverse complement strand
GACAACGCCCGTAGTGAACCGAAAAAATGTTCTCCACAAAGTCTTGACTGACTCTCATTTGATTGAGGGATATAAAATACCCTCTTTCTTTTTTTTATATACATGCTCATTAAAAGATTAACCTTCGTATAACTGGTGCCCACTCCGGTGATACTGCTCCTAAGGAAAAGCATGGGAAAGGAGCGGAATTCTGCACGAAACGTCTCAAAATCACCGACCATCACGGATGGACGCCCCGGAAACTCCGCAAGCAGGAACGGAAGATCAAAAACGCTCATCTCCGCCAACGCGTGATGGCCGTCCGCCTGGTCATGGAAGGATGGTTGGGCAAAGAGGTTGCTTCCATGGTCAATGTGTGCCGCCAAACCGTTTCCCATTATGTGTCGCTGTTTAACGAAGGCGGTCTTGAACTCCTGCTTCATCGGGATGTTGCCCCTGGGCGGGAGCCGTTTCTCACCGAAGAACAGCAGGAAGAGATCAAACACCTCGTGTTGACCACGACACCTGCGGAGCTGGGCTGGGACATCGCTTCGGCGTGGAATACGAAGATCCTTCAATCCTATGTGCACCACCGTTATGGCATCTCCATTTCCCGCGAAGCCTTGCGAAAACTCTTGCATCGAAAAGGGCTTTCTTGGACCCGGCCGACCTACACGTTGGCAAAAGGAGACCCGGACCGGCAAAAAAACTTCGAGAGACAAATGGATCTGATAAAAAAAACGTAATCGGTTCGGATTCCGTCCTGTTGTACATCGATGAAACGCATATCCGGTCGTATCATGTGCTGCGTACGACATGGTCGGAGGTTGGCCATCAAAAGCAAGTGCCGACGTTCGGCCATCATGCCCACGTATCGCTGTTTGGCGCGGTTCACGTCCATGATGGCGAAACGGTTCTTCATCCAGCAGGGGCGACCAATGCGACAACGTTTTTGGATTTCCTGCGAGTTCTCAAAGAGCGTTACCCGGACCGACTCATCGTCTTGGTGCTGGATAACGCCCGAATTCATCATGCCAAAATGGTGAGAGAGTTTTTGCGGGAAGAAGGACAGTGTTTTCACTTCCTTTCCCTTCCTCCGTATTCTCCGCAACTGAATCCGATCGAACGCTTGTGGAAATGGCTGAAAGACACCGTCATCGCCAATGTGTTTCACAAAGATCGAAACGATATCGCCCAAGCCATTGCCCGGTTTGTGGACTACATTCATGAACGCCCCGGGGAAGTGCTGCAACGCCTGGGGTGTGCAGCGTAATCGAGAAGTTAACTTTTCATGGTGCATCTATATAGGATGTATTGGAGATTACATACAAGGAGGAGTCCGCGACACAAGGCGGCCCCTCATTGTCTTACAGGAAGGAAGAAGGGGAGTTCAATGTGTGCAGTATAAAGAAAAAAAGAGAGCGCTCTAGGGGGGATCATACATGCTACAATGAGGAGTAGAACACATACAATGGGGTACAGAAGATAGCGAGACAAGGTGCAGATGCAGGCAACAGGCATATATATATATCATCATGTCGGAAACTTTGTGGTTCCATGCAATGGAGGGGCCATCATGTTTATTCACACTGTTCAGCCTGGAGATACGCTTTTTTCCATCAGCAGGCGATACGATTATCCGTTGGAAAGTCTGCGTCTTGTCAATGGCTTAGTTGAAACGAATATTGTGCCTGGTCAAGCATTATTGATCCCGATCTATACGTATACAGTACAGCCAGGGGACACGCTCAGCGCCATCGCACGGAAGGCATTTGTGACGGTCGAACAGTTGCGGTCCGCCAACCCGACAGTGAATCCGTATAGAATGTATCCAGGAATGAAAATTTTTATTGCTGATATTTCTTCGTATCGAGCCATAACGTTAGCCTATTATATTCTCCGTGAACCGAACGTAGATCGGGCGCTCGTGCGGGATTTTGCTCCGTATTCATCATACATCGCTTTGTTCGAATATCGTTTCGCTCCCAATGGCGATATTGTCACGATACAGGATGACGCCGCAGCGATTGAAACAGCATGGCAAAACCGCGTCACACCCATTGCGGTAGTGACGAATCTAACATCCGACGGGTTTAGTCCGAGACTGGCGAGCCAAGTGCTGAACAATCCGGAAGCGAGAGCGAATTTGGTTGAGAACATTTTTTATTTAGTGTCACGAAAGGGCTATGGTGGTGTCAATATTGATTTTGAGCAAATTCGCGGCGAGGATCGTGATTTGTTTACTGGCTTTTTGCGTCAACTGCGCGATCGGTTAAAACCGGCTGGATATGTTTTGACGATCGCCGTTCCAGCGAAAACAAGCGAGGAGATCCCTTGGCTCAAAGGCTACGATTACGGCGGCATTGGCGCTGTCGTCGACTATATGTTTATCATGGCATACGATTGGCACCATTTAACAAGTGAGCCAGGTCCAGTCGCTCCGATTCAGGAGGTGAAATCCGCTCTTCAGTTTGCTGTCGAACGTGTGCCTCGAAAAAAAATACTGCTCGGACTCCCATTATATGGATACGATTGGATCATTCCGTACCAGCCCGGGACATTGGCGGATGCTCTCTCCAACCAAGAGGCGGTTTTAACTGCTATGCGGTATCAATCGCCCATTCAGTATTCATTGGAATATGAATCGCCGTTTTTCCGGTATAAGGATGAGCTAGGAAATATCCATGAGGTATGGTTTGAAGATGTCAGAAGCATGGGGCAGAAAATGAAATTGGCTCGTCAATATCGGATTGCAGGCGTTGGGGCATGGGAGTTGAAGTTAAGATTTGCGCCAGGGCCGTGGCTTCTGAGAAAGTTTTTTACCGTAATCAAAGTGTAATGAATCGTGCGAAGTAGTGTTGATGGGGATATGAAAATGGAACGAAGTAATAGTAAGAAGTAAAGAACACGGGTGGCTGTTTTCTTTGCCGTTCGTAAAGAAAGTGTTTATAGCCATCGTCTTAGTTCGTGTCTCAATAGGGGTTATGGTGGATGGTTCTTTGGAGCATCAACGTGAGTGACTGTGGAATTGGATACAGGGGAATATGGGGATGCGCCGAAAAAGCAGCGAAAATAACGCTGCTTTTTTGTTGACAAACAAAAAAGCATTCGATAACATGGTTAGTGTAATACACATACATGTATATGTATGGGTCTAGGCAGCATGTATGTATAGAATTGAGTTAAGTACTCAAACATAATGACGAAAATATTCAAGGAGGTTGTTTTCGATGAAAGTGGCGATTATTGCAGCAAACGGCGGGTTGTTTGATGCGTACAAAGTGTTCAACATCGCGACAGCTGCTGCGGCGGCAGACGCGGAGGTCGGGGTGTTTTTCACGTTTGAGGGGTTGAATCTCATCCATAAAGAAGCGCACAAACAATTGCCGATTCCTGAAGGGAAAGAGCATTTCCAACAAGGGTTCCAAAAAGCGAACGTTCCATCGATTGCCGAATTGCTTCAAATGGCGCAAGAGATGGGTGTGAAGCTGATCGCTTGCCAAATGACGATGGATGTCATGGGGCTTGACAAAGACCAATTCGTCGATGGCATTGAAGTAGCGGGGGCGGCGACGTTCCTGCAGTTTGCGAAAGACGCCGATATTACATTGGCCTTCTAATCGAAGGAGAGGAGGAAAGAGAATCATGGCACAAGTTACTGTTTATACTACAACGACGTGCCCGTACTGCGTCATGGCGAAAAACTTTTTGCGCGCTCAAGGGATTCCGTTTAAAGAAGTGAATGTCGAGCTCGACCCGGAAGCAGCGCGCAGACTGGTGGAAACGACGGGGCAAATGGGCGTGCCCCAAATCGAAATCGGTGGCCGTTGGGTGCTCGGGTATGATCCAGATGCCATTATGGCATTGTGGAATCAGACGAATCATCGTTGAGAATAATGGACCATTGACAAAACCATAAGATCAGGAGGGGATATGGTTGGCAAAAACGATTTCGGTCAAAGAGATCGCCAATAAAATTATGCGCGGCGAGGAGTTGTTTATCGTAGACGCCCGCAATCCCGAAGATTTTGCTGATTGGCGTATTGAAGGAAAAGGAGTCGAAGTCGTCAACATTCCGTATTTTGAAGTGTTGGATGGCATTGAACCATATTTGGACCGTTTGCCGAAAGAGAAAAGCAAAACGATTTATGCCGTTTGCGCGAAGGGCGGTTCGTCAGAGTTTGTGGCCGAACAGTTGGAAGCAGCGGGCTATACGGACGTTTATTCGATCGAAGGCGGGATGAAGGCATGGAGCGAGCATTTGGAACCCGTAAAAATCGGTGAGCTGAAAAGCGGAGGGACGATTTACCAATTCGTCCGCCTTGGCAAAGGGTGTCTCTCGTATCTTGTCGAATCGAACGGTGAGGGGGCGTTGATCGATACGAACCGCATGACTGACGCTTACGTCCGTTTTGCGAACGAACACGGCATTACAATCAAGCATGTGCTCGATACGCACTTGCATGCCGACCATATTTCTGGCGGGCGTAAGTTGGCGGAAGAACTGGGTGCGACGTATTACTTGCCGCCGAAAGACGCAGAAGAGGTGACGTTTACCTACACACCGATTCAAGATGGCGACCGCATCCATGTTGGCCATGTCGTGATTGAAGCGTTGTATTCACCGGGACATACGATCGGCAGTACATCGTTTATCGTAGACGATCAATATTTGTTAACCGGTGATATTTTATTCATCGACTCGATCGGGCGCCCGGATCTTGCTGGGAAAGCGCAAGACTGGGTGAGCGATCTGCGGGAAACCCTTTATCGTCGTTATAAACAATTGGCGGATGATTTAATTGTGTTGCCAGCCCATTATATGGGGCCGAAGGAAATGAACGAGGACGGCAGTGTGGCGGAACGGTTGGGGGTTCTTTATGAAAAGAATCATGGTTTAAATATTTCCAGCGATGAAGAATTCCGCCGAACGGTCACGGAGAACTTGCCGCCGCAACCGAATGCTTACAAGGAAATTCGGCAAACCAACATGGGGAAATTGCATCCGACCGAAGAGGAACAACGGGAGATGGAAATCGGTCCAAACCGTTGCGCCGTTCGGTAAAGATAGAAAGCCGGCGTTTTCCAATGCCGGCTTTTTTCATCGAATGAAAAAATGGGGATTGCGTTTTGAAACCAACCGCACAGCAGTTGTTTTTCCTATGGAGAAATGTTATGGATCATGTGTTGGTGAAGGAGAAAATCAGAGAATATGATTAAAATGAAAAGTCCGGAATCGGAGGGAAACGAATGACAGGGCATCGTTTTCATCATGAACATGCGGAACGGTTGTTGGATCCGAAGCGCAAAGAATGGATCGACCCGGAGAAGGCGGTTTCGGTGTTGTCAGTGAAACCGGACGATACGATTATGGATCTAGGGGCAGGGAACGGTTATTTCACGATTCCGTTGGCGCAAGCAACAAACGGAAACGTATATGCGGTTGACGTGCAGCCTGAGATGATCGAATTGCTAAAGCAGCGGGCGCAACAGCTAGGGATGACGAACATACAATACCAAGTCGCGGATGTCGTTTCGACGTCGCTACCTTCCCGCTCCATCGATAAAGGTATCATGGCGTTTGTCTTTCATGAAGTGGAACAAAAAGATGCTGCCATTGATGAAATTCGCCGTGTGATGAAGCCGGACGGGACGTTTCTTTTGATTGAATGGGAAGCGATAGAAAGCGAAATGGGGCCGCCGCTCCATGAGCGGATTCCGTCGGATGAACTGTTTTCCTATGTGAAACAAAAGGCGGGCAACGTGGAACTTGTCCGTTTTCACCCGGCTGTCTATGGTCTTTTGATTCGCTGGGAATAACGAACGGGTGGGGAAAATCTTTCTTGTTGCTATCATACCATATAGGGTATATAATGATCGTGCATAGGGTGAATAGAGGGGGTGAACCGTTGATCGTCATCAGTTTGTTATTCTTTCTCATTCTTTTGGGCGCAGCGTTGTATCGACGCTACTATCCTGTAAAACATATCCCATGCCTTCCGGTAGAAGAGGTACCGGACGGCTTGCTTCTTCTTGACTTGCGCGATTATAATGAAAGCAACGGCTCCATATTTGGCCAAGCGTTGCATATTCCGGTGGCGTATTTGAAACGGCATGCGCGGGATATTCCGCCAAAGCCGCTTCATATCATCGTTCAGGATGACATCGAAAAAAACGTCGGCATCCGCCTGTTGCGCCGCTACGGTTATGAGGTGAAAAGCTACTCAATCGCGGCTTGTGATTGTCAAGAAAGGGGGCGAACGAGCCGGTGGAATATAACAAAGAAGTCAAAAACCGCTTAAAACGGATTGAAGGACAAATTAAAGGTGTCCTCGGCATGATGGAACAAGGCAAAGACTGCAAGAGCGTCGTTTCCCAGCTGTCGGCGGCGCGCAATGCCATTGACCGCGCCATTGCGGTGATCGTCAGTACCAATTTGGAACATTGCCTGCGGGAAAACATGGAAAAAGGAGAAAGCACAGACCATCTTGTCAAAGAAGCCATCGAACTGTTGGTTAAAAGCCGTTAATGCGTTGCTCAACAAAAAGGTGTTGACAACGTTCTTTTTCTCATGGTAATATACCCATAGGGGTAATAGTAATAAAATTTCTGGTGTGAAGGAGGTCATCATCATGAACGTCGCAAAAGTATTAGATGCCAAAGGATTGGCTTGCCCGATGCCGGTGGTGAGAGCGAAAAAAGCGATGGACGAATTGCAATCAGGTCAAGTGCTCGAGGTGCACACAACCGATAAAGGGGCGAAAAACGATTTGCCGGCATGGGCGAAAGCGAGCGGCCATACGGTGCTTGATATGAAAGAAGACAATGGTGTGTTGATGTTCTGGATTCAAAAAGGATAATTTTCACCTTTTTGTATACCCATACAGGTATAAGGAGAGGAGGTAGCAAGATGACACAGCCGAAGAAAAAGACGACGATCATTTTGTTCAGCGGCGACTATGATAAGGCGATGGCGGCTTACATCATCGCCAACGGCGCCGCTGCCTACGACCATGACGTGACGATTTTCCACACGTTTTGGGGGCTGAATGCCTTGCGGAAAGAGGCGCCCGTTCCGGTGCAAAAAGGGTTTCTTGAAAAGATGTTCGCGAAGATGATGCCGCGCGGCGCGGACCGCATGGGGCTGTCGCGCATGAACTTTGCCGGCATCGGCCCGAAGCTGATCAAAAAGGTGATCAAAAAGCATAACGCCATGCCGCTTCCGCAGTTGATCGAGATGGCGAAAGAGCAAGGCGTGAAGCTTGTCGCCTGTCAAATGACGGTCGATTTGCTTGGACTGAAGCCGGAAGAATTGATTGACGGCATTGAGTTTGCGGGGGTGGCTGCCTATTTGGCCGATGCTTCGGAAGGAAATGTGAACTTATTTATTTAAAATGAGGGAATGGTATGTCGCAAACCATCATCAACATCGTGTTGTTCGTTTTGCTTGCTTGGTTTCTCGCCAGTCGTTTCATTCCGCCGAAAGGGGTGCGGATGATCACAACAGCGGAATTGAAACGCCGGTTGAAAGAACCCGGGGTACAGTATATTGATGTGCGCACCCCTTTGGAGTTTCAGTCTTACCATCTGCCAGGGTTTCGGAACATCCCGCTGCACGAATTGACAGCCCGTGCTCACGAACTATCCAAAGAAAAAGAAGTGATTGTCATTTGCCAAAGCGGGATGCGAAGCCAAAAAGCGAGCAAATTGTTAAAGAAAATGGGATTTCAGCACGTGACGAACGTCAAAGGCGGCCTAAACTGGCAGTAGAGGAGGATGATGATGAAAACGATCACGCCAAAAGAGGTAGAAGAGCGGCTTCGCGCGGGAGAATCGCTTCATATCATCGATGTGCGCGAGCCGGAGGAAGTCGCTGCGGGCAAAATTCCAGGAGCGGTCAATATTCCGCTCGGTTTGATCGAGTTTCGCATGCATGAATTGGACAAAAATGAGGAATACATTCTCGTCTGCCGTTCCGGCGGCCGCAGCGGCCGTGCGGCGGAGTTTCTTGACAGCCGCGGTTACCGCGTCATCAACATGACAGGCGGCATGCTCGCCTGGGAAGGGCCTGTCGAATAAGCCGTAAGGAGGGATTCGTTCATGATTAAAGTTGATATGACCGTTGATGCGAAAGGACTGTCCTGCCCGATGCCGATCGTTCGAACGAAAAAGGCGATCAATGAATTGCAGCCGGGGCAAGTGCTGGAAGTGCAGGCGACGGATAAGGGATCCAAAGCCGATATCAAAGCATGGGCGGAAAGCACAGGGCATCAATATGTAGGAACAATTGAAGAAAATGGGGTTTTGAAACATTATATCCGCAAGGCAGCAGAAAGTGAAACACGCAAAGAAACGACATTCCCTCATGTCGTATCGAATGAACAATTGCAAGAAAAACTTCACGATCCTGATTCGTTTGTCTTGGATGTCCGCGAACCGGCGGAGTATGCGTTTGGCCATATTCCGGGCGCCGTTTCAATTCCGCTTGGGGAGCTTGAAAATCGGATGGCCGAACTTCCGAAAGACAAAACGATTTATGTCGTGTGCCGCACAGGGACACGGAGCGATTTGGCTGCGCAAAAGCTGGCCGAAAAAGGATTTGACCGTGTGCGCAACGTCATTCCAGGCATGTCGCAATGGAACGGGCCGCTTGATTCCGCTCAATCGTAATGAGCGGCCTTTTTTAACAATCAAATATACATTAGGGGGTATGTTAATATGGTGAAAGAAATGACCGTGCAACAAATGACGGAAAAGGTGTTCAACAAAGAATCGCTGTTCATCTTGGACGTCCGCAACGAAAGCGATTTTCGCGATTGGAAAATCGAAGGGAAAAACTTTGACTATTTGAACGTGCCGTATTTTGAATTGATTGATGGGGTTGACTCGATTGTCGACCGTCTTCCGAAAGACAAAGACATCGTCGTCGTGTGCGCGAAGGGCGGATCGGCGGCGTTTGTCGCTGAACAGCTAGAAGAAGCCGGATTTCACAATGTCTACACGCTCGCAGGCGGAATGCAAGCGTGGAGTGAGCATCTCCATCAAGCGAAAGTATACGAAGATGATCAGTTGAAAATTTACCAATTCATCCGCGTCGGCAAAGGATGCCTGTCGTATATGGTCATCTCCGGAAGCGAAGCGCTTGTCGTCGATCCGTTGCGGTTTATTGACGTGTACGAACAAGTGGCCCAACAAGAAGGGGTGAAGATCACGCATATCGTGGACTCGCACTTGCATGCCGACCATCTTTCCGGCGGCAAGGCGCTGGCCGAACGAACGGGGGCAACGTACTACTTGATGAAAAGCGAGGGAGCGGTGTTTGATTTCGAGCCGCTAGAGCAGCATGACACGATCGACTTTGCCAACGTTCATTTGGAAGTGTTGGCCGTGAAAACGCCAGGCCATACGCCAGGCAGCGTCTCGTTCTTTGTCAACGGCAAATGGCTGTTCTCGGGTGACACGATTTTTGTCGGCGGTCTCGGGCGGCCGGACCTTGGCGGCAAAGTGGCGGAATGGGCGGAAGACTTGTATCACACCGTATATGAAAAAGTGGCGGCCATGGCGGATGATGTGATCGTCTTGCCGGCGCACTACGCGAACTTGGATGAAGAAATCAACGCGGAGGGGTATGTCGGCGATACGTTGGGCCGCATCCGCGCCCGCAATGAGATGATGCAAAACAAACCGAAAGACGAATTTATCGATCTTGTCATCCAAAGCGCCAAGACGGAAACCCCGCCGAACTTTGAAGACATTGTCGCCATCAACCGCGGGCTCAAAACCGTGGATATCGAAACAGAGCGGGAGCTTGAGATCGGCCCGAACCGCTGCGCGCTGCATCATGCCCATGCCTAAAGAAGCGGCACAGATTGACAGGGGGCGGGGGCGTGCCCCGTCCCTTTTGAAACGAAAAGGGAGGAATGATCGATGGATGTTTCGCTCGCGTTTCTCATTGTCATCTTTTTCATCGGTTTTGTCGGTTCGTTTATTTCTGGGATGGTGGGGATCGGCGGATCGATTATTAAATATCCGATGCTTCTGTATCTTCCGCCGTTGTTTGGGCTGGCGGCGTTCAGCGCCCATGAAGTGTCGGGAATCAGCGCGGTGCAAGTGTTTTTCGCCACGATCGGCGGCGTGTGGGCGTATCGAAAAAGCGGCTATTTGAACAAATCGCTCATTTTGTATATGGGCGCAAGCATTCTTGTCGGCAGTTTTGTCGGCGGTTATGGCTCGAAGCTGATGAGCGAGGGAACGATTAACGTCGTTTACGGCGTCTTGGCGGCATTAGCCGCGATCATGATGTTTGTGCCGAAAAAAGGGATCGATGACATTCCGCTTGACCAAGTGACGTTCAACAAAGGGGTGGCGGCCGCCTTGGCGTTCCTCATCGGCGTCGGGTCCGGCATCGTCGGGGCGGCGGGGGCGTTTTTGCTTGTGCCAGTCATGCTCGTGGTCCTGAAAATCCCGACGCGAATGACGATCGCCACGTCTTTGGCCATTACGTTCATTTCCTCCATTGGCTCTACGTTCGGGAAAATCGCCACCGGCCAAGTCGATTACATCCCGGCGCTCATCATGGTCGTCGCGAGCTTGCTTGCCTCTCCGCTAGGAGCGAAAGCGGGGCAAAAACTAAACACGAAAGTGCTGCAAGTCATCCTTGCCGTGTTGATTTTGGCGACGGCGGTGAAAATTTGGGTGGATATTTTATGATCGAAGCGCTTGAAAGGCGACGGGTCACGGGAAAAGACATGTGAATGCTGGAACTGATCATGTGTCGCCGTCCGTTTTCTGCGTGATGGTGAGCGATCGATTTGAGCATGCTAAACAACGGGAAAACATAACGAAGGGAAGAATGAGCGATGTTCCATTACACGGTTGATGTGTCAACGGGCATGGACGAAACGATCGAGCGTTTGGAAGAGAACTTGAAACAAGAAGGATTTGGCGTGCTCTGGCAGTTTAGCGTAACCGAGAAGCTGCAAGAAAAGGGGCTTGATTTTTCCACGCCGATGGTCATTTTGGAAGTGTGCAACCCGCAAGAAGCGGCGCGGGTGTTAAATGAAAACTTGTTGGTCGGTTACTTTTTGCCGTGCAAACTCGTCGTCTATCAAGAGAACGGCATAACGAAAATCGGCATGCCGAAGCCGACAATGCTTGTTGGCATGGTGAACGAGCCGGCGTTGAAGGAAATCGCGGAAGATATTGAGAAAAGGTTGGTCGCTTGCATTGACCAATGCCGTCAGTGAAAAGGAAAAAGGTGTCCCACAGACGGGGCACCTTTTGGTTGTGCACATATAAACGGAAACGCAGGTTTGCCGAAAGAAAAGCGCTCTTTTCCCCTCTTCGCCGCTATTTGATCCACATAGGAGGCGGACGGCCGCAAAGCCCATCCTTTCTACAAATTCTCTTGCCCCGCTGCTTTTTTTGTTTTTGCCCGTTTTTTGGCTGCGCGCGGCTGTTTTTCCGTTTCCAGCTCGCGATGCACAATCCGGTCGGGGTTGAGCCCATTGCCGAGCGTGCCGTACACATGGCCTTGCTTCGGCTCGATGAGCTCGTTGTGCTCGTAGTAGACGCGCGGCGTTTTCCAAAGGGCGGCCAACGCTTTTCCCATCGGCATTTCGTGGTAGCGGTCGGGCCACATTTGTTTGATGTATGTTTTCACGAGCGGGTAGTACTTCGAGCTCATCGCAGGAAAGAGATGATGTTCAGTATGGTGCGAAAAGTGGAAGTGGAGGATATCCACCCACTTTGGCACGGTGACCGACAAACTGTTCGCCAACGGATCGTTGACCGGCACTAACGGATTGAGACGATGGTTGGTTGCGATATAGCTCATGACGATCGTGTTGGCGACGAGCAGCGGAAGCAAAAAGGCGAACAGCCATTTTTCCCAGCCGACAAGCCATAACAGCCCGAGCCATGTCGCCCAAGGCAAGAAAAATTGAAATAGGACAACCGCGCGGTTTTTCCAGCGAAAGTCGTGGAAAAAGTAAAACAGCATCCGCACCGAATGAAGGGTAAACATCACCGACAAGGAACTAAACGAGAAAAACGCGCGAATCGGAAACGGGATGCGGTATACCCAAGAGAGCAGGCGGCTTTTCGCTAATTTCTCCATGCTTGGCCACGCGTCCGGGTCTTTTTCTTCATGCTGGGTATGCACATGGTGGCTGGCGTTATGCCATTTTCTCCACAACTTCGGACCGGTGCAAAGCGGCCAAAACGCGATTGCGCCGAGAAGATCGCGCAGCCATGGTGTACGGACGACGGTGCCGTGCAAAATTTCATGTCCTAAAAATCCTAACGCGGCAAAACTGAAACCAAGCACAACCGAGATGAGGAGGTTCCATACAGGATGGAGGTGGAAAAGGGACACAGCGAGGATGCCGGCGATGACGAGCCCTACATAAGCCAGACCTCCAAACAAGCGGGACTTCACGGGTTGAAACGCTTTTTTCGGCAAATGCGGGGCCATTTTCGCCGCGTACCAACCGAACGGGTGAAAATCATTCATTCAGTGATCTCCTTTCAAACTACTCTCCGTTTGACAAGCAGCGGTGAAGCCATTCACACACTCTTGGTCGCAACGAAGACCTTATTTCATAAGGTGATCCCCAAAGCTGTCCTCTATGCCGAGATGATGTGGAGGGCGGAGAAAAGCTCTAGGTCACTATAAAATTTATCATAACATCTTTTGGATTGTCCTGTCTATAGGCTTGATGGAAAACTGCCAAAATTGAGTATGGCGGCAATATTTCGAGAAGAACAGGCTAAACGATTGAGAAGGCGGCTGGCTAAAACATCATGATCAATGTCCCGATGGTAATGAGCAGCACCCCGATCACCACTTTCGCGGACAGCGGTTCGCCGAGAAACATCGCCGCAAACAAAATCGTCAGCACCAAGCTCGACTTGTCAATGGCGGTGACGCGCGAGACATCGCCGATTTGGAGTGCTTTGTAGAAACAAAGCCACGACAATCCGGTTGCTGCTCCTGAGAGGCAGAGAAACACCCAGCTTTTCGTTGAGATCACTTTGACGCCTTGATGGGCGCCTGTCATCCAGACGATCAGCCATGCGAGCACGAGCACGACAACGGTGCGAATAGCGGTCGCGAGATGGGAATTGACGTTTTCAATGCCGATTTTCGCCAGCACCGATGTCAGCGCCGCAAACACCGCCGCCAACAAAGCATACACGATCCACATATCGATCCCTTCGCTTTCGTTGAGAATTTTTTCATCTATTGGCTCTTCACCACAACATGTACTTGACAAGCAATGCGGTTTCCTGCGTAAGGATAGGCAAAAAGTGCTGATTTTCCCTCACAAGCGTAAATAGGGTATGTTCAGAAAAAATCAAGTACAACTTTTGGTGAAGAGCCCATCTATTATACTACGAAAAGAGGGAAGATTTCATCATGTTTCCGTTGATCTGTTATAATAGAGGACAAGACAAGCCAATGAGAAAGGAAGAAGAGAATGATTTATCAACTCAAAGTGCAATTGAAGCATACGCGCCCTCCCATTTGGCGTCGGTTGCTTGTGCCGGGGGAGATGACGTTCGCCGAGCTGCATCGCGTGTTGCAAGCCGCATTCGGCTGGATGGACCAACATTTGCATACGTTTTACATGACAAAGGTCGGCGGAACGGCGCGGCTGGGCATTGAAATCGGCAACGAAGCGGCTGGATGGGACGGCGCCGATTACGATGAGCGGGAGGAAAGGATTGGGCAATGGTTTGTCGAAGAAGGCGACCGCGCCCAATACGTGTATGATTTTGGAGATATGTGGGAGCATGACATCGTTTTGGAAAAGATCGTCGATCCAGTTCCCGACGCGTTGTATCCGTGCTGTATCAAGGCCGTGCGAGTGGGTTTGAAAGAGGACAGCTGGGGAGAAGTGCAAGCCATAGAGGAAGAGATGAGCACAGCGGAGCTGACGGCGAACGTGAATGTGGCGCTCGCCCCGTTTCAACGAAAAGTGGTGAAGGAAGAAGGTGAGGCGAAAAAAACGAAACGAGCCGCAAGCAAAGGCAGAGTCGAAGAAGTGGAACAGGATGTATGGAAAACGCTGTTCGATCAAGCGCTCGCCTACAGGGACTTGGCCCCGTGGACATGGATGGACGATGATCAAATTTTTGCCGTGGTGACTCCTGATGGGGAATCGTTGTATTGTACGGTGATCGGGGCGCTTGGCCAGGAGTACGGCCTTGTCATTTACATCGGTGAGGAAGGGTATGCATGCTTGCAAGATATTTTATCTGGAACGTTGCATCCAAAAGACGCTGTGTTTAAAGAGCGCGCATTGCTCGTGTCGTTCGCGCCCCGAAACGACTTGGAAAGAGACGATAAAGCGATGTTGCGGAAGTATCACATTCCTGTGAGTGGAAAACAGCTGTTGCCGATGTTCCGCAGTTTTGCCCCTGGATATTATCCATGGTTTCTTTCGGAACAGGAAGCGGCATGGGCGGCTATGGCATTGGAACAAGCGGTCGTTGTCGCCGAGCGGCTGCGCGATGGCGAGCTGTCCCTAGCTTTGTCCGCTCGCGGCAACCGATTGTTTGCCCGGATTGCCGAACGGAGAGAAGACGGGCTTCATTGGCGCGACGGCTGGGTGTCGCGCCCGAAGGCGAAGAAAAAGGAAACACCGGTGCTTGAAATCGGAACGGACGAGTTGGAAAAGGTCAAGGCGCTCGATCGCGCCCCGCTGTTTGCGGAGTTTTCGATCGCTTATGTGAACAAGCCGATTCAGGAGCGACGCTGGGAGCGCCCGTATTTTCCGCTGCTGGCGCTGGCTGCCGATGCAGCGAGCGGAGTCATTTTGCATCACCAAGTGTTTCGCGGCCATCTGGAGGCGAAGACGCTGCAACAAAGTTTTCTTGAATTTGCTCGCGCGCTCGGGCGTGTACCGAGCCATGTGCGCGTCACGAAGGAACACGGTCCGCTGCTGGCCCCGCTTTTGCGCGAGTTGGGTGTGAATATGAGCACAGGCCCAACCCCTCGTTCCGATGAAGTGAGGGAATTGTTTGAACAGTTTGCGATCTAAAGGTCTAGTGATTTAGTAGAAAACACTGTTAGTTCCGATTGTTTCTTAATTAGAAAACCTTGCGAAATCAGTCTTCTTTTTTGGTGAAATGCCGCTGATTTGCGCGTGGCAACTGTTTTTCACCGGAATTCTAAGAAGAAGCCGATCGTGATGCCGAACAGGAGATGATGGGGGCAGGCGCTGGGGTACGGAGTGAAAAGCGCAGGAATTTCCGGCTTTCCACTAGCCCGCTGCTTCTGCCAGGATTCCGTTTTTCTAAGAGCGCTTTGCACGACGCAGAAAGAGGGATGAACATGTTGATTGCACTCGATATGGACGGAACGCTATTAAACGGGGAAGGAAAAATCAGTGAACGAAACCGGGCGGCCATCACCGCAGCGCAGGCGCAGGGCCACATCGTCGCCGTCGTGACAGGGAGGGCGCGCAAAGACGCGCTCGCCCCGCTTCGCGAGGCGGGCATTATCTGCCCGATCGCCAGCTTAAACGGCGCGGTCGTTTCGCTCGAAGACGGCACGGTCATCAGCGAGGCGCCGCTCGAGCGGACAATCGTCCGTCCGACGCTTGAGTGGGTGCGCGAACAGTCCGATTTGTATTGCGAAACGTACACGGGCGATGCGGTCTATGTCGGCCTGCACAACCGCGCCCAATGGGAGGCGCTCGCTTCCGGGATGGCCGCTGCGGCCCCGGATGTGAAATGGCTGGTGAACAAGCAGTTCCAGCAAGCGCAGGTGACGTATGTCGACGACATCCGCACGGTGTGGGACGACCCGAAGCGGGTGATCTATAAGCTGCTGATTTTCGCCCTTGACCGCGAGCGGTTGCGTGATGCAGCGTCGCGATTCGCCGCGCTCCGTGGCGTCACGGTCACCTCGTCGCACCCGCACAATATTGAGATGAACAATGAACGGGCGACAAAAGGCGAGGCGCTCAAACAGCTCGCCTCCCATTACGGCATCGATGTGCGCGATACGGTCGTCTTTGGCGACAGCCATAACGATTTGTCGATGTTTGAGGTGGCGGGCTGCCGCGTCGCCATGGCCAACGCCGCCCCCGAATTGAAAGCGAATTGTGATTTCGTCACCCTCTCCTATGAAGAAGACGGCGTGGCGGCGGGGCTTGAGCGGGTGCTTGCGAAACGGGTGTAGCGGCACCCGTTTTTTTCGATTGGACGTTCACCACATCGCTTTGGATGTAGAGAGGCTCAGGTTTCCGGTGCTTGCCCCGTCTGCTGAAACGTGAATGTGTGCTGTCGGAGAGGGGAATCGTTTTCGCCGCTTATGGACAACAGTCGCATCATCATCTCAACGTATGGCAACGAAAGGGGAGAACAATGACGCACGATCGCATTCAAGACTGGATTGGAATGTGGCGGGTGCCGGTGTATACAGCGGCGGTGGCGCTGTATATGGTGGCCCAGTTTGTCGAGACGGCCCCCGTTCACTATGCTATGGGAGCTGCAGCGCTGTCAGCGTTTATTGTGTCCGCGTTTTTCGCCCGCGGGGTGTACCAGGTGTCGGGAGCTCTGTTTTTTGCATTTGGTGTTGGATTGTTTTGTTTCGGATGGGCGCTGCTTGTGCGCCGGGTGAAGCGGTATGCGGTGATGGCGCTCTGCCATTGGAAAGAGCGGACAGAGGGATTGGGAAACTACTTTTTCATATTTTTAGGAGCCGGGTTGTTTGTCGAGATGCTGGCCCGGTCTCCGCTGCTCGCTGGGCTTGGAGGCTGGTTTCGCGTCGGGGCGGAACATTCCGTCTGGCTGTATGGAATGATTGCCGTTTATTTTTTCGCGACGTCGTTTGTTGGGTTTCATCCGTTGGTCAGCTTGACGCTGCTCATGCCGCTGCTTGAGCCGGTGCGGCTGCTTGTTCCGGCGGTGCCGTTGTCGATTGTGCTCATTTGTTGCAGTTTGGCGACGGTCATGTACAGCCCGTACAATATTTCTGTTTCTTTGCTGGCGGAGGAGCTGGGGGACAATCCGTATCGGATCGTCAGGAGGAATGTTCCGTTTGCGCTCGGTTATATGGCCGTAGGAATCGGCATTGCGCTGTTGGCGGAGCGGCTGTTTTTCGGCTGATATCTATGGCGTTGTGGGGTCGTTTCCTTCTTTTTTTTTCAAAGAAAGAAGATTTTTAGGTTGACAGCGTTTTCAGCGGAACGATATAATGAGATCGAATCGATTGAATTGTTTGTCATTTCTTTTTTAGATCGATCTAATAAATAGGCGTGCCTAGTTGGTGCGCTCGGGATCGTCTGCTTAAAAATGGAAACAAAGAAGATTTGTTCTGGTGGTTTTTAGATCGATCTAATCTTCATTCTTTTGTTTTATATACATGCTCATTGAAAAGTTAACCTTCGCATAAGCGGTGCCCACTCTGGTTATACTGCTCCTAAGGAAAAGCATGGGAAAGGAGCGGAATTCTGCATGAAACGTCTCAACATCACCGACAACCATGGATGGACGCCCCGGAAACTCCGCAAGCAGGAACGGAAGATCAAAAACGCTCATCTCCGCCAACGTGTGATGGCCGTCCGCCTGGTCATGGAAGGCTATTTGGGCGTCGCTGTTTAACGAAGGGGGCCCGGAACTCCTGCTTCATCGGGATTTTGCCCCTGGGCGAGAGCCGTTTCTCACCGAAGAACAGCAGGAAGAGATCAAACACCTTGTGTTGACCACGACACCCGCGGAGCTGGGCTGGGACATCGCTTCGGCGTGGAATACGAAGCTCCTTCAATCCTATGTACACCACCATTATGGCATCTCCATGTCCCGCGAAGCCTTGCGAAAACTCTTGCATCGAAAAGGGCTTTCGTGGACCCGGCCGACTTACACGTTGGCGAAAGGAGATCCGGATCGGCAAAAACACTTCGAAAAACAAATGGATCTAATAAAAAAACTTAATCGATCCAGATTCCGTCCTGTTGTACATCGATGAAACGCATATCCGATCGTATCATGTGTTGCGTACGACATGGTCAGAGGTTGGCCGTCAAAAGCAAGTGCCGACGTTCGGCCATCATGCTCACGTATCGCTGTTTGACGCCGTTAACGTCCATGATGGCGAAACAGTTCTTTATCAAGCAGGAGCGGCCAATGCGACAACATTTTTGGATTTCCTGCGGGTTCTCAAAGAGCGTTACCCGGATCGTCTCATCGTCTTGGTGCTGGATAACGCCCGAATTCATCATGCCAAAATGGCGAGAGAGTTTTTGCGGGAAGAAGGACGGGAGTTTTCACTTCATTTACCTTCCTCCGTATTCTCCGCAACTGAACCCGATCGAACGCTTGTGGAAATGGCTGAAAGACATTGTCATTGCCAATGTGTTTCACAAAGATCAAAACAATATCGCCCAAGCCATTGCCCGGTTTGTGGACTACATCCATGAACGCCCGAAGGAAGTGCTACAACGCCTAGGGTGTGCAGTGTAATCCAGAAGTTAACTTTTCAAGGTGCATCTATATAATATTTTCTATTCTCTTCTTAATACTAGGGTGAGTTTCAAACAAGTTATAACTTTTTTCAGGGACAAGTTTCTGTTTTTGCAGAATACTAAGAGTTTCCTTTGCACATTTTTTTCCGACAAATGAACTTGCAAATCGATCAGCAGATAATTCGCGCCGCTGTGAAAAAACGAAGTGTAGAATAAACGAAGAAACATAAAGGATAAATGAAATTATTAAAGTTGTAAATAAAGATGTTAGTGAAATTAAGTAAGGCGATATAGTTAATAACAATATCGGTACTCCTGCTGACACAAATATAAATGATAATATATTTTTTAACATATGGTTCTTTTTTATATGGTAATATTCATGGGCAATAATGAATTTTAATTGCTCTCTACTTAAGGAGTTAACTAAATCATCTCCACATACAATTACAGGTTGATTTCGTCTATACAATACCGCAGCGTTATTCTTCATAAATTTGTCAGTAATAAAAATCTCTACATTTTGATTTGGATCTATTTCTCCTAGTATGTCATTTAGAAATTGAGTTTTATTAACATCCATTCTTTTTAACTTAATATAAGATACCAGAGGAAAAATAATACTAAAAAATGTTAGTAATAGACTAGCATTTAAAAGGTAATGTAAAATGTTGTATTTTAAATTTATATTAATAACATTTAATTTCATTAATATAAACATTGTTAGCAAACTAATTGAAATTAGCTGTAAAATCCTCATAAAATTCACCTTCTTCAAATGAATATTGGACTAATATAAGTTTCTATATACATGCAACGAAAAAGTTTAACATATCATTGACGGAAAAGTCGCTTATCCACTTTTCGACTGGCGGTGACCGAACAATCACCCGCTTCGCAGCCCCATACATGGTTCCGGAAGCGGCATTGTTCGCTCGCCCGACAGTCGATCCAATCGCTCTGTAAAAACTACAAATGTTAAAGATTCAAATTGCACCTATATAGCAGACGAACGGCTGAGAATGTCTCCTTCTTCAGCTTGCCAACGATGAAGTGGAATGAAGGAGACGTTGTCAAGTGCTTTCCTTGACAACGTTTCCTCATTCCACTATCCTAACAAGCAGCTGAAGAAGGTGGGTATTTTTCACACTGTCTACTTGACAGGGATATGTTCAAAATAGCGAGTTCCCTTCCATCGTCTTTGGCGAGGAGACCCCCACTTCAACGACCAAAGGGAGTAAGTGGGGGAGGAATCGCTGGACATCGCGTTTTGATGTTCGATCATTCCATGAAGTGATCGGTTCTCAAATGTTCGCTGATCATCCCCCTCTTTTTTGTTCCATTGTATGTAACTTGTTTTCTTTAAATGGAATTCTTGAATGGATTATAACAAAGTTCGCTTTCGTTTGTCCATAACTTACTGAAAAATTTGAACTGTTTATGCAATCCGTTCAGACAATGGACGGGCAGGAAGACAGGCCTAACGCAGCATATGTCCCTTCACACAGACGTTTAAATGAAAAAAGGCTTCTCCGCCCTTTCTCTTGTTGAAAGCAAAAAGGAAAGAAACGCGAAAAAAAGCTTGAACGGCGGTGAATGAAGATGCTAAAATGGGAGTAATGTTCCACTGAAAGAAATGAAATTCCGTTGAACGGAACATAAGGAAGGGGGGAAACAAACAGGTGCAGGAAGAAAAAAAACACGAAGCCGGCTTGCGCACGGTGCAGCGGGCCATTGACATCTTGTATTGTTTTACCCTCGAGGAACAAGAGCTATCACTCACGGAAATTGCGAAAAAGATTTCGCTCGCCAAATCGACGACGACGCGCCTGCTCGCCACGCTGGAGCAAAACCGCTTGGTCGTCAAAGATCCGGAGACGTTAAAGTACCGTCTTGGACAAGGATTGTACTATTTAGGATATATTGCCGGCAAATCGATTAAAGTGCGGGAAATCGCGCGGCCGGTGATGGAGCGGCTGCGCGACGAGACGCGGGAGACGGTGAACTTATACGTGCTGGAACAAGATGCCCGCGTTTGCGTCGAACAGTGCGAGGGGCTTCAGGCGCTGCGCCATATGGTGAGAATCGGCGAGCGGCTGCCGCTTTGGGCGGGCGCGGGAGGAAAAGTATTGTTGGCCTATCAATCGCCCGAAGTTCAAGAGCGGATTTTTGCGCAAGTGCCGACAAAGGAACGATTGGATCGTCTGACGGCGGAGCTTGAGGCGATTCGCGAGCGCGGTGTGGCATCCAGCGTCGATGAACGGGAAGTCGGCTCTGCGGCCGTTGCGGCGCCCATTTTCGACATCCGCGGGGAAGTGGGCGCCTGCTTGTCCGTCTCTGGGCCGGCGCATCGATTTACACGGGAAGTGATGGAACAATTCAAGAGGCTCGTAAAAGAAGGAGCACAAGCCATTTCCGAAAAACTAGGTTATCGACCATAAGGGGGAGAGCATATGGCGATTGCAAAGCGTGCTGTCCGTGTGCGCAATGTCTTGATCGGGGGAGACGAACCGTGCATTTGCGCCCCGGTCGTCGGAGCGGACACGAAGCAAGTGTTGGAGGAAACAAGGCAAATCACGGAGAAAAAGCCGCATCTCATTGAATGGAGGGCGGACTTTTTCGAGGCGATTCGGGACGAACAGGAAGTGGCGGCCACATCGAGAAAGATGCGGGCGATTGCCGGAGACATCCCGATTTTGTTTACGGTTCGTTCCGAACAGGAAGGCGGGCAACCGATTTCGTTGACGGAAGAGGAAAAGATTCGGTTGTTTGAAACCGTCTGTGAAAGCGGGGCGATCGATTTGCTTGATTACGAGCTTGCCCATGGGACGCGCATCCCGATCGTCCGGGAGCTGACGCGCCGCTATGGAGTGCGCCTTGTGTTGTCTTACCACAATTTTGATCATACGCCATCGAAGGAAGAGCTTGTCGCGAAAATGCGTCAAGCGGAACAATGCGGCGCCGACATCGCGAAAGCAGCTGTGATGCCGAAAACGCGGGGGGATGTGCTCACGCTGCTGCAGGCGACGGAAGAAGCGCGAAAAGAGGTGGACATCCCGCTGATCACGATGTCGATGGGGGCATTGGGCGCCATCACCCGCCTGGCAGGCGGATTGTTCGGCTCTGCCGTCACCTTTGCAGTCGGACGGCAAAGCTCGGCGCCGGGGCAAATTCCGATTGAAGACGTCCGGACCGCGTTGTCGGTCATCATGACATACGGACAATAAATCGAAATGGGGGAGGAGATTGTCATGGCGCGTTTGCCGCTGGAAGGCGTCAAAGTGCTCGATGTGTCGACAATGATCGCGGCGCCGTTTGGGGCGGTTTTGCTCGGTGATTTTGGCGCCGATGTCATCAAGGTGGAATTGCCAGGAAAAGGGGATACGCTCCGCCATGTCGGGCCGTTCAAGGATGGGGAGCCGCTCCGCTGGCCCGGACTGGCGCGCAATAAACGGTCGCTCACGTTGGATTTGCGCAAAGAAGAAGGAATGAATATTTTTAACTTCCCTCCGAAAGAAGTCTCCTACTTCTAAACGTGAAGGTGCGCCAGCACCAGTGAAAGTGGGAGATGAATGTCGGTTGGCGTTAGCCAACGAATAGGATAGAATATGGCTAGAACGGACACCTTCGGAACGAAGGGAAGCGTAAAGGGTTCTTGTGTGTGGCTTACCGTTCAGCGAACACACACAAGTCGCTTGAAGCCCCCACCTCTAAGCGAAGCGTAGGTGGTGGGTAGTTCACAGAGCTTGTCCGCCACGTCGATATTGTCATCGAAAATTTCCGCCCCGGCACGCTCGAAAAATGGAGCGGCGGATATGAAGAACTGAAGCGGATCAATCCGAAGCTGGTGATGATTCGCGTCTCGGGCTACGGGCAAACAGGTCCGTTTCGCGAGAAAGCCGGATTCGGCACGCCGGCGACGGCGTTCAGCGGGTTTACGTATTTGCAAGGGTATCCGGACCGTCCGCCGGTCAGCCCGATTTTGAGCATTAAAGATATTTTTGAGCATCCGCATTACCAAGCAAGGGAAAACATCATCGAAGTCGCCCATCCGCGCCTTGGCAAAATTAAAATGCCCGGCATTGTGCCGAAATTCGAAAAAACACCAGGCGCCATCCGCCGCACTGCTCCGGATTTAGGCGAGCATACCGAAGAGATTTTGCAAACGATGCTTGGCATGTCCAAGGAAGACATTGAGCGGCTGCGAGAAAACGAGATCATATGAATGAACGAACGGCGGCTTGCCGCCTTCCCGGCTCCTTGCCTTGTGCGAGGCTGCCGGGTTTTTTTGTTTCGAAGTTTGTTTTCCCGGCAGCCCACGACTTGCATTGACACTGCTTGCCGCCAGCCTTTATACTTTTGATAGGTGAAAGCGACGGTAAAGCAGGTGATTCGAACGGTGTCAGATAAAAAGCGTTCCCGCGTGACGCTCGAACAAGTCGCCAAACACGCCGGCGTGTCGCGGGCGACCGCCTCGCTTGTCGTCCGTGGGAGTCCGAATATTTCGAAAGAAACGCGAAAAAAAGTGCTCCAAGCGATGAAAGAGCTTGGCTACGTCTATGACCGCGTGGCGGCCAATTTGCGTTCGCAGCGTTCGTCGACAGTTGGTCTTATTATCACCGAACTTGACAACCCGTTTTTTTCCGAATTGCTCGTTGGCGTCCATGAGGCGCTCGATCAGGAAGGATATACGGTCATTTTAGGCACGACGTTTGACCGGCCGGAAAAACAAGACGCCTTATTGTCGACGATGCTGGAGCATCGGGTGGGCGGTGTGATCATGAGCCCGGTTCCTGGATGTTCGGCAGAGATGCTCGAGCGGCTGCGGCAGTGGGATATTCCTGTTGTATTGTTTGCCCGTGATGAACTTCCGGTCGGACAGTTTGATTATATTGGGATCGATAATATAGCCGGCGGGCGGATGGCGGTCGAGCATTTGCTCGAAGGCGGCCATCGGCGCATCGCCTTTATCGGTGGGTCTCCGCAATCGTCCGTATGGAAAGCGCGCCGGTCGGGGTACAGTGAAGCGTTGCGTGCGGCGGGCATCGAGATGGATGACACGCTGCTTGTGCCATCGGCGACGACAAGGCAAGGCGGGCGGATGGCGGTCAAACGCCTGTTGCAGCACCCGAACCCGCCGACAGCGCTCTTTTGTTACAACGATGTCGTCGCGTTTGGGGCGATGCTTGGCTTAAAAGAGGAAGGGATCGTTCCAGGGCGCGACATCGCGGTCGTCGGGTTTGACAATATTCAAGAATCGGCGCTGTTTCAGCCGCCGCTCACAACTGTCGCCGCGTTTCCTGAGAAGATCGGCGCCTATGCGGCCAAGCAGCTGCATGAACGCATGAAAGGGGATGCGAGTGCACCGAAACGGACGATTTTGCATCCGGAGCTTGTCATTCGCCAGTCTTCTGGGAAGAGAGAGGAAAAGAGGTGAAGCAGCGTGGAGAGGCAGACGGTCATCCCGCTTCGCGAGCGAAATATCATTTTGATCGGCTTTATGGGAGCGGGGAAAACAACGATCGGGCAGCTTGTCGCGAAGAAGCTGTACCGCGACTTCATCGATGTCGACGCGGAAATCGAGCGGCGGCACGGGATGACGATTCCGGAGATGTTCGCGCAAAAAGGGGAAGCGTATTTTCGGCAGGTTGAGCGCGAGCTGATCGTTGATTTGTGCACGAATACAAGGTTGAAAATTCTTTCGCTCGGCGGCGGTGCGTATTTGCAGGAAGACGTGCGGCGCGCCTGTTTGGCCCACGGCATCGTCTTTTTCCTTGACTTGTCGTGGGAGCATTGGAAGGAAGAGCGGCTGCCGCTTATTGTCGACAGCCGGCCGGTGTTGAAAAACAAAACGTTGGAAGAAGTGGAGCAGCTCTTTTTCCAGCGCCAATCAGCCTATGCGCTCCATCATTCCCGCGTCATTATCAATGAGCTCGAGGCTGAACAGGCGGCGGACCAAATTGTTCAGTCGATTAAATGGACATGGGATGTGTACGAGCCGAACCGTTGAGAGGATTTAGCCGCGGGCAAGCAAGCTCCTAGGCAAAGGGGCTTGCTTTTTTGATTTCCTCATTGGCAAGGGTTGCCGCCACTTGATTGGAAATGGACTTCGGTTGACCAAAAAAGAAATTTCGAATGCCGCATCCGCCTGTTCTTGCCGGACAATCGTTTCGTTTGTTATAAATAGGGGAAATAGGTGAAAGATTGGGAGAGTGGGGAGATGGAGAAGCGGGTGTTCAGCTGGCTTTATGTGTATATGGTCTTGGCAGTGCTGGTTCTGTTCGCGCCCTATTGGCTTTGGTGGCTGAAACCAGAAACAAAGCTTGATTTGCTCATTGTCGACAAAACGGTGCCCGATCGGTCGTATCGCGAGCATCAAGGGCTCGTTTGGGTCTTGAATCAGCAAAAATACGTCCACGGCAACGGAGAGCGATACAAAGCTGCGCGCGATTACGCCGGGTTTGCGCCGAAACAGGATGAAACGTACGAGGTGCGGCCGCTGCCAAAGGAGATGGCACGGTACGATGCGGTCTATATCGTTGACACATATGGGGTATATGAGGAAGAGTTTGTCCACAAGCAAACGGACGGCGCGCGGGCGAAAGTGTACGGCGGGCTTGAGCGGCAGGAGATGGAGTCGCTTTGGCGGTTTGCCCGCCAAGGCGGGAAAACGTTGATCGCCGAGTTCAATTCGATGGCCCATCCGACAGAAAACGAAGTGCGCGCCTCGTTTGCCCAGCTGTTCGGCCTTGAGTGGACCGGCTGGATCGGCCGTTATTTTCCTGATTTGAACAGCCAGGAAGTGCCAGTGTGGGTGAAAGAAAACTACAAAGCGCAATACGGAAAGGCGTTTTCGTTCCGCGGGCCGGGTATGGTGTTGGTCGATGAGTCGGATCGGCTTCTTGTCCTCGATCGGCGCGACCTTGGCGGCGGTGGCGTCATGTTTTCCTCCACAAAAGCGGGGGAAGCCCGTTGGGGCGGCAAGATGCGCACATCGTATTCGTATTGGTTTGACATCGTCAAGCCGCTTGATGAGCGCATGGTGCTCGCAACGTACACGCTGTCGCTGTCTGAGCGCGGGAAAGAGAAGCTGCGGGCGATCGGGCTGCCGTTTTCCTTTCCGGCCGTTGTCCGCTATGAGACAAAGACGTATCAGTCGTATTACTTTTGCGGCGATTACGCTGATCAAGGGGAACTGCCTTCCGTTTATCAGACCGTGGGGCTGGATGTATGGCGCAAATGGACGGAGGACGGCCGCTCGGACAACGGCGCGGCCTTTTACTGGAAGGCGTACGTGCCGATGATGAAAGCGATTTTGCGGGAAATCAAGGCATATAAGGAAGATGGCAAGCTGCAGGACGCCGTTCAAACGGTGGAACAAAGCGGCGTCCGCTTGGCGGGAACGGTCGGGCGCGACTATTTGCAAGTATACCGCAACGGGAGATGGGAGCCGCTGCTCATCAAAGGAGTCAACCTCGGCATCAGCAAACCCGGCGCGTTTCCGGGAGAGGCGAAGATTACGAAGGAAGAATATTTCCGCTGGCTGCAGTACATCGGGGCGATGGGGGCGAATGCCATCCGCGTCTATACGATCCACCCGCCGGCGTTTTACGAAGCGCTTTACGAGTACAACCAAATCGCGAAGCAGCCGCTTTATTTGTTCCATGGCGTCTGGATCGATGAAGGGGCGATGCTGCGGACGAAGGATGTGTGGGCGCCTGAGGTGAGTGAGGCGTTTCGCACGGACATTCGCCGTACGATTGACCTCGTTCATGGCAAGGCCCGCATTGCAAAACGGCCTGGGCATGCCGGCGGGATGTACCGATACGACCTTTCTCCGTATGTTCTCGGCTGGATTTTCGGTGTCGAGTGGGATCCGGACGTTGTGGCGGCGACGAACGAAAAACACCCGAAGCAGGGCGACTACCGCGGCAAATACGTATACACGAAAGGAGCCAGCCCGTTTGAGGCATGGCTGGCCCGTATGATCGACGAAGCGGTGGCGTATGAAACGGAAACATACGGCTGGCAGCGGCCGGTCAGTTTTACGAATTGGGTGACGACCGACCTCCTCCGCCATCCGGCCGAACCGTTTGTGAAAGAAGATTTTGTTTCCGTCAACCCCAATGTCATGTACGCCACTCACGAGCTGCAGGCCGGGTTGTTTGCGTCATACCATATTTATCCGTATTACCCTGACTTTTTGAATCGTGAGGAAAAATACGTCAGCTATGTTGACCAACGCGGCGAGCAGAACAGCTATGCCGCCTACTTGCATGACATGAAGGCGGCGCACCGGATGCCGATTTTGGTCGCTGAATTTGGCGTTCCTTCTTCGCGCGGCATGGCGCATCGAAATGTACACGGGAAAAATCAGGGGTTTTTGTCGGAACAAGAACAAGGAATGATCGACCGGGAGCTGTTTGAGGACATCGTCCATGAGTGGATGGCGGGAGGGCTGTTGTTTTCCTGGCAGGATGAATGGTTCAAGCGGACATGGAACACAATGGATTATGACAACCAGGACCGCCGCCCGTTTTGGCTGAACGTGCAGACGAACGAACAACAATTTGGATTGCTTCGGTTTGAGCCAGGTCCAAGCGCAGCCGCGATGATGAAGGTCGACGGCCGAAAAGACGATTGGACATTCAACGGAATCCGGCCGGCTTGGACAGAGGGCAAGCGGGCGCTGTACGTCACAAGCGATGAAGGGTATTTGTATGTGCGGCTTGACAGCGGACGCATCACCGATCGGACGACGGTCTACATGGCGTTTGACACGATTCCGAACCAAGGGCAATCGCTCCTGCCCGGCCTGTCTGGCGTCCGGACAGCGGGAATTGACTTTGCCTTGGTCATTCATGGAGAACAGAGCGCCCGGCTGCTTGTCGACAGCTACTATGACACGTTTTACTTCCATTACGGAAAAGAGCTGCATATGATGCCGGCGGCCCCGTACGCCAATCGCAAAGATAACGGCGTCTACCACCCGATTCGCCTGACGTTGAACAAAAAATTGGAGGAAGCCCGCGGCAAGGCTGTGCCGTTCGACTCATATGAAACAGGGGTGTTGCGGTTTGGCACGGCCAACCCCGACGATGAGGCATACGATTCACTCACGGATATCAGCGTCAGCCGCGATGGCGATATGTACGAAATCCGCCTGCCATGGGCGCTTTTGAACGTGACCGATCCGAGCCGGCGCGAGGTGATGGGCGACATGTGGTCGAAAGGCGGGCTCAAAAGCCGTGTCATCGTTGAAGGCATTCGTCTTGGTTTGTACGTTGAGGATGGAGACGATTCGTTTTCTTTCCCGGCGATGAACGGGAATGTGCTGCCGGCCGCGCGATTTTATGAGTACACGTGGCCGGTGTGGGAGGCGCCGCGCTATCATGAGCGGCTGAAGCAGTCGTATGAGGTGATGAAAGAGGCGTTTTCACGCGTGGACATCGCAAAGCAGCAGGGAGTGGAATAAAAAGAAAAGGGCTTGCCTCCTCTCGACATCGCGATCATTCATCAAAGCAGGCGCCTGTTCAAACAACAGAAGGCAGAAGCCAAACCAACCGTCAAGCAGGAAAGCGCGGGCGGCCGGTTTGGCTTTTTTCGTTTTTTAAGAGATTTCGTTTTGTCCAGCCCGGGAACGGAGTTTTCGTTCATGTTGGAGGGTTTTGCGGGCGAGGAAGTCGACGGTTTCCTGTGTTTCCGACCATTCAAGGCGCCAATAGTTCATTTTCGTTTCCAAGCGCTCAAACCGAGCGTCGGTGCGTTTTTCCAGATCCAAGAGTTTTTGGTGCAACCGGTCTTCCGTTTCGCGAATTTTGGCATACAGCCGATTTTCTGTATCTTGGATCTCCGCGCGCAGTCGGTTTTCCGTGTCTTGAATTTCAGCGCGTAGCCGGCTTTCCGTATCTTGAATTTCAACACGCAGTCGGCTTTCAGTATCTTGGATTTCGGTGCGCAGCCGATCTTCCATTTCCTTCATTTGTTGTTGGATTTTTCCGGAATGCAAGTCGAGCGCCTTTAAAATTTGTTGCACGATGGTGGCTCCTTCCACACGATTCACCTCCTTTCGCCTTTTATCATAGCACACGTCTGCGGTCAGCGAAATGAAAACCTTGTCCATTCGCTCGATTTTTTCACCAAACTTTCACCAACACGGGGTAACGTAACGGCAGGAGACGAAGAACATGACGGAAAGGGAGAGTCGATGAAGAAAATACAATGGAAATGGGATGGATGGATTGCTGCGATCATGGCTTGGTCAGCTTTTTTGCACTTCTATCAAATTGGAAACAGCGGTTCCAATGTGTATTATACGGCGGCGGCGAAAAGCATGGCCGCAAGTTGGAAGGCGTTTTTCTTCGCCGCGCTTGATCCGGAGGGATTCATTACCGTTGATAAGCCGCCGGCGGCGCTTTGGCTGCAGGCGTTGAGCGTGAAAGTGTTCGGAGTGAGCGATTTTAGCGTGCTTCTTCCGGAAGCGTTGGCGGGGGTTGCCTCGACGTGGATGATGTACGTGATCGTCAAGCCGTGGGCGGGGCGGATAGCGGCGCGCTGGGCAAGCTTCATTTTTTCCTGCACCCCGGTGTTTGTTGCCGTGGCGCGTACGAACAACATTGATGCCGTATTGGTGTTTACGCTGCTTGTCGCGGTTTGGATGTTGATGAAAGCCGTCATGACCAAGCGGCTCGCATGGCTGATCGGCAGCTTTGCGGTCGTTGGGGTGGGGTTTAATATGAAAATGTTGCAGGCATACATGGTGCTGCCGGCGTTTTACTTGTTCTATTGGTTGGCGGCGAAAACATCGTGGAAAAAACGGACGGGCCATTTGGCGATGGCCACAGTCGTGCTGCTTGCCGTTTCCCTTTCGTATGCGGGAGCTGTCGCTTTGATTCCGGCCGATAAACGCCCATACATTGGCGGCAGCAAAACCAATTCGGTCCTGGAGCTGGCCCTTGGCTACAACGGCATTGAACGGCTGACGGGGGAGGCCGGACCGGGCGGCAGAATGGGGACGGATTTTAATGGGAGAGAGAGGTTGACAGAAACGAGCGGCATCACTGCACCGCCAAACGGTGGAGAGAATGGCGCATTTCCTTCAGAAGGAGCACCGCCTTCGATGTCCGGAGCGTCAGGCGCCCCTCCTTCTGCTCCAGGAGGCGGCATGGGCGGCATCGGCCGCGGAGAGATTGGCGATCCCGGCGTTTTTCGGCTGTTCCAACTTCCCCTAGCCGGACAAGCGAGTTGGCTGCTGCCGTTTGTGATGGTGGTAGCTGTCGGATGGGTGGCTGATGTATGGCGCCGCCGCCAAATGACATCGTTTCATCGTTTCTTACTCTTTTGGCTCGCTTGGCTTGGGCCGATGATGGTGTTTTTCAGCATCGCGGGTTTTTACCATCGTTACTATTTAAGCATGCTGGCTCCGGCGATCGCAGTGTTGGTGGGAGCCGGAGGAACGATGCTCGCTTCGTTTGGAACCGGTGGACGTCGAATGACATGGCTGTTTCCGACAGCTCTTTTGGCTACTTATGCGTTTGACACATGGATGGCTTGGCAATATCACGAGTCATTGTCAGCGGTGTGGCCGATGGCAGTTGGATTTTACGGACTGGCGGTCGTTTGCCTCTGGTTGGCGATGGAAGGGCGCGAGCGTTGGCGGCGGATCATCTATGCGGCTGCGTTGCTTGGTTTGCTTGTGCTGCCGGCGTATTGGTCACTGACGCCTGTGTTGTACGGAACAAACAGCACGATTCCATATGCAGGGCCCGATTTGCGCGGGGAAAGAGGCGCCATGCCGACCGCAGGGTTGCCGGCGGGGCAGGACGGGCGCTGGCGGCAAGGGCAAAGGGATGTGCGGTCGGATGAAGGGACTGAACTTGGAGGCCGCCATTCATTGGCCGCTTTAGTGGCTTATTTAGAGCAACACGCTGGAAAAGCCAAATACTTGGCCGCGACCATTCGAGCCACCGAAGCGGCGGAGATGATGCTTCATACCGACCGCGCGGTGATGGCGATGGGGGGATTTGGGGGCACCGATCCAGTGTTGACCCCCGCGAAGCTGGAGAAGATGGTCCAAAACGGTGAAGTGAAGTATTTCCTTCTCTCTGGAGAGGGACGGGGCAACAATGAGCTGGTGCAATGGATCAAAACGCATTGCCAAGAAGTGCCGTCGTCACAATGGGGCGGGGGGCAAAGCGAGACCTTTGGCGGCATGGGCCGCGGAGGAATGACGCTGTACGTGTACAACGGCTAGCATCTGGTGCTCGAGTATGTTGGCGAATACTTCGATAACGTTTTTCCACTTGCAACGGAAGCGCCGTGCGGTTTTTCGCGAAATCATGGGACGTCGCACGCGAAAAGCTGCGCTTTGAGCACGATGGTGCAAAAACGATGCGGTTTGCATCGCTCTCTTTTTTCGGGTGTGAGGATAGAGGCGTGTGTGAGCTGTCTTTTCGCAGAAAAAGGCAAGAAGCGAACGAAGGAGGGGACATGAATGGCGACCTATTCTGTCATTATCCCTGTATATAATGAGGCGCTGGTCATCCGCGAGACGTACCGGCGGTTGAAAACCGTCATGGAGCAAACGGACGAACCGTATGAATTGTTGTTCATTAACGACGGCAGCACGGATGAGACGCTGGAGATCTTGAGGGAATTGGCCGTGAAGGATGACACCGTGAAGTACATTGACTTTTCCCGCAATTTTGGCCACCAAATCGCCATTACTGCGGGGATGGACTATGCCTCGGGTCAAGCGATCATCGTCATTGACGCTGATTTGCAAGACCCCCCCGAGCTTATTTTAGAGATGATCGAGCGCTGGAAGGAAGGGTATGAAGTGGTGTATGCCCGGCGCGTCAAGCGCAAGGGCGAGACGGTGTTCAAAAGATGGACGGCTTACGTGTTTTACCGGTTGCTGCGAGCGGCGACTGAAATCGACATTCCGGTCGATACAGGCGATTTTCGCCTTATTGACCGGAAAGTGTGCGATCAGTTACGCTATATAAGAGAGCGAAGCCGGTTTGTTCGGGGGCTGGTAAGCTGGGTCGGCTTCCGGCAGACGGCGGTTGAATACGAACGGGAGCCGCGTTTCGCCGGCGAGACGAAATACCCGCTCAAAAAGATGATTCGGTTTTCGCTTGATGGCATCACCTCGTTTTCATACAAGCCGCTGAAGCTGGCGAGTTGGCTTGGGTTCTTGTTGTCGGCGGCCAGTGTGGTAGGGATGTTCGTTGTCCTTTATCTTAAATGGTTTGCTCATTCAACGGTCGCTGGCTGGGCGTCATTGTTGATGGCCGTGCTGCTTGGCAACGGGGTGACACTGCTCATGCTCGGCGCGATTGGCGAATATATCGGCCGGATTTACGATGAAGTGAAAGAGCGTCCGCTCTATATTGTCAATGAAACGTGGGGAGTCGGAACGAAACATGAACGAAAGCCTTCGTATATTCCGTAAAGAAAAACAAGCCGTATGGCGGTTTGGCCTCGTTGGGGTGAGCAATACCGCGGTGGACTTCGCCGTCTTTTTTTTGTTGACTGCTGCAGGCGCTAAGGCGGCGGTTGCCCAAGCCGTTGCCTACGGCGCCGGGATGGCGAACAGCTACATTTGGAATCGGCGTTGGACGTTTCAAGTCAAACGGAAAGCCAATATAAAGGAAGTTTTGCGCTTTCTTGTCGTCAACGGGCTGTCGTTCGGTGCATCGCTTGCCGTTTTGCTGGCCGCGGAACGGTTTGCATCGCTCTGGCTGGCGAAACTGGCGGCGACAATCGCCGGGATGGCGGTGAACTTTATCGGCAGCCGCTATTGGGTGTTTGTGGAAATGGAAAAATAAGAAAACGATCCGGAAGCCATGCGTTGGGTCCGGATCGTTTTATGCTTTAGAAACTTAGTGAAAAAGGAAGCCGTCTTCGTTGCAGCCATCGTTATGACTCCCGAATTTGCCCCGTCCCGTACACGAGCGATTTCGTTGTCGTGATGGCGACAAGCCCCATCGGACCGCGGGCGTGCAGCTTTTGCGTGCTGATGCCGATTTCCGCTCCGTAGCCGAACTGTTCGCCGTCCGTGAAGCGGGTGGAGGCGTTATGGTACAAGACCGCCGCGTCGACCGCTTGGAAAAAGCGGCGGACGTTCGCTTCGTTTTCGGTGATGATCGCTTCCGAGTGCTTCGTCCCGTAGCGGCGGATATGGGCAATCGCCTCATCGACATCGGCGACGAGCTTAACCGCTAAAATCGGCGCCAAATATTCCGCATGCCAGTCGTCTTCCATCGCCGGTTTGATGAACGGGTGCGATGACGCGAGGCGGTCGTCGCCGCGCAGCTCCACACCGCGGGCGTGCAGCGCCTCAAGCAAGTCGGCGGCATATGGCCAACGCTCATGGATGAGCACCGTTTCGATGGCGTTGCAGACGGACGGACGCTGCAATTTGGCGTTCAGGACGATGTTGATCGCCATTTGCCGCTCGGCTGATTCGTCGATGAACATATGACAGTTGCCGACGCCGGTCTCAAGCACCGGCACGGTGGCGTTTTCGACGACCGAGCGGATGAGCCCGGCTCCGCCGCGCGGGATGAGCACATCCAAGTAGTTGTTGAGACGGAACATACGCTGCGCCGTTTCCCGACTCGTGTCTTCGAGCAGTTCAATCGCCGTTTCCGGAACGGTCGTCGTGCGGAGCGCTTCTTTCATGACGCGAACGAGCGCTTTGTTCGAATGAAGCGCTGATGTGCTGCCGCGAAGCAAAACCGCGTTGCCCGTTTTCAAGCAAAGGCTCGCCGCATCGACCGTCACGTTCGGGCGCGCTTCGTACACCATGCCAATGACCCCAAGCGGCACGCGCACCGTTTGGATGCGGAGCCCGTTCGGCCGCGTCCACTCTGCGATGATTTCTCCGACCGGGTCAGGCAGCGAGGCGACTTGGCGGACGCCGTCGATGATTTGATCCATTCGTTTGTCGGTGAGCTGCAGCCGGTCGAGCAGAGCCGGTGACAGCCCTTGCTCGCGGCCTTGGGCCATATCTTTTTCGTTTTCTTGCAAAATGAAGGCGCGTTCGCGGTCAAGCGCTTGGGCGATTTGTTCCAATGCGGCGTTTTTTTCTTCTGTTGACAGCATAGCCAGCGTCTGCGACGCGGCTTTCAGACGCTCGGCTTTTTCAAGCAGTTCGGTCATTTGAATACACTCTCCTTTCGCAACGTGACCCAATTGTCGCGGTGGATGACTTCCGGGCGGTGAAGGTAAGAGTATTGCCGCGCTTCCTCACTCGGAAGTCCTTTTACTTTTTCTAAATCGGCGGCGGCATAATACACTTGGCCGCGGCCGATCGTGATCCCTTTCTCATTGACAACATCGACGACATCCATCGCATGAAAGTCGCCGGAAACGGCCGTGACGCCGGCGGGAAGCAAGCTTTTGCCGCGCGCAAGGAGCGCTTCCTCCGCGCCGCTGTCGACGGTGATCGTGCCGGCGACAGGCGCGTGATACGCGATCCATTGCTTGTGCATTTGCATTTGCTTCGGAAATGGGGCGCCGATGTACGTCCCATCACCTTTTCCGGCTAAAATATCGGCGAGTGCTTCTTTGCCTCGCCCGGTGCCGATAAAGACGCTGACGCCGAAGGACAACGCTTTTTGAGCGGCGAGAAGCTTTGAGCGCATGCCGCCGGTGCCGACTGCCGAGCCGCTGCCGCCGGCCGCTTCGATCATTTCGTCGGTAATGTGCGGCAAAAAGGCGTATTTTTTCGCTTGTGGATTCGTTTTCGGGTTGGCGTCATACAGCCCGTTAATATCGGTGAGCAAAACGAGCGCATCGGCGTGCAAAAAGCCGGCGACAAGCGCCGACAGCATATCGTTGTCGCCAAACGTCAATTCTTCAACGGAAACGGAGTCGTTTTCATTGATGATCGGGATCGCCCCGTGTTCGAGCAGCGTCGTCATCGTGGCGAACAAGTTGCGAAACCGTTCGCGGCTGTAAAAGTCGCTGCGCGTCAACAACAATTGGGCGGCCGTGAAGCCAAAGCGGGCGAACGCCGAGCTGTACGCCTGCATGAGCAAGCTTTGCCCGACGGCAGCCGCGGCCTGTTTGCCGGCGATCGTCGTCGGCCGCGCCGGGTAGCCGAGCGGCCCGAACCCGGCGGCGACAGCGCCGGACGTGATGAGAATGACGTCATGGCCGAGCTGTTTCAGATAGGCGATGGCTTCAACATGGCCGTGCAGCTTGTCGCGGCAAAGGCCGCCTTTCGGATCGGTGAGCGAGCTGCTGCCGATTTTGACCACTACGCGCTGCCGTTTCATCGCGTTCCTCCCTCCTTTGCGTGTTGAATGGCATGAGTTGGATTGCCTAGCCGTCCTGCGAAGCGGCCGGCCAATAAAAAACGCTTTTCCTCCTTTCGCAAAAGGACGGAAAAGCGTTCCGCGGTACCACCTTTTTTGGCGCCTAAAGCGCCCCCTCGAGCCTGTAACGCAGGCGTGCGGCTTATGTTTGCATAAGCGGCCGTCTAGGGCAGGTTCAACCGGCTTCCCGCGAGGAACCTTCCAGCCTGTGGGTTCCACTCTCTGGCGCGTTCCCTCGGTTTACTAGTCCCGTGCCGTTCCTGTTGTTTTCTTGTCAAGGAGTGCAATTTGTAAGAAATTATGACGCCAAATGCTCCGGTTGTCAAGAGGAAAGGCTGATTTTTCTGACTTGTTTTTTCGAAGTGGATTTTGAAAACGCATTCATAATAAAGGTAATTGTCTTTCTATTAGAAAAAGTGGTACAATACTAGCAATCAATCAAACCGCATGATGGAGGGACCGATGATGAAAAAACGGCGCAGCGACATGATCAAAAAAGGATTTGACCGTGCTCCGCACCGAAGCCTATTGCGAGCGGCGGGCGTAAAAGAAGAAGACTTTGATAAACCGTTTATTGCGGTGGTGAATTCATACATCGACATTATTCCGGGGCACGTTCACTTGCAAGAGTTTGGGAGAATCGTGAAAGAAGCGATTCGCGAAGCGGGCGGCGTGCCGTTTGAAATGAACACGATCGGCGTTGACGACGGTATTGCGATGGGCCATATCGGGATGCGCTATTCGCTGCCGAGCCGGGAAATCATCGCCGATTCGATCGAAACGGTTATCTCGGCGCATTGGTTTGACGGCATGGTGTGCATTCCGAACTGCGACAAAATTACGCCGGGAATGATGATGGCGGCGATGCGTCTTAACATTCCGACGATTTTCGTCAGCGGGGGACCGATGAAAGCCGGCGTGACGAAGGATGGGCGGAAAATTTCACTGTCATCTGTATTTGAAGGCGTCGGGGCGTATTTAGGGGGAACGCTCGATGAGAAAGGGCTTGAAGAACTCGAACGGTACGGCTGTCCGACGTGCGGATCGTGCTCGGGCATGTTTACGGCCAACTCGATGAACTGTCTCGCTGAAGCGCTCGGGCTTGCATTGCCGGGCAACGGCACGATTTTGGCGGTCGACCCGGCGCGCAAAGAACTTGTCCGCCAGTCGGCGAAACAGCTCATGTATTTGATCGAGCATGACATTAAACCGCGCGACATCGTCACCGAAAAAGCGATCGACAATGCGTTTGCCCTCGACATGGCGCTTGGCGGCTCGACGAATACGGTGCTGCATACGCTGGCGATCGCCAACGAAGCCGGCATCGAGTACTCGCTTGAGCGCATCAACGAAGTGGCGGCGCGCGTGCCGCATTTGGCCAAACTCGCCCCGGCGTCGGACATCCATTACATCGAAGACTTGCATGAAGCGGGCGGCGTTTCGGCCGTGTTGAACGAGCTGGCGAAAAAAGAAGGTACGCTTCATTTAGATACGCTCACCGTCACGGGCAAAACGCTCGGGGAAAACATCGCCGGCTGCGAAGTGAAAAACTATGACGTCATCCGGCCGATTGACAACCCGTATTCGGAAACGGGCGGGCTCGCCATTTTGTTTGGCAACCTGGCGCCGGACGGCGCCGTCATTAAAACCGGGGCGGTGCAAGGCGGCATCACGCGCCATGAAGGGCCCGCGATCGTCTTCGACTCCCAAGAGGAAGCGCTCGAGGGCATTGCCAGCGGGAAAATCAAGCCGGGACATGTTGTCGTCATCCGCTACGAAGGGCCAAAAGGCGGCCCAGGGATGCCGGAAATGCTGGCGCCGACGTCGCAAATCGTCGGCATGGGGCTCGGCACCAAAGTGGCGCTTGTCACTGACGGCCGCTTCTCCGGCGCCTCGCGCGGCCTATCCGTCGGCCACGTTTCACCGGAAGCGGCCGAAGGCGGACCGATCGCGTTCATCCAAGACGGCGATATCATCGAGATCGATACGGTGAAACGAACGATCAACGTCAAGCTGTCCGATGAAGAGCTCGAACGCCGGAAAGCGAACTGGAAAGGCTTTGAACCGAAAGTGAAAACCGGCTATCTCGCCCGCTACTCGAAACACGTCACCTCGGCGAGCACGGGGGGGATTATGAGGATTTAGCGGATTTCTGTAAGAGCGTTGTCCCCTTCCAAGCGCGCGAGGGACGCCATTAGACGATCAGAATCAAAAGAGGCGGTTTTTCCGCCTCTTTCATTTATTTTGGAAAGGAGCGTCCATCGCCTCCCTCCTGTTTTCGGTTGATGTTGACAATCACCATCCTAGCAGGGAGAGAGTCCTTTTTTCACGACATTTGCTTATTCTACCGCGCTTCGCTTGGTGGCCCCGACGAGCGTCGCGAACAAAAGTTCGCAACCCTCGTCGGGGGATCATTTCGGAATGTCACCCACAAATATTTTACTCACACAATGCACGATATCTTTTCCGCTGCCAAGAACCATCCATTCATGTACCAATGCCTTACGGGGCGAGCAAAAGCGGCAATGAGGCGGTCGTCATCCTTTGATGGCAAGGCGCAAATCTGCAATTGCCGCTTCGTGTTCAATCGATCGGCGGCATAACATATCGATGATCCGTTCTTGGCGCAGCCATAGCTGCATTTGTTGCTCTTGATTTTGTTCAAGCCGTTTGACGATCACATCGATTTCCTGAATGGCTTGATGAACAGCGGCAACTCCTTTTTGCCATTTCAGCTTTGACTTCATTCAGCTCTGCTTTTGTCGCCGCATTGGTTTTGATGTCCTCGAGCTCCTGCTTGGTCGCCAGATTGTTTCTCATCTCTGACATTTCTTGCTGTATGACCCAATCTTGTCCAAAACAAGACGCCACGGTTCGCTCATTGGCAACATCCGTTCTGAATTGGCAATGAAGATAAGGAATTTGCGGTGGGCGCAAAGATGCAGGTGAAATGGAAGAGAGGAAATGGTGCTGTTGCGGAAGCGACGATTCCCTGTCATTGATTATACATGAATCAACAAGACGCGGAAAAGGTTTTTTCTGTACGATGAAAAGATGTATTTTTTATTTGAATAATATTATTTTTCTTGATGTTTCTTTATTATAATGTGAAATTATGAATCATGCAAAATTTTTTTGACAATATAAACATAATGAATTACTGTAGATGAGCAAAATCACTAACATAAATTTACATCGAAACAAAAAAGGAGACATGAACCCGATTCCTTGGTTA
>ERZ1673787.25-NODE-25-length-40861-cov-15.241950_pt1 | contig 40861 bp, 42 predicted proteins | sample MGYA00580129_ERZ1673787 | MGnify/ENA primary metagenome ERZ1673787 (study PRJEB41219, sample SAMN04549613) | soil metagenome | isolation source: soil | place: USA: Texas, Brazoria NWR | collected 2008-10-24 | study: EMG produced TPA metagenomics assembly of... | reverse complement strand
AACCCTCGTCGGGGAATCATTCCTGAATGTCACCCACAAATATTTTACTCACACGCTTTAAATATCCAATACAGCTAGCTTGCAACAGTCATCCAGTCCTTTGATTCACTGATTGCGGCTTGACAATGACATAGACCGACCAACAATCATGTCAAAATTGCTCCATGACACCATTTGTTCATCAATAAGCGAGCGCTCCCACACATGACGCACAAACAGCTCGGCGATCCGCTGATTCCGATCGTTTTCCTGTCCGCGTTCAAGGGCGATGATGCTCAAATACAGATCACACATCCGATTGGCAATCGCTTTCGCGTGGAACGTCTGCACCTCATCCGCTTGGCCGCCAAGACGGGCGAGCGCGGCCACCAACTCCTTCAACCCTTCTTCAACCGGGCGGGCAAGCGGCTTAACCTCGGCCGTCAACCGCTCAAGCCGCTCCTGCATCTCGGCGGCAAACCGTTCGTGGATGCGATATTTGCGCATCAAACGCAGCACCTCGAGCGCCAAAATATTCGCTGTTCCCTCCCAAACGGTCAGCACTTGGGCGTCACGAAGCAGGCGCGGGGTGACAAAATCTTCGATATACCCGTTGCCGCCGTGCAGTTCAATCGCCTCATGGCTGAAGGCAATCGCTTCGTCGGCGGTGCGCATTTTAAGAAGTGCGATCAAAAGCCTGAGCCATGCTTTCTCCGCCTCGCTCGCTTCATGCGGCGCGGCCATGACGCGGTCAAACAAGGCGATCATGTCAAAGCAGGCGCTCGTTTCCACTTCCTGTCTCGCTGTCAAATTGGCGAGCGTCCCGCGCACCATCGGGTAATTCGTCAACACATGACCAAAGGCCGTGCGCCGCTCGGCGTATTGTTTCGCCTCTTCAAGAGCCCGCTTCATGATGCCGACGGAAGCAACCGCATTGCAGACGCGCGAGAGATTAAGCGCTTCCATCATATAATAGAAGCCTTTCGCCGGATCGCCGACGACATACGCCTTGGCGCCGTCAAACACGACTTCGGCGGACGGCACGGCGCGCACCCCTAATTTATCCTTTAAGCGTCGAATGGTGATGCCGTTTAATGTCCCATCCTCGTTGCGCCATGGGACGAGAAACAAGCTCAGCCCTTTCGTTCCTGGGCCGCTCCCGTCGATGCGCGCCAACACGAGCGCCACGCCGCAGCGGCCGGCGTTGCTGGCAAAATATTTTTCCCCATATAACTGATAATGATCGCCGCACGGCACGGCGCGCACCGCATTGGCACCAACGTCCGACCCGCCTTGGCGCTCGGTCAAAAACGTCGCTCCTTCGTACAGTTCGACCTCGCCGGTGGAGATGACATGGGGCAAATACGTCGCCTTCAGCTTTTCATCGGCAAAATGCTCGAGCACATAGGCGGTCGCCATCGTCAACGTCACCGGACAATAAAACCCAGGCTCGGCTTGGGATAAAATGTACCCTTGGGCATATGAATAAACATAGTTCCCTTTTCTCCCAAGCTCAGGAATCGGCTTGTGCACATAGCCGACAATCCCCGTCTCGTACGTCTGTTTCGCCGTCTGCTCGTATCCTTCATTCACCCACACTTCGGAAATGTCGTTGCCAAAGCGGTCATATTTGATCAGGCGCGGCTGCCCTTCGCGGTCGGTATGCACAGCGCGGCGGTCAACGTCTGTCAAGCAAAATTCGTAAAACGACGCGAGCTTTTCTTCCGCATACCGATACAATTCGTCATCCAAATGCCGTTTCAAATTCGCCAACAAATTCGGGTCAACTTCACAAAGCGGTTTCATCGTCTCTCCCCTTTCTTCGATTTTCGTCCCCCCATAATTTTGGAACTCTATCAAGACGGCTAGGGGATCCCATTGCGCCGCCCCCAACGCTCCTTATCTTCCTTGCGCGACCGCCTCCCGCGCCCGCAGCACTTGTTTCAACACTTTTCCCGTCGCATTGCGCGGCAGTTCGGCGATCGCCTCATACAGACGCGGAATTTTATAGTCAGCCAGCTTGTCAGATAGGAAGCGCTTACACTCCTCCGCAAGCGGTTCAAGCGGCGCGCTCAGCACGACAAACGCTTTTGCCGTTTCGCCCCACTCCGGATGCGGCACGCCGATCACAGCGACATCCGCGACCGCCGGATGCGTCCGCAGCACATCTTCCACTTCCTTTGGATAAATGTTGACGCCACCGGAAATAATGACATCTTTTTTCCGGTCGACGATCCAAATGTAACCGTCCTCATCGCGGCGCGCCAAATCGCCGGTGTACAGCCAGCCGTCTTTGATCGCTTCGTTCGTTTTTTCTTCGTCCTTATAGTATCCTTTCATCACGCTCTCCCCGCGCAGCACGATCCCCCTGACCTCGCCGGGCGCGACTTTATCGCCGCGTCCGACGCCAAGCCGCGCGAGCGCTGACGCCAGACGGTTGACCGTTCGGTTGACTTCGGCGTAGGAAAGCTCCGTTTCCCCATCGATAATCGCCGTCTTGTCGGGAAATTTCCTCGCATTGCGGGCAAGCAGCTCTGAAATGTTCATCCATCCGATCCCTCCCATTGTCGCAATCGCTGTTCAAAATCGGAAAGCAGCGCTTCCATCTCCGCCTTCAGCTGCAGCAAATCCTCAATCCGCTCGTTCACCTCCTTCAATTTCCGCCGCCCGTATTCGACCGTTTTTTCCAGCTGTTTCTTCCCCGTTCGGTCCTCATCAAACAGCGAAATCATCTCATGAATCTCGTCAAGCGAAAAGCCGAACCGTTTGCCGCGCAAAATGAGCTTGAGCTTCGCCCGCTCCTTTTTCGTGTACAACCGCTGCCCTGACTCGGTCCGAATCGGGGAAAGCAATCCGCGTTCTTCATAATAGCGGATCGTCCGGGTGCTCACATCAAACTCGTGCGCCAAATCGGAAATGGTGAAATAGTGCATAGCCATCCCTTTTCTAGAAGTAATATTCTGAATTTTATTTTAATTGACGTTGACGTAAAAGTCAACGAATATGAAAGCAAAGAAACAGTCATCCTCCCCCTTCTCCGTGTCCATTCTCTCCGCCATCCAACCATCAATATGGAAAAAATGGATCTGGGAGTCTCCGGCGAAAGGAGAGCATCCCGAGCCAATGCAAGGAAAGAAACAGTCAACCGAACGCTCGAGTCATAAACACTGGAACGCTTCCCCATCATTCACGGCGGCCAGAAGCGAATCGAGCGGCATGATGCTCGTCGATATACTGCCGATCACCGTCGATATCTTGGCCAAATAGCCATGACTAAAGAAAAAAAGCCCCCGTCTAGGGAGCCGTTTCCTCACCCGCCTGCTCCCGTATAAAAGCGCAAGGCAAACCGCCAAAAGCGGCGGGCAACCCATAAAAAGAGCATAGCCACAGCCAAAGCCGCCAGCACCGCCGCCATGCTCCATTTCCCAAGCAGCGCCAAAGCCGGCGTATTGGTGATCAACACCGCCGGCAGAACGTACGTAATCACGAAGCGCACCGCGCCGCGGTACATGCTGCCCGGGAAGCGGGCCGTGTCAAAAAACGAGTCGAAAATAAACGACAAATCATCAATGCGCACGACCCAAAACGACGTCGTCATGAGCATCATCCATAACGAATAAATAAGCAAGAGTGACGCGGTCATCACGACGAAAAACATCAAGACGTCCGCCGCCGACGGCACGTAGCGTTCGACATACAAGCCGTAGCCGATGACGCCGAGGCCAAGCGCTACATCGATCAGCCGCCAAAAGACAAGATGGCGGAAGCTGACGTAAAACATGCTGTCGACCGGTTTCGTCAAAATATAATCGAGCGTGCCGCGCCGGACATGCTCAAGCAAACGCGGCATGTTCGGCCGAAGCGCGAAATCGATCCATCCGCGCAGCGTATTAAAAACGCCGAGCAGCACAAGCACTTCCCCATACGTCCAGCCGCCTAACCGGTCCGTCTGATAAAAAAAGATATGGATCGTAAGCAGGGCGATGCCGAGGCCAAAAAAGCTGGCGATGAAATTGCCGAAAAATTCGCTTCGATATTCCAATTCCTCAACCAAACAAGCACGGAAAAACTCGCGGAACACCCGCCCATACCGCCGCATATTCACCCACCTACCGCCTGGTTTTTTCGCATTCCTGCTTTCCAAAGCCACTGCACCCCCGCGACAAACACGGCCATCCACCCGGCCGCCACCGCAAAGCCGCGCGCCAACTCTCCTCCATCCGCCGCCCCGGTGGCGATTTCAATCGGAAAACTGATCATATAGCGGAACGGCAGCCATTCGCTCCATTCGCGAAGCGCCGGCGGCAGCATTTCAAGCGGCGCAATTCTGCCCGATAAAAACAACGAAATGACATCGATCACGCCGTACACCGCCGCCACCTTTGTGACCCAAAACGCGAGCAGCCCGCACGAGTAGCTCAACAAAAACCGAAGCGCCGCACCCAATACGACCGCCGCCAAAAACAGCACCGCTTGCCCTGCCGTCATATGCGGGCGAAGCGGCGGCCAAAACACCGCCCCCACCAGCCAAACCGGCGCTAAAATGACGGCAAACAGCCATTTGTAAACGATGTTTTCCGCAATCGCCCAATGGATCGGATGAACCGGCCTAAGCAGCAAATTCGAAAACGTCCCTTCGCGAATTTCACGGTCGAGCTCCCATACATCCCACGCGCTCGTCATCCGCTCGACAAAAATGACCGCCATAAAATAGAACAGAAACGACTCGCTCTCTTCCGGGTGAATGTTCATCCAGACAAACATCGTAATGAGCGGCTGCGTGATGGCGCCCGTCATCCAGACGAACGTCGCAAGCCGATACGCAAGCATTTCGATGTATTTCATCCGCAATAAGGCGATATATTTGCGAATCATACGTGTTCCTCCCAAAACGCGCGCGCAATCACTTCCTCAAGCGGCGGGTCTTCGATGTTGATGTCGCGGACATCAAACCGTTCCAATAACCGCGCTGCTGTCTCCGCCGCTGTCTCGCGCGCCACCCTGAGCACAATCGTTCCTTCTTCGATTTCCGCGACTTCGCCGTACTCGCTCCAATCGACATTCGGCAGCCGCGAAAACCTGACCTCAAGCCGCTTATACGGAGCCAGCTTCTCCGTCAGCACCGACAAATCCCCGTCGTAAATCAATCGACCGTAGTTAATGATCATCACCCGGTCGCAAAGCGCCGCGACATCCCCCATGTAATGCGACGTCAACAAAATCGTCGTCTCGTGCTCCCGATTGTAGTCGACAATAAAACGGCGCACGTTTTCCTGCGTATGGACGTCCAGCCCGATCGTCGGCTCATCCAAAAACAACACGTGCGGCCGATGCAACAGCGCGGCCGCCAGCTCGCAGCGCATCCGCTGCCCAAGCGACAAGCTGCGCGTCGGCTTGTCAAGAAGCGGCGCCAAGTCGAGCAGCTCCGTCAATTCCTCAAGCGTTTGGCGGAACGACCGATCGTCGATGTCATAAATCGCTTTATTGACCAAAAACGTCTCCATCGGCGGAATGTCCCAAATGAGCTGGCTTTTTTGCCCCATCACCAAGCTCATCATTTTTTTAAACTCTCGCTTTTGTTCAAACGGCACAAACCCGCCGACCGTGATCTCTCCTGATGTCGGATGCAAGAGGCCGGCCAACATTTTCATCGTCGTCGTTTTCCCCGCCCCGTTTGGCCCTAAAAAACCGACAATCTCCCCTTTTTCAATCGTAAACGAAACGTCCTTCACCGCCTCAATGACGCGGTAGTCGCGCCGCCACAAATGGCGAACCGCCTCAAGCCATCCCGCATCGCGGCGATGAACGCGGAACGATTTATGCAAATGGCTGACACGGATCACAGTGCCCATCCTCCAATAGTGTACTGTTGACACTCTTTTGTATATCACACCGAGGGGGCGCGCCGCAAAGAAAAACGTTTCGTCATCTTTCTTCTATCATCTCTTGCTTTCGCCATATACATATATAATAGAAGGAAAATCGAACCGGAAAGGAGATTGTCGAATGGGGGCAATCTCAAATGAAATGATTTGGCAAGCGATTAAAAACCTTCCAGCATCGTCGCTGCAAATAAAGTCCGAGAAATGCTCTCAAACAAAATCTTTCTGACTTTCCCATCATGAAAAAGACACCACATCTTGACTCATCGACCTAACACCCCTTTCACCGTCATTTGTTCCTCTACCAATAAGATTGCAAACTAGCCTAGTCCGCTTTGTTTCTGTAATGCCCACGACTTCCTCCGCTTATATCCATCACTAATACGAGAAAGGTTGTTATTAAGCGTCTCCACTTAACAACAACCTTTCGCACGCTTCCAAAGGGACTTCAGCTTATTTGCGTCTTTGCCGCCAGCGTCTTCGCCAGCTCGAGGAAAAAGTCGAGCGCCTCCGGATTGGCCATCGAGCCTGGGTTGACCGCCTTTTCGAGCGGGAAGCCAAGGAGCAGCTTGCGGATCGGAATCTCCATTTTCTTGCCGTTTAGCGTTTTCGGAATTTGCTTCACCTCGTAAATTTCATCTGGAACAAAGCGCGGCGAGACGTGTTGCCGAATCGATTGGCGGATGCGCTCTTTCAGCTCGTCATCGAGCACCGCGCCCGGCTTGAGAACGACAAACAGCGGCATAAACGACTGCTTGCCCATCATTTCCAAGTCAACCACAAGACTCTCGAGCACCCCGTCGACCGCTTCGACCGCACGGTAAATTTCACTCGTGCCCATGCGGATGCCGGCACGGTTGATCGTCGAGTCGGAGCGTCCGTAAATGACACATCCCCCTTGTTCGTCAATTTTAATCCAGTCGCCGTGCTTCCAGACGCCTGGGTACGTGTCAAAATAGCTGTTCCGATACCGTTCGCCGTCTGGATCGTTCCAGAAAAAGAGCGGCATCGACGGCATCGGCTTCGTGATGACAAGTTCACCGACTTCATTGACAAGCGGCCGGCCGTTTTCGTCAAACGCCTGCACATCCGCGCCCAACGCGCGGCACGAGAGGACGCCGGCGCGCACCGGCAAAATGGGGGAGCCGACGACAAACGCGGTGCAAACATCCGTTCCCCCGCTGCATGACGCGAGACAAATATCGTCCTTGACATTTTCATACACCCAAGCGAACCCTTCGACCGTCAGCGGCGAGCCGGTCGAGAGCACGGCTTTGAGCTTCGATAAGTCATATTGCTCTTTCGGCTTCAAGCCGAGCTTCATGCAGACGTTGATAAACGCCGCGCTCGTGCCAAAATGGGTGATGCCTGCTTTCTCCGCAAGATCCCATAAGACGTTGCCATCCGGGTACGTCGGGCTGCCGTCATAAAGCACGATGGTCGACCCGGCCAGCAACCCGCCGATCAAAAAGTTCCACATCATCCATCCAGTCGTCGTAAACCAGAAAAACGTGCTGTCTTTCGTCAAGTTTTCGGAAATCGTGAGCGCTTTTAAATGCTCAAGCAAAATGCCGCCATGCCCTTGGACAATCGGCTTCGGCAAGCCGGTCGTTCCCGAGGAATACAAAATCCAAAGCGGATGACGAAACGGAACGTCTTCATAGACGAGTTCCGCCTTGTCCGCCACGACATCATCCCACAGCACGACGCCCTCATCCGGCGCTTCCATCTGCCCGCGCCAATACGGAAGCAGCACCGTCTTTTTCAATGACGGCAACTTGGCGCGCAATTCGGATACGACCGGCATTTTGTCAAATTCTTTGCCGTTGTATTGGCAGCCGTCGACCGCAAACAACACGGTCGGCTCGATTTGCGCGAACCGGTCAATGACGCTGCCGGCGCCAAAATCCGGCGAGCAGCTGGACCAAATGGCGCCGATCGAGGCGCACGCCAAAAACGCCATCACTGTCTCGGGGATATTCGGCATATACGCGACAACGCGGTCGCCGCGCTTCACTCCCATCGCTCGCAATGCTTTGGCGATCGCCGCCGTTTTTTCGCTGAGCTCCTGCCAGGACACTTCCCGGTACGGCACGCGCTCTGAACGGAAAATGATGGCCGGGCGGTCGGCGCGCGCATGCCGGAAAATATGTTTCGCATAGTTGAGCGCAGCGCCTGGAAACCATTCCGCCCCCGGCATCTTCCGCTCCCGCAGCACGCACTCATATGGCGTCGCCGCCTGAACACCACAATATTCCCAAACGGTTTCCCAAAATGACTCAAGCTCCTCGACTGACCATGTCCATAGCTCGCGGTACGAAGAGAAGGAGAGCCCTTTCTGTTCTCTCAACCACTCCATATATCGATAAAGGTTGGAGCTTTTGATTTGTTCCTCCGTCGGCTGCCAAAGAATCGTCCCTTCCGTAATCGCTTTCATTTCATCGTGCGTCAATGGACGCCGTCACCGCCTTTCTGCCAATAGTTTGTTCAGACTATTCATATGATAACATGATTTCCTACTGTTTTGAATAGTTGTCGGTTCGACAACTCTGTCAGAAAAAGAAGAAGCAAATGGGTTGACAACAGCGAGGCAACTGGAATATGATAAATTCAAAAGTTGGTCTAATCCAAAAAAATGTCCTTAACAAAAAATATTAACCGGAGGGAAACTTTTATGGCAAAAGCAAAACACTGCCGCCTCTCCGATACGAAACCGGGTGATCGCTTTCGCATCGAAAAGGTTGATGTTCCTGATCCTGTGTTAAAACGACGATTGCTTGATTTGGGATTTGTACCCGGCGGGGAAGTGAAGGTGGGACAAAGAAGCCCGCTTGGCGACCCGACCGCCTATCGCGTTTGTGGCACGACGATCGCATTAAGGAAAGAAGAAAGCGACTATATTTACGGGGAGACGATTGATCATGATGGATAAAACATATACCGTTGCCTTAATGGGAAATCCGAACACCGGCAAAAGCACGTTGTTCAATGTCTTAACGGGCCTGCGCCAACATACCGGCAACTGGCCCGGGAAAACGGTCACTCATGCGGAAGGAGAATGCCGCCACCGCGGCGCATTGTACCGGATCGTCGACTTGCCGGGAACGTATTCGCTCTATTCCAATTCAGCCGATGAAGAGGTGGCGCGCGATTTTCTTCTGTTTCAACGTCCTGACGTCACGGTCGTTGTCGTCGATGCGACGGCATTAGAACGCAACTTGAATCTAGCGCTTCAAGTATTGGAAATGACCGATCGGGCCATTGTCGCCATCAATTTGATGGATGAAGCGAAAAAGAAAGGCTTTCACATCAACACAAAAAAATTGGCTGCCAAACTCGGTGTGCCGGTCGTGCCGATTTCGGCCCGCAACCGGGAAGGAATCGATGCACTGCTTGATGCGGTGGATGCCATGGCGCATGGCCGCATTCACACCACCCCGCTTTCCATCCGGTACAGTCCGGAAATCGAACGAGGCATTGCCAAGCTCTTGCCCCTTGTCAAGGAACTGATGGGTGACACGCATCCTGCTCGCTGGATCGCTCTTCGTCTCCTTGACGGTGATGCATCGCTGCTTCAAGCGCTGAAACAACCGCCGCAACGATTGATCAAGGAGGGGAACACGTATGCCTGCTGCGGATCTGTCAAATCAGTTTGACCAGCTCATGAACGAAGCCAAGTCATTAGCACCGGCTGACACGCGTGAACAGATCGTGTCTGCCATTTTCCAAACGTCCGCTGCGCTTTCTCAAGAATGTGTCACGCATACAGCGGCCGCAAAACGCGATCGAACAGAACAAATTGACCGGATCGTCACGTCGAAGCGGTGGGGATTTCCGATTATGCTGGCGCTGCTCGCCGCTGTCCTGTACGTAACCATTGCCGGCGCCAACGTCTTTTCCGATTCGCTCGCCCGCTTGTTCGGAACGATCGAAACGTATCTCACCATGGCGTTTCAAGCGATGCACGCCCCCGACTGGCTGCACGGCCTCCTTGTGCTTGGTCTATACAGAGGCACGGCTTGGGTTGTCAGCGTGATGCTGCCGCCGATGGCCATTTTCTTTCCCGTATTCGCGTTGCTCGAAAACTACGGCTACTTGCCCCGTGTCGCCTTCAACATGGATCGCTTGTTTCAAAAAGCGGGGGCGCATGGCAAACAATCGCTGACGATGGCCATGGGCTTCGGCTGCAACGCGGCGGCCATCATGTCGACGCGCATTATCGAATCGCCGCGCGAGCGGATGCTCGCGATTTTGACGAACAACTTCGTCCCGTGCAACGGACGTTGGCCAACGCTGATTTTGCTTTCTTCCTTATTTATGGCAGCCGGCTATACAGGCGGATGGAACACGTTCGTGACAGCAGGTGTGGTCGTCGCCATGGTGTTGTTTGGCATCGTCGTCACGTTGACCGTTTCATGGGTCTTATCCAAGACGGCCTTGCGCGGCATTCCGACCCATTACACGCTGGAGCTGCCGCCGTACCGACGCCCGAAAATCATGGAGACGATCATCCGGGCCACCCTCGACAAATCACTTTATGTGCTGAAACGGGCGGTAACGGTTGCGGCGCCAGCCGGCGTAATCACATGGATTCTCGCCAATCTTCATATCGGCGACACAACCGCGCTGGCCGCTTTCGCCCACTGGCTTGACCCATTTGCCCAATCATTGGGATTGGATGGCTACATTTTGATGGCGTTCATTTTAGGCTTGCCAGCCAATGAAATTGTCGTGCCGATTTTGCTGATGGGCTATTTATCCGCGGGGGCGCTCATCGAAGCCGATGGTCTGCATTCTCTTAAACAACTTTTGCTCGACCACGGCTGGACGTGGCTCACCGCCCTCAATATGATGCTGTTTTCCTTGCTTCACTACCCATGCGGCACGACGCTCGTCAACATTTACAAAGAAACGAAAAGCGCAAAATGGACGTTCGTCGCCTTTGCCTTGCCGACAGCGATTGCCATTGCGGTCACCTTTACGACCGCACAGCTGGCGAGATGGCTCGGGCTCGTATAAACGGCGCAGCCCCGCTTCCCGATCGAGGAAAACGGGGCTGTTTTTTTGGACAACTAGACTTGATAAGAAAAAGCAGTTCTTCACCAAACGTTGTACTGGAAGGCGCCCACTCATAGCTTTCATCCATTTCTTGAATCATGAATGAGGTTGCATGATGGCGCAAGAAACCGATCCGATTGGCCAAGCGCATATTATGGCGATGAACCGAAGAAACAGCGCCGCCTCCAATTCTCCATCCTTCTTCCCTATCTATACTTCCTTGACTTCTTCTAGATGGGAAACATCGCCTTCCACAACTAGGTGAAACACGTCCGCATTCACCTCCACAATCGTCACGCTCGTGCCGTACATATACGGCGGCGCCCACAGCTGGTCAAGCGGCGCGCCCTTGAACGCCGCCATAAGCGTTTTCAGCACGACGCCGTGGGTGACGATTAACACCGTTTCTCCCTCGTGCCGCTCGATGATGCGCCGCACCGCTTCAAGCGCCCGCTGTTGCACGTCGCAAAACCGCTCGCCACGCTGTGGAGCGTACAGATGGGGGGCGTTCCAAAAATGGTCGAACGCGATCGGATCCATTTCCCGGATCTCGTCATGCGTCTTGCCTTCCCAATCGCCAAGACGAATCTCGCGCAGCCGCTCGTCTTGATAGATCGGAATGAGCCGCCCGCCGCGGACGAGCTCGGCCGTTTCCAGCGCCCGGCCGCTTGTGCTTGTGTAAATCGCGGCCAATTCCACCGCTTCAAGCCGTTTTCCAAGCCGCATGGCGTCTTGCCGCCCTTTTTCCGTGAGCGGCGAGTCTTGCCATCCTTGCATCCGCTTTTCAACGTTCCACTTCGTTTCCCCATGTCTGGTCAAATACAAGGTTGTCCCCATGTGTTTGCTTCTCCTCTCTATTCATCTATCGATCATTCAACCGCCTGCTCAGGCAAGCTAGCCAAAAAAGCGCTCGCCACATCGTTGCAGAGAAGCGAACGTATCGTGAAGCGGCGGGAGCGCTGTGCTGCCGATGAGCTACGCCTCGATCGCATACGCGCGCCGCTGCAGGCGCAGCACCATAGCGGCTGTTTTCTCATCTGCAATCTGAAGTTCCGCAATCATGTTCCTCTCCCTTTCGATGGCGAAAAAGCGGCCGAGCCCGGCCGCTTGTCGTTAGTCAACTACCCCCACTTCGCTAACACTTGAAGTGGGGGCTTGCAACTCCCCAGAAGTGCGAGCGGACTTCGTCCTCCTTCCTTGACTTGGGGTTGCATTAGGGGCAGGTTGACAGCTGCCCAACGACGCAGGTCATGCCTGTGTCGTTCCTTCAACGATGTACTCTATTCCTTTTCGTTGAAGGTTCATAGCACCAATGCGGTCATCGTTTGAGGTATATCCGCATGTTCGACAACAAAAGGTGTGTGTACGTTTCTTTCGATTGGCTTTTTCCGTATGACCACACTTTGGACATGTCAAAGAGGTGTAATGCGGAGCAACCACCATCACTTTTGACCCATGCAAACGTGCCGGCATGTGAATGGTGATCATCTCGTCGTCTTTGTTGATCGTATAACCGATATAATAGCGATTGCCTTCACCATGCTCTTCAAAAATGCCGACTTGGTCGAGGCCATACGCTTCCATCATCGGCTCAAGCGTGTCGATAAACTCGTCGATCACGACGCTTCTTGGCACAAATTCCATCTTCTTTTCCTCCTCTTTGCCCATGCTCAATGTTAGTGTGCGGCAAAACGAGGAAAAGAATGAACGGAAATGATCGGCTACGCCGGCGGTTCGCCGCAAGCGTTGCGGTTGTGTTCTTCTAGCCATTGTTGCAGCTTTTCCGCTTCAAGCGAACGGCTGAAATAAAATCCTTGCGCGTAGTCGCAATCCATTTGCGACAGAAGCGCCACTTGCGACTCCGTCTCGACTCCCTCCGCCAACACTTCAATATCCAAACTTTTGGCTAAATGAATGATCGTATCGACAATCGTCGCATCTTTCGAATTTTCCGCAATGCCTTGAATAAAACTGCGATCAATTTTCAACAGCGACACCGGCAAATTGCGGATATACGCGAGCGAAGAGAAACCGGTGCCAAAGTCATCGATCGCCGCCTGTACACCAAGTCGCTGCAGTTCGGTTAAAATGTGTCTTCCGGTCTCAATGTTTTCCATCAGCCCGCTTTCTGTCACCTCTAAAATGAGCCGATCAGGCGCCAGCCCCGTCTCGCGCAAAATGCGCTTCACATGCTCGACAAGTTCGGGGCGGTTGAGCAAAAACGGCGATAAATTGACCGCTAACTTCAGTCCGGGAAATTTTCTTTCCCATTCTTTCACTTGGCGGCACGCCCGTTCCAACACCCATAGCGTAATTTCAAAAATAAAGCCGCTCTCTTCAGCCAGCGGGATGAAATCAAGCGGCGGAATGTCGCCAAGCGCCGGGTGGCGCCAGCGCAACAGCGCCTCAACGCCCATTGCCCGGCCTTTGGCAAGCCTCACTTTCGGCTGATAGCATAAATAAAACTGCCCGCGCATAATAGCAAACGGCAAATCTTGCTCAATCACCGCCTGCCGATGCTCGGTCGGCCGATAAAAGGCATAGCCGTTCCGCCCCCGCTCTTTCACTTCGTACAGCGCTTGATCGGCGTATTTCATCACTTGCTCGATCCGATCGCTGTCTTTCGTGAAAAAAGCGATGCCGATCGATAAGGTCGATTGGATGAGCTGTTTGTCGTAATAAAACGGCTCATGAAACGAGCTGACAAGCCGCTCGGCCAAGGCGGTCATCTCCGTTTTCGTGATGTTTGGCAACAAGAGAACAAACTCATCGCCGCCGATGCGGGCAAAAAAGTCGCCGGGACGCAACGCCCGCTCGACGCGCTTGACCGCCTCGCGCAAAAAGTAATCGCCGGCTTGATGGGAAAAATGATCGTTGATCCATTTGAATTTGTCAAAATCCAAATAGCAAAGGGCAAACGGCGTCTGACTCGCGATCAGCTCATGAATATGCCGCTCGAAATAGCTGCGGTTGGCGATGCCGGTAAGCGAATCGAAGTAGGCAAGCTGACGGAGCTTCTCTTCATACCGTTTCCGCTCGCTGATGTTTTTCACGGTTACAATGACGCAATCCAATGCCCCTGCCTCGTCGAGAATCGCCTTCCCTTGCGCTTCGACCCAAATCCATTCGCCCTGCTCCCCTTGTTTGCGAAACTCTGCAGCTTGCGTTTCATATGTATCGTACAGCTCAGCCAGTTTTTGCGCCACCGCCGGCGCATCATCCGGATGGACAAACGCCAGCACATCTTTGTACGTTATCGGACGGCGCTCATCCGTTTTGTGTTTCCACGACGGCGGAATGTACGCCAACTCACCGTGGCGGGAAAAAATCAATACATAATCGCTCGAATGTTCGACGATCAGCTGCAAGCGCCTTTCCGCTTCGGCCAGCCGCTCCTGCAGCCCGCTCTCTTCCGCTTGACGGCGCAGGACGCATAGCATGGCCGCCGGCTGGCCGCGCTCATCGATAATGGGCGACAGGCCGGCCACGAACGAGCCGCCGGGCAATTCCAACCGAACAGAAGCGGGCTGCTCTTTCATCCGCCTGGCTTGCGTCCGCCCCTCGGCCGCCAACGCCTCCTTTTCTTCTCGGCTTAGCGACAAACGAGAAAAAACGGGGTTTTGGTAAATCATTGCGCCTTGCCAGTTAAAAATGGCTACTGCTTCGGTGAAGTAATGAAAAAAAGCCGTATACTTGTCCATGCGATGGTACCTCGCCATTGATCAAAATATGCCGTGATCCCCACCTCCATTTTCACGAAAACACCGGCAAAAATCAACAAATTTCGCAAACATTTTGTCAAAAACATGAAACTGCCCAACGGCGGCCTCCCGGTCATCCGGTTTGCCGCTGGCGGGCTTTGAGTGGGCACGTTTGGCAGCATGTCCCCCCGTTGGTTTGCACGTATAGGCAGCACGTTGTCCGCTGCATGCCGCTCGCGCCTTTCCAAAAGCGACGGAGCGGATTGTCTTTTTGGCCAAACAGGCGGCCGTCTGCGTCATAAACAAGGAAATAAAAATCATCGCGCAGCCGGTCGGCGACCGGGGCAAGCGACTCATCCTCAAGCCAACGTTCATATACCCAGTACACATAAATCGCGACATTTTCCCATAAGATGAGCGGCGATACACGCGTCAGGCGCCGCAACCGGACGATGAGCGGAGCGAACAAGCCGGCGAACACGTCGCGAACGGCCTGCTCGCGCCAACCGCTGCGCTCAATGCCGCACATCTCCGCTTCCGGCGGCGCAAGGCGAAAGCGCGGCATCCACATTTCCCCTTCGCCGTCCGTATCAAGCCAAATTCGCTCAGGATCGAGCACAAGCCGCTTGTTCCACACCGACATGGCGTATAAGGCCATCGGCGCCAAAAAGCTTAGGCGCTTGACGAGCATCGAAGCGGCAACCGCGTCGTTTGCCGCCCCCATCTCGGCGCGGACGTGCGCCACATACTTCGCGAGCTGCCCGTCATCATTCAGCAGCCGGGCCAACAACATCGATGACGAGACATCAGCAGCTTCGCTCGAAAAACGGTACGTTTCCAACGCTTTCACTTCTTCTTCACTTAACCTCATCACGATACGCCTTCTTTCTGTAGGATGCGCCGCCCTTTGCCGTAAGGAATGCAAAGCGGAGTGCCAAAGAGCGGATCGTACGTAATTTGACAGTCCATTTGGAACACATCTTTCACGAGCTGGCGGGAAATGACATCCTCCGGCTTCCCTTCGGCGTACACCGTTTTGTTGCGAATGGCGACGAGATGATGCGCATAGCGGCACGCCAAATTTAAATCGTGAAGCACCATGACGATCGTCCGCTGTTCTGTTGCATTGAGTTCGAACAATAAATCCAAAATATCAATTTGATGCGCCAAATCTAAGTAAGTGGTCGGCTCGTCAAGCAAGATGATGTCCGTTTCTTGCGCCAGCGTCATGGCAATCCATGCGCGCTGGCGCTGGCCGCCGGACAGCGAATCAACCGGCCGCTCGGCAAGCTCTGTCAGTCCTGTTGCTGACAAAGCGCGCGCAACGGCGCGCTCATCTTCGTCGCTCCATTGCTTGAGCCACGTTTGATATGGGTAACGCCCTTGCTTGACGAGCTGAAGGACCGTCAATCCTTCCGGAGCCACAGGCGACTGCGGCAAAATGGCCAAACGGCGGGCGATTTCCTTGGTCGGCTGCTTGGCAATCTCTTTTCCATCAAGCAAGACAGCGCCGCCTGCCGGCTTCAACAGACGAGCCAAGGCGCGCAGCAACGTCGACTTGCCGCAGCCGTTCGCGCCGATGAACACCGTGATTTTCCCTTTTGGAATCGTCAAGTTCAACCGATCGATAATGAGCGCATCCCCGTACGACAATGTCAATTCTTTCGCCTGCAGCGCGTGCATGTTTGCCCCCTCCTTCATTTATGGTTTCCGGGTTCGGTACAACAAATAAATAAAATATGGCGCACCAAGTGCGGCCGTAAATACGCCGGCCGGGATTTCCGTCGGCGCCAAAAGCATCCGCCCGGCGAGATCCGCCCCCATGACGAGCACGCCGCCTAACAGCGCCGCCGTCGGAAGCAGCGCACCAAACGCCGAACCAACAAGCCGGCGCGCCATATGCAGCGCCATCAGCCCGACAAACCCGATGCCGCCGGCAAACGCCACCGCCCCCCCGGTGAGCGCGGTGCTCAGCAGCACAAGCCCGAGCCGCTGCCGTTCGACTGCACTGCCAAGCCCAACCGCCAGCTCGCCTCCTAACTCCTGCACATTGACGTGTCGGGCTGCGAGCATGGCCATAAGGAGCAGCCCAATGACCAATGGCGCCATGAGCGAAACGTGCTGCCAAGATGCGCCATATACGCTGCCGGTGATCCAAACGTTCGCCTGGCTCGCCCGGTAAATCGGCCCGACGATCATGAGCAGCGTCGTCACTGCCTGCATGAGCGCGGAAATGCCAATGCCGATCAGCACAAGCCGAAGCGGGGCGAGACCGTTTTTCCACGCGAGCATATACACGAACCAAGCAGCGGCCGCAGCGCCGAGAAAGGCGGCAAGCGGCAGCCAGTGGATGCTGACGGTGAGGGAGTTGTTTTCATCGCTAAACAGCGCCAAAAAGCCAACGACCGCGGCCGCCGCCCCGCCGGTGATGCCGAGCACATCCGGCGAAGCAAGCGGATTGCGCACCATCCCTTGCAAAATCGCGCCCGCGGCCGCAAGCGCCATTCCGGCCAGCCAGGCAACCAACACGCGCGGCAGGCGGAACGTCAAAATGACCGTCTGATGCATTTCCTCCCCGTATCCGAGCAGCGCAGCGGCCGCTTCAAACGGCGAAATGCGCATCTCCCCGCTGCCGATGCTGACGAGAAAAAGCAGAATCGCCGCCGCCCCGAGCGCGGTGATCACGACGGCAGCTTTTTTGTCATACAAAAACGATACATAGTTTCCCATCCGAACCGTGACGTATTTTTTCATTTTGCGGTGATCCCCCTGCGGGCAATGTAGACGAAAAACGGAACGCCGATCAACGCCGTGACGATGCCGACCGGCACTTCGCGCGGCATGAGCACGTAACGCGCCCCAATATCAGCAGCCAAAAGCAAAATTCCGCCGAGCAAGGCGCAGTATGGAAGCAGCCAGCGGTGGTCAACGCCGGCCAACGCCCGCGCCATATGCGGCACCATGATGCCGACAAAGCCGATCGGGCCGGCCACAGCGACCGAACCGCCAGCAAGCAGCACGACTAACAGGGCGGCAGCAGCCTTGATCACATTCGTCCGCTGCCCGAGTCCTTTCGCTACATCGTCTCCCATCATTAAGATGTTGACATGGCGCGCCAGCAACATGGCCCCAAGCCAAGCGGCAGCCAAATACGGAAAAACGGCGGCCAACAGCTCCAGCTTTCGTCCAGCGACTGACCCAGCCAACCAAAAGAGCACTTCTTCGAGCGCCTTTTCGTTCATCGCCAACATTCCTTGCGTCAGCGAGGCAAATAAGGCAGCGACTGCTGTGCCGGCAAGCGTCATCTTCAGCGGTGTCAGCCCGTCTTTCCCTGCGGCGCTGATCACAAACACGATCGCCGCCGCGGCCGCCGCCCCAATAAACGCGATCCATGACAACATTTGCAATGAAGAAATGGAAAAAAAGGTGACCATCACAACAATGAAAAAACCGGCCCCGGCGTTAATGCCAAAAATGCCTGGCGAAGCGAGCGGGTTTCGCGTCAGCGCTTGCATGAGCGCCCCGGCCATCGCTAGGCTTGCGCCAACGGCTGCCGCAATCAACGCTCGCGGCAGCCGAACCGTCGCCACGACTAAATGGGCGTTCGATCCGTTATTGTCGATAAGAGCCGCCACCGCCTGCCGCCAACTCGTGTCGGTATATCCACAAACGATGCTCATCCACATGGCGGCAAGCAGCACTATCAGCAAACCGATGAGGCCAATCATTTTTTGACGGTTTGTTGCGAACATTCCCCCGCGATCTCCCTTGCTTCATTCATTCTATAATCTATACGTTAAGTCTATTTGATAATGACTCTCATCGTCAATATTTTTCACCATCTTTTTATGATATTCTCATGATTTTTTCATTTTTTATTGACAATGATTATCGCTGTTATTTATGATATTATCGCAAATGAAAATCATTATCAACAATAAAGGGGGATTTCACTGTGAAACGGAAACATCTCACTCTTCTGTCCGCCTTCATCCTTTCTCTCCTTCTTCTTGCCGGCTGCGGCGGAAAACAGGAAGAAACGGCCGAGCCGGCGGAAAACAAGGAACCGAAATCTGAAGGAAGCTATACGGTCGAACACGCCATGGAAACAACAGAAATCAAAGGGACGCCAAAACGGGTCGTCATTTTAACGAACGAAGGAACGGAAGCGCTGCTCGCGCTAGGCGTGAAACCGGTCGGCGCGGTCAAATCGTGGACGGGCGATCCGTGGTACGACCACATTAAAGACCAAATGGATGGCGTCAAAGAGCTCGGTCTCGAATCGGAGCCAAACGTGGAAGCGATCGCCGCGTTAAAACCAGACTTAATCATCGGAAACAAAATGCGCCATGAAAAAATTTACGAGCAACTGAAACAAATCGCTCCGACTGTGTTTGCGGAAACGCTGCGCGGCAACTGGAAAGACAACTTCATGCTCTATGCGAAAGCCGTGAACAAAGAAGAGAAAGGAAAGCAAGTCATCGCTGAATACGACAAGCGCATCGAAGACTTAAAAGCGAAACTTGGCGATAAGCTGAAGATGAAAGTATCGATCGTCCGCTTTATGGCCGGCGACGTGCGTATTTACCATAAAGACTCGTTCTCCGGCGTCATTTTAGACCAACTCGGCTTCGCCCGCCCGGAATCGCAAAACGTAAACGACTTTGCGGAAACCGGCGTGACGAAAGAACGCATCCCAGCCATGGATGGCGATATCTTGTTCTACTTTACATATGAAACCGGCGACGGCAAAGCGAGCGAAATCGAAAAAGAATGGATCAACGACCCGCTCTTCCAAAACTTAAATGTCGCGAAACAAGGCAAAGTGTACAAAGTGAGCGACACGATTTGGAACACGGCTGGCGGAGTACTTGCGGCCCACTTGATGTTGGATGATATTGAAAAATATTTTCTGCAAGGCCAGTAATGCAGTGAAAGACGATGCAAAGCCTCTTCTTCCTTTGCATCGTCTTCTTTTTTCTTATTGAAAACGCACTGCCTTGATCAGCCATTTTTATGCCGGAATGGTGAGCGCAGCGCGCCTAGCTACAAGATGGTTGCCGCCCAAGACAAAGTATGATACATTCAAACTGTCAATAACCGAGCCAGGAAACGACCAAAAAGAAAGGAAGAAGAAATTTGAGACGTCCAGTATGGATGGCGGCATGTATGTTGTCGTTTAGCGTTCTTCTGTCAGGCTGCGCAGATGGCAACAGCCAAGAACAAAGCCATTCGCATATAACGAAAACAGCTACTGGCGATATTCGCGAAACAACAAAATCGATCGAGCATTTGCCAAGCTTTTTGAGCGCGTTTGAAGAAGAGATGGCGGTCTTGTACCAGCAGGCGGCCGAACACCGCGAGCTGCTTGAGAATATCCCTTGCTATTGCGGCTGCGGGCAATCAGCTGGCCATAAGAACAATTACGACTGCTTCGTCTATGAAAATAAACAAGACGGCTCGGTCGTCTGGGATGATCATGCGACCAAATGCGGCGTCTGCTTGGAGATCGCCGCCGAATCGATCGCCGCTTACGATCAAGGGAAATCGATCAAAGACATTCGGCATATGATCGATCAAAAATATAAAGAAGGCTACGCCGAACCGACGCCGACGAAACCACTCTAATATCGACAAAAAAGCGCCGACTTCGGCGCTTTTTCTATTCAGACCGGCCGTTTCCCGCTCGGAAACCTCCCCGCTTGGAAGCTCAATGACGGCTGAGCGCGGCATACAAGTCGTGCAATGTTTCGATGCCGAGCTCATGCAGTTCGCCGAGCAAGATCGCCCATAGCTTCACCATGGCTTCTACATCGCCATCCGCCGTATGGCGGCGCGGGCAACGGATGCCGTAACAAGCTAACGCATCGTCAAACGTCGGGCACGAATGGCCGATCAGCGTCATCATCGGCTGCAAGTCAAGAAATCGTCCGCTCCATTTTTGCCGATAATGGCGCCAAAGGGCATGGCGCAAAAACGCCAAATCATGGCCGATATGATAGCCGACTAAAACGCCTGTGGCAATAAACGGCACAAACGTGCGCAGCGCCTCGGCAAGCGGCGGAGCGAACACCACATCCTTCGCCTCAATGCCGGTCAAGGCGGAGATGTGTTGCGGGATCGGCTTTTCCGGCTTGACGAGCGTCATGTACATATCGGTCACGGCTCCTCCGACCGTTTTCACTGCCGCCATGGCCAAAATTTCATCGCCTTGCTCCGGGGAAAAGCCGGTCGTTTCCATATCGATGATGACAAACGGGATGTCAGTCAAACGGTCATGCCAATTGATGATGTGCTGTTTTTCCTTTTGCAGCGAGCGCAGCCACATTTCCTGCTGCAGCGAATGATCGTTGCCGAATAGGGCGGATGATGCTTCACGAGGGATGCCAAGCGACAACAAGCGGAGCGCCCGCTGCCAAAAACGGTGCCGCTCATGCATGAATGCGAGCCACCTGCCGGGCGACAAAGCGCTGCAACCGTTTTGCGGTGCGCATCGCTTGCTTCAGCTGCTTTTGCTCTGTCCGCTCAAGCGTCCGCCATAACACATATTCACGACCATCCCTCGCCTCGGTGCTGTACTTGAGACGAATCGAATAGTAAACAGACAGCGCCTCGCCAACGGCGGTGGAAAGCGGTGCCGTCAATACGCCCGCCGCCTCAAGCGCCCGCCGCCGCTCTGCCGTGTCCGCCGCTGGGACTCGCGCAAAACAGGCTAACCATTTTAAGGCGTTGGTGAGTTGCACGTAGCCGCTTTGTTTCATATGAACGGCCCCACTGTGCGGCCCCCATCTCTCCGTTTGCACGTTGCCCAGCCAACCGAGCGGAACCGGAGGGAATTGAACGTGCTCCCCCATACGCGCCAACAGCGGCGGCCGGTCAGCGATCTCGGCAAACAGCGTCCGCCTCCCCGCCTCGGCCAGTTCGGCGTCTCCATAAAGCGGCCGCATATCCATCGCGATCAACAAAAAACGAATGTCGTTCGGCCACCCGCTTTCGAAATAGGAAGAAAGTTGTTGCTCCCAACCGCGGACCGACTGCGCCCACCGCTTGTTCGTCGCCATCACGTAACCGGAGCAGTACGGATACCCAGCCTCATGCAACATGTCCACCCCAATCGCCGCCATATGGCGGATGAATTCATAACAATCCGCCTCCACTTCCTCGGGACAGTCGAATAAAACGCCGTGATCCTGATCCGTCCAGATCGTCGGCTCACGCCGGCCGATGCTTCCCATCACATACCAGCACCACGCCGGGGGACGAATGCCGACCGACTGTTTCATCGTCTCCCGCTCCGCAAGGAAAAACGCGCGGCGAAGGATGGCTTCATGCACACAAACGATGTCGCTTGCAAGCTGCTCCATTTGTTCAAGCGTCAAACAGCGCCGCAGTTCACGCGCCAGTTCATCATGACAAAAACGAAGTTCGGCGGCCGACTCGGCTGCACTTAGCCGTTCGGCCACCTTTTCCGCCAACGATTCCACCTCCTTTTCCCCCTTGGCTATTGCTGGGCAGCTGTCTTCGGCTGATACGCGGGATCGAGCTGTTCCGGATAGCCATAAGAGCCGTGCTCGCTAATATCAAGACCTGAAATTTCTTGTTCCGCCGTCACACGCAGTCCGATCGTTTTCTTCATGGCATATAAGATGATAAACGAAACGGCAGCGACATACACCGCAGCGCCGAGCACCCCGACCGTTTGCACAATCAGCTGATCAAATCCGCCGCCGTAAAACAGTCCGGCCTTCCCGATGCCCGTGATCTCGACTAAACGCGGCGAAGCGAAAAACCCAGTTGAAATCGTGCCGATAATGCCGGCAATGCCGTGGACGGAAAAGGCGTAAATTGGATCATCAATCCCTTTGCGTTCGAAGTAGATGGACGTCCAGAACGTCAACGACCCGGCTGCTGCCCCGATGATGACCGCCGCCCACGGTTCAACGAACGCGCACGCCGCTGTAATGGCAACCAATGCCGCCAACACACCGTTGACCATCGCCGGAATGTCCGCTTTGCCGACCAAAATTTTCGCCGTCAAGATCGCAGCAACCGCCCCTGCCGCAGCAGCCAAATTCGTCGTCAGCGCAACATAGCCGAAAAACCCATCGCCAACCGCCATTGTGCTGCCAGCGTTAAAGCCGAACCAGCCGATCCATAAAATCAATCCGCCAATGACTGTATACACTTGGTTATGCCCCGGAATGACGTTTGGCGTCTTGTCTTTATTGAACTTACCGATGCGCGGGCCGAGCAAGACCGTGGCGATGAGCGCCGCAATCGCGCCTTGCAAGTGGACAACGGTTGAACCAGCGAAATCTTGCATCCCGAGTTGCCCGAGCCAGCCGCCGCCCCACACCCAATGGCCGACCACCGGATAAATGGCAATCGTGAAAATCGCCCCGAACAGAAAATAGACCGACAACTTCGCCCGCTCAGCGAAACCGCCCCAAGCAATGGCGAGCGATACACCGGCAAACCCAAGCTGGAACAAAAATTTCAGCTCGAGCGGCACATTCGCCCATGCCAGCGAATCAAACGTCCCTTCTCCAGCCTTTAAAAACCAGCCTTCCGTCCCGATCAACCCGTTTCCGGCGCCAAACGTAATGGCGAAACCGAACGCCCAAAACGCCAACGAAGCGATGGCAAAACTCAATATTTGTTTGCCGGCCACATGCCCGGAGTTTTTCATGCGCGTCGACCCCGCCTCAAGCAAGGCAAATCCGGCCTGCATGCCGATGACGAGCACCGCCGAGAGCATCACCCAAAGAGCATCAAGCCCAACCATTACTGTTTTCTCATCCATTTGCATCTCCCCCTATTTGTCATTTGTTATACCTCTTATATGTCATAATATATAACATATATAAACCGAAAGCAACGGGTATTTTTCGTTGAAACCGATTTCAACCACAAAAATTTTGTTATATTTCCTGACAACAAAAAGGAATGCCCCTCATCATGAAGGGCATTCCTATATTGTTACGCAACGCGAATCGGCTTGCCAAACGGAACGCGCGGCATGTAATCGTCCGGAACAAGCCAAAACACTTCATAATCGACTTCGAGTTCTTCATAAAAATATCCGGTCACATCCGTGATATAAAACAACGTATCGATTTTTTGCGCAGCGGCCCATTCGAGCACTTCGGTGTACGACGATTTCCCATGCTTGAAATATTTAATCGTGGCCACGCCAACCGGAGATACATCGCGAATTTTGAAATCCGCTTGAACGAGCAGCGTGTCCGGGCGCAATTTCTCAAACAGCTTGATGATGTTTTGAATGAGCACCGGACGGGACGGCCGGTTCGACGTATCGATCGCCAATGCGATCGAGTGGTCTTTCCGTTCTTTGAGCAACGCCAACAAAGCCCGCTGCCATCTCACGATGATCATCCCCCTTGTGTAAATCGCCGTGCGCATTACTAGTATAGACAGCGAAATCAGAAAGTACGAACTGTTTTTCTTTCCTTTTGCCCTTTCATTTCTCACCGATGGACAGCCTTAGCCATCAGCGGAAACGCCAAGGAGCGAATCCTTGGCGTTTCGGCTTTTACTCCGGCGGGGACAGGGGAATGTCTGGCGCGTTTTCTTGCTCGACCGCCGCCTCGATCGTCCCTTCCGCGTAGACGTCGCTTACTTGTTCATGCGTCTCGGCCAACCCGGCGCCGAGAGCCGCGGCTGACTTGTAATCAGACGGATCATACTGGCGCCCGGCCACCTCAAGCGATTGTTTGTTCTCTGCCATTCGCTTTCCTCCCTGTTCACATCGTTCATTATATTAATGTGAAACAGGGATGAAAAATAAAAAGAGGAAGTTTATGGATCATACATGTATACATCAAGACAAATGCGGCAAACTAACGGTAAACAACCAAAAGAGAGGATGATGGCCAATGAGACAGCCACAACAAAACGACAGCTTGGAGCAGCAACGAAAAAAACAACAGCCCGCAAAAAATATGGAAAAGCAACCGGGGTACGGAGATAAAAAATTAGAGGGCCCGAACTCCCCTGCAGAGTGAGGACGGGGGCGCAAAGATGAGACATTTGCTCGCATTGGCGCTGAAGTATTTGCTGACGGCTACCGTGATATTCGCCATTTTGCCGTTGTTTTTGCGCATATCGTCCGCGGAACTATTATGGTTCAGCCTTTGGCTGACGCTAGTCGCCTACGCGCTCGGCGATTTGTATGTCTTGCCGCGCCTCGGCAACGTCTCGGCGACGATCGCCGATTTCGGCCTAGTGTTTGTCGCTACTTGGATCGGCGTTGGCGCGTTTTATGACGGTGCAGGGGGCGCTATGATCAATGCGGCCTTTTTCTCGGCCTTGCTTGCCGCATTAGGGGAGCTGTTGTTCCATGGCTATGTGTTGCGTTTTGTCATCGGCCAACATGGCGAGGAAGGGGTGCCGCTGATCGGCCGCCAGTGGCAGACGGAAGCGGCGGAAGAGTTTGACATCCGCACCGCCCGCCCCGATGGCCGCGAAGACGAACGGGTGGACGACGAAGACCGGCCGAAGCAAGAACCGCCCAACCCCCCGATTTTGTAGGCGAGGAGACCGCCTAGCGCAAAACGCCATCGAACGGCGGCTCTTGGCTGCACAACCGCCTGCGGCCGAAACAAGACGGCCGCGCAAAACGACGAAAAGGGTGCCCATCTCGTGGCAGGCACCCTTTTCTATGCGCCGAGCCGCGGGCAAGCGATCCCCTAACGCTCCGGCCGCTTCAAAGACAGAAGCGTCTGTTTCAGTTCCGCTTCCATGGCCGCCAGTTCGCGTTCGGCCTGCTGCCGTTTCAAACGGCCTTCCGCTTGAATTTTCAACGTCTCCTCAAGTGTGGCGATCAAGTTTTCTTGCGTCCGCTTCAGCGTTTCGATGTCGACCAAGCCGCGCTCATTTTCCTTGGCGATTGCGATGCTGTTCGTTTTTAACAGCTCGGAGTTGCGCAACAGCAGCTCATTCGTCGTTTCAGCAACTTGTTTTTGCGCCTCCGCCGCTTTTTGTTGTCGAAACAGCGTCAACGCGATGACGACTTGGTTTTTCCAAAGCGGAATCGCGTTTAAAATCGATGACTGGATGCGCTCGACGAGCGTCTCGTTCATATGCTGAATCATGCGGATTTGCGGCGCGGTCTGGATCGTCACTTGCCGGCTGAGCTTTAAGTCGTGCACCCGCTTTTCCAGCCGGTCGGCAAACTGGCGCAAATCTTGCACCTCTTGCCAAGCCATTTGGTCGCCGGAGCGCTCGGCGGCCGCTTGCTTTTCCGGGATCGTTTTCGTCCGCAGCTCCTCCAGCTTGTATTCCGCGGCCGCAATATAAATATTGAGCGCCTCAAAATACTCTTTATTTTTCTCGTAAAGCGTCTCGAGCATCATGATGTCGCGAAACAACAAATGCCGGTGTTTTTCCAGCTGGTCGGCGATTTTGTCGATTTCAACGCCGATTTTTTGATATTTCGCCACCATCCCTTGCAGCGGCTTGGCCACTGTGCCAAACAAGCGGGACAAAAACCCTTTTTTCGCCGGCATTAAATCATCGGGATTGACTTCCTTAATTTTCGCCATAAGCTCGCTGATCACTTCACCGACCGGGCCGGCGTCTTTCGTCTGCACATGATGCAAAATCGTATGGGAAAACTTGGACAGCTCAGCTTGCGCCGCCACCCCGTATTGCAAAATGGCCTGGTGGTTGGCCGGATCGATTTGTCGGGCCAGCGCCAATGCTTTTTCCCGATGCTCCGGTTTGAGCGCATCGAGCGCGTTAGCCATCGTTTCCCCTTCTTCAAGCTGGGGGGCGGCCGGCGGGGAAAACGGCTGGGCCAGCAGATCGTCAAGCATGCTTGTCCGTTTCCGTTCATGAAGCTGTTCGAGTGACTCCATCTCACGATTCCGTTCGTCCACCGTCATTCTCCTTTCTTTGACAACGGCAAATGAAGCCGGGCCGATGATTGATGCAACGACTGCTCAAGCATTTTTGCTTCGGTTTGCAGCGACCAAACGTCGTTTGATAACACTTCGAGCAGCTGCCGCTCCGCCGCTTCGGTCAGCTCGCCAAGCAACCGCTCCGTTTGTTGCAGCGCCGCGGCCATTTCCGCATTTTGCACCGGCTGCTGCGACAAGTATACGTATTTTTCCACCATTTCCACCGCCGTCGGCCACTCATTTAAGAAAAACGGCTGGGCGAGGCGAAGCTGGTGCGGCTTTTGCTCAACCGCGCGAATGATCCGATCGACGATGGCACTCAATCGGGAAACGGTTTGCCACATCGCCACCGAACGAAGCCGATAGCGGGCCCGGCGCAGCCGCTTCCATAACGCGCGCGCCTCGCCAAGCTGGCTGCGAACGTATGCCTGCTCCTCGGTCGGTACGTCAGCTGCCAAACGGCGATGCCGCCTTTTCATCACAGCGGACACCCCCCACATCGCTCCCATTCCTGATAAAAGCGAGGGCAAGACGTGAAAATCGGCGGCAATAAATACCGTAACTGCAACGATGATCCCAATGTTCCATGAAACGAACCAGCGCCATATCGTGCGAAGCAGTTGCTTCATTGTCCATCCCTTTCTTCATCTTTTCTTCCATTATAACATGTCCACGCCATGATACGTACAAGCGCCCAAAGAAGTTTCATCACCAACTGGACGGCGCGCATAGGACAATGGCCGCTTCGAATAAGCTATAGTGAAACCATCGAAAGGAGAAATGGGGATGAATTCGATCGACTGGCAATTTGCCTCCTTTGTCGTGATCTCGCTGTTGAAGGAATATTGGTGCTATGTCGGCCTGCCGCGCGTCTACTATTGGCAAGCGGCGGACGAGGATCAAAAAGCTGCCTAATGGTGGAAGGAGGGAATGAAATGCAGTCATGGCATCGTCCCGCTCCCCCTGCCGCTTCTCGCCCCACACTGACCATCACTGGCCAAGGAACCGTCATCGCCAAACCGGATACCGTCCTCATCGCAATCGGCGTTCATACAGAACATCACAACATCCAAGAAGCCCTGACTGACAATGCCAAACGCACCAATGCCGTCATCGAAGCATTAAAGGCGCTTGACATTCCAATAGAAGACATTGAAACGACATCGTTTTCCATCCGGCCAACATACGAACATCATAACGGAACAACCGCTTTATCTGGCTATGAAGTCGAACATTGGCTGGAAATCACCGTCCGCGATCCTAAAAAAGCCGGCGCCATTTACGAGGCGGCCGTTGCCCGTGGAGCAAACCTCGCCCGCGGCTTGGAATTCCGTCTAGCAAACGAACAAGCCTATTACCAGCAAGCGTTGGCATTGGCCGTGAAACACGCCAAAGAAAAAGCGCTGGCCATCGCCCGCGCTCTCAGCTTGCCTCTTTATGACACGCCGATTGAACTGAAAGAACAGTCATCGCCTCGGCCGGCGCCATACAATCCGGCTGTTCTCAGCATTTCCTCATCAGCGCCGCCTGTACAGACGCAAGATGTTGTCATTACCGCCGTCGTGGAAGCGGTATTTGCTTATTCGTTCATTTCGTGATATCGACCTCATGGACGCGGGCGCCGCCAAACAGCTCAACGCGGATGGTTTTCTTTTTCCCATTCGAATGGACAATGGTTACAGTGTACGCGCCCGGCAAATACGGGCCGATTTTTTTGACAAATGGGTCTTTCGTCGCCTCCTCTTCCGCTTTCACCCCATTGACGACAAGCGACGCCTCCGGATCATCGACGCGGACATGGAGAAAATAGAGGGCTGGCTCAAACACATACCGATCCTCAAACACATGAATCGTAAACACCGGCGGGCGGGACGTCAATCCTTTAATATACACGTGCCCCCCCTCACGCTGGCGGTCGAACTCCTGATCGAGCGCTTCGTACGCCTCAGAATGCTGTTCAAAATAGGCGAATAACGGCGCGAGCGTTTTCTCATTAATGGGCACCGTTTCATCGGTCGTTCTCAGCATCGTTTGCAAGGCAGCCGCATCGCGGTCTTCGATCGCTTCTTTCAACCGCGTGATGGCCAACTCTCGGCTCGCTGCCGTCTTTAATGTTCCGTACCCGCTCCAAACGAGCGTGCCCGCCCCCCATGCGACAGCGACCGCCAAAAGAAGCCAGCCGATGAAACGGTATTGTTTTTTTCTCTTTTCCCGGGACAATAGGCGCTTTTGCTGCCGTTTCTCATAACGCGCCAACGCCGCCGCGCCGTCTTGTCCGCCGCGGCTGTCCGCTTCCCCCCCGTTTATGTTCGTTTCCCACCGTTGCAGTTTCATGATGGCTTCCCCTCTCCTTCTCTCTGTCTAGTTCCACTTTATGTCAGAGACAGGGAATATATGTTACACGAACAACGGTGCGCTTTTTATTATACTGGGGAACACAAAAAAACGGGTAGCCATTTGCATAGCCCCCGTCATTGGGAAAGGGAAATGTCCGGCCGCTCTGTTTGCTGCCTGGCCTGGTGAAACATCCATGCATAGAGCGCCGCGCTTCCTAGCGCCAGCATCCCAAGGACAACAAACGTCCATGCATAGCCGATCCATTCCGCCGCGGCGAGCGACAGCGGCGCCACCATCCGCCCGATCGTAAAGCGGAGGCTAGCGGCGGCAAAATATTGGCCGCGCATGTCTTCAGGTGCCAGCCTGGATACAAATGACTGCTGCAGACCGGCCGTCATCAGCTCGGCCAAGGTGAACAGCACCATGACCGCCGCAAATCCGAAAAACGACGATGTTTGGCTAAACAGCCACATTGTGATGCCATATAAAACAGCCGAGCCGATAAACGCCCACCGCTCCGAAAAACGCGCCATCTGCCGCGTCACCATGACCGTGCACAGCGCCACAAGCAGCCCGTTTTCCGCAATGAGCAGGCCAAAAGCATTGGCGCCGTCCACCGTCCAGCCAGCCCATAACGTTTCTTTATGAAGCGTCTCTTTCATATAGACCGGAAGCAACAAATCAAGCTGCATAAACGTCTGTGCGACAAGCACCCCGGCTATAATAAACAAGAAAAAGGTGCGGTCGCGGACAATGACGGCATACTGCCCTATTTGTTCCCGCCAAAACCGCAGCCACGGCACGGTTCGCCGCCCTCCCGCCGAATGCGGGGCTGTTTCGCGCAGCCGTCTGGCCAACACAGCCGCCATCGTGAAACAGGAGCACGCCGCCAAAAGCAGCAGCCAAAACAGGTGATCAGCATAAAACAGCCCGCCGACCGTCGGGCCAATCACAACCGAAATATTCACCGACGTATAAAACACCGCGAACACGTAGCTCCGGTCTTTTTCTGGCACGATGTCAGCAACCATCGCCTGGCTCGCCGGCCAATAAAAGGCGACGCAAATGCCGACAAACGTAAAACAAAGAAAACCGACAAGTGGCGACGACCACCATGGGGAACTGGCCAAGGCAAAGACGAAAAACGCCGCCCCCTGCCCGTAAGCGGATAACACCATCATTCGCTTGCGCCCGAACACATCGGCGCAATAGCCACCCATCAAATTGGCGACCACGGAAAACAATTGCGACACAATCAATAACATACTGGCTGTTTCTTTGCCAAACGAGTCTGCAAAATAGATGGCCATAAACGGAAAAAACATCCAAAAAGTCGTATTCATCAGCGCCTCGCCATACAGGCGGACTTTTAAGTTGTGATCCCAATCGCGTATTCGCATTGGTGTCTCCCCCGCGATCTTCTCATTTTTTACAGCCTGTTGATCATTATAGCATAGTTTCCCAAGTTGTTAGCGAAATATTTTTGTACAAAAAAACCCTGCCCATCTGCATGATGGGCAGGATCACCGTCAACCATCCGCCTTACTTGCGGATAAATTGTTGCGTCCAAATATAGCCGTTTTCTTCAAAACCAACGCCGATATGCGTAAAGTTTTTGTTCAAAATGTTCGCCCGGTGGCCTTCACTGTTCATCCACGCATTGACGACTTCTTGCGGGGTGCGTTGGCCTTTGGCGATGTTTTCCCCGGCGGCTGTGTACGAAATGCCGAATTTTTTCATCATCTCAAACGGGGAGCCGTACGTCGGGCTGTTGTGCGAGAAGTAGTTGTGGACCGCCATGTCGCGCGATTTTTCGCGGGCGACTTTGCTGAGAGCTAAGTCGACTTGAAGCGGCGGCAAACCGTATTTTGCCCGTTCTTTGTTCGTCAGTTCTACGACTTGTTGCTCATAAGCGTTCAAGCCGGTTGTTTTTTGTGTCGTTGTTGTTGGCGCTGTTGCCGGTTTTTTCGCTGGCGCTTGCGTATTGGCTTGCGGCTTTGCAGCCGCCGGCTGTTTGACCGCTGCCGGAGCTTGCGGTTTCGCTGCGGCCGGCTGTTTCACTGCCGGTTGCTGCACGGCCGGTTTCGCCGGTTGGAACGACACAAACGGGAAGTATTGTTTCAACCATTTCTCGAAATCTTGAATGTTAGTGCTTGCATATTTTACTTGATACACGTTCGCCGTCGGGCATGTCGTCCCTGCCGCTTCCGTTTTTGTTGTTGCCGCAAACGAAGCGCCGATGAGCGCAACCGAAGCGGCGATCGTCGCTACCATTTTTTTCTTCATCGGAATTCCTCCTTGTTTTCTATTTTCAAAATTAGTTTCTATTTTCAAAGTTTCAAAGACTTTCTCTATTCATCGTCACGCCATCCACTTAAGTTCTGTTTAGGAACAGTTCCAGCTGTTCTCTTGCCTGCGCCCCCATTATAACACGGGTTTTTTGTAATATTTTTGGTTTAAATTTGGGAAAAAGGACTGTTGGAAAAAATGAGCAAAAAACAGGCTTGTTTTCATTGCCAAATAAACGCCTAAGCCGCCGGCTGCAACGGCTGGCGATGTCATCCTTTCACACACTTCCATTCCTTTTTTTCTTCTATCAGCCGATCATTCTATATTTTTCTTGCAAAAAGGGAGTTGACAACCCCTCGAACACGCTGTTTCATTTAACAATTGTTACAGTATTGTTACAAAACAGACGGACAGCTTGTCCTATTGTTGCAAACAGAAAAGCCGGGGCGGCAAGCCCCAGCTTTGATGACCATCTTATTGTTTATCAACGACAAGCACGGTTTGCACTTCGTTCGGCTTCACCTCGACCGCAAACGTTCCGCATTCGTCCGCCACGAGCGAGTCAAGCAGCTCCTCATTGAGATTCGTGCGAAAGACGCCCAAGAGCGGCTTGTTCCATTGAAATACCGCCGTCGTCGCCTTTGGCGCCGGGTTTTGACACTCCACACGGCTAAAGCCATGGGATTCTTGGGTCGTTGGCGTCCTCATCCATTTCTGGTTCGGACAACGCCCAAGTTCGGGGCTGTGTCATCAGCCCATCCCATCAGGTTAGCGTGTACCCCAATGGGCGGCGCACCTGTGACCAGTGCGCTAGGTGCTCAAACCCGAAATCGCTTTGGCGATGTTGATGGCACCATTCAAGTCAGCGTGGAGGGTGTATCCGCATTTTTGGCATCGGAAGCGGATGCCGTTTCGGTTCGCTTTCTCTCGATGACCACACTTGCACGTTTGGCTTGTATAGGTCGGATTCACCCACTCGACCCGAATGCCTGCCTTTTCGGCTTTATAGGCAATCATCGTTTGCAGTTGATGGAACGCCCACGAATGAAGATTTCGTCCTGCTTCTTTTGCCGAAGCGGCTCGTTTCCGAATCCCTGTCAACTCTTCCATCCGAATCACGCCAACACCGTTGGCGAGGGCAAAGTTGACGATTTGACGGCTGATTTTATGGTTCATATCTTTCATCCAACGAGATTCTTTATCACCGATTTTGCGAATCATATGGAGCTTTTTGGCTTTGCCCAACGTTCGCCGCAAAGCCGCGTATCGTCGGCGAATGAAAGCGCATTGGTTCCCTTTGAAAAACAACGATTTCGTTCCTACGCTGGCAACGGCGATATAGCGAAGCCCCAAGTCAACGCCCATCACCTTTGTTTCGTGCCGCGGCTCCACTTCAAAGGTGATGGCAATCGCCAAGTACCATTTCTTTCTCTTTTTGTAGAGCTTGGCTGCCCCTTGTTTGGCGGTTCCATCGAGCAGCCGATTCAGCCACGTTTCTTGATAGGAACGCACGACGACCGGCACGCCAATTCGTTTCTCCAGTGTGGGGAATGAAACCGTGTAGAACTCTCCTTTCTTTTCCACCTTTACGTTTTGGTTGTTAAAGCAACACCATAATGTTCGGAACTTCTTTGTTTTCTGGTTTTTCTTTTGAGACTTCACTTCCCGAATCGTCTGATTGACGACGGCGGAAGGAAACCGCTGCGACGAAAAGTCTTTAAAAATTTTGCTCGTCGCTTGATTCAGCTCGGGATGATTCAACAGCCAATTGGCAAACGCGGTATTCACTTCTGTCATCCGTTCATACATGTCTTGTTTGACTTTCGTTGGGTTGTGCAGCTCCAGCCTGAGTGTGATCGTGGGCATGGCTTCACCCCCTTTTCTTTTGAGATTCCACACCTAAAGAGAAACATGGTGGCTCGAAGCCATCCTCTTAAGGGATTGCCGAGCAACGTCGCCTTTCATCCTACAATTAAAACCGTGGGCCTTCAGACGGCTTTTTCTGTAATTACGCACTTATTCTATTTTTGCTCCCCTGTATATCCACCTAAAGGAATATGATCCTTCCGCGCCACCCCAGTGCGGTAAGCCGCTTCGACGACCGCTTGTCTGACGCGTTCGACGACTTTGCTGTTGAAGACGCTCGGGATGATGTATGTTTCGTTCAATTCATCCTCCGTCACGACAGAGGCAATCGCCTTCGCGGCAGCGAGCTTCATTTCCTCGTTAATTTCTCGCGCCCGGCAGTCGAGCGCCCCGCGGAAAATGCCCGGGAAGCAAAGGACGTTGTTGATTTGGTTCGGATAGTCGGAACGCCCGGTCGCCATGACGCGCACGTACGGTTCGGCCAGCTCCGGATCAATTTCCGGAATCGGGTTGGCCATCGCAAACACGATCGGATCGCGCGCCATTTTTTTCACATCTTCCACTTTTAAAATGCCGGGAGCTGAGACGCCAATAAACACATCTGCGCCGGCGATGACATCGGACAAGCTTCCTTTCAGATTATCCGGGTTCGTGAGTTGCGCATATTCTTGCCAATACGGATTTTCATACGTTTCATCACGATGGATGGCGCCATGGCGGTCGACCCCGATAATGTTGCGCACGCCGGCCGCAAGCAAAATTTTCGTGCAGGCGATGCCAGCGGCGCCAATGCCGGTGAGAACCACTTTAATGTCCTCGAGCTTTTTGTCGACGATTTTCAGCGCGTTGAGCAGCCCGGCCAAGAGCACGACCGCCGTGCCGTGTTGGTCGTCATGGAACACCGGGATGTCAAGCTCTTCCTTCAAACGCGCTTCAATTTCAAAACAGCGCGGCGCCGAAATGTCTTCCAAGTTGATGCCGCCAAACGCCGGGGCGATCGCTTTCACAATTTGAATGATTTCTTCCGTGTCTTTCGTATCCAAACAAATCGGGAACGCGTCCACTCCGGCAAATTCCTTAAACAGCATCGCTTTCCCTTCCATGACCGGCATCGCCGCGTACGGACCGATGTCGCCAAGCCCAAGCACCGCCGTGCCGTCCGAGACAACGGCGACCGTATTCCGTTTAATCGTCAGCGAATACGCCTTGCGCGGATCCTCAGCGATGGCCGTGCAAACGCGCGCCACGCCCGGCGTGTACACCCGCGACAAGTCGTCGCGCGTTTTCACTGGGATTTTTGAATTTGTTTCAATTTTCCCCCCGATGTGCATCAAAAACGTGCGGTCGGAAACGTTGATGATTTTGACGCCGCGAATTTTTTTCAGCGCCTCAATGATCAAATCGCACTGCTTCGTGTCGAGGGCGCTGACGGTGATGTCGCGCACCGTGTGAACTTTGCTTGATGAAATGACGTCAATTCCGACAATGTCCCCGCCCGTTTTGCCGATTGCGGCGGCGATATCGCTGAACGAGACGATATCTTTTTCGAACTGGAGACGAATCGTAATGTTCATCGCTGCCCCGCCTGGTAATGCCATAACAATCGTCCTTCCTTTTCTCTATTTTTGTTTAAATCAGTAAATCATCTTACGGTACAAATGTTATCCTATGAACCGGAAAAAGACAACCCTTATTGTACACCCCTTTCGGCAAACACATGCATCTTTCCGCCGAACGTGAAACAGCATGCGTCCTGAGCCAGCGCAGCCTTCTTCCCACCGTTCATGTTCCGCTGTTGGCAAAACAGCAACAGGGGTGGCTGACGGCAGAAAAACAACATGCAAGAAGGAAATCAGAGCAGCAATGAAGTAAACGTAAAAGAAAGGAAAAACTAGACAGGAGCGAAAAAGAATGAGAGAAAAGCTGTTTCTCGTGCTGGCCAACTTGTTTTGGGCCGGCAATTACGTCATCGGGAAGTCCATCATTGCGGAAACGGGCCCATTTTGGCTGACGTTGATCCGTTGGTGCGCCGCTTTTATCGTGTTGGCGCCCGTATCGTACTGGCTTGAGCGGCCGCGCTACCAGGACATCATCAAACAATATTGGCTGCCGCTCGCTGCAGCCGGAATTCTTGGCGTCATCGGCTATAATTTGCTTTTATACGACGCGCTCGCCTATACATCGCCGATGAACGCAGCGATCGTCAATTCGCTCAATCCAGCGATCATCGTCGTGTTGTCGTATGCGCTGCTGCGGGAGCGGCTGTCAAAAACCAATATTGCCGGCTTTTTGTTGTCGCTGGCCGGTGTATTGTTTATTTTAACGGATGGGCATATAGCACACGTCTTCCGAATGAACTACAACCGCGGTGATTTGATGATGCTCGCCGCCGGTGTCGTCTGGGCGCTTTATTCGATCATCGGCAAAAAACTACCCGTCCCACCGATTACAGCGACAACGTGCTCCGTTTTTTTTAGCTTGCTGCTGCTGTGGCCGTTCGCATTCTTTTATCCGTTTCCAGCTGATCACATAAGTGCAGCTGGGCTCGCCGGATTGGTCTATATTTGCTTGTTTCCGTCCATTCTTTCCTTCTTATTTTGGAACATCTCAGTGCAAAAAGTCGGTCCGAGCCATGCCGGTGTATATTTAAACTTAATTGCCGTATTTACCGCTGTGATCACGTTTTTGCTTGGCGGTGCTCTATCCGTCCTGCAGCTGGCCGGCGGCGCAATCGTCTTGTTCGGCGTCTATTTGGCGACAAAAGCGCCGAAAGTGAAGACGGAACAAGTGGATATCGCAGGATGACGGCCAGGCCGTTTGGCGGACAGCATCATCAAAAATAAAACCCGCCATCACAAGCGGGAACCTTTAGCCATGAAAAACAGCGCCGCCCGCCGCACCCAAAACCCTGTTGCATGCACAAGCGGTCTCCCCTCACCCAAAGGGAGACCGCTTTTTGGCTATTGGAGCAATCGAAGGAACTCACGCATAAATGCCGGCAAATCCGGCCACGCATGGGCGGAGACGAGGTTGCCGTCAACGTGGACTGTATGGTCAGACACATACGTCGCTCCTAGCGCCTCAACCCCCGGCTTGCAGGCAATATACGCTGTCAAACTCCGTCCTTTCAGCAAATCCGGCATTGTTTCAAAAATGAGCGAGGCGTGGCAAATGGCGGCAATCGGCTTATTCGCCTCAAAGAAATGGCGAACGATGCGCTGCACGTTCTCATCAAGGCGAATGTACTCCGGAGCGCGCCCGCCCGGAATGACCAATCCGTCGTATTGCGCCGGATCGACTTCGGCGAACGACGCATGGGCGTCGATCAAATAGCCTTGCTTTTCCACGTACGTATCCCAGTCGGCAAAATCGTGAACGACCGTATGCAGTTTCTTTTTCTTCGGCGCGGCAATCGTCGCTTCATAACCTTCTTCAAGCAAGCGGTAATACGGATAGTATACTTCAAGCGCCTCAACAGCATCACCCGTGATGATCAGCACTTTTTTGCTCATGGATTTCCGCCTCCTTGTCCATTTTTTCTTTCATTTCTATCATACTGGAAACGAGTGAAAAGGAAAAGTAAAATGATTGGTGGAAAGAGATGAAGCATCAGAAATGAGAGTCGCTATGGTTGCGACAGTAAGGAGGGAAACGGAATGACCATCACCTCATGGCTGGCCGCCTCGCGCCGAACCGTCGTGCTGACCGGCGCCGGCATGTCAACGGAAAGCGGGCTGCCCGATTTCCGTTCGCCGCGCACCGGGCTGTGGGCGCGTTTCAATCCGAGCGAACTCGCGACCATCGATGCATTGCATCATCGCCGTGAATCGTTCGTCGAGTTTTACCAATATCGCATTCGCACATTGCAACAGTGCCAACCGCATGACGGACACCGCTTGTTGGCCGATTGGGAGCGGCGCGGGATCGTGCAGACGATTGTGACGCAAAATGTCGATGGCTTTCACCAAGAAGCGGGAAGCCGACGCGTCATCGAACTTCACGGCTCGCTCCGCACCGTCCATTGTCAGCGGTGCGGGCAAACAAAGCCAAGCTTTGTCTATTTGCACGGTGTGTTGACGTGCGAATGCGGCGGAGTTTTGCGCCCGTCGGTCGTGTTGTTTGGCGAGCCGCTGCCGGAGAAAGCCATCATGGAAGCATGGGAGGCTGCCCAACAGGCTGATCTATTCCTCGTGCTTGGCTCCTCCCTGCAAGTGTCGCCGGCCAATCAACTGCCGCTTTTCGCCAAACGAAACGGTGCGAAGCTTGTCATCATCAATTGGGAGCCGACTGACTTGGACGATCTCGCCGACGCTGTCATTCACGGCCGGAAAATCGGCGAGGTGCTGAACGAGCTGGAGCGGCAGTTGACGGAGGCGGCGGAATGAACAAAGAAACGATGTTGCAAATGGCGCTCGAATCGATCGGCGATCACTCCCGCATCCGCCATTGGCGCCGCGTCTCAGGCGGCGACATCAATGACGCCTATCGCGTCCAAAGCGGCAAGCAAACGTACTTTATCAAAATGCAACGTTTCCCGCCGAGTGGATTTTTCGCTGCCGAACAGATGGGCCTCGGGCTGATCAGGCAAGCACGCGCCATCAACGTTCCGCATACCTTCGGCTTCGGGGAAGCGAACGGCTGGGGCTGGCTCGTCTTGGAATGGGTCGAAGGAGCAGAAACGGCGCAGACGGCCGAACAGCTCGGACACGGCCTTGCCCGCCTCCATCAATGCCGCGGCCCGGCGTTTGGCCTTGACCGCGATACGTACATCGGGACGCTGCCGCAGCGCAACGGCTGGTACGGCCGCTGGCCCGACTATTACCGCGCCGCCCGCCTTAGACCACAAATGACGCGGGCGGCGGAGAGAGGCCTCCTGCCCGCCAAGCGGCACAAACGTCTCGAATGGCTGCTCGAGCGGCTTGACCAATGGCTTCCGGATGACTGTTTCCCGTCGCTGTTGCACGGCGATTTATGGAGCGGCAACTGGATTCCGGGGCCAGACGGAGTGCCGTATTTGATCGATCCGTCTGTTTTATATGGCCATCATGAGTTTGAGATCGCGTTTACCGAGCTGTTTGGCGGCTTTCCATCCCGATTTTACGACAGCTATCGCGAGCTTATGCCGCTCTCGGCTGATTATCATGACCGAAAACCACTCTACCAGCTGTTTTACTTGCTCGTTCATCTCAATTTATTCGGCGAAACATACGGCAACGCGGTCGACCGCGTGTTAGAACGGTATGCGGGGGAGTAGTTTCTCCTGCTTTCCCCGCGCCATCTTTATTCAGCACGGATCGCTTCGAGCAGCGCATCCCCGCTTTCGCTCACGCGCACATAGGCAAACCGAACATTCTCTTGCCGTGTCATCCCTGTTTTTTCCGGAATGAAATACGATTCAATGCCATACACGACTTGCGGGCCGTGGAACGTGCCGGTGATGATCACATCCCCAGGCTGCGGCGTGTATCCCGGCCTTTTGTTTCCATTCACCATATATACGCCAGCCAAACGATGCACCCCATCCGCTCCTTTTCGCAGCCCAACTTGCACCCGTCCGCTTCCATCAAGCGACGGAATGGTGGAAATATCGTACCGAAGCTGAATATAATCCCCTTGCAGCATGGAACGCGGATCCACCGGCTCAAGCTCCAGCTTTACGACATCACCATATCGCAGCAATCGCTCTTTTTGCCACACGGTATAACCTAAAAATGAAAATTGAGCGATCACGACTATGAGCGTCCACAATGAAACGCGCCGCCCCCAGCGCACTCCCTTGGCCCATGTGAAGCCATTCCGTTTCTCGAGCCACAATGTCCATGCAAGCAACGCCACGCCTGCCGCCAGCAAGCTGATCGATTTATGAAGCAAATTCCAGGCGAACTCGTAATATTTCAGCACGAGATAAAGCGCCGTGTACACCCAAGCGGTCTTCCGCTCCAGTTGCCGACCGCGGAAAAGAAAGAAGGCAAGCGCCAAGACCATGACGATATTCAACGCCACGTACAGTCCATCAGCCGCAAATACATCGGCGCTCGTCGCGATCCCAAGCGCTCCGAACGCCAAGACAAGCGGAGTGAGAAACGGCGTTCCGCGAAAGCGGCCATACGCATACAACCCGCCGTTGACCAAAGCCAAGGTGAGCAACACCGTCCGGCCGTCATCCATCGCCGAACTTAAGGCGATCCCGAAATAGACCGTCAGCGCCGCCGTCGTCAACCGGCGCACTCCGCTGTCTGATGACCGGATGATGCCAATCGCAAGCCCAATGGCATAGAGGAACAGAGCCAGCCGCGAGACCTCCCCCGCCATCGCCACCCCGAGCCCATAACCAACAGCCAGCAGAGTATAACGAACGACCGCATTCCAATGCCGGCCCAATGAGGCGGGAACGACAAATCCAAAGATGGAAATGAAAAAGAGCACATAAGGCGACCATGACTCTGTCCAAAGAAAATACAAGCCAAGCAGGCTTTGGATGGCCAACGCGGAAGCCGCAAGTGTGACAATCGCCTGAAACGCCGCCAAAAACCATTTCCCGGCTTTCGTCTTTGCTGAAAACAGCCCCGTGCGCCGCAATAGCACAACGCCCCCGTACAACACGGCAGCAGCCGCCACGAGCCCAATGAGAAGCAACCATGTTCCATAATGATCAGCGAGCAAGCGAATGTATTGAATGAACAAAAACAGTCCAGCAAACAAACTCGTCAACAACACATACAACCGCTGCTTGGCGATGACAAGAAAATAATAAAGCAACACAGCGAGCAACACGGCATACACGTATGGCCACCATGCGTCGCGCTCATAGGAAAACCCGGTTATGTCCATCACAAGCAGCCAACCTTGCATGGCTAGGTAAGCGAAACAACGGATGAGCGGTGTCCGAGCAAACACAACGAGCGCACCGTTTACGATCACAAATAACGACAGCACGCCAAACGAAGACCATTCCGTCCACTCAATCCGATAAGCGGACGGAAAATAATAAAACCAGCACGCAAGCTGCAGCAGCCCAATCGCGATCACGGAAAGCACCCGTTCTTTTGTCAACAGCGCCAACAAAGCGGTTGGCGCAAGCCAGACAAGAAACAGCCAATAACTGTCCGCATGCGAGTTGTACATTTGGCCGAGCAGCGCCAACGCAATGCCAAATGACAACACTCCGCTGATCAACATCCAACGCCCTAAGAAACGACGGCGGCCCCAAAGCGCCGCGCTTGCGATGTAAAACACCGCCATCATGCTGATGCTGATCCCGACTTTCACCTCTCGCCCCATCTCCGGCCAATTGGCGGCAAAAAAATACACCATCCCGGCAATCATGCACAAAAACGCCAACGCATACCCCGTTTTCACGACGCGAGCCGCCATATCGCTTCCTCCCTTGTGACTCGGATCTTTCTCTCTATAAAAATATGCTGAAAAAGCTGTCTAGAAGACCAGTGAAAACACGCCTCATTCCATCGTATTTTCCTAGTTGCCGCTCACCCTTTAGACTGTTTTCTTTATTGCAGTACAGGACACTATGGTTGGAGATCATTTTTTAAGTGGAAAATGTCCATATCATGCTCTGCCACTTTTTTGATCAAATAGTTGATCGATGACTGTTGCGAAGAGAACTGCCGCGAAGCCATGTCAAGAGCGGCCTGATGCTTATGGAGCATGTTCTCGATATAGCGAAAGTGGCTCCGCATTTCTAGTGTGAGGTTGTCAACTTTTTCTTCGACCCGTTCAACTTTCCCTTCAAGCCGTTGCTGTCCTTCTTTCAATGTTTGCACATCGCCTTTGACCGCATCCATGTCGGCTTTCAGGGTTTGCACATCGC
>ERZ1673787.24-NODE-24-length-46437-cov-38.280411_pt1 | contig 46437 bp, 79 predicted proteins | sample MGYA00580129_ERZ1673787 | MGnify/ENA primary metagenome ERZ1673787 (study PRJEB41219, sample SAMN04549613) | soil metagenome | isolation source: soil | place: USA: Texas, Brazoria NWR | collected 2008-10-24 | study: EMG produced TPA metagenomics assembly of... | reverse complement strand
GCATGTGAACTTAACTTTTAAACAGGTTTATAACGTCTTGATTGTTCCTTCTCAACGATAATACTCTAACCATAAACGAAAAACAATAAGGCGGATCACTCCGCCTTCTTTTCTTCTTCCGTTGTTTGCTTCCTCATGCTCGGTGGAGCCGCCATCCGCGCGATAAACGGCCTCTGCATCCCCTCCTCGCTCCGCAGGACATTGATCGCGTGGAACTGTTTCAACTTGATTCCGTCCTCTACGGTGAATGGGGCGATTTCCTCGGTCAGCTCACGAAATGTCTTTTTGCTGCTGGCGTAAATCGTGTAGTGCGGGCCGGCCGCTTTGATAATCTCCGTCAGATCACTCGGGATTTGCTCCCAACTGTGAAAGAACCAGCAGTACCCCACACGCCATTTTCGTGACTCGACCGCCGCTGCCTTCCATATGCGCACCGAACGCAAGAATTGGTGTGGTTCGTCAAGTAGGATAAAAAATGGATGGTCTTTTGACCGCAGCGTCATCGCTAAATCAATCTTCGTGCAAAGCAAATTGATGATGAGGTTGACTGCTTCAGCGCCTAGTTCTCTTTTCGGAACATCGATGATAACCGCTTTTTTTTGTGACATCAGCTCTACCATGTCAATACCATATTCTGCTTCCATACACTCGGATAGGTACTCGTCGCCAAGAATGGCATCCAATCGGTTCAGGATTGGGGAGAGTATTTGATTTTGCCGCGACTCTGACGACTCATGGTACTGCTTGAGTGTGGTTTTATGGATGCTATCCGGCATAGTCGCGATGACTTGCTCGCGATAGTCTTCGTCTTGGAAGATGCGCAGAACCTCACTCAACCGACCGGTTTGCATCGCCATAACAGCGGCACGCAGAAACCGTGATGTCTGTCCGCCAGCTTCCAAGTCCGCTTGGTCAAAAAAGCCGAGAATGGCGTTGGCGAGTCGGTTCCGTGCTTTTGGTGAATGCGCCACTTCTCGCCAATCAAGCGCGATGGGCGTCTGCCCCAATCGAACGTGTATGATTTTCTCGGCCGGCAGGACTGATGATACTTCCTCATAGATTTCTCCTTTGGCCGGGTCAATCGCCAGCGCTCCGAACCCATTCCACACGGCTTCCACCACCAAGTTGGCCGCCGCGCCTCGCGTCTTGCCGCTCCCCATCCCACCGATATATACACGCGGCAAACATAGGATGTCATGGTTGTGGGTCGGGTGGTAGACGGGAACAGTCGTTTTCTTGTAGGTGACGTCGCCAAAATACAGACCGCCCTTTGTGAATGCAGCCGGCACTTCTGTTTCGAGCTGTGCGATGTTTGGAATATGATATTTTTCTTGGTATTCGGCGGTTGGCAACAAATGCAACCGGCTCAATTCCGCGATGCTGAAATAGTCCTTTTGCAAAGACGGAGACATTTTCCTCTCTTTCATGCGCTGAAATGTCCTTTCAGGATTGGTCAGAGCAGCCACAAGCATGTTGTCGCCGTCAAGATCACGGAACGCCATCGTCACCATGCGGAGAAGCGCATGCGCTTTGACAGAGTCATAGGAAACCACACCAACACGGATTTGCACCTCGTAAGCGTCGCCTTTCGTTTTGGACAGTGTCGCCTCGCTCAACCGACCATCACGCAGGATCATCGCCCGTTCTCCGCCGTCGAGCCGGAGTGGTTCCAATTCTTCGCCCGTCAAGAGCTCCGTCATCACGCTTGCCGCACCGTAGACCGTATGTGCCAGGGCTTTCAGTGCTGTCCTTCCAACCGCCTTTTTATCGAGACGCCACTTTTGGGGCATATCCCCTTGCTTAAACCGGTTGTATGCCTCCGCCGCACCCATGTACCAGTCACGGTGCGCGGGAGTGGCCAACACTTGGATATAGATTTTCTCCCCTTCGCCCATGCTTCGGAGCGTTTCTAAGACGCTCGGAAGCGCTCCTAGCGTGCGTCTATCAACACGAAGGGAAAACATATAGTGCCGCTCGTACGACAACTCAGAAGCCAAATACGGGGCTTCTGTGAAGGGGTCTTCTGTTTCCTCTACGGCCACTTTCGGCCAGGCGCTTTCGATAGCTTTTCGAGCCAAGGCGGCCTGGGAAGTTGGAACGGTCACATAAAAACCTGTGTTCCCCTTTTCCAACACCGTTTCAAAGGAGAGGAAAGGGGCTTCATCGAACCCCTTCCCATTCCAGCGTTCAAGCGGCGACATGTACACACACATGGTACGGGCGAGCTCCTCGGCATTTTGATTCGTCAACCGGCTGTCGGGTGTGATGCGGAGCGTAGTCATTGACCGATGCTTTTTCCTACTTCCACGAGAATGTCCATGATCCCCGGTGCAAACTGCATCCCGACAAACCCGATCGCCGCCCATTTGATGAGATTCAGTCCCTTGTGCCGGTTCCCCGTCATTACCACCAGGAAGCCCGCGCAAATCATCGTGAAGCCGAACGGGTAAGCAAGGGCTTGGATCAGCTCGACGAGCGGATCGAACGCGTGGATAATCTTCTCCTGTATGCCGGCCGCTTCTGCTGTCGAGGCGTATGCGGATAGGGCGGCGGTCGATAACGTCACCGGTAAGAACATGCTTTCCGCGGGTGTACTCACCCCCTTTTGGCGGCTCGTGTTTAAAAAATCAGAAATGCTCCCGACTGTTTCCACCTTTTGCGTAAACCACATAGGTATATCCCCCTTTGGTTTTGGTGATAATAAGCCTAAAGCGAGGTGAGCTTCATGCATCTAATCATCGGCGGATTGCTGATCCTGGGCGGCACAGCGTTGGTTGTCGCGAAAGCAGCAGGATTACTTTGATGGAATGAACGGCTTGGATTGGTTTTTTTCAGCCGCTTTCCGCTTCATGTCCTCGATGATGAGCTTTTTGACGTAGCCGGAAAAGTTCTTTTTGGATACGTATTTCCAAGCGAGCTGTTCTTCCTTATTATCGAGGTTGAATGATACAGATTTGACATGCTTATTAGCCATGGTATTACCTCCTTTTTTGGTCATACTGCCGCACCAAAATTTGTCGAGCGACAGGTATGACTGAACAGGCATTTTCTCCATCCACCGTGCATACGCTATTACCGCAAGCGTTTAGCGCGGTACTAGCGTGGTTCCGGTTTAGACAGCCGGGGCCTTTTTGTTATGGCCGATGGTATGACCGAAAGGCAATGAACGGTCATACTAATCATGGTAGCGATATTACCAACGAGCAAGAAATCTGTTCCGTTCTTTCTGATTGTCTACTACACAAATTCACTCACCGTCTTCACATCAAAAGACGGTTTCATTTCAACAGAGGGGGCGCTCTGGCCTCCTTCCATGTCTCGCTGGATCAGTGACTTCACATAAGCGGAAAAATTCGTGTGGCGGGCAGCGTGTTCATAAAGCCGACGTTGATATGGGTCTACCACGTTGAACGATACGCCCTTGGTCTTAATGTCTTTCCCCATACAACACCTCTCCGATCCGATAAAAGGCTACGACATTGGCGAAGACCGGAGACAATACTTTTCCGTTGTGTATTGGTTGCAATAATTCACAATTCGGGAAATATGCTCGCAAATGGTCAATCAACGGGATCGCTCCGCCTCCAATTAACTTCACAATGTCATACTCATTCCATTTAGTTAGTGCAGTGTTGGCGATTTTGCGAGCTAACGCGGCATAGTCACGGGATTTGATCGTTTCTAACCCGAATCGCTCTGTAAAGCTGTCTCGGTCAACTAATCGCATATCATCAACCGTGCCAAAATTGATCGTGCCACTTCCAACGTCGATGATCCGTACAAGTCCGTGCGTCGGCTGTGTTAAAACGGCGGAACATCCCTCAACGGCCACGCGGACACGGCGGATGACGATTTTCTTTTCAATGAACCCATCTCCATAATCCACTGCGAGGATGTGTTCCCCTTTCAGCATATCAATAATTTTCTTCTTTTCTTCCTCGGTGTGCGTGCTGATCGGCTGACCGACGACAATGTCATTGACCATATCGCGCGAGTAGCGATGGATAGCTAGCAGCACGCGTAGTTTGGCTTCCTCGTGTGCTTTGGTTTCCCCTTTTCGTGTACCGACAAATTCGGATTCATACAGCGCTAGCGTTCCGGCAAACCCTCGTCTTCCCTCATGCTCAAACACCATGTCATCTTCGCCAAAATGGTCTTTCAGCCTCCGTTCCCGATACTCACCCATCGCCGACTCGAATAAATACGCTCCTTCAGCCGTCACCACTTTGGTTTTCCGATTGCCTGCATCAATCCCCAGTATCAAAATCAACCCCTCCTTTAAAGTAGTTAAAAGGTGGTTTAGACTAGCGGCTTGTTCGTCAGTTTGGTTGTGAACTGTTTTTTGTTTGGTTTAAACATATGGGTTGTTGCCTGTCTTTTAGAATTTGTCCTGTAAATCTTTTGTGTGTTTTTTCAAAGTATTTTTGGAAAGGGATTAAAGAAAATATGGAGAAACATAACAGTGGTGATGCCGATGAAAAGCCGAATTGATGAGATTATTAAAATGAGGGGGTATAAAAAGAAGTATGTAGCGGAGCAAATCGGGGTATCTGCTAATCAACTTTCAAATTGGATCACCGGGAAGAACTATCCAACATTAGATAAAGCGTTTAAGTTGGCCGAGTTTTTAGGGGTAAGTGTTGAGGATTTGTATGAAAAAGACGAAGGGCAGCCCTAGAGCCGCCCTTTTGTTTACTTCGTCAATTGAATTTGTCCTTGTTCAGTTCCGAAGAAACCGGTCTGAACATTCAGGATGACGTCTTTGCTGTTCGCTACATCAGCCGGGACGTCAAACACGATTTTCCCTTTCCCTTCATTACCCGGATTGATCTTCTTCAAAAAGAAACTGCCGCCAACTTCATTGACGAACGTATCCGCCGTCACGTCGGCTTCATATTCAGCGCCGCCTGCTTTCAGCTTGAAGAAGGATGAGTCAATCGTCAGCGCTTCTTTCGCTCCGTTTTTGACGCCGACGTCAATGATAAGGAATGTCCCTTGTGCGTTGTGTGCCAATCCTTCCGGCCCCACACTTTTGGCCGTAGACGTCCCGTAGACCGTGAACGTCACATCGCCGACTTCGAGTGGCTGGCCGATTTTCGCGACAGTCTTTTCCTCTTTCTTCGGCTCTTCCTTCTTCGCTTCAGCCTCTTTCTTCGGCTCCGTGCTCGCCGGTTCGGAGTCCTCCCCTCCGCCGGAAGCAATCGCCCCGATGATGATGACTGCGAGCACCCACACCCACCAGCGTTTGTAGAATGGTTTTTTCTGTTTTTCCATACCGAAATCCCCCTTCTGTGTTTTTACGTCCCTATCATACCACATTTATCCGTTTTTGGTTTCAAGAAAATAAAAAAAGCCCTGCCAAAAAGGCAGGGTCAGTCAGTGATATAGACAGTGTATCCTTTTTTCTTCAATTCCTCAGCCAGCCGCTCGGCGTTTTCTCGTTCTTTAAACGCCCCGACTTGGACGCGGTACAATTTTCCGTAAGACGCTTTTTGTTGTGGTTTCGGCTCCGGTTGTAGCTTTGTTTTTTGCGGCAATCCTAAAAATTTAGCAATGCCGCGCGCATGTGCTTCTCCAACCGCTTTGAGAAATGCCTCATTCTTCAATAATTTGGCATCGTTGCTATCAATAAATAGGTTTTCTGTCAGTACCGCAGGCATTTTCGTCTCACGCAAAACAGCATAATTCGCACGCTTCTTACCTCGGTCTGTGATGTTCCCGAACTGGCGCATAGCAGCTAAAATTTCGCCATGCAGCACGTTTTGCAAAGCGACTGTTTGAGAAGAAACACCGCCGTTATACACGTACGTTTCAAAGCCCGTTCCCTTGCCAGCATTGATATGCACACTGATGAGTACATCAGCATCCCAAGCATTCGCCATATCAGCGCGTTGGGACAACGTCAGTGTTTGATCGCCTGTACGGGTGACGCGTTGTTCAAATCCGGTGTAGTTCGCCTCAAGATAAGACATCGCATATTCCACAATTTTGTGCGTCAATTGCTTCTCCTGTAACCCATTTGCTACGGCTCCAGGATCGCTGCCGCCGTGTCCTTTATCCCAATAGATTTTTGCCATTATTGATCGCCTCCTACCTTTTCTAAAGCATACTTAATCGCCGCCACCGAGCCAATGCCGTACAAGGCATATTTAAGACCCATAATCATGACGTCAAATGAAAAGGCGCGGCTCTCGAACGCCGAGAACGCCACGCCTAGAATGACGGCTACTAACGGAATATAACGATTTGGAATGTTGGCCGCTTGGCGAATTGCATAAAGCAAGACCGCCAACGCTACATAAGCCGTAAATTCAATAGACAAGATAGCTTCCATCACTGAACCCCTCCTCGAATAATAAAAGACAGCACCGCTCCTACGATGCCGCCGACGATGAGACGTAAAATCCACGTTGTATTGTTCTTAATCGTCCCGATGTCCTCGCGCATGTCTTTAATGTTGCTTTCTGCCACTGCGAGACGGGTCTTTACATCAACCATGTCCGACCGTAGCATATCCACGTCCGTTTCAAGTTTTGTGATGCGCTGTTCCAAGACAACCTCTCCTTTCCTAATCGCGTACAGGCACAACAGCTTTCACGCTACGCGCGTCAATAATCACATCCCCGATCACGACGACGTAGTCCGGCGTATCGTAGTTCTGCGCCGCTTTGATTTGCTCGTACACCGATTTAGCGCTGAATTTTTCCACTTCCGTAATGTGCTCTTCTCCACTGTGTTCTACAATTCTAATTTTCATGATTCATTCCCCTTTCTATTGTGATATAGAAAAAGCCCCGACTATTCTTTGTCAGGGCTTTCTTGTTTCAATTGTTCAAGTTCCTGTTTGGCTTGTGCAAGTTCTTGTTGGTACTGCGTCACAAGCGCCGCATAGATAGCACGCTCACGGGACAACGCAGCGATTTGGGACAGCAACTCATTAATAACCAATTCCGGCTTCACTTCCATCACGCCTCACCCCCTTTCAGCATCTCGATTTCTCGCTTCAGGCGGTCAACCTCGTCTGCCAACTCTTGAATCGCCTTCCAGCTCCATGTGTTCATCAAGTACTGTTCGATGCCGTCGCCGTCAATAACACCCTGCGGCGTATTGTATCCGTCCCCGATCACTAAGCCTTGTCGCCAGCGATTTTTTCCTGCCTCTACTTCTGATTTCAGTCGGTACTCATAGATGGTTGCACTTCGGATTTTCTCAAGCGCCGATTCTTCCCACACATGAATGTCTTGTTTGTATTCGGCAAGTGAGCCTGTAGGGAATGACGATGCGCGAATTGGTCTATATGAAAAGTCGCCGTTGTTCCAACCTCTGCCGTCAACAACCCGAACCTCCCCGTCAGCTCCTAAATAAAGGTTAGAAGCAGTGGCGTATACACTCCCTACCACATCAGCCCGTAATTTGCCGCCAGTTATCTCTAGTGCATATTCCGACATATATACATCCTTCAACCGCGCTCTCTGAAAGTTCACATAGGTGTTGAATCCATCGATAACAACTTCGAATCCTTTTCCTATGGCTGTCCCAACTGCCATTTTATCTGCGGCTATATAAAAACCTGTCTTCGAATTAGGATCGTATACGGTGATAGAGCCATTGTAAATGCGCGTATTCGTCGTACTCTTCGGCTTATAATCACTAGGGACAAAGCTCCAGTCAGTTCCTTTACCAGAGAGAGTCATGCCCATCCCAGTGACCATTAAAGAAAGAACCGAACCTAATGATTTATCTTCAAAATACAGCATACCACTCTGTATAGACGCCCGTGCTTTGAAGTTCGGATCATCGAAAGAAGGCGAGTCACTGCTTTTCAATACAGTACCTTCGATAGTTCCACCTTTGATATATGAGCCTTTGATATTAACCCCTGTGATGTTTCCTGCCGTCACCGTTCCAAGATTGGCCGAGATAGCGGAAAGGGAGGTGACGTTGAGTTTATCGGCGGTGATGGAACCCGCCTGTATCCTGTCCGCGCTGATATATCCTGACGTAATTTTCGATGCGTCAAGGTTGGCGATTTTGGCGTTATCGATTGCCGCGTTCGCAATTTTGGCATTCGTAATCGCGGCGTCTGCAATCTTAGCGCTATCTATCGCCGCGTTCGCAATCTTCACATTTGTAATCGCGCCGTCTTGGATTTGCGCCGTACTAACTGCAAGATTCGCAATCTTCGCATTCGTAACTGCCGCGTTCGCAATCGCCGCGTTGCCTACTGCCGCGCTTGCAATCTTTGCGCTTGTGATTGCGGCATCCGCAATTGCGCTTGTGCCAACCGCAAGATTCGCAATTTTGGCGCTTGTGATCGCCGCATCCTGGATAGCGCCTGTACCGACCGCGAGAGTGGCAATTTTTGCGCTATTGATTGCCGCATCTGCGATTTTCGCTGTTGTGATCGCTCCGTCAGCCAGCTTTTGGGCCGTCACGGCTAGGTCGGCTAGTTTTATACTATCTACAGCCCCGTTCAATAGTTTTTCTGCGCTTACGGACAAGTCAGCCAGTTTGGCATTATTGACTGCTCTGTCAGCGATTTTAGTATCCACAACCGCGCCGTCTGCCAGTTTTTGAGCGGTGACAGCCAAGTCGGCAAGATGTTGGGCGTTCACTGCGCCAAACAGAATATCATCGCTCATAATTTTGGCTGTTGAGGCGGAGACTTCATTCGTGAACGCCCCTGCTTGTCCATACGCATTCACCGCACGCAGGCGGTAGTACCACGTCTGATTGACGTCCGCGTCGTGCGTGTAGCCGCTTGCCTTGCCTTTCCAAATCAAGTTAGTACTACCCGGTGTAAATCCGGCCGTCCGTGAACCGTATAGCTCATAGAAAGCGACCGTTTTGGACGTGTCCATGTCCCACGAGAGCATGACCTTTTTGAACGAGCCGGACGCCGTAAAGTTGGTTGGTACAGCCGGAATATCCGCGGGCGCTTTCGGCTCGGCGTACGTTTCTACATACTGTTTCGCTTCTTCTGCCTTTTGTTCTGCGGTTTGCGCGGTCTGTTGCGCCTGTTGCGCCGTCTGATTCGCAGTGTCTGCTGTCTGTTGCGCTTGTTGAGCGGTTTGAGTGGCGGTCGTGGCGGTCTGATTAGCTGTTTCCGCCGTAGTCATCGCCGTCTCCGCTTTCGCCTTTGCCTCGTCCCATGTCGGAGCTTTACGCAATAGTTGTGACTGCAACGCTCGCATTTGGGCAGTGATGTTGCTGACGGCTGGCTTGAAGTTGCCAAGCGTGCATTTATCTTTCGACGGATCGCTGAAGCATGTTTCCAGCGCGATGATCCTTGCTTCTAGATACAACGCCGGCGAAAATGTCTCGTCAATGATATAGACCGTATCACCGATTCGCACTTTCTCATGCTCAATACCGGCCAGCCGCTCCAACAGTGCAACATCGAGTTCATATGTGATTTTTGGGTTTTTTCGTTTCTGCAGCTCATTCCACGTTGCTTTTAGCAGGTCTTTCGGGTTGTCCGTTTCATATTGGAACACCCCGAATAAATGTTTTCCTTGCACGCCATACCGTTGCAAAGCGTCCGGGTCGCCTACCCAGTCTTGGTTCAACGGTTTGTCAAACGGATCGCCGTTGCTTTTAGAATAGGACACGTTTCGGAATGTCGTATAATTCCCGTCCGCATCGCCTTTCCCAATCCCGATGAGCGCCGTTACCAGCTCGGACATGTCGACGGTGCGTTTGATGTTCAGGATGTCCTTGTTGAATACAAACCGCTTTTTGGTGACGGTTCCGCGCTGTTTTACCATGTCAACATATCGCCCGACGACTTCGCCGTTTTTCATCTTCACGCGGAACGACAACTCGCCGCCATACAACTCCCCAAGCGTTTGCAACGCACTGACGACGGTCTGATAGTCCTCGATCACCACGTTTTGCACACCGAGATAGTCCGTCCGGCCTCGCTCCCACCGGGTGTCTTGCAGGATAATATCCAGCGCTTGGTCGATAGTGACGGAATAGTACGTATTTGGGCGCACGATGTCATTCAAGAGTTCCAGCCCGGCATCTTCGGCGTACACATATTTCTCGCTTTGCTCCGCGTGTGTTTCCTCAACTTGGATAATGGTAAACATCCGCAAATTCCCGTCCAAGTCCGCCCGTACGACATAGCCGCCTTCTTCAATCAAGTCGGCGTTCGGGTGGTTCGTCGGCACACGGAACTCATATGTCGCCACGCCGGTGCTTAAATCCTCTTTCATTACATCGTCGTAGTACGGACACGAGCCGGGGCTTCCGTTGTTCGTGAAGATAGCTCTCACTTTCTCATGCCGGTCAAGAATAAAAATCATCTGTCTCACCACTATAAGAAACGTTCAAAAAAAGACGCCTCAAACGTGGCGCCCGGGTCGTCAGTATTCACTTTCACTTCAGTCTGTCCCTCATAGATGGGAAAGAACGTAGACCCCACATCGACTTCCTGCATAAATAAATCCCCATTCAGCCACACGCTGGAGTCAGTGAGGTTGACCTCCAATTCGTCGCCCGGCTGAAAGATTTCAGGGATCTCGATCACTGTATCGGTGTTGTGTTTCAGCACTTTCACGTCCGTTACTTTCATGATGCCCACCGGCGGAACGGTGTCCCATTGTGCGAAATGAATAACGAGATACGCCAGCGGAGCAGTTGTGAACTTTCCGGCTACGTCGTAGTAAGTGCGTCTGATGGTTTTGTACTTTTTCCATTCATCCCACTCAATCCGGGAAACTTCTGCGTACCATTTGTTTCCGACTCGAGATAAAATCAATTCTCCGTAAAAATCATTGTAATCCCCAACGTGCGTTGGGTAGACCTCTTTCACTGTTGTTTTGCTGGCAACCTTTAATTTTTGCCCGACGCGAATTCGGTCGTCTTTAAGGCCGTTCAGTTGCTGCAACGTTTTGACAGTCGTTTTAAACTTCGCTGCAATACTCGGGAGTGTATCTCCAGACTTCACAACATAAATGGTATATGTCTTCTGTGACACTTTTTTCGGTTTCGGCGGAGCCGGCTCTTTCTCGAGGAACATCGTGTTTTCAACCATGATTTCCGGGATGGTGAATTCATAGCGGGTATAACTGTCTCGCATGATCAATTTCCCGATCTTCCTACCGTTTTGATCGAATAGGTAAATTTCCAGCCGCCCCATCTGATTTCCATCAAGCTTTGCTGTTCCGTCCGCAGACTCAAAATGTATGCGCGCTCGAACCTCAAAATCCTTCACGGGCTGCGAGAGCGTCTTGCGTATCGCCGGCCCATGCCACACGCCTGTGCCTGTCCCATAATCTGACGCTTTCAATCCGCCGTTATCCACGACCACCGAACCGGTGTTGATTCGTTTTTCGTCCGGGAGGCTTCCGGCATTGACCCAGCCGCTTGTGCTTTCCATCATATCGTTAAGAATCGTCTGCGTTTTGGGCAACACGATTTTATCCGGTTGTTTCGGGTTGCCGATCAAAATAATGCCGTCGGGGCTCGTAAACGAAACGAATGTAGCCGGGTTTTGGAATGTCACTTTAAACACCGGGAATGTTTCAGTTGTTCCTTGGTTGTCAAATAAAAACACCCCGTTCGCATCCGGCGCGATGGTCTTTTCAATCGTCGAATAGGCGAACGGGTCGGGGCATAGGAAGGTGAGTTGGCCGTGACCGTACATCAACAGTTGTTCATAATCTGTGTTGTCCTGTACAATAGCGTAGTATAACCGGTCGGGTGCATCACTTAAAATCAGCGGGGCAGGGCCGTCTTGTTTCAGCCACCACGCCAAGAGGTCTACACATACATACATGGTTTCTCTGCTTGGCGCATCAATTCGATAATCGACCGTAATCACACGAGGGCCATATTTTCGTCCGGTGTAATATTCCCCGTGCCGAGCGGGGATGGACAACGTGTAAATGGTCTGTGGCGGTAGTATAGAATGCGAAATCTTTTTGATCTTCAAAAATGAAGGCGTGTCGTTCCCTGCGTAGCTCAATATCATGTTAACACCCCTCGATGACGACTTTGTAGACGGTCGAGTCGCTCCAGTTCCGTTTTGTTAAATTCCGCTGTCGCTCTTGCAAGTTCTCGCCCGTTCACAACCAGCGGCACTTCGATGCGATAACGAGCCAAACCGTCTGCTCGATCAGCCGATGCAGTCTTCTCCGACGCAACTGACTGGATTACTTGGGTCGTTATCATTTGTTGCCCGACGGTGGTGGATAAACCTACTTCAGGCATAGCCAACGCCCGATTGAGCATCGCCTGAATGAGCGGCATTCCCTTTTTTAAGCTGTCCGAAATTGGACCTGCGAAATCAAGTTTGTCAAGGTCAGACAACGGCCCTACCTTAGCTGGCGAGAAAGGCAGGAAGTCCCGTATCTTTTTTGCCACACTGCTAATAGTGCTGGTGACTTTATGAACCATGCTTTGAATCCCTTTCACCAGCATATCCATAAACCCCTTCCCAGCTTGGTAGAACCTTTCGGCGATTCGTTCAAATTCACCGCCAAGTAAGCGTCCTAGCCCCCGAATCAGTCCTAGCACTAAATCAATACCTAATCGCACTGCGTTGCCGATCAATCTCCATGCATTTTTCACAAGGCTTTTCATGTTTTCCCATAATTTACTCCAATTGCCGGTCAAAAGACTTGCGAAAATGCCAATGATGCTTAAAATGACACCAACCGCCGATTGAATGATGCCTCTAATACTACCCCATGCCGATTGTACCGCACTTTTCAAGATTTCAAACAACGTTTTCGCCTTCCAGACCAAACCGCTGATTTTGGACACCACGTAGTTCGAAACAAAATCCCAAACGACTTGCGCAATCTGCATGATTTGTTGGCCGTTTTCATCCCAGAATTGTTTGAGTTGACCAAACAGTTGTTTCCCCAGCTCGACAATCGCTGTCCACACAGGGATAAGAACTTGATTTAAAATAAAATCCCAGACCTGAATTGCGTATTCTTTGATCCTATTCCATCCAGAGATTACGGCGTTTCGGAACGTTTCACTATGTTTCCATAATAAGTACAACGCGGCTGCTACAACGACGATCGCCGCTGCCCACGCAAAGGCAATAGAAATCGAGACGCCCATCAGGGAGGCAAGGGCCTGCATAGGACGTAAAAACATGAAGGCGATAGCGCGAAGACCAAGCATATACTTGCCAACCAACGCCAACGGGATGGCAAACAAGGTCAGGATGGTTGTAAGATAAAGAATTGAAAAAATGACGGTCGAGATTACAGGGCTAATTGAATTCAATTTATTAATAAATTCCCCAATTGCTGTGACGGCGTCTACAATTTTGGAGAAAATGATGCCCCACGTTTGAATAAATGGCTCTAGTGCCTGTGCCCAAACATCCTTGAACCGTTCTAACGAGGCTCCCAATGGTGTGATGCTATCTTTCAAGGTCTGTATTTTCTCTTCGGTCTTTTCTTTCAATTGTTCCAACTCGGTCAATGCCGCCGTCTTGGCAAGTTTGTGTTTTTCGCGCCACAGTTCTACATATTTTTGTAGTTCCGGATCAGACATTCGAGTTAGTGCCTGGATTTCCCCGGCCGCCGCCGGCCCCATCTTCCGTAGTTCGGCGATCAGACCTTCGTCCACACCTCGCTTGGCCAATGAAGCAAGGTTTTTCATCCAGTCACGCATCACGCTGACTTGCTCTTTTAGGTTTTTGAGCAATGTCTTCGGATCAGTGTGAGTGATCTGCGCTTTTGAAAACAGGGACCATGCGTCATAGATCTCTTGTGTCCGTTGTCGCACTGTATCCCGGTATTCTCGGAGTGCTTGAGCAATTTTCTCGTGGATTTGCTCCACTTCCGGCCCTTTCGCCGCTTTGGCAATCGCGTGGGTCAAGAGCCCGAAAGCGGCCACCGCTCCTAGGGCTAATATCGGCACTTGAGCAAGGCTTTGGTTAAGGTTTCGGGTGAAATCTTGCAGCTTTTTCGGGTCTGCGCTTTTTCCAAGTGCTTCTAGGGCAATCTGCGCCGCACTCCCGCTGGCAGCAAATCGTTGCATCGCTGCGCTCGCCCGAAGTGTTCCGCTGGTGTATTTAGCAAGAAGCGGATTGGTCTGTTGATAAATGCTGTGCAGTTTTTCTGCGTGTGTTGACGCGTTCATAAAAGTGGCCGCCTGCCGAATATAGGATTGGGTCAAAAGGTGGTTGTTTTTCAACATGTTGTCTGTGGCCTTTTTGTGTTCCGCTCCCAATTCACGAATGCGGTTCATTAAGTCTTGATTGGTGCCTTCGAACGTTTGCAATCCTTGTCCGAGTTCAAGAAACTTCTTCTCCACTTCAAGGATTTGCTTTTGATAAGGCAAAAGCGCCTGCCGTTGCCCCTTGGTCATTTCACGGTGCATTTGGCTGAACTGCCGCTGAAGTTCGCGAAGCTCCTGTTCGATATTCCCCTTCTCCAACCTCGTGTCAATCTCAATACGACCATCCGAAGCCATTGCTCTCACCTGCCTTTCTTCACAAACATCGACGCCACGGCATCCCACTTGCGATCAATCGCTTGCACCGCCTGTCTTTCATCCAACACCTCGTCATCAAGACGATAGCGGCGCTTCATTTGCAGGATATAGTCACGATATTCTTTGTTGTACCGATCTGGCGGCGGCACTTTCATTTGACGGAGGCTGACCACTTCTTTAAATACAGTTTGATTGTCCAAATTTAGCAAGAGTTGCATGAATTTGTGCCAATGCAGTTTTCCATGTTGTTCAAACAGGTCTATCCGGTATGCCCGCATGAATGAAGCATAAATAAGGCCGGCATCTTTTTTGAAATCAAACACCTTCTTAACCACTCCGTCTACAGGTTGCGTAAAATCGACGCCCAAAAACTCCTTAAAGATATACACGAAAAGCTCATGTTTTTGGTTGATCGGGAGTGGTTCGACATCTTGGATATTCTCAACCAAGATTTCCAATGCGATTTCGATTTTCTCGTAGTCAGTGAACCATTCGTCGTTGAGCAATTCGAACACGCGCAAAACATGGTCAAAGGCCAAGTTCAAACGGATTTCAATGCCGTTGTATTCAAAAACATCATCGAACGTTTCCGTAAGCGAGAACCGCATTTATCTCGCCTTCTTTACGTATTTCTTGCGTCTATCCTCTTTCATTTTTTCGGCCTTCTCCGCAAACAACTCCGTCAAAAACTCAAGCAACTCCGCATACACCACCGTTGAGCGGCCGGCCGCTTCAAACAGCTTATCAAACGTTCCTTCGCCTAATAAGGCCTCCGTTAAATCTTTCATGTTCTGCCGCTGCCGTTCAAGCAACGCCGCTTGTTCGTCATCCGACATGCTCTCAATGTCTTGTTCAGTCAGTTTCTTGGCTTCTTCGTAATATTTCTTGATCTTTTTCTGATACTCACTTAACACCTCGTCGGAAAAATTAACGCGGTAAACCGTTCCGTGAATCTCAACTTCTTCATAGGACTTACTAAACTCAAACTTTCTCATGCTTTTTCCTCCTCAAATAACAAAAATGAAAAAGCCGCTAAAGAATAGCGGCTTGTAGAACCATTTCGTATTCATTACGGGGCTGGCGGAGTCACGGTTGGACGTCCGTTAAAATGGATTTCGAACGAGATCTCTCCCTTTGCATTCGCGTCACCGCTTGGCCCTTCAATATTCGCAATGGTGCAAGGACCTTGAATCAACGTGCCATCAGGAAGCGTCCATTTAAAATCTGTTTCACGCCCTGGGCCCAAATCAAACGCTTTCTCAAAGATGAAATCTTGAGCAGGATCGCCATACAACCGATGGCCGCTGAAGGATAGAGTCAGTTGTGCGCCTGTAACGGCGGACGAAGCGAAACCATCCCCATCTAAATAGGTATCTTGGGCCACTTCTTCATTGAAAGAGGGTTCAAAATTATTTAAACCAGCGGCTAACCGCGCATATGTGCCAGGGCTCAAATCAGGAGTAATGTTAATATCAAAGCGGTGCGCCGACTGCAACAACAATCCTTCTGACATACTCATTCTCCTTTCCGCTCATATTCCGCGTTAAACAGTGCGGTGTAAATATATTCATCGTGCTCTGTTTTTTCAACAAAACTAGGGAGCGTATAGACTTCACAGCGGATAAACCGGTCGTTACTCAAAACAATGTCTTTTTCCGTGAGACGATCCAAAACGTTCACTACATCATGAATCACTCGTATGGCTTCGGATTGCTGATCGTCTTTGACAAGTATTTGAAACGACAACTGATAAACACGACCATGGTTCAAATAGACATCTCGAAATGAGCCTGGGGTGAGGCGAAAACAAACGGCTTTCGGACTTTGAGATAAAATTCCGACCTGAATTGGCGCATTCAGTTCGACTTGTCCCTCTATGAAGTCGATCAACCGATCCATAAGCTCCATGCCTCACCCCTCCTATTTCAGATTCTCATCGAATGCTTTCTGGGCTAGCTCCACCCACTCTTGATAATGCTGAGTTTTGGCCGCTTCAAACCAAAGCCCCTGTGCGTTCGGGTTTTTGTCTTTACGGAAGTTGTACTGCGGATTGTAGTAGAGCCGCCGCGCATACGGCGTATCCCACACAATCAATCCTTGTCCGATTTGACTCGCTCGCAAAGAACTTCTCATCAATTCACCAGTGTCAAATGGGATGAAGTAGTTGCTGTCTTTTAACACCTGTTGGTCGAGCGCATGCTGGGCTTTGTCAAGCGCACGGTCAATCTTGTTCGCAACAGCAGCGGCATCAAAATGCACCGTAACATTCAGCTTTATCATAAGAGCATCACCTCGATGTGATGAGGCGTGTTGTCAAATCCATAAAACGGCGTCACGCGGATCACCGAGTATTCTTTTCCTTGGAATACCACTTTCGATTTCTCCCGAAACGTAACCAGCGGCCGGGAATGGGTCATATCAAAAAACAGGATGAAGGACTCGTTTGGTTTCTCACGCTCTCGTTCGCCTGTCTTGCGGCGATACGAGGCGATCGGTTGCAACCGAACGTTTTCAATTGTCACAGGGGCAGAAAACGTCTCGCCATATCGTCCTGTCTCTACACACTCCATATATTCGACGGCATGAATCAGCAGGGACAGTGGAATAGGTTTAATCACGAACCTCTACCCCCGCATACAGCCAGCCGGTGCGGCGAAGGAACGAGAGGGCAAGCGGACTGGTCGGATTGCCAGGCGATGCACTTTTGTAGCTGAAGTCCCCAATTTTGACATCCTGCAAATCCGTCACGCCTTGTAAAACACCCTCCCCGTTTTGGTACAGGTATTCCACCTGCGCCGCCACCGCCTTCTTCAGGAGTGTTTGACGCCATTCCGGCTCAACAGAAAGGTCTGTAATTTGGCCGCTCGTCATTTCGTCGATCCATTCGCTCGCTCGCATCGCCAGCCGATCAAAGGTGTTCGCATCTGAAATCGGAGACCCTTTATACACATTGGCATAAAAATCATAGTCGATGTATGCCATAGCCGCTCACTCTATTTCTTTTTGAGTTTTGCCAGTTCCGCTTTAGCCTTCTCCAATTCCTCTACCACTTTGTTGTATTCCGCAACGGAAATCGTCCGTCCGCCCGTTGCCCGACGGATTACTTTCCCTTCTTCATCAATTTGGTCATAACCTTGTTGCAAAAAGGCATCCAAGCGGCTTGCTGGAACATCAAGAATCCGGTTTTGTTTTCGTACCTTTACTACATCCATTCACATTCCCTCCTTATGTGTTTAAAAAGAGGGCATAAAGCCCTCTATGATTACGATGCTGGCGTAATATGGAATTTCACGCCTGCCGCTTTCTTCTCAAGAATGAATACATCCCAATATTTGCGTTCGTAGTACAAGTATTTTCCGCCTGTTGCCGCAGTTGGTTCGTCTAGGTCAACAAACTCATATTTTTGCGGTGCAACAATCGCAAGCGGATGAACGAGAATCATGTTGATTTGTGCCGCTGTTGGATCTGCTACCGCTCCGTCCGTGAAGTTGTATGCCGTCTTCATGCGGCTGGAAGGTACAGTGACGATTTCCACATCGTCCAACGAGTAGACGTTGCGATTCACCGCACCGCTGTTTTGCGATACGCTTAACATCCGTTGAATTTCCTGCGCTTGTTTCAATAGTTTTTTCACGGCCGGCGTGACGTAGAGAATACGCCCGTTTTGCGGAACTTCCGCATCATCCATTTGTTCCATGAAACTGTCGAAGATGGATAATACGTTGCTTTCCGTCAATGCCGTCGTATCCGCTTGGCCACCGTATGCCAGGAATTCAGCATACAACTTTGATGCCATGTATTTGTCCATTTCCGGGATTTTTTGCTCATCATTAAATACGCGTGTAATATTCGCAATCGACAACGCCATGTTTGTTTCGTCGATATCGTTAGGGTCCACAAGTGTACGGTATTCACGGTCATGTTCAAGTGTTTTTGTTTCCCAATCGTTATCCGCACGACGAGTGAAGCTACCCACGACATCACGATCGACATCAACAAAACCACCTGTAGTGATGCGCGGGATTTGAATCGTCTTAGCGTTTACCCATTTGATGTTGCGGTTATTTGGTGTGTTATACAAAGCATTAAACATCAAACCTTCAGCAAAACGCTGTTGTAGGGCTTGTTGATAGAGTTCAGCATAGTTTGGCATATTCTCAACCTCCTAGATTAATTTTTGAAAGCGGCCAACCATTTTTCTAACTCGCTTTGCGCTTGTTTTTGGTGTTGGCCGGTCGTAAACTGCGGTTTGGGTTCTTGCGGCTCTTGCTGTGCTTGCTTGAAATGCGGGTACTTTTCGATCACCTTGGCAATCGCCTCATCCAACGTCGTGTCATCATTCACCAACCGTTGGGCGAGCACGACAACGTCCTCTACATAGTCAGTGCGCACTCCTGCCTTAACAGCGGCGAGTTGTGCCGCTAGCGCTTCTTTCTCTTGTTGTGCAGTTTGGAATTGCTGTTCGAGCTGTTGCAATCGTTCCGCTTGCTTCTGCTGTTCCGTCTTTTGCGACTCTTGCCATTCACGGAACTTTTGAAGGCCTTCTTTCGCAGAATTGAAATCCTCAATCCCTAGCTGCTTGAGAAGCTTCTCTTGTGCTTTTTTGACCTCTTTCGCAACGATGTTGTTCACATCGTCTTGCGTGAAGGTCTTGTCATTCGGCTGCTGATCTTGCTTCGGTTGGTTTTGCGGTTGTTGACCTTCATCTCCTGCCGGCATTGGATTCGGTTCCTGACCCGCTTGACCACCATCTCCACCGCCGTCGTCATCGGCGAAAAACTGCAAATCTAAACGATAGCCCCCAAGATTCACCGCTTGGTCGGTCGTGTTGGTCCATTTCATTTTCATAAACCTCCCGTATTGGGTATTTCCGTCTCCTGTTCTATTTAACGTCGGAACAGGTAAGCGACAAGCATATAAAAAAGCCCTCATAAAATTATGAGGACTTCCAATATCTTAATTCTGCTTCTTTTCTAACTTTTGTGGCTTCTTCTAATGTATCGCACCTTTTATATAGAACTCTTTTTCCATTAACATACAATTGGGCAATATATTTTTTCTTTTCGTTATCGAACGATACTCCACGTACACCAGTCTTATTGTTCTTTTGTAAACGAGTATTACGTTGTTGTTCTTCAGGAGAAGCCCATCTACAATTTGAAGGTTCATAGTCTCCATTTACATCTATTCGATCAATGGAATGTCTTGGTGAGGGCTTTCTTCCCATATCTTTTAGAAAATTCTCAAATGATTTCCATCGTTCGCAAACCTTAATACCTATACCTCCATAATCCATATATCTTTTGTCATTTGGATTTTCACATCTTTGTATCATTTGGTGCCAAGAATTGTATTCACTTGAAACATGCCCTTTTCTGTTGTGACCATGTTTAGTAATTATTTCTTTTTTTAAACATCCACAAGACTTGGTTAAACCTCTTATCAAATTTGTACCCGTGATTGTTTGTTCATTCCCACAATCACATTTGCATAACCATGTAGTCCTGTTATCTTTTTTAACATCGGCTTTACGAATAACTGTCCATCTTCCGAATCTTTTACCTGTTAAATCAATCAACTTCGGCATAATAACAACCTCCCGTAGTTGTTTTCCCGATCATAAAAAATAAGGGCAGGCGGTCGGGATTCCGCTTTTCGGGGCGTCCCCCTAGCCCTTAGTTATATTATACTATACTTTGTCTAATTAACCAATTTTTTTAGTACACTTGTTCTCTCTCGTAATTACGTCTAAGTCCAGTCTCGTTTATAAATTCTCTCATTGCTTTTTGCCGTTCCCTCACCTTTTGTTTTGCTATTTTAATACCTTCCTCATCTTTCAATTCCTGCATCATTGCTAGTTCTCGTTTCGCTTGTCTTATTCGTCGCTCTAGATAGCGTTGTTTTTGACTTTGCTTGTATGCTTTGTTGACTTCTTTTAGGTCATATGGATGGAAGCGTTGTTTAGATATTCCTTCGATGTATGGGAAAACTAAGTGCCGACAATTCACTCCCAGGAGGCCTTGGGGTTCACCATAACTTGTCGAGCTAAACGGCGGATATTTTGGATGGTTGCCGCTTCTGCTGTAAATCTTCCCCTGAAACGGAGCGCAGCGGGGACGCGCATCCACGTGGCTGGACACCTCAATCAGGTCTACACCGTAATCATCCATACGCGCAAATTGCATATCATTCGCCACTCGATTCGATATAGAGCGCATAACCATGCTTACGTAGGCTTCTGTCGTCCATTTCCGGCCGCGCTTGTCCACCAAAGCCGGAATGCCGTGTTCTGCCCACCGAGCGGCCGTTTCGCGAAGCGCCTCGTTAGGAGTTGACACACCCGTCAGCACCTTGCCGGTCGTCTGATTCAAGATGTCGATATAGGCTTGTTCCGCTTGGGCGATCATGGTCGTGTTCACCAAGTTAAACACATCCAATGCCTGCCGCTGATAAGCAGACAAAACAGCGGCAATTGCGGCGCTTTCCGCTATATTGGGAGGTTGAATCGCAACCCCCATCTGCACAGCTTCTGCAAGGTCACCTTCAATTTCCTGCACCGCCTCATATCCGGCTTTCTCTAGCATGTCCGAAACAGCATTCACCGACATGCCAGCATGTTTGGCGATGGTGATGATATTTTGCTGTGTCAGCGCACCTAATTCCATCAGTTTTTGCGCCTGCCAGGCATAAGCGTCTTTTTCGAGCAACGACTTCCCTTCACGCAGGTGTTTTGCGATATTCACAAGGATTTGCTCCTCAATCGCAAGGTACACCTCGACAACCGGCGCTGCTAATTGTTGACTCCGTTCCGGCGTCATCCTTCACCACCGCTTGTCATGCCGAAAAAGTCCACTGCCTGTGCTGTTACGGTTTGTTGTTCCTGCTGAATTTCTTTCAAAAGAGCGGCCGCTTCTTCTTTTGTCACTCCCAGCACCCGCTGGATTGCCATTTGTTTGCTCACCAAACCGCTGTTGACGAGTTGAATCCAATAAAGCGCATCCGCGTTTTTGTCTTGTGCCACCGAATCGTCAAACGTAATGGTGACCTCATATTCGCTTGGCGCGTGAAAAAATCCGTATAGTTCCCCAACCCGCCCGATAATCTCGATGAGCTCGCGGATGGCTTCCTCGATGACAATCTCATGCGATTGCTTGGTGCGGAATGTCTTGGAGTTTTCACTCACCACCTCCGTTGCGGTTTTGACGCCCTGCCCGTCAAACGTGAAGGTTCCAGCCGAAAACCCAATCTGCATCGCCAACAGGTTTAGCAAGGCGTTGATCGCATTAATGTGCTCTTCGACTCGCAGCTGAACCGAAATGTCTTTGATTGTATCCGAGTCTTGATCGAAGTTGAATGCGTCATACACTTCGTCGCTGGCATCAAAATAACGATGCGCTTGTCCTGTCTGCGGATCAATGACCGTTCGGATCGCCGCTGTTGGAACGATGATCCGTTTTCGTCCCAGTCGAAACTCTCGTTGAAAGCTGTCAAACGCAATATCGAGCGATTTGATCGTATCCAGTGCATTGGCATAAACGGCGATGCCAAGCGGGATGGTGGTGTCGAAATTATTTGCGGTGTTTGGCTTGAGATACACAAACAGCGGCCGCTTGAGATTTTGAATTCGCACTTCTTCCTGCAAGTCAGGAAATAACGTCGCAAGCGGCACTTTCACGCCCAGTTCCTCACCGCTGGACTCATACAATTCGTTGCGGATGACGTATTCGGACCCTTCCCATACGTGCCATTCGAGATGGGTATATTTCTTGGCTTGCCGTCGGATCTCGCTGACAAACAACCCCTCACGAATACGGTCTTGATCCCATGACAACGGAATAAAACAGTCAGCCGTCACATATCCCAACCGTACGCCGCTGTCGTCCGCGAACACCTTGACCACCGCGCCGCCCATCGCAAAGGTGTATTCCAGGTATCGTTGAAATTCTCGTTCGAACTGGTTGCGGCGAAACACTTCTTTTACGTGCCCTTCAAACACAGGATCAGAAACGCTAATCTCGCACCGCTCATTAAAAATCAGCGTCGCCAACTCCTGCGCGACAACTTTCGGAATGTTCAACGTTGCCATGCGTCGTGTTCTCGTCCCGTTCAGCGTGTGATATTTCACCTTATGAAAATCTTCGTGATAGCCGCTATATAACGCCTTCCATACATCAATTTGATTAAAAAAAGTTTCATTGACCGGAATTTCTTTTTTGGCGTAGACACTCTGAATTCCGCGGATTAACCCCATTCGATACATCACCTGCCTTAACTTTGCAATCAAGTTCTTCCACATGGCCGTCACCGCCTAATATTTCAAGTCCAATTTTTGCAGGTTGTCGTTAACATAATAAATAAAACTGTCACATGTGTGGTCTGACTCCTTCACAACACGCGGGTCATCACTATTCAACGTGTCTGGGTCCCATTGATACCGCTTATGTTCTTCGTAAAAAATCTGGTTGTTTTCGTTCTTGAGCATAAAAAAACGACCTTGCGCTAGCAGGTCTTGGACATTCTCGATCATGTTCACTTTCTTCTTTTTGGCGATCGGATGCAAGCGGATGCCGTAATCTTTGAAATACTGATTTCGTAATGCACCCTCTGCACTGTCGATGGTGCGGTTATCAATCGGCTTTTTGTATGTTTTCACAAGCCGCTGTTCAAACTCCCATAGGTCTTTACTGAATTCGCTAGGAGCTTTCTTTACCGTCTTGTTAGCGGGTGAATAGTAATAGGTGTCCAATAGAATGACATTGAGTCGCTTGGTCAATCCTAGCCCTAAGAAAGCCGTTGCTGACGTTTGGTACCCGCTGTCTATCGCGATATCAATCAACAGCAAGTCATCGTCTTCCGGCAGTTCGTCAATCCAGTGGAAATGGTTCATGTTGTACACCATATCCCCAAGCCCGATGACTTCGCCCAAATACATCCAGCGGTAGTATTCTTCGTCCGTTCGTTTGTAGTTCTCGATTTTGCGAATGAGTTGAGCGGATAAGAAGCCCTTTTCGTCGTCTAGATACGTGGAATGATGAATAAAATAATCCGGGTCATTCCGCTTGCTGTCTACCCATTCGTTTACCCAATCGTATGGGTTGCGCGGTGGGTTGTACGAATAATAAATCTTAACCTCTTTTCCGTCTAACTTCTGCCGGATAAATGTGTCCGCTACTACGTCAATATCCTCCACGCCATCGAACTCCGCCAACTCCTCATACCAAAGCGCCATTACGTATCCCTTAGCAATCTTGGCCGACTTAATTTTCATCGGATCATCACAACCATAAAAGTAAAACGCCGTCCCTGTTGGTTTGTGGCGGATAATGAGCGGCGACTTTCCAAAATAAAATTCATGATCCAACCCCAATGTGTAAATGGCCCACTTAATCTGCTCATAAACCGAAGTAGAAAGATATTTAGCCACCTTCCGCAAAACCACCACATTTCCGTTCGGGTCGGCAATAAAGTCAGTTACCAATTTTAACGAGATCACAGACGATTTGGTAGACGAGCGGCCACCCTTCAGGATCACATTGGGCTTGTCTGTCAGCCAAAACGAATAAAACGCCGGGTTGATAAGGTCAGTGATCCGAATCGTCTTGACATCGCTCATGGAGCACCTTCCTCATCTCATCAACGTCATTCACGATGACCACTCGCGTTGTCGTGTCGGTCGCTTCTTCAATTTCTTTACGTTTGAGTTCAAGCTCCTGGCGTTTCAACTCCAATTCCTGCGCCTTTAGCATTTTGTCATGCAACGTACCAATGAGGATAGCGGAATCACGAGCGGAGGTTCGCGCGATTACCTTTGGGTCTTGGACGTGTCGCATGTAAAGATTAATCGTTTTCCATGCTTCCTCAATCCATTGCTGCTTTTTCTGTATTCGCAGTCTTTCGACTTCGTCTTTTTCCTCCGTCACAATCTTATGAACCGTCGAGACAGAAATTTTAAATTTCCGCGCTGTCTCGTTCATATTCCCACACGAAGCATAAAACGCTTTAACTTCTTCCCTCATCTTATCGTCTAATTTCTTTCCTTGCGCCATTTACATTCCTCACCTACCTCCCATTTACCGTATCCATTCCACTTCGATCTTTCACACACCGAGGAAACAGGCACGAAACAATATAAATTCCCTGCCATTTTGCGTAGATGCATCCTTTGCATTTGTGCTTCTCATATGCTTCATTGACTTTTTCTTCTTCCTCATCGTATCGTTCCATGCCTGTCACCTCGCTTTCTTCATCCGATCATCTCTATTCCGTTATACTCCCGTTGCACCGATTCCATGTATAAACTGAATTCCTCACCCATTTTCTTGAGTTTGTCCAATCCTCCGCCGACCGTCCCGAACTCCACCCATTCCGGGTAACGGAAACGGCGCAGCGCTTGCTTGAATTGTTTGCTCTTGATGGCTTCCTCCAATTCCGGAACCCACACAAACTGAAACATCCATCCCAGGATGATCGCGTCCCATAAGGCGCGCACATCGAATCCTATGCGATGGACGAATCGGTAGTACGCTATCCTCGCTACTGCTCCAGTATGGTTCCCGCGCATCAGCACTTCGAGGATGTTTTCCTCTGTCCAGTCGCCATTCAGTATCGCAAGTTTCGCTTTGTAGAATTCCTCCAAGCAAATGTATTCGTGCGCTTTTGCTACTTCCCTTCGTAATATTCGCACTTGATCGCCGTATGGAACCATATCGCACCACTTTTCGTTTTGCATTTAGCACATATTTTTTGTTAGAACACCTCTTTGGAGCATAATAAAACGCCGCCCCGCCTCGCTTGACCAACCCACGCATGAACGCAGGACGGCGATCTATCCGATCTGACAAGGCAAAGTGACGTTGTTTAGGCTGTGACAAGATAGGTGATGTAGGGACGTATCCGCTACACCCGGAACAAGTATCTACATTTTCAAGGAGCCAGCGCATTCGATTTCGTTTCTGACTCATCAATAATTGACCCGCCTGCCGCGGGGATGGGCTCTGACAGGCGGGTGCTCCCCACTCGTACGATATTCAGTTTTACCCCGCCTGCCACCGCGGGAAGATGGTGACAAGCAGGAGAAGGAGGAATCGGCTATGGACATCTTCAATATCATATTACAATAGGAAAAGGATTCAAAAGTGACATAAAAGTGACATCTTATCGAGACGTCCATGCCCATCAGAAGTACGATTTTTTCCCGTTGGTCAACGTTTCCGGTTCGAAATGAACCGTCGCAAACACACCGGACACTTGAACAGGCAAAAACACGCACACCTCTCCGTCCATGTCTGTATGTTCGGTGACGTTTTTAGCAAAGGTGCGTCTTCCGACTCCTTCAAAGTGATAGCCGCCGCGGCAATCTTCAACAATCTCGTTGTGCGGCACAGCTACCTCATAGATGTACCAAGTGCCGCCGCCACGATCTGCCGACAGGAGATTCGCCCAATAGAATGCTTGCGCCGGAGACGTAGCCAGGCACGCATAGCGATGGTAGCGGCCTTTGTTGTGAACGACTTCCTTTTTAGGGATGATTGTTCGCAAATCCTTCACCGGCGAAGCATGATAAAAGACGCAGCAATCATGGCGAATCATGTTTATCCTCCCTTTCACCACAAGACCGGATGAAAATACCGGCCTTTTTTAATTTTCTTCATTTTTTCTGTGTGGTGAGCAAGCGTCCCCCACACAGTCGTGAACCAATCCGCTTCTTCGTCTTGGAGCGCCATATAATCATAAAACTCCGAACCCTGCGTGAAGACGTCATGGTTTTGGGCGATCGCATCAAGAATATCATCCGCCATCTGGCGGTAAAGAACTTCGGTTACCCAAAAGTGGAAATCCTTCCACCATGGGACGACCACATAGTCCCAACCAACTCCACAGTAACGAAAGAAGATGTCCAACACATGGTCAATGCCGTAACCGCGAGTGTATACCTCACGGTGTTTTTCTGACTTGTAGTAGCGGTCACCATGATAATCGACCGCCCAATACTTTCCCACTCCCTCACCAACAATCATGTCGGCGGGGATTTCGGCTTCGACGACGAAACCATAACCAAGAGTTCCGGGCATTGCGATCTCGTCGTCAAACCAACATGTGACTGAACCGATGCGGTTCGAGTAGGTAGAATCACAATTTTCACTTTTGAATTGCGGTTCTACCCGTCCTGTATCGAACAGGACGGCAAGCTCATCAAGGGAAATACTCCTATACAATTTCATGCCTTTTCCTCCTTTCTCGGTTCTCCATATACTTCCCGAAGTGCCTGTTCCGTCAAATACCAATCGGATTTTCCGTTTTCATATTGGTACTGACGAACCAAACCTTTTTCGATCTGTTCGTCAAACAGCCCTCGATTGAGGGCTGCGATGATTGTGTTTCGTTTCAATCCCCATCTTTCCGCCGCTTCGCTTGGTGACATGACCGCGGAAAGGGGGAAAACTACTCCCCCGGTCGCCCTAATTCCTCCCATAATGCCACGACGCCATCAAAATCATCTTCTACTGCCGGAAAATTGGCCGGGTTTTCTCCGGCTCCGTACCAAATGTAATCGGCTTTCCGGTTCTCAAAATCGATCGTGACAAGAACAAGGTCATCATCCTTCGCACGTTCCAAACGTTCAGCGTCGACCTCAAAATATTTTTTTGCGCCGACTAAAAATTGTACTTTCATTTTCCATTCCTCCTATGCAATTTTTTGAATTACATCATCGATTGTCACGTCGAAGATTTTTCCATTTTCAACTTTTACGAAGTAGCGCCCACGAAACGGTTCGCTGATTTCGTAGACTTTCCCTTCTTGAAGAAGGAAAGTTGTCGTTCCCGTCTTCCCGCTGCTGCTCCAGTTGCGAGCGATCGGATTCAAGAAACGGCGCTCGAAATTGAAACGCGAATGACGGCCAATGATTTCAGCTACCCACTCTTTTCCGCCTGACGGTTGATGACGAATCACTAGCGTCGCTTGTTTTGGCTCTCTCGCCTCCTTCCAAGCGAGCTTGAGAGCCGCTGCGAAATACTCTTTCACCTTTCCTCCGAATCGTTTTTGTCCTTCTTTCGCGATCTCCCAAGCCCGCTTCATGATTTTCTTTTTCATTTTGTTCCCTCCTTCGCGTTTTTTGTTTTATCACCGTTTGGTGATTTGTTACTTTTATTATATCACCGTCCGATGATTTGTAAACCCCTTTTTGAAAAATTTTTTTTGATTTTTTTGTGAAAAAACAGACAGGATTTCTCCTGTCAGTAATAGCAGCGTATTTCCGGGAATTCTTTCTCTAGTTCATTGAGCCAATCTGGATAAGTCTTTCGCCAAAACGCAAATTGTCCGCGAAGAATAGAAGTAGAGCCAGCAAGGAATACAAATACAGCTTGTCTGCGGCTACAAACGAGAATGAGCGGAGCGCCAATTTCACCTCCTTTTTAGGCGTCTGCCTCTCCCAACAACTCCGCGATCGCATAGATGACCTCGCTTCGCCACCTCATTGCTTGCCTTTTCGTAATGTGCAGTTGCTCCGCTATCCCATCCCACGTATATCGTTGCGGCCTTGTCCAATACTTGAGCTTGACAAGTTTTCGCTTCTCGTCCGGCAATGCCTCATACACCGTCTTGATCGCGTGCGTCACTCGTTCCAATTTCTCCAGTCTTCGATGCGTCACTAGCTCAATCGCCCTCTGTTCTGTCGGGCTTGACGGGAGATTGCCTCTCCCGCCGCCGACGTTTTCGTCATTGTTGTCGCGTCCGTACAAGATGTCTTTTCTCAATCGCTCGATGTCGCGCAGATACTCATGGTAGTAGTACAGGTTGTGTTCGACGTAGCGTACGATGTTCTTTGGTAGTTTGACTTTCTGCATGTCCTTCCCCCTCTATGCCTGCTCAAAAAATGCATCCGTCCACGGTTCAACCGCGACAACGGCAGCGCGTAGTTTTTCGGCAAGGTCGGCGATCTCCCATTGACTCCCCCGGCCTTTGCGACGCTTGCTGTAAAAATCGAGTAAGGCGCGTAAGTTTGCGGTCATGACAAGGTTGGTTGTGGCGGCGTTTGGCAAAAGCATTCTCGCGTCTTCCGGCGGTATTCCTAATTCACGCAACGTATCATATTTTTCTTGAATTTCTTCCATAAAGTCATGGAATAAACTGTTTGCGCCAATGTTTTTGCGAATCGAATCCGGCACCACGTAATCAAAACCGCCTGTCTTGTCGTTCGAACCAAAGCGGCAATAACGTTGGCTCTGCACACTGTATGAGAAACCTACTCGATGACGTGTCAATTGAGCTAATAATGCCCGCGAAACTCCTTCAATCGCAAACGTGAACGACAGGTGTTCAAGTGTGCTAAGATGCCCACTGCTGACGATGTGCCGGAATAATCGGTCAGCGTCTGTGCCGCCTTCGCCGTCGGTTGCGGGCTTGCCGAAGTATTTGACACCTTCTTTGGCGACGATTTCCGACGGTTTGTTAGCGCTGTAACATGTGCGGATTGCAGTAAGTGCAACTGCTTGACCGTCAGTAATATGAATGCTATTACCGTTTTCTAGGTCTATCGTCAAACCTCTCCAAGATTTTAATTTACGGTTTACTTGCGTATGCGCGATGAGCTTAACTTCCATCCTCTTCACTCCTTGGTCATGTTCTCTAACGCCACAAGATGCGCGTACTTGAATTTCAGTGTCTCGCAATAGACGATTGCATCAACCATCTCTTGCTGGAGGTGTGTCATCCAACCGATAAAGTCATAGTCCGCTGGATTCACCGTTGTGCCATATTTTTGCAAACCTTTCTTCGTCTGTTCCTCCAGCAACTTCTGTACGTTGCGGAGTATTTGATTTTTATTGAGTTCGTTCATAAAGTGTTCCGGTGTACTCATTTACTTCCCGCCCTCGCTTTCAATCGCTTTTATCATGTCTTTAATTGCATTAGCCGCACGTTCATAAGTTTGTGCAATTCCTTTCCAAGTCACAAAATCTCCTTCGTATCCTCCGGCTTCTTGCAATTGTTTCCCTTTGTCAATCCGGCTATAATATTGCGCGTCAGCAGCCGTTTTCTTTTCTTCTTCCCGCAATCGTTTATAGGCTTGTCCCTGTTCAATTTCTGCCATTCCTTCGCAATACTTGGCTTTTTTCTTGTACCATCCAGCGATATGCCATGCCGCGCGTTCTAGCTTGGTGTACAAGAATTCGAGTTTGGCAAGTTCAAAGGGCGCAAGGGAATCTATACGCCCTTCTAGTTCCCGTGCTTGTTTCAAATAAGTTTCATGTGTGTGAAGGTATGTCTTGAATTCTTGTTCATCAATATCGACGACTGCTTTGCTCATTTACTCACCTTCTCGCACTAATTCTTCCTCTATCTTGACCGTAACTTTTGTTATTTCAGCATTTGGGAGACATTCTTTAACAAACTCAATTTCCTTGTCATTAAGTTCTTGTTTTATATCCCGCGAAAGATGTATAGCCCCGATTGCCAAATATACATCTTTTACATACATCTTTCCTACTTTAGCGTAGTAATAATGTTTTTTCATTTCCCCCTCACTCCTTGACCTTATCCGTTTTCGTCGGGTCGTACTCATTAACGAGTACGTACCCGATTTCCTGAAGATACTTCGCCTTTAGTTCGTCATCCGTCTTGATCTCCCCGTGTGTATTCGGATGCCGCAAGATATACACCATCGTTCCCATCCCCTTTCGATTATTCGATGAACCACAAGCCCTTTTTCATCAGTTCCACCGGAAAACTAACGAACCTATTTGGTGTTACCACTTCCCGCTTTTTCCCGTTGTATTCCACATACACCTTGCCGCCGTTTTTTAAATGCGTCATCGCTACTTCGAAACTAGTTTGTACCATGTGTTTGACCTCCCTATTATTCTTCGATTGTCCATTTGCCTTCTAATAAATCGCTAAAATCAATAAATAAATCATGGTCATCGTAGAATCCGGTTAAAGGATAACTTTCATCAAAAGTAATTGGTCGATTTGCGTTTTCAGCATGAAAAGTAACGCTTTTTCCTTCTTTCAACGCTTTCATCGCTTCTTCAAAACTGACGAAACGATAAAGTATGCGCCATCTCGCACCCAATATATTTTTGTTTAAAGTAAATTCGAGATAACCACGTGTGTCACCGGTCGAACTGCAAAAACTCATGCCGTATTCGGTCTTTGTTACACAATACTCTTTTCCTAAACTGTCAACACCTTCCGCCACTTCTCCTACTTTCAATCGGTCAATCATTTCCCCTGTCGTTAGCCATTCACTCATTCTCTTTTCCTCCCATCAGCTCCAAGAATTTTGGAAGCTTCATCACCACAAGCCAATCTTTCCGATCTGCCTTTAGTGCCAGCGCGTCCGGCTTCTCTCTCGTCTTCGAGCCACTTATAAAGCGTCTGGAAGCCGTTTTTTCGCGCTTTTACTTCCCACCGGATACCTAACCCCTCAACGTCATTTTCAAATCCTTCTTGGGCGCCGGAAAGGGGAATTCTGCGCCCTTCAATCAGCTTCGCAAACTCCCTTTCCCTGCGCTGCCCCTTACTTCGTGACTTTCTGCCGCTCATTTAATTCCCTTCCGTCTCCTTCTCTTTAATTTCGATCTTCCAACCACATTTACAAGAGCGAATAAAAGTATCATCTGTAATAATCAAAGCACCTTCACCATTCCCGATTTTTTCGCTACCACAATTCTTGCATTTTGCGTACTTCCTCATTAATTCAATGGATTTCCAAGCATTCATCGCTTCCCCGCCACCTCATACAAACTAGCCAATTCCGCTTGTAGCCATTTCAAACGTCTTTCATGTTTCCGACGTTTCTTGCTGTGTTTGGTGTATTTGAGTAATTGCTCTAACCTTTGTATTTCCTGCTCGTATTGCGGAATTAGGATTGGCGCTCTCATAGCTTTATACAATTCTGAAATGATTGGTCTAAAACGTTCGATGATTTCGTTCGTAATTTCTGCAAAATTCCTTTCCCATGTTCTTGTTATCACTTTCGCTAATTTCACAATTTTTTCTTTAGAATCGTCCATTCTTCTTCACCGTCCAATAGGTGAGGATGTGTATATCTATTGCCGATGACTTCTACGTTATGAGCCCATGACATAAACGACTTCATGTCGTCACACTTACTCGGTTCATACCAACTACCGTCTGGATAACGAATAATTCTATCCCCGTGATGAACGATCTCGAAACCACCTTTATCAAAACGAATATGCCCTGTGTAAACGCCTGCTTTACCCCAGCAACTATCCTCTAAATATTCGTATCTAATAATATCGTCTGCATAGATTTCTTTGCCGTTCTTGTCTTTAAATCCGGTGTATAGCATGATGATGCTATTTGGATAATAATCAAGTTGGTCGAAGTCATGGGCATTTACCGGTATTTGATAAGGGATACCACCATCACTTTCTGGTGTAATGCCAACACCGTAAATCATTGTTTCACTATCTTTATCCCATGCGCGTATTTTGATTTGCATTGTTATCACCTCACGATCTTGGTAAAGGAATCTCGCATTTTATATCTTCATACGCCCATTTGCCATCCTTCTTTTTATCCAGCATGACAACCACTGTCCCACTGGATTCACGAACCTCATAACCGTACATAATGTACTCATCGCCAACACCTAGCTTTTCTCTCGCTATTTTTTCAGCTTGTTTCCATGTCAAAATTTTTCACCTCACAACAACGCCCGCAATTCCGCGATAAACTTTTGCTTCTGTAGCACCACAATTTCGCATATCGCGTATAGCTCGTTTGTCGGTTCCGTGTTCCGTTTCGTTTCTAACAATTTCTCAATCTCTTGTTCTTGTTTCCGTATGAGTTGCTGTATCTGTTCCTGCGTTTGTTCTTCGGTCATTTATACCACCCGATGAATGCTGTCTGATGTTTTAAATCCGTTTGGATACCGTTTTTTCAGCTTCTCAATGTTCATCACCGCGATTTCTTCCAGCGTGTAACCTGCTAATCTCGCAAGCTGGGAAACGTACCATAAGCAATCGCCTAGTTCCTTTGCGAATTCCTCCCGATCAAGCGGATGACCGTGAAAGATATGCTTTTTCAAAATATCTGCCGCTTCCCCTGCTTCCCCATTCAGGCCAAGCGCGTAATTGCATAGCACCCGTGCCTTGCTGTCCTCGATATTTCCTGTTCGGTTTGCTAGTTCTTGGTATTCGTTCATGTTCATTTCTGTATCCCCTTTCTCACATCCACCGTGTTTATGTGTTCCACAATCCGCTGATACAATGTGTCGCCGATTCCCTTCACTTCTTTCAACGATTCAAGGTAGTAGGCGAGCAATTCCGCCGCCTTCTTCCGTTCATGATCCTATCCGTCGTGAAATCCGCGCCAATAGTCTGGATTCATTTCTCCCCCTCCAGCGCTTCAATTGCTGTCTGCTGAAACGCCTTGACGGAATTGATAAACGAGCCGCCTAAAGATGGGCTCCATGTTGCGATCTGCTTCAGCGCCCGTTCGTATCGCTCAATCGTCTCCTGTTGTTTTTCAGCCACACCTATGAGTTTTCTCAATGCCCCGGCAATCGCATTAGCCGCGTCAACATCAATTCCATCCGCATCGTAGTAGCGTTCTAAGAGCCGTTCGCAACGGTTTAACAGAACCCGAAATTGTTTATCGTTCATTCCTCACCCTCCAATGCTTTTTCAAGTAATTGTTGCACTTGCGAACGTGTTCCTGGGCCGCCTCGTTTTAGGGTTTCAAGCGTTTCTTTAATGGCGTTTTCGAGACGTTCCGCTTTGGCTTGCGCTTGTTTGTACTTATCCTTCCAATATTCGCACCCTTCATCTGCTTCAATTGCTATTCTTGTTAATTTTTTATTTTCATTTCTTAACCGCTCTGCTATCTCTGCTTGCTCGACTAACCAAAGCAAGTCATCATAACTAATATCCGTCGCGCTTGGAAGATACGGTTCGTTAGGATTTGTAAATCTGTCCAGCCGATAAAACGCTTTAAACCACCGAATCTTATCGTTCATTGTCCGCCCTCCCGTTTTATCTGTAATAACGCATAAAAATTATGATCGGTTTGATGCCCCATTCTTCCCATCCACAATCGGGGCAGTAGGAGATAATCATTCTGTTTCCACCTCGATGCCTACCGCTTTCAATGCCGCCAAACAAATAGCAAGTGGGGCGGTTTCTGCTTCACCTCGTCGTATTCTAAACGGGTCAAACAACGTGATTTCGCATGAATAGCCATCCATAATTCGCTTGATTTCAACTATTTCAAACTTCTCGACGGCCTTCCAAGCGTAGAAAATATCTTCAGAAGGGCGAAAATCTTCTTGGTCAGCAAAATAGTCGCCATTTAAGAGCCAGACCGGTCTATCAGTAATCGGGCATTCCCCTTCTTCTAGCCGCAAAACTTTCGTTGCAACCAAACGATTAATCTCACGCAGATTCATTTTGCTTCCTCCAACTCTTGTAATGCTTGTTCGGCTTTTCGGAGTGCATATATATCACTTGATGCTTCTCTAATATCTTTGAAGATTTCTTTACACCGTTCAATTTTGACTTGCGCTTGTTCAAACTGTTCCCATAACTTCCAATATTCTCGGTCAAGTTTTCGAAATAGTGACAATACCGCTTCTTCGCAATCGGAAACGATTTTTACACATACGCCGTATTCGTTCACGTTTTTCGCAAGTGCCGCATTTACCGCGTTGCGTCGGATGGAATCGAGATAATCTTTGATTTCTTGTAACAAGTTTCTCCCCTCCACTTACCAGAAGAAATATCCGCGTTTTTTCGCTTCTTCCCACTCTTTTTCCGTTTCGATCACTTCGTGTTCTCTTACATCGCCGTAGCAATTCGTTACCACTCTGATTCTCAAGAATTTTTCATCAAATTCTTTTGTCCATTCCGCTTCATACGGTTCAACACTGATAATCTCTTTAATGTAATGTTCCAGTGCGTTCATTTTCCTCGCCTCCATTAAACCGGTTTATCTCCCTCGTACGCCGCCGTTTTATGTATGTCAGCACTTTCTATTCCTCTTGCTGTCCGGCGGCTGTACGGGGCTGTGAGGTGTGTTTATGAGCGTGTCGCTCTTGCCAGTGCTAGTATCCGTTTCAATGTGTCATATTCCAACTCATGTATTTCCCGTCCCTCGTATTCTTCTATCCCTATTTCCAACAGCCGTCTGACGACAAACTGTTTTTGTAACTCACGCCGATATTCATCAGACGTGCAAACCTTCCGCAGTATCGCCAACCCGGCCACCCCCTTTCCGAGAGGTGAGTTGCTGAAACCATTCTTTATCGCGGGTATCCAACGCAAGGTTTATGAGTATTTCAATCTCTTGGCTTGTCCAATCGTTCATTTCCTCCGCCGGCACGAACTCGCTTATGAGCATCCGCCGTTTTTGATTGACCGTCCGCCCATCCTTGGTCAATGTGAACACGACACTGCATTCCGGCGGTCTTGTCCACTCGACATATCCCAACCAACCGTATACATAGTGGTGAACGTTGACACACCGCACCCAGTCGCCCGGTTGCATCTCCCTCTCCCCCTTCAGAAAGGAACATAGATTTTATGTCCGCATTTCACACATTTCCCGATCTCAAACCAATTGTCATCATAGCGATAGCGATATTCATGTCGGCACTCAAAAAGGAAGGTCATCATCGTTGAATTCGACCGGCTCTCCCCCAAACGGATCGTCATTCCCCCACTCCGTTTCAGGCGGACGCGACAAGGCCTCTCTCGCCGTTTTTGAGGCGTCTTTTTTCTGCGCCGCACCATTCCACTTACCCTGTTGTCTATCGCCGCTCTGCGGGGCTTCCTTTGGTTTAACAGGGAAATCAAAACTACTCACCACAACTTCATATACCCGCACATTCTTACCTTCTTGATTTTGATATGTTCGTTGTTGTAGTCGGCCTGTTATTCCAAAGAAATCACCTTTTCTAATGTGTTCGGCCATGATTAAACCTTGTTTCCCCCATGCTATAAACGGAATGAAATCACTTTCGTATTGCCCTTGGCTATTTTTGTAATCCCTTTGCACCACGATAACCCCTGAAGCAACCTCTTTTCCTGATGGAGTATATCGAAGTTCTAAATCTGCTACCGCACGTCCAGTTAATGTAATAATGTTCATATCGCTTCATCCTCCTTGTGTAAGTAATCATATTTATATAACATTGGAAAATTAGGATTCTTCTTTCTCATTACATGGAAATGCTTATGATCTTTGTTTGAGTAAAACAGAAACAAATTTTCTATTCTGTTATCATCTTTCTTTTCGTTCAGATGATGCACTACTTCATGAGGTTCTAGAAATCTGCCTAAAAACTTTTCCATTACTAACCGATGTTCTAAAACGCAATTATTAGCGTTAGCGTAAGGATGATCCTTAACCTTTACATATACATAACCCTCATTTGTATATGTTTTTCCGCCCTTCCAACTATGATGTTTTTCAAAATTTCTTTCTTTCGATTTTTCGCCTATTTTCTTTTTGTGTCTTTCTGACTTTTCGTAAAATCCCCGAGCTTCGATATTATGTTTTTTCAACCACTTTGCTACAGTTGCAAAATGAACTCCAAGCATTGCAGCTATATCAGTCGTGCTATACCCTTCAACTACATATTTTTGATACAACCATTCTCGGTTATTAAAAGTTGCGTATTCAGGTTTTTTATTAGTCAATCCTAGCCTGTTCTTTTTGACAGCTATAGATCTGCAACTTCTTCCTAACTTTTGTGCTATTTCTTTATTGTTTAAACCTTGAGAAACATATTCTTTCAGCCTGTCCAATTCATTTTCTGACCATCCGTCAGTAAATTGATTAGGCAATTAAACCACCCCTGTCCGCTTGCTGTTCGTTATTTGTCTTGTGTATCATGATATACTGGTGAATTATTGCTTATTTTTCAACGAACACGATATAGGAAAACTCCTTCGGCTTGCTTTCCACCACCTCAACGACTTGCAGTTTTTCGCCGTCCGGTGTTTTGATCGTCTTTTCGATCACGTATTTTTTCATGCTCCAAGCACTCCCGTCCCGATCATCTTTAATAATTCATTCGCTGCAAACCTTTCCTTCTTGCATTTTCCTCTTCCTTTTCCATGAATTTTTCATATTCCTTATCCGTTGTGTTTGGGATCAACCCCATCTTAAAGAGGTCATATTTATCGCAGTGGTAATATGGCCCATAGAGTTCTTCATGCCGCCTTTGGTGTTTCTCCATCAGTTCTTTAGATTGGTGAACTCCGGTCTTACCGCGGTGATGCTCCGGACATAACGGCACTAAGTTCCGCCATACACCGCGGCCGCCGGCAGAAAGCCCTTTTGGCTTCACATGATGCATCTCGATGTATGGGCTTTGGCATTCCGCGCAATACGGCCCGTATGCTTCGATCGCTTTCATGTAGTCCTTTTTGGATATTTTCCCGCGCGTTTTCTTGGCCGGGATGGTTCGGCCTTTGTAAACCTCCATCTTTTTCTTTTTCTTTCGTGGCTTCTTCACTTTGAACTTCGGTTTAGGATTGTCCTTCCTTTGCTTCGCCGGCTTCGGCGCGGGATGGAATTCGTGTGATAGGTTCAAGCTTTCACCCCCCTTGTGGCTGCCGCTTGTCGTGCTCGTTTCTGTTCGTAGGCTGCTAAATATTCGTTCATTTTACGGTGAAACCGCGGCTGGAAATAGTAATCTAGTACACTTGCATCGTCATTCGGTGTAATCACCCGTTTCTCAGCTGCTAAAAACTCGATCAGCAAGCACAAGCTGTAATGCCCATCCTTGGCCGCTTCATTGTATAACTCGCGAATGGTCATGTTTGATACACCACGTCATAGAACGTGTTGGTCTCCTTGACGAATTTCATCAGAATGGTGCCTGTATCACCGTTGCGGTTTTTGGCAACAATAATTTCTGTGATTCCTGTTTGTTCAGCGTCCCGATTGTAATAGTCCTCGCGGTACAGGAAGGCAATCAAATCAGCAATTTGCTCGATGCTTCCCGATTCTCGAAGGTCTGCCATCGTCGGACGTTTGTCTGCCCTTTGCTCCACTGCCCGGTTGAGCTGCGCCAGGACGATGATCGGGACGTTTAAATCTTTTGCGGTTTGCTTCAAATCCTGAATGATCGTCGTTAAATCCTTGTGGGTGTTGCCTGTATCCTTCACCGGACGAATGAGCGTCAGAAAGTCGATAGCTACCACATGCTGTTTATCCGGGTGTTTTTTCATGTTCCGACGAATAGCCGCCCGGATGTCGGGAACTGTGTATTCATCCCGTATATCCAAGTTCGCTTTTTCTAAGATGCCCACCGCGGCGGTGTATCGTTGCCATTCGTCGTCAGTAAAGGTTTTGTTTGGATTCCTCATTTTCATAAGGTTTATGCGCCCCTCCATCGCGATGAGTCGGTCAACAATCTGTTCTTTGGACATCTCGATGGAAAAAAACGTGGAAAACGTGTCATTTCTTTTCGCTGCACTTAATAAACTGTTAAGGACAAGCGCTGTTTTTCCCATCGACGGGCGGGCGCCAATGATGATGAGGTCTGACGGCTGCCACCCGTCGGTAAATTGGTTCAATCCCCGAAACCCGGTGTCAATCCCGCTTAACCCTGACGCGGGCGAATTGTAGTGATAATCCACACGCCTAGCCAGCAGGTCGGCAAAGGTTTGTTTGTCATCGACAGCTTCCGTTTCGAGCTTGGTCAATTCGTCCATCATTTTTTGCATGTCCAGGATGTCGGCTTTGGTTTTGGTCTCGTCCATAAACCGGGCGGTGATGGTTCTTGCCCGGTCGATTGTGTTGAAATCCAAAAGCCACTTTTGATACTTGGTAAATTCGTTCGGGTCGGCGATGGTTCGCTGCAAATCATTCAAGTACGAAACGCCGCCGAAGTTAATGGAACGATCACGATACATAATGATGATCGTCGCCATGTCGGGCTTCTCGCCGCGATCGCGGGTTTCGAGCATAATCTCAAACAGCGAATAGTGCCGCGGGTCAACAAAGTGATCCGGCCGCAAGCGTGTTTCTTCGATAAGAGTCGGGTCTTTAAGGATGCTGGCCAAGACCAATTGCTCAACTTGTGCTTGTGCGTCCCAGTTATTCATAATCCACCTCAAAACAAGAACTTGTCAGGCGTCAGTAGCTTATAAGGAGATGGTTCGACAACATGCACCTTACCTTTTCTTGTTCTCCGCCGTTCGTCTTCAGCTTTGGCTTCCTCAACTGTTTTAATGTTTTGGTCATGCCAACCCTTTAAGATGCTCTCTATATAGCTCCATCTCCTGGCGTTTTGTGTCACAGCTCGTTTTATCGCCTCTTTGACCAGGTCTGGCGATAAGGTTTTGCACCAATCTTCTATGCAGTCGGACACATAAGGGGGCATCACACCGATGTTCTCTTGATAAAACCGACTCACTTCTTTCAGGTCGGCATCGTCGTCCGGATAATGATATTTTTCTTTTTCTTTTTCTTTTTCTTTTTCTTTTTGCCCACGTATCGCCGACGTATCGTGGTACGTATCGTCTAACGTATCGTGGTACGTATCGTCTAACGTATCGTCCGCATGTTGCAAAAACAATTGTTTGATTTTTTCGTTCGGGATTCTCTCGGCCACTGCAGCAATCAACGAACGATCTTTTACCTCGCTTAACTCTTTTTTGATACAGTCCATTACCGGCTTGCCGCCTTTATTGAGGTTGTATTTCCCCCAATTCAACAACGCCAATTCTCTTGTTTGATTGTTGTATTTGATGAGCTTATGACAGTTTTCAAATCGGTCTAGCAGACTGTTCACCGATTCCACCGAATACCCCATTTCAAATGCGATTTGCTTTTTTGTGATCTGATAAATGCCGATCTGCGTAGTATTCGGATTAGTCAAAAGGTAAATGTAGAAGTATTTATCCTCTGGTGTCATTTCTTCCAGCACTTTCGGGTCTTGCCAAAAAGTTGTGTAAATGTATCTGTATTTAGCCACTTTGTCACTCCTCCTTGATGCAAATTGCTTTCCCTTTCTCAATCCTCACCACCCGGAAACCGGGATGGGACGCCCGGACGTATCCCATCACGTAGCCGATGTATTCTTGTTTTGTCCGGGCCATCCACTTGTAACAATGAGGAATCGCCACCTCGTATTCCAATCCTTGCCGGTATGCCTTTTCAACAGGCTTTTTTCTCCCGCTCATTTAACCGCCTCTTGCAGCCAAATAATGACGATTATCACAATCCACGTAATAACCATGCCCTTCATGTCGTTTTCTACTGCTCGCCTCGCCTTGTTCCGTTCGACACGGGACAGGAGTTGTTCAAATTCATTTATTTTCATTGTCATCCCTCATATCAATCGGCATGTTTTCATCGCTCACTTCGATCGGCACGTTTTGTTCCGATTCTTCTTGTACTTGTTTTTGCTGTGCTTGTTGTCTTACCGCCTCAAACATCAGCTCAATACCTTTTTTGATGACTGGATCCGTTCGGTCTTGAGTGAGTAGCCACTCGAGATAGTCCGGCTGCTCTTTATACACTTCTTTGAGCGTTTTGCCTTTATGCTTCCCGAACGTCAATTTAATCTGTGCTGCTTCTTTTGCCGTCATCGTTTCTACCTGTTCAGAGCGAATGAAATCTTGCATGTCCTCGATGTCCTGGGTAAACACTTCCGACAAGCTGGCAAGCGTTAAAGTGGCATCAATTTGTGCGCGCTTCTTCGCCATTTTCAAAACCGTGTTAACCTTCTCGTAAGGGTCTTGGATAGAACCGTCTTTCCGTTTGTAAAACTTTGGTTCACGGTTGTTACAATGCCCTAGCCCTTCTGTGATTTTTACACCGTTTTTGTAGATGATGCACCGGACGGTGAAAGCAAAGAACCCATTCTCATAATCGTTAATGTGCTCGATGACCTCGTACTCACTTGTCACACCTAGTAGCATCTGAATTTTCTCTGCACCCGGTTTCAACAGCGTCGGTTTAGGCGTACCTGGAATCACGCCGTAATCATGATCTTTTTTCAGCATGTTCTGGACAACCGCTTGAAACTGACTAATTTTTGTGAGCGTGGATTGCACCGCACCAATATCCACACTTTCGATGATAGATAGAGAATTGGCTTGTTTTTCGTTGCTCATTTAATTCGCACCCCTTTTGTCTGTTTCAACGTCACACCAGGCACTTCTTCACCGTTTTTCAGCCGCTCAAGGATCGCCTTTTTGTCGAGCTTGGCCGGTTGTGGAATCAAGAAGTCCGATGGAATAGCTTTTTCATCTACAACCTCGACACTTGGAGGATTATTCTGGATTGAAACGGTGATCGTTGGACGCTTCACCTTCTGTAATCCAGCGATTTCGAGCTGTTCTTGAAGATACGTTTTGAGCTTGTCCACTTTTGTTTCAATTGCACGGCGACGTTCCGCAAGCCGCTGTTCCTCTTCTTTGATGATCTTTGCATCAGCTTCGAGGTTTTTAATGAATTTCGCGATATTTTCCACCTTGTCCTCAATGGCATCTTGCAATGATTCCAACGTATCCACCAATGCGTCAGAATCGAATTCCTCGGCCATTTCCAACAGCTTGGTGTAATTTTCGGTCAGTTCGTAGAGCTTCAAGTTCCCTTCCCCTTTCGAACGTGGTATACTAGGAATAAATCGAGTTTGTTGTTTTGCCCTGCGGCCCGGCGGGGCATTTTCATTTCCATACGGTTTTCCTCTCGCCGTTTTCTAGGCAAAAGGACATTGCGCAGTACCGGTCATAGTGAATCATCAAGCTGTCCGGAAACTCGATGATGCTCTCTCCCTCGACGATCTCCCCGTAGCATCCGGCGCACTCGCCGATGACGCGCGGCTCCTCAAACTTGACGTTGACGGTCATGCCATTTTCAATCATTTTTCAGCGCTCCTTTCTTTTTCATGTGCCACATTTTGCTCATGACCGACCTGTACGATCTCCCTAGCTTTTCCGCTATCCTTGTCACGCCAATCTCCAAGTTTTCGCGCAGAAACTTTTCTTCTTCTTTTGTCCATCTTTTCGCAGTGAATTCAACGCTATATCGTTCTGCCTCGGACGCGCTGCACTTCTTCTCGTCGTCAATCATCGCCGCAAGCCGCCTCATCGTCTTGTAGACAGGACACGATTGACAAGCCTGATGAACACCTTTTTGTCCATATGGGCATCTCCTGCAACGGTCAAGACACTTCCCGATCTCGATGAAGACGGCGTGTTTTTTATCCTTTATGGCGATCACCCCCTTTCTAACGCCGGTCAATTGACGCAGGAGGACAGGACAACTTGGCTGGTAAAAGGAAACTCCCGCGCCCACCGACAGGCGCTAGGCCTGCCAACAAGTTCCGGTTGTCTCACTCAATGACTCGTGCTACAATAGAGACATCAATACCATGCCGTTGCATTTCCTCGATGAGCCGGATGAGCTTGTCATGCTCTTGCTTCCGCTCGATGAGCTTGTCCAAGTCACGTTTGCAACGGAGGAACTCTTTGCACCACCGTTCCGCTTCGGCGAGGTCGTTTGAATACATCGCCGTGCGGGCGCGGTAAGTGGCATAGTCGCAACAATCGAGCAATTGAGCTGCTAGTTTCATATCGCCGGGCAGGACGTTGAGGGCGTCCTGCCGGTCGGTTTGATAGTTTATTTGTTTCATTGCGCAACCACTCCCTTGTTCAGCATTTTGTCCGCGACGCGAATAGCGTCCTCTAAAAGCCCCATATCTTCGAGAAATTGTGGCCGGCTCACATCTTTGCCGGTCTTATTGATGTAATTTTGTCGACGAAGTTCTAAATTGGTTTTGTATGCCGTATTGAAGGCTTGCACGAAGTCTTTCCATGCATAGTTGAAAGGGATACCGTTTTGTCGTGCGTATCTTTGAATCATTTTGTTCAATCGCTGGCGAAGGTCACCGATCGTATCAATTCGGTCAATGTTGTCTAGTCGATGTTGCACAACAGTCACTTGCTCTTCGATTTGCTTCATGCGTCTTTCTTGTTCCACCATTTGCTGCGCGTATAGGAGCAACATTTCCGCCTGGGTTTTTGGTTGTAGTGGCTGTTGCCGCTTTTGTAATTCCTCTTTCATCCGTTTGAATTCCTCGATAAACCGAACCTTCATTTTCATTGCTTCTGGAGTGATATATGCAAACGCAACTAACGTAAATGCTTCTTCGGTCAAAAGGTATTTTTTGTACCACTGCTTGTTTTGTGGATGTTGGTATTGGGTCTGTCCAAAGTTGGTCACCCCCCATTCTTCTTCGCCGGCTTCCTTTAACTTTTCAAGTTGTACTTCAATATCACGCAACACGTGCTTATGCTCTTTTCCAAAGCATTCCGCAACCGTTAGGCTATCCGTAACAACGCGATTGTTATCAATGAACACTAACTGTTTATTCATTTTGTTTCTCCTCTCTCTTGCAGGATTTTCCTTCCCTCCTGTCGAATGATAGCGACGGGAAGGAGGTGAATAATTTGATCGCTTTAGGATTTAAAAACATTGAACTAACAGAAAGAAGAAGGAGATATTTTCAACTTCTAGCTAATTTTGATTTGGATAACGATTTTTTATCCCTCATACATCAAGCGATGGATTTAATTATCGAGAAACTCAATACACATGATCGCGGTTATCGCCTGCTCGTCGTTTTTGTAACAAGAACCAACTCGATCACCATTCAATATCTCGATAACAATCAGTATGGTTCTCAATTCAACGCCGCTGTTCTGTTGTATAAAAACATGGAACATTTGAATGACAAGTATAAATTAATTTGCATTGTTGAAGAGTTTGTTCATCATTTTTATTCAGTCAGCGATGAAGTCGAAACAAGTCAAATTGTGTGTTCGTTAATACCTGGCGTCACTTGCGATTCGTCTGGTGTTTATTACCTAGATGCTTAAATCTATCACTTCCGATATAATAATCTTGGATTTTTGCTGCTACGGATTGGTTCGCTATCTCTTTGCCATCGAGTTGCAAGGAAACGACAACTTCCTTCTCGGTGGCTTCTTTTTCAAGACGAGAAACACGCGCTTCTAATTCGGCAATCCGTTGCTCGATATTCATTTCATTTTCCCTCCCCTGCTTGTCCACTTTTCTTCCAAAAGAAGCCCTAGAGGGCAGCCGGATCATATTCGCGGTCAATGCGCTCGTGCAGCTCGCGTTTGAATCGCATTAGCTCATTGTGCATGTCACGGTTGCGCGCTTTCATGACTTCGGCGACTGTGCGTGCGTAGAATGCGATCGCCTCTGGCAACGTTTTGAAGTCATACGCGCTTGGCAGCTTTTTCATGATCGTTCACCTCCCTTTTCTTGCTCCTGTTTTCCTTGACCATCCTGGCATAGATTTCGCAGAAACGATCTAATGCCTCTGCGGACGGTTCTTTTCGCTCGCCAACACACCGAACAATCACTTCGATTTGTTTCCTGTTTCGCATGTTGCTCATCTCCTTTGTAGGAGATGTATGCACGGAAATGCTATATACAACCTCATGAGTCGTCGACAAGTTATGTTACCCCTCTCGTGTGTCCTTTTACGACACTTTTTCAGGAAAAAAAACTGAAATGTCAACATTGTACAGTTTGGCTAACCGGTACAATTCATCAGCATACCAACGGCTTTTTCCGTTTTCACGCCTTTTATATTGAGTCAAAGACATGTTTAGGTAATCAGCCACCTCCTTTTGAGTCAATCCGCTGTTCACCCTTAATGCCTTTGGTGACAGGTGCAATTTCACGGTATCACCTCCAGGTTTTTCTTGTGTCTTTATATGACACTTTCATCATATCACCTTCAAAACACAAAGTCAACACAAAAAGACACTTTTTTATATAAAAATATTTTCAAAGTGTCTTATAACGTCTATAATAAATGTGGAAAGGAGGTGAAGAAAAAGTGAACGATTTTTATAAGAAAGTGGGACGAAACATCGAAAAGTACAGAAAAATGAAAGGGTTGAGTGCCGAAGAGTTAGGAAACAGAGTGGGTCTTACCAAAAAGACGATTAGGCGTTACGAAACAGGAGAAATACGGATCATCAACGACAGAGTTTTGGCGATCGCCGAAGCGCTGGACGTCGATCCGGCCGACCTTTACGAAGGAACAGACGTCGTCGAGTTTACCGATGAAGTTGAAAAACTTCCAATTGTTGGGGCAATTAGTTGTGGGGATGGCACAATCGCATATGAAGCAATTGAAGGATATGAAGAAGTTCCGAAAAGCTGGGTCAGAGGCGGAAAGTACTTCTTCTTGCGCGCGAAAGGAGACAGCATGATTAATGCTCATATCACAGACGGATCACTACTCCTCATCCGCCGCCAGGATGATGTAGAAAATGGAGACATCGCCGCCGTATTGATCGACGACGATGCCGTATTAAAGCGAGTGTACAAATCCGGGGATACTATTATTCTACAAAGCGAAAACCCGGCGTACAAGCCTATCATCCTGCATAAAGATGATATGAAAAATGTAAGGATCATAGGCAAATTAAAGAAGGTAGTCCTAAATTTCTAGCGCTAGGAATTTAGAGGGCGGGCGACGGCTCGCCCTTTTCGTTAAGGAGGTTTCACCGATGAAAGTCGCTATCTATGTTCGGGTCAGTACAGAAGAGCAAGCGAAAGAGGGGTTTTCCATCCCGGCTCAACGTGAGCGACTCCGTGCGTTTTGCACAAGTCAAGGTTGGGAGATTGTGCAGGAGTATATCGAAGAAGGTTGGTCTGCAAAGGATTTAGATCGCCCGCAAATGCAACGGTTGCTTAAAGACATAAAGAAGGGAAATATCGATATTGTACTAGTTTATCGGTTAGACCGATTAACAAGGTCTGTGTTGGATTTGTATTTATTGCTTCAGACGTTCGAAAAGTACAATGTAGCATTCCGATCGGCGACCGAGGTATATGACACTTCCACGGCGATGGGAAGGCTATTTATTACCCTTGTCGCCGCGCTCGCACAATGGGAAAGGGAAAACCTTGCCGAGCGCGTGAAACTCGGAATCGAACAAATGATTGACGAGGGGAAGAAGCCTGGAGGACATTCTCCGTACGGATATAAATTTGATAAAGATTTTAATTGTACGATTATCGAAGATGAAGCGAATGTCGTTCGGATGATTTATCGTATGTATTGCGATGGATATGGATACCACAGCATTGCGAAGCGTCTGAATGAATTCGGAATCAAACCGCGGATCGCAAAAGAATGGAACCACAATTCGATACGCGACATCTTGACAAATGACATTTATATCGGTGTGTATCGGTGGGGAAGTAAAGCTGTCTACAATAATCATCCGCCGATCATTAGCGAAGCGTTGTTCCGAAAAGCACAGAAAGAAAGGGAGAAGAAGAAAGTTGACCGCACAAGGGTAGGAAAGTTTTTGCTCACCGGTCTTTTGCATTGCGGAAATTGCGGTGAACATAAAATGCAGGGGTCTTTCGATAAGCGTGAACAAAAGATATACTACCGTTGCACCAAGTGCAATCGAATTACCAATGAGAAAAACATTTTAGAGCCCTTGCTCGATGAAATCCAGTTGCTCATCACCTCGAAAGAATATTTTATGTCCAAGTTCACCAATCGATACAACGAGCAGGAATCAGTCGACATCTCTGCTCTGATGAAGGAACTGGAGAAAATCAAAAGGCAGAAAGAAAAATGGTACGACTTGTATATGGATGAAAACAATCCGATCCCGAAAGAGGATCTGTTCGCTAAAATTAACGAATTAAACAAAAAGGAGGAAGAAATTTATCAAAAGTTGAGCGAGGTCGAGCCGGAGGAACAAGAGCCGGTCGAAGAAAAATACAACCGATTGAGTGCCATGGCCGATTTTAAGGAGCAATTCAACCAAGCGAATGACTTCACCAAAAAGGAACTGCTGTTCAGCATTTTCGAAAAGATTGTGATCTCTAGGGAGAAAGGGAAACTCAAGAAGCTCACGATCGACTACACCTTGAAATAATTATAACCTGTGTGAAAGTTAAGATTGGGCA
>ERZ1673787.22-NODE-22-length-47955-cov-17.291315_pt1 | contig 47955 bp, 51 predicted proteins | sample MGYA00580129_ERZ1673787 | MGnify/ENA primary metagenome ERZ1673787 (study PRJEB41219, sample SAMN04549613) | soil metagenome | isolation source: soil | place: USA: Texas, Brazoria NWR | collected 2008-10-24 | study: EMG produced TPA metagenomics assembly of... | reverse complement strand
ATCCGCCAGCAAGGGCTATTTTTATGCTTGATCAAGTTTATCTAGCACCACGGGTCAAGTATATGTTTTTTAACCTAAGGGTCTTTATTCCTTCCCATTTCCTCCTCACCGCCCCGCGCACTCGTTTATACGTATCGCGCCGGACCCCATGATCTCCATCCAGTCGCCCCAGGTCATTCTGTCCTTTTTCTTCATGTGGTTTAGCTTTTGTTATCGTTCAATACCTCGTGCAACTTCTACACGTGTATCACCTCACCTAAATAAAAAACGCCGCCCAATCGGGTGACGCAACGGAAGGAGGATTCGGTTTGCACCTTTCACTTATTAGTGGCATTTACACGACAAAAAACAAAAAATTGATTAAAAACTGTTTATACGTGTTAAAATACGTGTTATAATGTAATTAAGGAGGGAGGGAAATGAAGAGTTACTCTTCAAAGGAATTAATAAAAATCATACAACAAGATGGGTGGTACATAGTAAGAACAAGTGGCAGTCATCATCAGTTTAAACATCCCAGTAAACCTGGACTAGTAACCATCCCCCATCCAAAGAAAAACTTACCGATCAAAACAGTAAAAAGCATACTCAAACAGGCGGGACTATTATAAGCCCCCTAAAGGAGGTTAACATATATGCACAAAAAAGACCGCTATATTTATCCAGCTATTTTCGATTACAGCAGCGATGGAATATCTGTTGAGTTTCCTGATCTTCCTGGCTGCTTTACTTGCGGAGATACAGAAGAAGACGCTTTTAAAATGGCTAAAGAGGCGATGGCATTACACTTATACGGCTTGGAACAGGAAAATGAAGAGATTCCTGAGCCTTCAAAAGTATCGGAAATTCAAACAGAAAACAATCAAGTAATCGTGTTCATCGAGGTATGGATGCCACCTTTTAGACATGAAATGGAAAACAGAGCCGTTAAAAAGACGTTGACTATCCCGAAATGGCTTGATGATCTAGCGAAAGAACATAACGTGAACTACTCCCAAATTCTTCAAGAAGCATTAAAGAAGCATCTTGGCGCTACCGACCGATAAATACATTATAAAAAGCCTCTTCACTCGCAAAGGCAGCAGAAGAGGCTTTCGTTTATACGTTTTTTTTATTTTTTCTCCGACCGTTCAATCATTGTCTGAACACCACTTGAAGAGGTACACAAATCATTTGCAACTGTAGTCTGGATGAAGAAAGAGCGCTTCCAGATACTCCGTGGCGCCATACGCTTTGTCTGCGGACAAGGTCCGAATCGTGATCGACGGTTGGCGAAACCGAATCGAAGCCAGCTGCTCCAAACTCGTTTCCCGTTCCGCCATATTGTCACTACTCTGCAAACGTACTCGCATATTTTAGATGAGATGGAACAAAAAGAATCCTGGCAGGTCGTCACGCGATGGCGGAACTGGATCGTACCAAATAGCCGTGCAAAATTCGTGCAAAATTTTTTCGGATTCTATCGTTTTTTTCGGGATTCCCCAAAAATGAAAAACGACCGCAAACGCGGTCGTATCAAGGAGTTTAGGAATTCCGATCCGAACGGGTCGGATACAAGTAGCGCCCTCGGCAGGATTCGAACCCACGCTAAGAGAACCGGAATCTCTCGTGCTATCCACTACACTACGAGGGCATATCGATTGATTGTTTTGCTGTTCCGTTCTGTTGCATGTTCTATTATAGCAGGATCGAAAAAAAATGCAAGGGGAAAATGCAATAAAAAAAGAGGAAAAATTAGGATCCCATTCCACACCTTATCGCCTGCACCGACGGCCGCGGTTCTTCGCCCCGGTTGCAGAGGCGGAAAACAGTGGTTTAAAAAATGAAAAAGCGGTTATGATGAAAAGAGGGATGTTCGCCGTCGTTCGCGAATATATATAACTGGCGGGAAGAGGGCATTTTGTTTGACCTTCATTGACCAATCGTGTATGATGAAGGCGTACATACTTTATGAAAGGGAAAAGGAGGCGTTTTGGATGTATTTGATTCCGACGGTCATTGAACAGACGAACCGCGGGGAGCGGGCGTATGACATTTATTCGCGGTTGTTGAAAGACCGGATCATTTTCCTCGGCAGCCCGATCGACGACCAAGTGGCCAACTCGATCGTGTCGCAGCTGCTGTTTTTGGCGGCGGAAGACCCGGACAAAGACATTTCCTTGTACATCAACAGCCCGGGCGGTTCGATCACGGCCGGCTTGGCGATTTACGACACGATGCAGTTCATTAAGCCAGACGTATCGACGATTTGCATCGGCATGGCGGCATCGATGGGGGCGTTTCTGCTGGCGGCTGGCGCCAAAGGAAAACGGTTTGCCCTTCCGAACAGCGAGGTAATGATCCACCAACCGCTCGGCGGCGCCCAAGGGCAGGCGACGGAAATCGAAATCGCCGCGAAGCGCATTTTGTTCTTGCGCGACAAACTGAACCGCATTTTGGCGGAAAACACCGGCCAGCCGATCGAAGTGATCGAACGCGATACGGACCGCGACAACTTCATGACGGCGCAAAAAGCGATGGAATATGGCATTATCGACCGGGTGCTGACGCGTTCGGACGAAAAATAAGCCGAAACAATAAAGGCTGCTTCGGAAACGGAGCAGCCTTGTCTCATATTCGCCCGCGAACGCACCGACGGTCGTTCCGGCGCACCACTCACTTTTCTTTTTGCACATAGGCGGCGAGCTTTTCGATCGCTTCTTGCTCATCCGGACCGTCGGCAATGAGCGTGATCACCGCTCCGTGGCCGACAGCGAGGCTCATCAAGCCCATAATGCTTTTCGCGTTGACCCGTTTTCCGTCTTTTTCCAAAAACACATCAGCGGAAAAACGGTTCGCTTCTTGGACGAACAACGCCGCCGGGCGCGCCTGCAGCCCGGTTTTTAATTTCACTTCCACTTGTTTTTCCACCATTCTCCATCTCCCCTTTACAGCGATTTATGGAAATCGACCGGCTTTCCCGCCCGCAGCCGCTCCGCGATCTCATCAATTTTGCGCAGCCGGTGGTTGATGCCGGATTTGCTGATTTTGCCGCCGGCGACCATCTCGCCAAGCTCTTTCAGCGTCACGTCTTGATGCTCGATGCGAAGCTTCGCGATTTCCCGCAGCTTCGCTGGCAAGGCGTCGAGGCCGATCGTCTCGTCGATGTAGCGGATGTTTTCGACTTGACGGAGTGCAGCGCCGATCGTCTTGTTCAAATTGGCCGTCTCGCAGTTGACAAGCCGGTTGACCGAGTTGCGCATATCGCGGACGATGCGGATGTCTTCAAAGCGGAGCAGCGCCTGGTGAGCGCCGATGATGTTCAAAAACTCGGCAATTTTCTCCGCCTCTTTTAAATACGTAATAAACCCCTTTTTCCGTTCCAACGTTTTCGCATTTAAAAAAAAGTGGCTGTTCATCAGTTCACATAAAGAGCGGTTATGATCCTCGTACAAAGAAAAAATCTCCAAGTGATACGAGGACGTCTCCGGATTGTTGACCGAGCCGCCGGCCAAAAACGCACCGCGCAAATACGAGCGCTTGCAGCACTTTTTCTTGACAAGTTCCGGATCGATGTCATGAATGAACGAAAAATCGCCGTTCCAAATGCAAAGATCACGGAGCAGCGGGGCGGCGCCGTCGGTAATGCGGACGATATACACGTTATTTTTCTTTAAACGCATTTTTTTGCGGACAAACAGCTCAACCGCGACGTCATACCCTTTTTTCAACAGCGTATAAATGCGCCGGGCGATCGCCGCATTTTCCGTTTGGACATCGACCGCCATCCGCCCGCCGGAAAACGCCAGTGAGCCGTTCATGCGCAACAGCGCCGACAGCTCGGCCCGCAAGCAGCAGCGCTTGACCTCTAAATTCGTCAGCTCCTTCTTCGTTTCGGACGCAAAAGACATGATCGTTCCACCTCCATTCGCTCCCGTACCGGCCGGTTGGAGGTGCCCAACTCTCGGCGCGGCCATGCGGCCGCCGCCCCTCGCGCCCCGTCTCCTTGGCCTATGCGTATGCGGACCAAGCACACAGCGTCCGCCGTCTAGCAGCGGGGAAGCAGCCCGAGAAGGAGGGCGGCGACTTTCCCTGTATTATGGCGAATGACCCCTTCATCGTACGTAACAATATCGTCACGGATCACCTGCACGCCGAGCGTGCCGCTGTCATCATGCACCGGCTCGGCCCGCTCCTCTTCATACCGGCGGCGGATGGATTCCGGAATCGCCCCGCTGTTGACGATGACGGCATCCAAAAACGGGACGCCAAGATGGTCATGAAGCGCCTTCACATGGTCGCTCACCGTATAGTGCGGCGTCTCGCCGGCCTGGGTCATAATGTTGCATATATAGACTTTTTTCGCCTTCGTCTTGCACACTTCCTGCCCGATTTTCGGCACGAGCAAGTTCGGCAAAATGCTTGTGTACAGACTCCCCGGGCCGATGACAATCAAGTCGGCGCCGCGGATGGCGGCGGTCGTCTCCGGCAACGGTTCAATATCTTCCGGGGTTAAAAACACCCTCTTAATTTTTTTCCCCGCGCCAGGAATTTTCGACTCGCCCGAAACAATGGTACCATCTTCCATTTCCGCGTGCAACACGACGCTTTTGTTCGCCGCCGGCAACACTTGGCCGCGCACGTTCAACACTTTGCTCATTTCGCGGATCGCCTTCACAAAATCGCCGGTGATCGATGTGAGCGCCGCCAAAATCAAATTGCCGAGCGAGTGTCCCGATAAGCCGTTGCCGTTTTGAAAACGGTGTTGAAACAGCTCAACAATAAGCGGTTCGACATCAGACAGCGCGGCGAGCACGTTGCGCACATCCCCAGGCGGCGGGATGTGCAGTTCATCCCGGAGCCGCCCGGAACTCCCCCCGTCATCGGCGACGGTGACGATAGCCGTCAAGTCAAGATCGTGCTGTTTCAGACCCCGAAGCAGGACGGGAAGCCCAGTGCCGCCGCCGATGACGACGATCTTCGCTGCTCGTTTGTCTCTCATCGATGCGCTTCCTTTCTCCTCTCCATGTCCCGGTGCGAGACAACCGTTTTATAATCGGCGGAAAAATGGCGGGCGATATGCTCAGCGAGCGCCACGGAACGATGCTGACCGCCCGTGCAGCCGATGGCGATCACCAGCTGGCTTTTTCCTTCGCGCTGGTAATACGGCAGCATAAACGCCAGCAAATCAATCAGCTTTTCCAAAAACTTTTGCGTTTCTCCCCATTTGAGCACATATGACGCCACTTCCTCATCGAGCCCGGTTTTCGGCCGCATATGCTCAATGTAGTGCGGGTTCGGCAAAAAGCGGACATCAAACACCAAGTCAGCGTCAATCGGGATGCCGTATTTAAATCCAAACGACATAACGTTGACCGTAAAGCCGGACTGGGCGTGCAATGAAAACTGGCGGACGATTTTCTCCCGCAGTTCGCGCGGCTTGAGCCCAGTCGTGTCATAAACGATTTGCGCCCGCCCTTTGAGCTCCTCAAGCAGTTTCCGCTCCAGGCGGATGCCTTCAAGCGGCGGCTCATTCGGCGCGAGCGGATGCGTCCGCCGCGTTTCTTTATAGCGGGCCACAAGCGTCGAGTCTTGCGCATCCAAAAACAAAATTTGCGGCATAATCCACGCCTGCCCGGCCAACTCATCGAGCGCGGCAAACAAGTGGTCGAAAAAGTCGCGGCTGCGCAAATCCATGACGAGCGCGACTTTATTCATTTTATTCCCGGACTCTTTCACAAGCTCCAAAAACTTCGGCAACAGCGTCGGCGGCAAGTTGTCGACGCAAAAAAAGCCGAGGTCTTCAAAGCTTTGGATCGCCACCGTTTTGCCCGCCCCGGACATGCCGGTGATGATGACGAGTTGAATCGGTTGCTGCGCCCCGTGTTTCCCCATTTTTCTGCTCCCCTTCCGCTAACTTGGATCAAGACGATATGAAAGCAGCTCAAACTCCTCCGTATATACAAACGTTCCGTACATGACCCCTTCGCCTTTGACAGCGTATTCTAAAATATGGTAGTCTCCTGGGGCCATCGGCAACGTGGACAGCGCTTCAACCTCATGCCAAGCGAGCGTCCCTTCTTCGGAAGACGGCACGTTTTCGCCGATGAAGTCGTCGGCGAAAAACGTAAACATCATCCACTCCGACACCGTTTCATTCCCGTTTTTCATCACGATCGTAAAAACGCCCTTGAGCCTCGGATTTTTCAAATAAATGCCCGTCTCTTCCCGGTATTCACGAATGCAAGCTTCACGCACCGTTTCACCGGGCTCCATTTTGCCGCCTGGGGCGACCCACCACCCGCGCTTTGGTTTTTGCAAAAGCAACACGCGGCCGTCTTTATATAGTACGCAATTCGTTACCCGTTGCAAGTCGTTCCCCCCAACTGTTGCGCGCATCTCATTATTTTTATTTTACCATAAATGGCTAGGCCGCTCCACCTTCAAACCGTTGGAAAACGCCCGTCTGTCAAAACGCCGGCGGCCTTCCCGCACTCCGCCCGGCCAACGCCTTTCGCGCCCAGCGAGCGCCAGACAAAAAAAGACGCGGACAAATGCCCGCGCCAAAAAGGATCTATATAAAAGGGGGTCAATTACTTACTTATAGCATACGACAAATGTGTTGCGCCCGTGTTACATCTGGGTTAAATAACCATTACGATTTGATTGCGATTTGGTTACCGGATCAGCTGACTCCTTGCTTATGGAGCTTTTCTTTCAGTTCCTCAACGTAATGCTGGGCGCTTTGCGCAGCGATGCTGCCGTCGCCGGTGGCCGTCACGATTTGCCGGAGCGTTTTTTCCCGCACATCGCCGGCAGCGAAAATGCCCGGTACTTTCGTTTCCATTTTCTCGTTCGTCACAATATAGCCGTTTTCATTCGTGATGCCAAGGCTCGCAAACGGCTTCGAGAGCGGCACCATCCCGATGTAAATGAACACGCCGTCGCACGGAAATTCACGTTCTTCGCCCGTTTGCGTATGCACAAGCGTCACGCTGCCAACTTTCCCGTCTTTTTCGTTGATTTGTTTTACCGTATGATTCCAGATGAAGTCAATTTTTTCATTGGCAAACGCCCGGTCTTGCAAAATTTTTTGCGCCCGCAGCTTGTCGCGGCGATGGACGATCGTCACTTTGCTGGCAAAGCGCGTCAAATACACCCCTTCTTCGACCGCCGAGTCGCCCCCGCCGACGACCACCAGTTCTTTTCCTTTAAAAAACGCCCCGTCGCACACCGCACAGTACGACACGCCGCGACCGCCGAGCTCCGCTTCCCCTGGCACGCCGAGCTTTTTGTATTCCGCCCCGGTGGCGATGATGACGGCGCGCGCCTTGTACTCTTTGTCGCCGACGATGACCGTTTTGTACGCCTCGCCGTCGATGATGTCTTTCACATCGCCGTAAGCGTATTCCGCGCCGAATTTTTTCGCATGCTCAAACATTTTCGTCGCCAATTCCGGCCCTAAAATCGTCTCAAAGCCCGGGTAGTTTTCCACTTCTTCGGTATTCACCATCTGCCCGCCCGGGACGCCGCGCTCGATCATCAAGGTCGACAAATTGGCGCGAGATGTATAGACAGCCGCCGTCAGCCCCGCCGGGCCAGCTCCGGCGATAATGACATCGTAAATTTTTTCCTCTGCCACACCGTCCACTCCTTCGCTCGAGAATCCTTCCATTTTCATCGTATAGAAGTCGGTTCGCCCTGTCTATTGATTTGCTCATGACCATAGTTGGCGCGCTTTTTGCACATATTTTCCCACCGTTGCCGCCGAGACGCCGTATTTGGCCGCCATCTCTTTTTGCGTCACTTTCTCTCCTTGCTGACGGCGCCACATGTATTCAATCGCCGCCGCCCACGCCGCTCCGTTCGCAAACCGTTCGCCATCGGCCAGCGGATGGACGGCAATCGCAAACGCAAAGCGGCAGAGTGCTTCCTTTTCTTCATTATTTGCCGAAAGCGCATCGACCATGCGGCCGACGTTCCCCGCCCGGGCGGACGAGCCGTCGGTCAAGCCAAATAAAAACGAGTCGATGAATGGACGCAAGCGCGGGTCAGACGGCAACAAGCGGCAGACCGCCAGCGACATGGCCGTTTCCTCCGCTTGCTTCGAGCGGCTGAACAAATATAAGCCGTACAACTGGTCAGCCAATCCTTCCTGCTCAATCCAGCGGATGATGCGGGCAAACGCTTCGTCGAACGACGGAACAGCCCACGGCTCCTCGCCGCGCTTTTCCGGATGAAACACGAGAAACTCTTCCCACATGTTCCGAGCGAGCGATTCATGCCCCGTATGGTAGGCGGTGCAGGCGAGCCAGTAGTAAAACGGCCCGTCGCCGCGAAAGCCGCTTTTGTACAGGCGGTGCAGCCAGCGGAACGCCAAATCGAACCGCCCGACAAGCGCGAACGTCGCCCCGAGCTTGTATTGATGCTCATGGAAAAACGGATAAAGCCCGGCGAGCGTCCGGCAAAGGGAAGAGACTTGCTCCTGATCATGCAAGTAATACGCAAAAACGAGCGCATTGCAAAGCGCATGCAAGTTGCCGGGGTCGCGTTTGAGCACTTCACGCACTTTCTGTTTCGCTTTGTCGACATCGCCGCTGTAAAAATACGCAAGCGCCAGGTTGTTGTGCGCCGCCCACACGTCCGGATAGCGGGCGACAATCGCCTCGAGCGCCTCAATCGCTTCCGCAAACCGCTCCTCCTCAAGCAACCGGCGGGCGCGATCCTCGAGCGCCATAAGGTCTTCCTGCTCCTCCGTCCATTCCGGACCATCGAGCCGAAGCAGCTCAAGCAAGTCGGCGGCATCGTCGGCAAACTCCCCGTCCGGCTCATTCGCCAAGTACTGTTCAGCGTATTGCCGAGCCTCGCGGAACAAGCCGAGGCAGGCGAAATTGTTCGCCAAAAAATACAAACAGTCGTCCATCGTTTCATCGAGATCATGAATAATTTTGAACAGCCATTGGTTTGAAAACTGGTATTCACCAAGTTCGGACAATACTAGCGCCAGCTGCAGGGCAAACGACGCATCGCGCTCATCCAAACGGACGGCGCGCTCGAAATACTTCCTCGCCTTATGCAAATCGCCCCGATCGTATGCTTTCATTCCTTTTTTGAAAAAATACTCTCCGTTCTGGATAAACGGCACAATCGTCGCTTTTCGTGATGACTGCTTCAGTTGTTTTCCCATTCTGTCCTCCGTTGTCCGTAAAATTCGTCGAACAACAGTATATCATATTGGCCGCTGAAACAAACAACAAAACTCAGCTCAAAAACATGGCAGCCGCGCCATCGCCGTCCGCCAAACGGCGGAGACGTCAAAAAAGGATGCCCCGCCCTCCGGCTGCCTCCGCGGTTCGCTCACGCGAGCCATGAGCCCGGCAGTCTGAGTGGCGGGCATCCCGTTTTCCCATTCCTCCGTTTCCAATCGTCCCCGTGAACAAGCCTTCGCCAACCATCGGCTTACGATTAGGTTTGTTCCGCTGCTTCCGTTTTTTGTGCGTGCCGCTCGGCAAGCGTTGCCAGCACGGCGTCAAGCGGCAGCTTTTGTTCCCGCAACAGCACAAGCAAATGGTACAACAAATCAGCCGCTTCCCATTTCAGCTCGTCATGACTCCGGTTTTTCGCCGCAATAATCACTTCGGCCGCTTCTTCGCCGACTTTTTTCAAAATTTTATCGACGCCTTTTTCAAACAAATACGTCGTGTACGACCCTTCTGGCCGTTCGGCGTCGCGCTTGGCGATGATCTGTTCGAGCTCGTTCAAAATGGCGAACCGGTCGGCCTGCGGCGCGCGCGCCGCGCCGTCCAGCGAGCGGGAAAAGCACGAATACGCGCCCGTATGGCACGCCGGACCCGCCGGCTCGACGAGCACGAGCAGCGCATCGGCGTCGCAGTCGTAGCGGATGTCGACAACGCGCTGCACGTTCCCGGATGTCGCCCCTTTATGCCACAACTCTTGGCGCGAGCGGCTGTAAAACCACGTTTCTCCGGTCTCGATCGTTTTTTCGAGCGACTCTTTGTTCATATAGGCGAGCGTGAGCACTTCCTTGCTTTGCGCATCTTGGACGATCGCGGGCACCAGCCCTTTTTCGTCAAAGCGAATGTCCGCCGTCATCGCACGTTCACCCCTCTTTCTTTCAAGTACGCTTTCACTTGCCCAACCGACGTTTCTTTGTAATGGAAAATGGAGGCCGCGAGCGCTGCGTCCGCTTTCCCTTTTTCGAACGCTTCGAGGAAATGCTCGGCCTTGCCGGCGCCGCCGGACGCAATGACCGGAACGCTGACCGCTTCGCTCACCCGCCGCGTCAAGGCAATATCAAAACCGTTTTTGCCGCCATCGGCATCCATGCTCGTCAGCAAAATCTCCCCGGCGCCAAGACGGACCGCTTCCTGCGCCCACGCGACCACTTCCCATTCGGTCGCGTTGCGGCCGCCGTGCGTATAGACGCGCCATGAACCAAGGGCGTCATCGTATTTCGCATCAATCGCAACGACGATGCATTGCGAGCCGAAAAAGTCCGCCCCTTCCGCGATCAAGGCCGGATGGAGCACCGCGGCGGTGTTGAGCGACACTTTGTCCGCGCCCGCGCGCAGCATCCGCTTCATATCGTCAAGCGAATGAATCCCCCCGCCGACCGTAAACGGAATGGCGAGCTCGGCAGCGACGCGCTCGACGACATCGACCATCGTTTTCCGGCCTTCATGGGAAGCGGAGATGTCCAAAAAGACGAGCTCGTCCGCCCCTTGCTCATCGTACGCCTTCGCCAGCTCCACCGGGTCGCCGGCATCGCGCAGCTGGACAAACTGCACTCCTTTGACGACGCGGCCGTCTTTCACATCGAGGCACGGGATGATGCGTTTCGTGATCATCGCTCGCTCACCGCCTTTAACGCTTCCGCAAGCGTAAACTGATTCGTATAAAGCGCCTTGCCGACGATCGCACCGCCGATGCCTTGTCCAGCATATTGGCAGAGCGCGCGCAAATCGTCAAGCGAGCTGACGCCGCCAGAAGCAATCACTTCTTTTCCCGTCGCCTCGGCCAACCGGACCGCGGCGGCGATGTTCGGGCCCGACAGCGTGCCGTCCGTTGCAATGTCCGTAAAGATAAACGTCTCCGCCCCCGCCTCGGCGAGCATCCGCCCGAGTTCTTCCGCTTTCACGTTGGACGTCGCCAGCCACCCTTCCGTCGCCACGAAGCCGTCGCGGGCGTCAATGCCAATCACGATGCGGCGGCCGTATGTTTGGAGCATCTTTTTCACAAACGGCGGATCGGCAATGGCGGTGCTTCCTAAAATGACGCGGGCGACCCCATTTTCTAAATAATGCACGATATCCTCTTCCGTCCGGATGCCGCCGCCGACTTGCACGTTGACGCCCAGGCGGGCCGCTTCAATGACAAACCGGTCGTTGACGCGCCGCCCTTCTTTCGCCCCGTCCAAATCGACCATATGAATCCACTCCGCCCCTTGGGCCGCGAATTGCTCGGCCATCGCGACCGGCGAATCGCCGTACACCGTTTCTTTGTTGTAATCGCCTTGCAGCAGGCGGACGCATTTGCCGCCGCGCATATCGATCGCCGGATACACCGTAAACGCCGCCATCAGCGATTCCCCCTTCCCGTGACGATGCCGACATAATTGTTCAAGATGCGCATGCCGACCGCCCCGCTTTTTTCGGGATGAAACTGCGTGCCCCAGACGTTGCCGCGCCCGACAACCGCCGGAACGTCCACGTCATACTCGCTGCTCGCGAGCACGACGTCCTCATCGCCCGGGACGACGTAATACGAATGGACAAAATACACATGCCCTTCCTCGACGCCATGAAGAAGCGGCGACGGGCGATGGAAACGGAGCCGGTTCCAGCCCATATGCGGCACTTTATACCGTTCACCCGTTTTCGTCACACCCGGAAAGCGGACGACGCGGCCGCGCAAAAGCCCAAGCCCTTTGGTCGGCCCGTTTTCCTCGCTTTCGTCAAACAACAGCTGCATCCCTAAACAAATGCCAAGCAGCGGCGTGCCGTTTTCAGCCGCCGCACGGATGAAATCGGCCAACCCGGTTTCACGCAAAATGTGCATCGCATCGCGAAACGAGCCAACCCCAGGCAAAAGGAGCCCGCGCGCCCGCGCCAACTCCTTGTTGTCGCCGCTCACGATATACGGGCAGCCGAGCCGCTCGAGCGCTTTGCGGACGCTGTATAAGTTGCCCATGCCATAATCGATGATCCCGATCATCGCCATCCCATTCCTTTCTTCGCTGATCCATGCCAATCGATCGTTTTCCCTCATCCACCGAACCACTTGATGACGGCATCCCTTTTCCTCACGGCGCTCCTTTCACGGGCGCCTCTCCTTGGCGCCCGGCCGCCTTCCTCCGCGGAACTTTTCCCACAGGGAGCGCCGCATGCAATCGGCTACAGCATCCCTTTCGTCGACGGGACGCCTTTGACGCGCGGGTCGATCATCGTCGCTTCATCGAGCGCCCGCCCGAGCGCTTTAAACACCGCTTCGATCATATGGTGCGTATTGCGCCCGTAATGGACGATGACATGCAAGTTCATGCGCGCCTCCAGCGCCAGCTTCCATAAAAACTCATGGACGAGCTCAACATCGAACGCGCCGACTTTCGCTGCCGGAAACTCGCCGCGAAACTCGAAATGCGGGCGGTTGCTCAAGTCAATGACCACTTGGGCCAAGGCGTCATCCATCGGCACAAACGCGTTGCCGTACCGCTTGATTCCTTTTTTGTCGCCAAGCGCTTCTTTGATCGCCTGCCCGAGGCAAATGCCGATGTCTTCCGTCGTATGGTGGTCGTCAATATGCGTGTCGCCTTTGGCGTCAATGCGCAAATCGAACTGGCCGTGTTTCGCAAACAAATCGAGCATATGGGTCAAAAACGGCACGCCCGTTTCCAGTTCGGCTTTTCCTTCGCCATCAATCGCCAAACGCAGCTCAATGCTCGTCTCGTTCGTCGTTCTCGCGACCGTCGCTTCCCTTGCCATCGTTCATTCCCCCTTCTCGAGCCGCATCTCAACGGCGCGCGCGTGCGCCTCGAGCCCCTCGAGGCGGGCAAACGCGGCGATTTTGCCGCCGTGTTGTGCCAATGCCGCATCGCTGTAAACGATCACGCTTGATTTTTTCACAAACTCATCGACACTCAAACCACTTGAAAACCTTGCCGTCCCGTTCGTCGGCAGCACGTGGTTCGGCCCGGCGAAATAGTCGCCGACCGGCTCGGAGCTGAAGCGGCCGAAAAACATCGCCCCTGCATGGCGGAGCTTCCCTAATAGCGCGAGCGGTTCGGCCGTCATCACTTCCAAATGCTCCGGCGCCAGTTCGTTCACGACATCGACCGCTTCCTCAAGCGTCTCCGTGACGTAAATGGCGCCATAGTGCTCAAGCGCCGCTTGGGCGATGCCGCGGCGCGGCAGCGTTTCAAGCTGTCGTTCGACTTCACTCGCCACCGCCAGCGCCAATTTCATCGACGGCGTCACCAAAATCGCTGACGCCCGCACGTCATGCTCGGCTTGCGACAACAAATCGGCCGCAATCTCATCCGCATGCGCCGTCTCATCGGCGAGCACGACAATTTCGCTCGGCCCGGCGATCATGTCGATCGCCACATGCCCAAACACTTCCCGCTTCGCCAATGCGACATAAATATTGCCCGGCCCGAAAATTTTGTCAACCGGCCGGATCGTTTCCGTCCCGTACGCGAGCGCGGCGATCGCCTGCGCGCCGCCGACTTTGTAAATTTCCGTCACGCCGAGTTCATAGGCGGCGGCCAGCACCCCAGCCGGGAGCGCGCCGTCTTGGTTTGGCGGCGAGGTGATGACAATCCGCTTCACCCCCGCCACTTGTGCGGGAATGACGTTCATGAGCACAGACGACGGGTAAGCGGCCGTCCCGCCCGGCACGTACAATCCGACCGCATCAAGCGGCGTTACCTTCTGCCCGAGAATCGTGCCGTCTTCGTTCGTCATCCACCATGATGAGCGCTTTTGCCGCTCATGATAGGCGCGAATGTTGGCCGCCGCTTCGCGAATGATCTGAAGCATCTCCGCGTCCATCGCCGCATGCGCCCGCTCCAGTTCCGCTTCCGTCACCTTGAGCGAATCCAAGCGGACGCCGTCAAACCGTTCCGTGTATTCTTTCAGCGCTTCGTCGCCGCGGGCGCGCACAGCGGCGATGATATCGAGCACCGCACGCCGCTGCTCCTCCGTTCCGCTTTCAATCGTCCGCCTTAGCGACACGCCACCTCGGATCCGTTCGATTTTCATCGTTCGCTCCCCTTTCTATGGCATCGATCCGTTTTCCTCCACCAAGCCCCCATCAGCGCCGCGGACGCCGTTCCGCCAACGCCGCGCCGAGCCTCCATCAAGCTCTCTGCGGACAACCGCCCGTTTCCATCTTTTTCTATGGTTGTGGAATCACCGCCGCCAATCGGTCGACCAACCGTTCAATGTCCCCGCCGTTTAGCCGGTAGCTCGCCGGGTTGACAATCAGGCGCGACGTCACCTCGGCGATTCGTTCCAGCTCGACAAGCCCGTTTTCTTTCAACGTCCGTCCGGTCGAAACGATATCGACGATCCGGTCGGCAAGGCCGATCAGCGGGGCGAGCTCGATCGAGCCGTTTAGGCGGATGATCTCAACTTGCTCACCTTGTTCGCGAAAATACGTCGACGCGATGTTTGGATATTTCGTCGCCACCCTTGGCGCGATTTCATTCATCTTGGCACCGGGCAGCCCGGCGACCGCCAAATGGCAGCGGCTGATTTGCAAATCGAGCAGTTCGTACACATCCCGTTCTTCTTCCATCAGCACGTCCTTGCCGGCAATGCCCAAATCCGCGACCCCATGCTCGACATAGGTGACGACATCCATCGGTTTCGCCAAAATAAAGCGCATGTTTTCCTCTGGCACATCAATGACGAGCTTGCGCGACTCGGTAAATTCCGGCGGCAGCGCATAATCCGCTCGCCGCAGCAACTCGACCGCCTCTTCAAAAATGCGCCCTTTTGGCATGGCAATCGTCAGCATCATTCTTCCTCCTTGCTCCTCATCATGTCAAATGCGGCGCTGGTCCTCGATTACACCGCATGCTCTCCACCGCCATGGGCAGCCTCTCCCGTCCGTTCTTCGCATCCGCTCTGTCCCACCAATCGCTGCCGTTTTCAACAGCGTCGATGACCAACCGGCGGCCCCTTCTCTGTTATGTTCACTGCCCATCGCGCCCGCTGCGGCCAAGCAAATAGACGATCGACCGGTAGCGCTGGCTGTAGGCGTCAATATCACGAATGCCGGCAATGTGCTGCAAGACGACGCGCTTGCCTTCCGCCCGTTTCGCTTCGGCCAATTCCACCGCTTCCGCCAGCCGCTCTTGGCTGAACACGATGCACTCGATGTCATCGCGCACATCCGTTTCCCCAATCGCCTCAATCAACCGATCGACGCGCAAGCCAAACCCTGTCGCCGGCGCCGGGCGCGAGAACTTCGCCAATAAATCATCATACCGCCCGCCGTTGCCGATCGGGAATCCAACCTGCTCGGCGTACACTTCAAACAAAATGCCAGTGTAATAGCTCATATGGCTGACAAGCGCCATATCGAGCTTCACCGCCTCGGCCACCCCATACGTCCGAAGCGCTGCCATGAGCGCCGCCAGCTCGTCGGACGCCCGCTGCCCCTCCTCGCTTGTGACGAGCGTTTTCGCCTGTTCGATCACGTCCGTTCCGCCGCGCAAGGAAAGAAGATCCAACAGCCGCTTTTGATCGATCGACGAAAGCGGCCACGACTTCACATGTTCACGGTAACCGACGTAATTTTTCTCATATAAAAAACGGCGCAATACACTCGCCCGCTCCTCATTCCCTAAAATCTCCAAAAACAGCGCATTGACATACCCGATATGGCCGATGGCCACCGAAAAGCGGCCCAACCCCACGCGCTTCAACAACGCGACCATTAAGCTGATGACTTCGGCGTCGGCCGTCACCGTGCCGTCGCCAATCAACTCCACACCGATCTGCTCAAACTCCGCCGGCCGCCCGCCTTCGCGCTGCTGGGCGCGGAACACATTGGCGTTGTACGCCAACCGGAGCGGATTGCCGTCTTCATAAAGCCTTGACGCCGCCACCCGGGCGATCGGCGCCGTCATATCCGGCCGAAGCACGAGCGTATGCCCTTGCTGGTCGAGAAGCTTAAACAGCCGATGATCGGCAATCGCCGACGCCGCCCCGACCGTTTCATAATACTCAAGCGTCGGCGTTTCAATAAACTCATACCCCCAACGCTCAATTTCCTCCGCCATCACCGAGCGCACTTGCTTTTTCAACTCATATAAAAACGGCAGCGTATCGCGCATGCCCAACGGTTTTTCAAACATAAACAGCTTTTTTGCCATGTCCCCACGCCCTTTATCAAAATGCTTTAGTTTGCTAATATGGTAGAGAAGTGAAGTTATTAGTAGTTTACTCCTTTGCGGCCACAGCGTCAAGGGGAAAACGCTTTGCCAATAACAAAACGGACAAGATCGCTTCAAAAACAAGAAGCGCTTCGTTCCACACGGCATAGGCAGTGATCTGCACTCTAATGAAAATAGCGGCGATCCATCTTGCCAAAATCCCCAATTCTCCTTTTTTGTTTCTTTCCTTTTTTCCTATTCCAAAATGGAAAACCGCCCCCGTTCAATCGGAAGGCGGTTCATTCCGGCGAACGATGCGCATCGGGCAGCCGGCGACCATCGCTCCGGGCGGGACGTCTTGATGGACGACGGTGCCCGCGGCGACGACGGCGCGGTCGCCGATCACCACGCCGGGCAAAATGGTCGAGTTCGCGCCGATCATCACCTCATCGCCAATCACGACATCGCCGAGGCGGTATTCGTCAACCAAATATTCGTGGGCGAGAATCGTCGTGTTGTAGCCGATGACGCAGTTGCGGCCGATGTGAATTTTTTCTGGGAAGAGAATGTCCAGCATGACCATAAAGGCGAGCGCGGTTTGCTCGCCGATGTTCATGCCGAGAAACGTGCGGTACAGCCAGCGTTTCAGCGGCAAAAACGGCGTGTAGCGCCCGATTTGAATGATGATGACGTTTTTCAGCACTTTCCAAAACGATACGGTGCGATACAACTGCCAGAGCGAGTTCGACCCTCGGACAGGGTATTTGGTCGTTCGTCTCACCGGGAGGATGATTCCTCCTTTCATTCGTTGATGCCGACAATGGCGAGCAAGTCGCTCATTTTCTCGAGCATATAGTCCGGTTTATATTGTTCCAAATATTGGCGGCCTTTAATCGCCCACGCGACGCCGGCTGTTTTCACCCCAGCGTTTTGGCCGGCCAACATGTCGTGGTAGTTGTCGCCGACCATGAGCGCTTCGTCCGGTGTTGACTGCAGCACCTCAAGCGCCTTGTAAATCGGCTCGGGGTCCGGCTTTGGCCGCGTGACGTCATCGAGGCCGATGACGCACGAGAAAAACGGCGCCAGCCGCGTTTTTCTTAACCCCATTAGGGCGGTGTCGTGCATTTTCGTCGTCACAACGCCAAGGCGGAAGCCATGGCGGTGGAGCGTTTCGATCGTTTCATACACGGTGTCAAACTCGCGAATCAGTTCGTCATGATGGGCGTGGTTGAACGTGCGGTACGTCTTCACCATCTCCTCGACCCGTTCCGGATCGAGCGAGCCGAACGTTTCATAGAGCGACGGGCCGATGAACGGCAGGACGTCCTCACGTTTGTAACGGCCTGGATAGTACTTCTCCAACGTATGCAAAAACGACTGGATGATGAGCTCGTTCGTATCAATCAATGTGCCGTCAAGATCAAACAAAATGGTGCGAATCGTCATGAAGCGGCTTCCTTTCTAGTCGGTTGTTCAAAGCGGCGCCAAACGAACGCCACCGCCATTGTCAGCAATACGGCCGTCACCAAGCGGATGAAAAGCAGCGGCCAAACAGAGATGCCAAGCGGGACGAAAATGAGCGTATCTTCGACGACCGCATGGCAAGATACGAGAAAAATGAACGCCAGCGTCAAGTCGCGCTTCGAGACGCCGTCTTCTTTCGCCGCCTGAATCATCACCCCCGCCCCGTACGCCAAGCCGAACACAAACCCGGCGGCGAGCGTGAGCGATGTGTTCGCGCTCATGCCCAGCATCTTCGTCACCGGCGCCATCCAGCGCGAAACGGCTTCGATCCAATGGCGTTCTTTTAAAATTTGAATGACCGTCATGAGCGGAATGACGATCGCGACAAGCTGCACAATGCCGGCGGCCGCTTTTTTCAGCGCCGCCAAGATGATCTCTCCCCAGCCGGACGGCGGGGCGGCTTCATGCGTGACAAACCCGTATTGGGCGATCTCCTGCCCCCCGTCCCAGAAATGGGCGATCAACAAACCTGACACGACAGCGAGCCCGACGCGCACGACGATCATCAGCCAGACGCTCATGCCGGTGCGCGAGGCGACGGATGACTCGACGATCAAGTTATGGGAAAAGGAAAGCATGACCGCGAGAATGAACACTTCCTTCACCGTCAACTCGATCGTCAGCATCGCCCCGATCGCCGCGTACAATCCAAGCAAATTGCCGAGCACAAGCGGCACAGCCGCATCGCCGGATAAGCCGAACCATTTCATCAGCGGCGTAACCCCATCAATGATCCATGAAAAAAGCGGCGTCGGCTGCAGCAACGCCAACAGGAGCGTCACGGGGAAAATGATTTTCCCCAGCGCCCACGATGTCTTCAGCCCGGCGAGCACACCGCGCTGCAACGTTCCTGTCATGGTCTCCTCTCTCCTTTGCTTGCCTTGATCACCGCGATGCGGTGAAACCTTGATTCTCTGGATGCCGCGCACCGCATCTTGTTCATCCGTCCGCACCTAACCGAAAAAAGCGGGAATGCAGCTCCCCGACAAGATTGTTCCCGCTGCGAAGCGCGGCGGCGAAGGAGCTGCATTCATCGCGGTTTCCCGCAAACCGAACAAGTCCGCAACGTTTCGCCGCCTCAAACGGCTATTCATCCCGATAGCGCGCGTCCGCCCAGCCTTTTGTCCGGCGCACGATCCAAAGCGCGACGGACAAAACGATGAGCGTCACGGACACGACTTGCGCCGCGCGCAGGCTGCCGGCGAGCATCAAGCTGTCGGTGCGCATCCCTTCAATCCAAAAGCGGCCGATCGAGTACCAAATCAAATACGACAAAAACAGCTCGCCGCGCCGCAAGTTGACGCGCCGGAGCCAAAGCAAAAGACAAAAGCCGGCCAAATTCCAAAGCGATTCGTACAAAAACGTCGGATGCCAATAGCGGCCGTCAATGTACATTTGGTTGATGATCCAGTCAGGCAAATGCAAGCTCTCCAAAAACGCGCGCGACACCGGGCCGCCGTGCGCTTCTTGGTTCATGAAATTGCCCCAGCGCCCGATCGCCTGGCCTAAAATGATGCTTGGCGCGGCAATGTCGGCGAGCTTCCAAAACGACAGCCCGCGCGCGCGGGCGAACACCGCGCCCGTCGCCACCGCACCAATCAAACCGCCGTGAATGGCGAGGCCCCCTTGCCAAATTTTCGGAATCTCTGACAAATGCTTTGAATAATAGTGCCATTCAAACAGCACGTAATACGCCCGCGCGCACACAATGGCGATCGGCACGGCAAACAGCACTAAATCGACAAACGTCTCTTTCGGCAAGCCGCGCCGCACCGCTTCGCGCGTCGCCAGCCACAAGCCGATCAAAACGCCTGTGCCGATAATGACTCCGTACCAGTAAATCGTAATCGGACCGAGATGCAAAAACACGCGGTCGAGCGGCTGAATCGTTGCGTCCATCGTTTTTCCCTCCTATGCCCCATAGAAAACCGCGAGCGTTTCCCCTCCGTTGCGATCCAATCTTCCCACGCAGCCCTATATCAATCATACTCGTTCGTGCTGTCTTCGATGGCGTCGCTCAATCGCGCCGAAAACTCCTCGGCTGCATTGACGCCCATCCGCTTCAGGCGGAAATTCATCGCCGCCACTTCGACGATGACCGCCAAGTTGCGCCCCGGACGAACCGGAATCGTCAATTTCGGCAATTCCGTGTCCAAAATTTTCACTTTCTCTTCTTCCAACCCAAGCCGGTCGTACTGTTTGTCCGGGTCCCACAACTCCAAATCGATGACGAGCGAAATGCGCTTATGCGTCCGCACCGCCCCGGCGCCGAACAGCGTCATCATGTTGATGATGCCAAGTCCGCGAATTTCGAGCAAATGTTCAATCAACTCGGGCGCGCTGCCGACGAGCGTGTCTTCATCTTCCTGGCGGATTTCCACGCAGTCATCGGCGACGAGCCGATGACCGCGTTTGACGAGCTCCAGCGCCGTTTCGCTTTTACCGACGCCGCTTTTGCCGGTGATCAACACCCCGACGCCGTACACATCGACCAACACCCCGTGCACCGCGGTCGTGGGGGCGAGCTTGCTTTCCAAATAGTTCGTCAACCGGCTGGACAGGCGGGTCGTTTTCATCGTCGAGCGCATCACGGGCACCGACTGGCGCTCCGACGCTTCGATCAACTCCGGCGGCACCTCCAGTCCGCGCGAGACGATGATGCCTGGCGTAATGTCCGTGCAAAGCCGCTCCATCCGCGACCGTTTCTCTTCCGGCGTCAACGTTTCATAAAACGACAGTTCCGTCCGCCCGAGCAGCTGCAGGCGCTCCGCCGGGTAATAGGCGAAATAGCCGGCCATTTCAATCCCCGGCCGCGACAAGTCGCTCGTCGTAATCGGGCGGTAAATGCCTTCCGCGCCGCTCACAAGCTCGAGCTGGAACTGTTCGATGATGTCTTTCGTCCGCACTTTCGGCATACGCAGCCTTTCTCTCCTTTCCTCATCTTTTTTCATTGTAGCACGTTTCGTTTCGCCATTGAAGAAAACATTCCGCAGAAAACAAAACAAGGACGGTTCCCCCGTCCCGATCACGCCCAATCCATTAAGCCGAAACGATCTTTCCTGCATCGCTTCTCCAACGGCGAAACATTGCCGCATCCGCCTCGTGGACACAAGGCGCCACCCGCTTGGCAATGAACCGCACCCCGTTACGACCGGTTGCGGAGCGGCTCGATCACCGCTTTTTGCACAAGCAAATGGAAAAACGACAAGACGATCGACGCAAGCAGCGCCGTGCCAAAGCCGCCGATTTGAAACGCATCGCCCATCAGCCCTGCAGTCATCATGAGCGTGATGGCGTTAATGACAAACAAAAACAAACCGAGCGTCAACACGGTCACCGGCAGCGTCAACAAGATGAGCACCGGGCGCACGACGGCGTTGAGCACCGCCAAAATCACGCTCGCCAAAAACGCCGCGCCGATGCCGCTGAAGTGAATATCGTCAAAATAGCCGTCAATCGCCATGAGCAACACCGTATTGATCAACACACCGATCAGCCAATTGAGCATCCCATCACCATCTTTATTCGAGTCTCGCGCCCGCCGGCCACACCTTGTTACAGTCCCAAAGAAACGGGGCCACGGCATTCGCCGGCAAACAGGCGCTTTCTCTTATTTTAACACTTGAATCCCTTTTATGACATTCCAAACGATGACAACAAGATTCACCGCCCCAGCAACGAGGAACCCAAGCCAGACGAGCCCGCCGCCAAAAAGAAACGATTCCCCACTCCAATGGCCAAACAACACCGGCGACGCGGCCAACGCAATGAACAAGAGGATCGTAACGGCCGGAATCAAATGCGACACGAGCGACCGCTTCGCATGGCGTTTGACTTCAAGATCTTCGACAACAAAATAGACGACAATCGGCAAAATGAACGGCGCAAAAAAGACGCTGAAATAACAAAGCGCGGATAACACTTTGTTCGTCGACAATCGGCAATCCCCTTTCCAAGTTTCCTTTACCTGTATATACGACGGCCGCTAGGAAAAGTTTCCTGCCGACGGCAAAAAAAGGCGGCGGCCGCCGGTGTCCCAAGCGGCGGACAAAGCCGCAAAGGCCTTTACGCCTTCGCCGCTTCATATTGCGCCTGCATGCGCGCCCGGTCGCGTTCGAGAATCGGTTTTAAGTAGCGGCCGGTGTGCGATGCCTCGACCTCGGCCACCTCTTCCGGCGTGCCGACGGCCACGATTTGCCCGCCGCGGTCGCCGCCCTCTGGGCCTAAATCAATAATATAGTCCGCGGTTTTGATGACGTCCAAATTATGCTCGATGACAAGCACGGTATCACCGTTGTCGACGAGCCGATGGAGCACGTCAAGCAGCCGGGCGATGTCATCGACATGAAGCCCGGTCGTCGGCTCGTCCAAAATGTAGAGCGTCCGGCCGTTGGAGCGGCGGTGAAGCTCAGCGGCGAGCTTGACGCGCTGCGCCTCGCCGCCGGAGAGCGTTGTCGCCGGCTGACCGAGCTTCATATACCCAAGCCCGACGTCATAGAGCGTCTCGAGCTTGCGTTTGATTTTCGGGATCGAGGCGAAAAAGTCGAGCGCATCTTCGACCGTCATGTCCAAGACATCGGCGATGTTTTTCCCTTTATACGTCACCTCAAGCGTTTCGCGATTGTACCGTTTGCCGTGGCACACTTCGCACGGGACGTACACGTCCGGCAAAAAGTGCATCTCAATTTTGATGATCCCATCGCCATGGCACGCCTCGCAGCGCCCGCCTTTGACATTGAAGCTGAACCGCCCTTTTTTGTAGCCGCGCACTTTCGCTTCGTTCGTTGAGGCAAACACGTCGCGGATGTCGTCAAACACCCCGGTGTACGTCGCCGGGTTCGACCGTGGCGTGCGGCCGATCGGCGACTGGTCGATGTCAATCACTTTGTCGAGATGCTCCAGCCCGCGGATGTCGCGATGCTCGCCCGGCTTGGCTTTCGCCCGGTGCAGCTTTTGCGCCAGCGCCTTATACAACACTTCGTTGACAAGCGTGCTTTTGCCCGAGCCCGACACCCCGGTGACAGCGACAAACGTGCCGAGCGGGATGTTCACTGATATGTTTTTCAAGTTGTGCTCGCGCGCGCCGACCACCTCAAGCCAACGTCCGTCCGGACGGCGCCGCTCGGCCGGAATCGGGATGAATTTTTTTCCTGACAAATACTGGCCGGTGAGCGAGTTCGGATTGTCCATCACCTCTTCCGGCGTGCCGGCGGCGACGACCTCGCCGCCGTGAATGCCTGCCCCCGGGCCGATGTCAATCAAATAGTCCGCGGCTAGCATCGTATCCTCGTCGTGCTCCACGACAATGAGCGTATTGCCGAGGTCGCGCATGCTTTTCAACGTCGCGATCAAGCGATCGTTGTCGCGCTGATGAAGCCCGATCGACGGCTCGTCGAGGACGTACAGCACCCCCGTCAGCCGCGAGCCGATTTGCGTCGCCAAGCGGATGCGCTGCGCCTCGCCGCCGGAGAGCGTGCCGGCTGAACGGCTGAGCGTCAAATAGTCGAGGCCGACGTTTTGCAAAAAACCGAGCCGGTCGCGAATTTCACGCAAAATAAGGCGGGCGATTTGCGCCTCTTTTTCGGTCAGCTCGAGCCCGTCAAAAAAGGCGAGCGCCTCGGTCACCGACATGGCGGTGACCTCGCCGATATGCTTGCCGCCGATCAAGACGGCCAGGCTTTCTTTTTTCAGCCGGTAGCCTTGGCATGTCGGACACGGTTGTTCCGCCATATACTTTTCCATCTGCTCGCGAATGTAATCGGAGCTTGTCTCCCGGTAGCGGCGCTCGATGTTGCGAACGACGCCTTCAAATGCGATGTATTGTTCACGCACTTGGCCAAAATCGTTCGTATAGCGGAAATAAATCGGCTCACCGCCGCTGCCGTACAAAATTTTCGCGAGCTGCTCTTTCGGCAACTCCTTCACCGGCACGTCCATCGGGATGCCGTAGTGGCGGCACACAGCTTCGAGCAGCCGCGGGTAGTATTGCGAGCTTTGCGGCTCCCACGGAGCGATGGCGTGTTCTTTTAACGTCAGCTCATCGTTCGGGATGACCAAATCGAGATCCACTTCGAGCTTCACCCCGAGCCCGTCGCAGTCCGGGCAGGCGCCGAACGGACTGTTGAACGAAAAGAGGCGCGGTTCAAGCTCCCCAATCGAAAAGCCGCAGTACGGACAAGCGTGCTTTTCGCTGAACAAGAGCTCCCCCTCGCCGATCACGTCAACGACCACTTTGCCGTCGGCGAGCTTCAGCGCCGTCTCCAACGAATCGGCAAGCCTTGATGCGATGCCGTCCTTGATGACAACCCGGTCGACGACGACATCAATCGAATGTTTTTTGTTTTTTTCAAGCTCAATGTCCTCCGTCAACTCGCGCATCTCACCGTCAATGCGAACGCGCACATACCCTTGTTTGCGAATATCCTCCAATGTCTTGGCGTGCGTCCCTTTTTTTCCCGAGACGATCGGCGCCAAAATTTGCATTTTCGTCCGCTCTGGATAAGCAAGCAGCCGGTCGACCATTTGCTCGATCGTCTGCGATTCGATTTCAATGCCGTGCGTCGGACAAACAGGGCGGCCGATGCGGGCGAACAGGAGCCGCAAGTAATCGTAAATTTCTGTCACCGTGCCGACGGTTGAGCGCGGGTTGCGGCTCGTCGTTTTTTGGTCGATCGAAATGGCCGGCGACAATCCTTCAATCGCATCGACGTCCGGTTTTTCCATCTGCCCTAAAAACTGGCGGGCGTACGCCGACAGCGATTCGACGTAGCGCCGCTGACCTTCCGCGTAAATCGTATCAAACGCCAGCGACGACTTCCCCGACCCGGACAGCCCGGTCAAGACGACGAGCTTGCCGCGCGGGATTTCAACGTCAATGTTTTTCAAGTTGTGGGCGCGCGCCCCTTTGACAATGATTTTCTCCATTCCGTTCACCCGGCCATCATCCTTCCGCTTTCAATTCGAAAATGACGTCGCGCAGCTGGGCGGCCCGCTCGAAGTCGAGCGCTTTGGCCGCCTCTTTCATCTCCGCCTCGAGCGTTCGAATCAGCTCTTCCCGCTCTTGTTTCGTCATCGCTGCCGCCGGCTTCGCCTCGTACATCTCCGTCTCTTCCGCCGCATACGTCGCGCGGATGACGTCGCGAATCTCCTTTTTCACCGTGCGCGGCACGATGCCGTGCTTTCGGTTGTACTCTTCTTGAATCGCCCGGCGCCGCTTCGTCTCTTGAATAGCGATTTCCATCGATTTCGTCACTGTATCGGCGTACATGATCACATGGCCGTTCGCGTTGCGCGCCGCCCGGCCGATCGTCTGGATGAGCGAGCGCTCCGAACGCAAAAACCCTTCTTTGTCGGCGTCCAAAATGGCGACAAGCGACACTTCCGGAATGTCCAATCCTTCCCGCAGCAAGTTGATGCCGACCAGTACATCGTATTTGCCGAGCCGCAAATCGCGGATGATTTCAATGCGCTCGAGCGTCTTAATTTCCGAATGCAAATACGCCACCTTGATCCCCGCTTCTTTTAAATAATCGGTCAAATCCTCCGCCATTTTTTTCGTCAGCGTCGTCACGAGCGTCCGTTCATTCCGCTCGACGCGCTCATGAATTTCGCCGATCAAATCGTCGATTTGTCCTTTTGTCGGACGGACGTCGATCGTTGGGTCAAGAAGCCCGGTCGGGCGAATGATTTGTTCGACAACGCCCGGGCTGTGCTCGAGCTCGTACGGCCCCGGCGTCGCCGAGACGTAAATAATTTGATGGATTTTTTGCTCGAACTCTTCAAACGTGAGCGGTCGGTTGTCGAGCGCCGACGGCAGACGGAAGCCGTGGTCGACGAGCACTTGCTTGCGCGCCCGGTCGCCGTTGTACATGCCGCGCAGCTGCGGCAAGGTGACGTGTGACTCATCGACGATAATCAAAAAATCGTCTGGAAAATAGTCAAGCAATGTATACGGCGTCGATCCCGGCGGCCGCAGCGCCAAATGGCGCGAGTAGTTTTCGATGCCGGAACAAAAGCCCATCTCGCGCATCATTTCCAAATCATAGCGCGTCCGTTGCTCCAGCCGCTGCGCCTCCAACAGCTTTCCTTGGGCGCGCAGTTCGGCGAGCCGCTCCTCAAGCTCTTGTTCGATGTTTTGAATGGCGAGCCGCATTTTCTCCTCGCGCGTGACGAAGTGCGACGCCGGGAAAATGGCGACATGCTCGCGCTCGCCGAGCACTTCGCCCGTCAAGGCGTCCACCTCGCGGATGCGCTCGATTTCATCGCCAAAAAATTCGACGCGAATGCAATGTTCATCGCGCGACGCGGGGAAAATTTCGACCACATCGCCGCGGACGCGGAACGTGCCGCGCCGAAAGTCGATATCATTGCGGTCGTATTGGATGTCAACGAGCCGCCGCAGCAGCACGTTGCGCTCGATTTCCATCCCCACGCGCAATGAAACGACGAGCTCGCGGTATTCTTCCGGCGACCCTAAGCCGTAAATGCATGAGACGCTGGCCACGATGATGACATCCCGGCGCTCAAACAACGCCGACGTTGCCGAGTGCCGCAATTTGTCGATTTCATCGTTGATTTTCGCATCTTTTTCAATGTACGTATCCGTCTGCGGCACGTACGCTTCCGGCTGATAATAATCGTAATAGCTGACAAAATATTCGACGGCGTTGTGTGGGAAAAACTCTTTCAGCTCGCTGTACAATTGACCGGCGAGCGTTTTGTTGTGGGCGATGACAAGCGTCGGCTTGTTGACTTGGGCGATCACGTTCGAGATCGTAAACGTTTTGCCCGTCCCCGTCGCCCCAAGGAGCGTTTGATGTTTCACACCCCGCTGCAAGCCATCCACAAGCTTGGCGATCGCCTGCGGCTGATCGCCTTGCGGTTCGTACGGCGACACTAATTGAAAACGGCCCTCCACCGTTTCGCCTCCTTCTTCAATCCATCTTTCCCCATTGTATCATATCCTCTGCGCAGATGCACAAAAAATGCGAACTGGTATTCGTTCCAACCTGCACAGCGATTTCCATTCCGTCAGGCCGCTTCCAGCTGCATAGATGAAAAAGCGGACCGCTGCAGATGGGTCCGCTTCTCTGTCATTTCTTTAAGTTGTCCAACATTCGCCCCGCCAACAGAAAACCGGCAATCGTCGAGGCGATGTCGGCGACGATTTCGTGCAGCTCGTCCGTATACCCTTTGGCATACGAGGCGACAAGCAAGGCAACGGTCAACAACAACGCAATGTAACGGTTGTACGTCACCCGCGCAAACAGCAGCAACAAAAGGCACGGGATGATAAGGGCCGCGAGAAACCACATACGTCTAGTCTCCTTTACGACACAGCTTCGGACGCCGAAGCGCCTCGTTGATGAACGAACAGCAGACCAAGTTCGTGGTGGCCGTCTTCATACACCGCTCCTTGAACGAAGCGGATCTCGCCGTTATGGCTGATGACTTCCAGCTTGCAAAACGCGCGGTTGCGCTGGAGCGCCTCGTAAAACTCGGCCTCAGTCTGCACTGGAACGCCGTTCGCTTTTACAATCACTTCACCAATGCTTAACCCCATTTGTTCCGCTTTGGAATTCGGGAGCACCCCGACGATCACCACGCCTTGCGGATGGCGGGCAAACCGGGGCGGGCGGGCGCGGTCGGCGCGGTGACCGGAAAAGGCAATCCACTCCCGCCCAATGATGGCTGCAGCTCCTGCGGCAGCCCCTAGCAACGGATGCCATAATCCGAAGACGGCCAGCACGGCGACAAGCCAAGCGAGGCGAAGCACGCGCCGCCCTTCTTCACGAGCTGCTTCCGCTGGCAGCACGTGCTGCCGGCGCTGCGAAAAGCCGAGAAGAAACGGCACAAGCCAAAACGAATAGCCGTCCCCAGCTGGAATGAGCGGCCACCACGAAACCGACGGCAACGCGCCGTCGGATATCGGCAGCACGACCGGCACAAACCAAAACCGTTGCGTCCACTGCATGCCGACAATCATTCCGCGTTTGCTTCTCGCAAGCTGCGGCGAGGCCGCCCCATTTCGCGAGCGGAGAATCAGCCATCCTTCCGCCAACAGCAACAACACAAGCAGGGCGGCAAGCGCCCCTCCATCCGCCGCGCCGTCTGACAACAGATGAGCGGCAAGTCCGCTTGACCCCGCCAAGCCGAGCAAGACGAGCGCTCCGCCCACTGTATAAGCCGGTGAAAGGAGGCGCGCCTCCATCGTCAGGCCAAGCAGGATCGTCAACCCCGTCACCGCCCACACCGCATCCGGCGGCAACGCGAGCCCGATGCCGGACGCAATGACAGACAGCACAGCGCCCGCAACCCATCCCCACGTCCAAAGCCCACGCCATTCTTGCCCCAGCCGATAGACGCGCACATGAAAATCGCGGCGCTCCCGCTTCACCCGCCGCCAACCGGCACCCCAGGCCAACAGCAGGCCGTAATACAAGAGCGGCTGCCGCCACACATTGGCGACGCCTTCCAACCATTCCAATCCCCAAGTTGCCATCCGCCTTCCCCCTCGCTTCGTTCCCCATTCTTTATCTTCTATTCTACCAAATGACTGGGACAAATCCCATGCCTGCCGCCATCTTTTTTGCCTGAATGGCGAATTTGCGCTGTTTTCCACTTTCTTTGCCGAATGGACACTAGTTTTGTCGCCCGGGCAGGATTTCTTATGCCAATGAAAAAAGGGATATAGAAGAAGACAAAAAAGGAGGAGTGGAACGATGGAGTTAAAAACACCCGACGTTGCCGCCCGTCTCGGAGTGTCGCCAAAAACGATCCAGCGCTGGGTGCGGAAATACAACATTCCGCTGCAAAAAAATGAAGCCGGCCACTACTTGTTTGACGAAAAAACGATCGCCCTGCTTGAGCGGGTCAAATTTGAACAAGGCGCCGCGCTGGAAACGCAGCCGAAAGCAGAACCGAAAACACCACCGGCCCCTAGCCGTCCTTCAACATCGCCGCCGAACGTTCCTATTCATGCCCTGTTTCAAGAATATGTCGGACCGGAAATCAGCCGCGTCTCCCTGCGCCTTGATCAACTCGAGCAGCAACTGGAACAAAAAGCGGATGACGTCGTTTCCGTTCAATTGCTGCACCACCGACGGGAGATGGAAGAAATCACCGCCCGCCTGACCGCCTTGGAACAGCTCGTCGCCCGCCTCGAGCAACAGCTGAATCACCAGCCGCCCGCCCCGCACAATCCGTCCGAAGAACCGAAGCGGAAACGGCGCGGCCTCGGGCGGGTGATGAACTTGTTTGTCTAACCGTGCAAAAGCACAATCAGCCCCACCAAACAGGCAACGAGTTTATCGTGCGCTCTGCCTTAGGCAGGGCGTTTTTTCTGCCCTTCCTTATGATCCGCCCTTTTCCTTCTCTTCACTCTTTTTTTATTCTTTTTTAATCAGCGTTCTTTATAATGTCCCGTGTTGCCAATGCTACGCCTGTCCAAAAAGGGGGAGCAACAAGTGAAACAGATTGAACGCAGGGCCATCGCCCAATACAACGGGTTTTATACGCTCGATACGTACAACAATTTTTACCCATTATCGTATAAGCGGAAGTTCCGCCGCATCATTGCCAAAGAATTGGACAAAAGCCCCGTGCTGAAAGACTATTTCGACCATTGGGGCAACCGCGTCTATTTGTTTTCGGCAGAGCTCGGGAAACATTACATGTTCACGAAACGCTCGCATAAGGTCATCCGTCATTTCGAGATCGACACAAAGGCGTTCAAACAGCTTGGCGGCAAGTACATTTTTTCCTCCGTTCCGATCGAAAACGCCCGCGACATCCATCTCCGCTTCTTGCGGGCGTTCACCGATCGACAGTCAGTCTGGAAAATTTATGTGTACGAAGTGGAGTGAAAGGGAGGCAAGAAACATGGTGGACAAACCATTGTTAGCCATCGTCGTCCCCTGCTACAACGAAGAAGAAGTGCTTCCAGAAACGGCCCGGCGGCTGACCGCTTTGCTTGAGCAGCTGCCGCTTCCATCAGAAAAGGAGAAAACACCAGCCCATTTGTAGGAAGCCAGCGATAGTCCACAGGCAAATCAGTCACAAAGAAAAGGGTGCCTCTGCGTTGTCAGAGGCACCCTTTTCTCTTTACTCGTCATCATTGGCTCGCTCGCGACGGAAACAACACGCCAAGCGCTTTTTTCAACTGCACATCATGCTTCGGATCGCGGACGGCTTCCATGATTTTCGTTTGCAGCACATCCGCCGTCGTCTCATCGATTCGCCCCGTAACCGGGAGCTGATTCGCTTTTTGGAACGCTTGGACGGCTTGCTCGGTGTCTTTGCTGAAGTAGCCGTCCGTGCGGCCCGGGTTGAAGCCAAGCCCTTTGAGCATTTTTTGCGCATTGGCGATTTGCTCGTCGTTCATGTCATACCGAAGCGGTTTTTCGACATGAAGCGGAGCGACGTGGAAATAATCCGGTTGCGCCACCGCGACATCCGGCTTGATCCCTTTTTTATGGATCCAATGCCCGTCCGGCGTCAGCCATTTGTACAGCGTCAATTTGATGTTGCTGCCGTCGCCCATCGGGATCGCCTGCTGCACCGTCCCTTTGCCGAACGTTGCCTCGCCGACCAGCTTGTAGCCGCCCGCTTCCTTCATCGCTCCGGCCAAAATCTCTGACGCCGATGCGCTTCCTTTGTCGATGAGCACGACGATCGGGTATGGCTTTTTCGCCGTTAAATCGGAATAAAACTTTTGCCGATCGCCATCGCGTTCTTCAATTTGCACATATGGTTTGCCTTTCGGGATGAGTTGCTTCAAAATTTCCTCAACGCTTTGCAAATAGCCGCCCGGGTTGCCGCGCACATCGATGATCAAGCCATCAATATGTTCGGCCTCAAGCTTCGCCAGTTTCTTTTTAAAATCGGCGGCCGTGTTTTCCGAGAATGATGTAATTTGCAAATAGCCGGCCTTTTTGCCTTCATACGTTTTGACCGACTCATACACCGTCTGAATCGGAATTTCGTCGCGGACGACTTTGACTTTCATCACGTTTTTGACGCCCGGGCGCAAAATGTCAAGCTCCACTGTCGTCCCTTTTTTGCCACGGATTTTCAGCACCGCTTCATACAAGTCAAGCCCCTCTAGGCTTTCCCCGTTCACTCGCAAAATTTGGTCGTTCGGCTTCAGCCCCGCTTTTTCCGCCGGCGAATTTTTGATCGGAGCGACGATCGTCACCTTGCCGTCGATCATGCTCACTTCGGCGCCGATTCCTTCAAACGACGAGTCGAGCGACTCATTGAACTGCTCCGTCGTTTCCGCATCCATGTAGACGGAATACGGATCATGGAGCGTGTCGATCATCCCTTGAATGGCGCCTTCCGTTAATGTTTCTTCATCCACTTTTTCCACATACCGGTTTTTAATGAGTTCGTACGCCTGGCGGATTTTTTTCATTTCGTCATGATCGCTGGCCGTCTTGGACAGTTCCTCAGAAATGGCCGCCGGCATCGGCCCGTCTTCTGCTCCGCCAGCCAGCTGCAAACCGGCATACGTCCCGCCGGCCCCGATGAGCATCGAGATGGCCATGAGTGCGGCCGTTGTCGTTTTCTTCACGTTGTTTCCTCCTCACCCTAAACCTGCCCTTTCCATTGCCTGCAACGGAAGGGAAAGGGGGCCTCTTCGTTCTCCTTCGGCGAAACAAGCGGATGCCTCTAACGCCAATGAGAAAAGGAAAAGCACCGCCCAAACGCCGTGCCATGCCTTTATCTCCATCATATGTTAGGCTTGTACCGAGTATGCTCATTCGTTGTCTATCCTTTACTAGTTTACACGCTGCGTTTTGATTTCTCAACTCATACGGGCGCGGAAAAAAGAGGCACCCCCCGCCATTTTGGCGAACGATGCCTCTTTTTGATTCGTCTTCTTAGCCGCATCCGAAGTGGCCGTCAAACGAATGAACCGCACAAAAACGAAATGCTCTTACTCCTCTTTGGGCAAATCAATGAGCATGAACTGCGCTCCTTCGTTCGTCACCAAGCGAAGCGCCGGCGTGTCCGTAATACGGGCCGCATCGCGCCGTTCGAGATGGGCCTCGCCGTTTAACGCCAAATCCCCCTCAATGACAAAGACAAAGATGTTCCGCCCTTCCGGCTGGGTAAACGTCAGCTCATGCCCGGCTTCCAAATCGGAAAGATAAATCGTCAAATCTTGATGAATGTGAGCAATCCCCGGGGAAGACGGGTGTTTCGTGACAATCGGCAGCAAGGCGTTTTTCATCTTGTCGACCGGAAACTCGGTCCGCTCGTACGACGGCGGCAATCCGTATTGCTCCGGCAAAAACCAAAGTTGCAAAAAGTTCACCTCTTCCGTCGCCGACGGGTTCACTTCCGAATGGACGATGCCGGTGCCGGCCGACATCCGCTGCACGCCGCCGAACGTTGTCACCGCCTTATGTCCGGTGCTGTCTTCATGTTGCAAATAGCCTTTCAGCACGATCGACACAATTTCCATCTCCCGGTGCGGATGGGCGCCAAACCCCGCAAGCGGCGCGACGAAATCGTCGTTTAACACCCTCAGCGGCCCGAATTGAATGTTGTCCGGGTCGTAATACTCGCCAAACGAAAAACTATGATATGTTTTCAGCCACCCGTAATCGGCATGATATCGGGACGACGCCCGGTCGATGCGGATCATCTTTTCCACTCCTTCATTGATGTCCAATCAATCAAAAAAATACGCAACTTGTCCGCCTCATAGACAGACAAGTTGCGTATAGCAGAATTTAGAAAGCGATGTAATTACGCGGATCGACCGCATTCGTTTTTCCTGGGTTCCAGCTACCGCGGTGCAGTTCAAAATGAAGGTGCGGACCGGTCGAATTCCCGGTATTGCCCATATAGCCGATCACTTGCCCTTTGCGGACGCGCTGTCCTTCCCCGGCCAGACGCGCCTCGAGGTGGGCGTAGACGGTTGTGTACGTTTGTCCGTTGATGACATGGCTGACGAAAATGACGTTGCCGTAGCTGCTAGAATAGTAGGAGCGGAACACAATGCCGTCCGCTGCCGCGACAACCGGCACAACAGGAGCTCGCTTGCCAATGTCGACCCCGGGATGGAAGTCCGTGCCACCAAACCGGTAGCCAAAGCCCGAGTTGATCGGACCGTTGGCTGGACGGGTGAAGGCCCCGCTCGACACAGGCGGTGTGCTGCCGCCCGATGGCGCTTCTTCTGATGACGATCCTCCATCGTTTGGCGCGGTATATGTACGTCCCCTCTGTTTCGCTTCTTCTTCCGCCCGTTTTTGCCGTTCGAGTTCGGCAAGCTGCTCTTTCACCGCCGCTTCTTGTTTGGCGATCAGTTCTTTTTCTTCTTCAAGCGCCATCTTATGATCATGCTCTTCTTCCTCTTTTTGCTTCAAATCAGCCATCAGGCGATTTTTTTGTTCCAACTGGCCAGCCAGTTCAGCCTGCAGCTGCTTCAATTCTTGCAAATCCGCTTGCAGCTTGTTCCGCTTTTCGGTCAATTCTGTTTCCTTTTTTTCTTTCAGCGCTTTGTCCGCTTCCTGTTCACGAATGATTTGCTGGTCCGCTTCCATAATCGTGGTGACGGCGCTCATCCGGTCGATGAAGTCGCTGAAGCTTTGGGCGCCGAGCAACACTTCCAAGTAGCTGATCGCTCCGCCGCTTTCCTGCAAGGAACGAAGCCGCTCCTTCAAAATTTCATTCCGCTTTTCAATCCGCTCTTGAATTTCGGCAATCTCTTGTTTCAGTGTCTCGATCGCCTGCTCGGTTTCATCAATATCTTTGCTGACGTTGCGGATTTTGCCGCTCGTTTCGTCAATCGCCACGTTGAGTTTTTGAATGTCATTGGCAACTTGGCGCTGTTGCGAGCGAAGCGATTCGATCGTTTTTTGCGCCTCATTGATTTTTTGCTCGACATCGGACCGCTTCGAACGCAGCGAATCCATTTCATCCCGCTTCTGCTCGATGTCGCGCGTACTGACGGCGTTCGCTGCCGGCGGGAGAATGCCCAACCCAAGCGCCCCGGCAACAGCGAGCGCCAACATGCGTTTCTTTTTCATCTTTCCCCTCTCCCTTTCTATCATTTATACTTTTAAAAACTTGCGCACAGACATAACGCTTCCCCAGACGCCGATGCCGGCGCCAATCACTAGCAGCAGCCCGCTTAACTGCCACATAAACGGCGAAAACGGAAGAAGTTCAAAAAACGGCAAGGAAACCCACTGTTCATACACCTGATACACGTTGTAGTACACGATCGAAAGCGCCGCGATCGGGAAGAGAGCGCCGAGCATTCCAAGCCATAGCCCTTCCAAAAAGAACGGCCAGCGGATAAACCCGTTCGTCGCGCCCACGAGCCGCATGATTTCAATCTCGCGGCGGCGGGCGAAAATCGTAATTTTGATCGTGTTGGAAATGAGAAACATCGCCGTAAACAACAATCCGAGAATGAGCACGAGCCCGACGTTGCGCGCCACTTTCAGTGCGTCAAACAGCTTCTCGACCGTCCCTTGGCCATAATTGACTTTATGGACGAACGGCAATGTTTCGATTTGTTTGGCGATTTTCACTGTATCTTGCGGATGGGCCGCTTTCACGACGTATACATCGCTTAGTGGGTTGTCCTGTTCAAATAAGCGGAACGACGAGCCTTCCTCCCCCATGCTTTTGATCAGCCGCTTCAGCTCTTCGTCCTTTGATGAATAGCGCACTTCCTTCACGTTTGGAATGGCTTCAATTTGCCGGCGCAAGGCGTCTTTTTGCCGGCTGTCAGCGGTCAGCTCGATATGGACGCGAATTTCGACATCGTTTTCGACTTTTTTGGCGAAATGGTTGATGTTGAACATGACGACAAAAAAGACACCGACAAGCAACAACGTCACCGTGACGGCGCTCGCGGACGCAAATGTCATCCAACCGTTGCGGCCGAGGCTTTTCATGCTCTCCCGAACGTGGCGCTTGAACGTATTAAGCGTCATAACCGTATTCCCCCTTCGCCTCGTCACGGACAATTTTTCCGTTTTCGATGGCGATGACGCGCCGACGAGTCGCATTGACGATCTCTTTGTTGTGGGTCGCCATCACAATCGTTGCGCCCCGGTCGTTGATTTTCTCAAACAACTCCATAATGCCCCATGACGTTTCTGGATCCAAGTTCCCTGTTGGTTCATCGGCAATGACGATTTTGGGGGAATTGACAATCGAGCGGGCAATCGAAACGCGCTGCTGTTCGCCCCCGGACAGTTCGTTCGGGTAAGAGCGGACTTTATGTTTGAGGCCGACTAAGTCGAGTACTTCCATCACTTTTTTGCGGATCGCTTTCGGCGATTCTTCAATGACTTCCAACGCAAACGCCACATTTTCATAGACATTGAGCTTCGGAAGCAGCTTGAAATCTTGAAACACAACGCCGATGTTGCGGCGCAGCAACGGGACTTTGCTGTCTTTGATTTTAGCGAGGTTCACGCCATTGACGATGATTTTGCCGCTCGTCGGCTTTTCCTCGCGGTACATCATCTTAATAAACGTCGACTTCCCAGCTCCGCTGGGTCCAACGACATAGACGAATTCTCCTTGCTTGATGCGAACGTTGATGCCGTTTAGCGCCACAACGCCGTTTGGATACGTTTTGTATACATCTTGCATTTCAATCATCATCATCACCTATTTTCGACTTTCCTGTTGCCATTTCTCGAGCTGTTTCGAATGAATCCTGCAAAATTCCGCAGGGATTATTATAACACGATTTTCTATTGTCGAATTTTACATTTATATTTCAAATGGCCAACAAAAGCGAGAGTAGGAAAAACGGCCCAAAAAACACACCGTCTGGTTTTCGGTTCAACCAGACGGTGCACATACCGTGATCCTTTTCATTTTTTCGAAGCGAGCCATTCCGCCACTTTATCAGCGTCTTCCCCTTTGATGATTCCGGCCGGCATCGCGCCGCGGCCGTTGGCGATGACATCTTTAATTTCATCTGCCGAATATTTGCTTCCTACTTTTTGCAAGTTCGGACCGACCCCTCCCGAAAGGTCTTGCCCGTGGCATGATGCACAGTTTTGCTGATAGATTTGTTCAGCAGCGGCAACGGTATCCCCTCCACCGTTGTTATTGCCGCCGTTTTGATCCCCGGCGTTGTCATCACCGCCGCCACATGCTGCAAGCGCCAACGAAGCGCCGAGAAACAGAGCAGCCAACTTCCACTTCATGGTAAACTCCCCCTAGAAACAAAAATTCAACCCTTATTTATTATAACCGATTTTTTCCGTTTTACGTACGTTGAAATCCCTCTCCAAGCACTTCGGCGGCGTTGGCCACGACGACAAACGCTGTCGGATCAATGGTTCGGACCAATTGTTTCAATTTCGTGAACTCGGATTGCGCGACGACGCACATCAGCACCGGCCGTTCGTGTTCGGTGTAACCGCCGTACGCCGGCAGCCGCGTCACCCCGCGATCGATTTCGTGCAAAATGGCGCGGCGCACTTTTTCCTCTTCATTGGTAATAATCAAGGCAATTTTCGAATAGCCAAGCCCGACTTGGACGAGGTCGATCGTTTTGCTCGTCACATACAAGGCGATCAGCGCGTAGAGCGCTCGCTCAATGTCAAAGACAAACGCCGCGGTCAACACGATCAAGCCGTCAATCAAAATCACACACATGCCGAGCGACAGCCCGGTATATTTATGGATGATTTGCGCCGCCAAATCGGTGCCACCCGTCGAAGCGCGGCCGCGAAATACAATGCCAAGGCCGAGACCGACACCGATACCGCCAAAGATCGCGCCAAGAAGCGGATTCGTCGTCGCCGGCTCCATCCCTTTCGTCATGTAGACGACCAGCGGCAAAAACACCGTCCCGACAAACGTCTTGACGCCAAACTGCCGGCCTAGCAGCACAACGCCAGCGATAAAGAGCGGAATGTTAAGCGCCCATTGGACGTAGGCAGGCTCAATGCCAAACAGCGCGTGCATAATCGTGCTCACGCCGCTTACCCCGCCCGAGGCGATCCGATTCGGCAGCAAAAACACGTTAAACGCCACCGCGACAACTGCCGCGCCGACCAGAACATACACATACTCCAAAGCTCCCTCCACCGTCGGAGGCATCGCTTTCTCTCTTCGCTTCCGCATGCTTCCCCACCCTCCTCTGTGAGTATAGCATGCCCGTTTTGGCAAGTAAATGACAGCCGGTTAACGCGATAACGGTCTGCTATGATAAAGGAAAAAAGGACGATCCGATGATCGCCCTAGCCAAAAAATACAAACCTCAATACACATCGCCACGGTTGCCGATCGCCTCAATATAGATGATTCGTTCATCATGATCGATGCGAAACAAAACACGATATGTTCCGATTCGCAGCCGATATAATCCATCCTGCCCCTTCAACTTTTTAATATCCCCCTGTGGTGGGATCGCAAGCAGACCTTGCAACCCAGAGGCCAACCGTTCTTGAACCTCTTTTTCTTGCCTAGCGATGAATTTGACTGCAGCCTTACGGTAAATCAACTTGTAGCCCGAATTCACGCTTGGCTTCTCCCCCGGTGATATATCCTTCATCGCTTTGCAGCTGCTGGCGCTCTTCTTCCGTCAACGCTTCTTCATCTGTTTCGTCAATCCGCTCCCATACCATTCGTTCCTTTCTGGATCGATCAAGCAAGTACATCAAAAAATCGTACGCGGTTTGATGATCCGTTTCATCCAACCGGTCAATCAGTTCGTAAAGCAATTGTTTGCGCACAGCCAAAGCCATCGCCCTCCTTTTTCCTTATCATTACCTTCAGCGTATCACGAAAGCATAGATGCGTCAAAAGGCCAAAACACGATTTTGAAGCGAAAAAAGGACGATCCGATGATCGCCCTTTACTTCAACTTCGCACGCAAATACGCGTCAATAAACACATCAATTTCCCCATCCATCACCGCTTGCACGTTGCCGACCTCAACGTTCGTCCGATGGTCTTTGACAAGCGAATACGGATGGAAGACGTACGAACGAATTTGGTTGCCCCAGCCGATTTCTTTTTGCTCGCCGCGCAGCTCGGCGAGTTCGGCTTGTTGCTCCTCGAGTTTCTTTTGGTACAATTTCGCCTTCAACATGTTCATTGCTTTTTCGCGGTTTTTAATTTGCGACCGCTCCGACTGACACGTCACGACAATGCCAGTCGGCAAGTGAGTGATGCGCACGGCCGAGTCGGTCGTGTTGACGTGCTGCCCGCCCGCGCCGCTCGAACGGTACGTGTCGATTTTCAGCTCTTCCGGCCGGATCTCAATCTCAATGTTATCATCCATCTCCGGCACGACTTCGCACGAGACGAACGACGTATGGCGGCGGCCCGAGGCATCAAACGGGGAGATGCGCACAAGGCGGTGCACCCCTTTTTCCGCCTTTAAGTAGCCGTACGCATTATGCCCTTTAATGAGCAGCGTGACGCTTTTAATCCCTGCTTCCTCGCCCGGAAGGTAGTCGAGCGTCTCGACTTTAAACCCTTTTTTCTCCGCCCAGCGCGTGTACATGCGCAACAACATCGACGCCCAGTCTTGCGACTCCGTGCCGCCCGCGCCCGGGTGGAGCTCCAAAATAGCGTTGTTTTGATCGTACGGCTCATTGAGCAGCAGCTGCAACTCAAACTCGCTGAAGTCTTTTGTTAGCTTTTTCGCTTCCTCGACCAGCTCAGCTTGGAGCTCGTCATCCGGCTCCTCCTTGAGCAATTCGTACGTCACTTCCAAGTTGTCAAACCGTTCTTCCAGTGAAGAAAATTCCTCGACGAGATCTTTAAGCGCATTCGCTTCCGAAATAACCGCCTGCGCCGCCTTTTGATCATCCCAAAAGTTGGGCGCGGCCATTTGCTCCTCTAATTCGCGAATGCGCGCCTGCTTCGCTTCGAGGTCAAAGAGACCCCCTAATTTCCGCTAATCGCTTAGCCATTTTCTCAAGCTCTTGCCTAATTTCCACCAAATCGATCATGTTGTCCTCACCTCATCATGAATATAGTATGTCAATGGTTCATATCTGCCATTCAAAAGGGAGGCAGCGCCCCCCTATTATTTATAAACCGTTACACCGTTCTTCCGCAACAATGTTTATATTTCTTCCCGCTCCCGCACGGGCACGGTTCGTTGCGGCCGACGCGCACCGCCTTGCGGACCGGTTTTCGCTTCGGCTCTTCGCCGTCTTCTTTCGGGTGAACCGCTTCGCCTTTGGCCACCTCTTGGCGCTCAAGGTTATGGTGAATTTCCGCCTTCATGATATAGGTGGCGACTTCCTCTTCAATCGCCGCAATCATCTCCTCAAACATGGCGTAGCCTTCCATCTGATATTCGCGCAGCGGGTCAACTTGCCCGTACGCACGCAAATGAATGCCTTGGCGGAGCTGCTCCATCGCGTCGATATGGTTCATCCATTTCATATCGACGGCGCGCAAGACGACGACGCGTTCAAACTCGCGCATTTGCTCTGGCGGGATTTGCGCTTCCTTCTCATCATAGCGCACTTTTACTTTTTCCCAAATCAGCTCGATCATCTCTTCGGGCTCTTTGCCGCGCAAATCGCCCTCCGTCACATCGCCGTCTGGCAACAGATGGGCATTTACGTAATCGACGAGCCCTTTCAAATTCCACTCTTCCGGCAAGTCCTCTTTCGGCGTATGAGCATGAACGGCGCGCTCAATGACCGAGCGGATCATGTTTTCAATGATGCCGCGCAAGTTGTCGGAATCAAGCACTTCAAAACGCTGGCGGTAAATGATTTCCCGCTGTTCGCGCAACACGTCGTCATATTGAAGCAGTTGCTTGCGGGCGTCGAAGTTGTTGCCTTCGACCCGTTTTTGCGCCGACTCAACGGCCCGTGTCACCATTTTGCTTTGGATCGGCTGCGAATCGTCCATTCCCAAGCGGTCCATCATCGCCATCAAGCTCTCGGAACCGAAGCGGCGCATCAATTCATCCTCAAGCGACAAATAGAACTGCGACACCCCAGGGTCGCCTTGGCGTCCCGAGCGGCCGCGCAGCTGGTTGTCAATCCGCCGGCTTTCATGCCGCTCCGTGCCGATGACGGCCAGTCCGCCAAGCTCCTTGACCCCTTCGCCAAGCTTAATGTCCGTCCCGCGCCCGGCCATGTTCGTCGCGATCGTCACCGCGCCTTTTTGTCCTGCTTTGGCGATGATCTCCGCCTCTTTCGCATGGTTTTTCGCGTTTAAGACGTTGTGCGGGATGCCGCGTTTTTTCAACATCTCCGACAACAGCTCCGACGTCTCGATCGCCACCGTGCCGACCAACACCGGCTGCCCTTTCGCATGGCGGGCGGCGATGTCCTCAACCACGGCGCGGAACTTCCCTTCCATCGTCCGATAAATCAAATCCGGACGGTCCTCCCGGATCACCGGGCGGTTCGTCGGAATGACGACGACGCGCATGTTGTAAATGTTGCGGAACTCTTCCTCTTCCGTCTTCGCCGTCCCCGTCATCCCCGCGAGTTTTTCATACATGCGGAAATAGTTTTGGAACGTAATCGTGGCCAACGTCATCGACTCGTTTTGAATCTCGAGCCCTTCCTTCGCCTCAATGGCTTGATGAAGCCCATCGCTGTAGCGGCGGCCATGCATCAAGCGCCCGGTGAACGGGTCGACGATGATCACTTTTCCGTCTTGCACGACGTAGTCGACATCGCGCTGCATCACAACATGCGCCCGCAGCGCCAGCTGAATATGGTGGTTGAGCGTCACGTGCTTCAAATCAAACAAGTTGTCGATGCCAAACGCCCGCTCGGCTTTGTTCATTCCTTCTTCCGTCAGCTGGACGCTTTTCGATTTTTCATCGTATGTGTAATCGACATCTTTGCGCAACGTGCGGACAAACGCGTTCGCCTGCACATACAGCTTCGTCGACTTTTGCGCCGTCCCGGAAATAATAAGCGGCGTCCGCGCTTCATCGATCAAAATCGAGTCAACCTCGTCGATCACGGCAAAATGCAGCGGCCGCTGCACCATATGCTCCTTATAAAGCACCATGTTGTCGCGCAAATAGTCAAAACCAAACTCGTTGTTCGTTCCGTACGTAATGTCGGCGTTGTACGCCGCTTGCTTCTCCTCGCGCGACATGCCGCTTAAGTTCAAGCCGACGGTCATGCCTAAAAACTCATACAGTTTGCCCATTTCCGTCGCATCGCGCGTTGCCAAGTATTCGTTGACCGTCACGACATGCACGCCGCGCCCCGTCAAGGCGTTCAAATAGACGGGCATCGTCGCCGTCAACGTTTTCCCTTCACCCGTTTTCATCTCGGCGATGTCGCCCTCATGCAAAACGACGCCGCCCATAATTTGCACTTTATATGGGTACAAACCGAGGACGCGCTTCGCCCCTTCGCGCACAACGGCAAACGCCTCGACAAGCAAATCATCGAGCGATTCGCCTTGTTGGTAGCGGGCTTTGAATTCCTCGGTTTTTTGCCGCAACTGTTCATCGGACAGTCGGGCCATCTCCGGACCGAGCGCGTCGACTTGATCGGCAATTTTCTCAAGCCTTGCCAACTGACGCTTGTTCGGGTCAAATACTTTTTTTAAGACTCCAAGCATAGGAAACGCTCCTTATTTTTCATGGACTCACTTCTTCATCATATCATTATACAGGGATCAGTGACAACTGTTGCACAGGCTTCAAGAGGGGGCATGTCCAAGAGAGGGGATCACAACTTGGACTGAAGTTGCTCAATCGCCGCTTCCGCATGGTGAAGGCGCCGATTCAGCGCATAAATTTCAAAACTTTTCTCCTCCACTTTTTCATGAATTTTGCGAAGCAAGATTTGCACATCATCCACAAGCTGCGTTTCGACCCGATGAAGCGTCTCTTTCACTTCCTCCAATTCAGTTTCCACACCATTCAACCGCGTTTCCACGCCGTCCAATCGGGTCTCTACGCCGTCCAACCGCGTTTCCACGCCGTCCAATCGGATCTCTACACCATTCAACCGCGTTTCCACGCCGTCCAACCGGATCTCTACACCATTCAACCGCGTTTCCACGCCGTCCAACCGGGTCTCTACACCATTCAACCGCGTTTCCACGCCGTCCAATCGGGCCTCTACGCCTTTCAACCGCGTTTCCACACGGTCTAACCGCTCTTTCACCGCGCCCATTTCCCGTTCGAGGCCGACGAGGCGTCCGTTCATCTCCGTCAAACGGCCATCCATCTGCTCAAACCGTTGGCGAGTTTCTTCTTGGAACACCAAAAACCCTTTTTCCATGTTGTCCAACTTGGACAAAATTTGACGCAACAATTCCTCCATTGCTCTCCCCCATTTTGCTTTTTCTCATGCATATTATAACATCCCCTGCCCAAAAAAGCAGGGGATGCGCACAAGGGGCAACCGTTTAATTGGCCTCGATCAATCCGTATTTTCCGTCTTTGCGGCGGTAGACGATGTTTGTCCGATTCGTTTCGGCGTTCGTAAAGATAAAGAAGTTGTGCCCTAACAAATTCATCTGCAAAATCGCTTCTTCGCTGTCCATCGGCTTCAAGCTGAAGTGTTTCGTGCGCACGATTTCAAATTCCTCGTCGTTCTCCGCCGCAGCAGCGCCGCTTGGCACAGGGGCGGCCAGCTTCGCTTCTTTCTCGCGGTCGCGCAGCTTCCGATTGACTTTCGTTTTATGTTTGCGGATTTGCCGCTCCAGTTTATCCGTCACTAAATCGATCGCCGCATACATATCGTTATGGCGCTCTTCCGCCCGAAGCAACAAATGCGGCATCGGAATGGTCACTTCGATTTTCCCTTGTCCATCGTTGTAGACTTTTAAATTGACATGGACATTCACGTCATCGGTGCGGTCGAAATAGCGCTCCAACTTGCCGATTTTTTTCTCCACGTACTCGCGCAGCGCAGGCGTGACTTCGATGTTTTCCCCGCGAATGTGATACATCATGGCTGACCACTCCTTATTTTCAAACTATAGATCCCTACATTTTTTCATTACCCATCAAACCCCTGCTTCAATCAAAAATATTTTCGAAGATTTTGTGAAAATCATAGGAAAATATGGTAAAATAGGCATGGGCGTTTTTTCTTAATTGGTGTGGAAAGTACGGAGTGTGGAAACGATGCGAAAAATCCATATTTCCCATGCGAAAAGCGGCGACGTGCTCGCTGTCGACTTGTTCGCCGCCAACGGCAGCGTCCTTTTGTCGCGCGGCGTACGGCTGACAAGCGGCTACATCCGCTCGTTGGCGCAAAAAGGGGTTCAATACATTTATATTGACGACAAACAAACCTATGACATCCGCCCGCGCCCGCTCATCAGCCCGACCGTGCGCCAGCAGGCGGTGAAAAAAGTGTACGAGACGATGACGGCCTTGATCGAGCAAAAAAAGCTGCTCAGCCGCGTGTCTTCCCTCGATTTAGGAAAAGAGTACGAAAACGTGTTCAAAGACATTTTGGACTATTTGCTCAAACAAGAAGATTTGCTCATCAACTTGTCGGATTTGGTCATCTCAAACGGCTACTTTTTCCACCATTCGGTCAACGTCGCCACGATCGCCGGCGTCATCGGCATCGCCAAAGGGTATCGCCCCCAACAGCTGCTTGACCTTGGCATCGGCGCGCTGTTGTTTGACATCGGCATGACCCAGCTGCCTGACGGCCTTTGGCGAAAAAAAGGAGCCTTGACGGAAGAGGAAAAGGAAATCGTCCGCCGTCATACATATCTCGGCTTTGAACTGCTGCGGCGCCAGCGCAACATTTCTCTCTTTTCCGCCCACTGCGCCTTGCAGCACCATGAGCGGTGCGACGGCAGCGGCTACCCGCGCGCCTTATCGGGCAAGGAAATTCACGAATACGCCCGCATCGTCGCCATCGCCGACGTTTTTGACGCCTTGACATCGGCGCGCTACCATCGAAGACAATACTCGCCGCACGAAGCAGCCGAATACTTATCCGCCGCCGGCGGCATGCTGGACTACGAACTCATTAAGCTCTTTCTTTCCTACATCGCCGTCTACCCGGTCGCCACGACCGTCAAGCTCAACACCGGAGAAGTCGGCGTCGTCTCGCAAGTGTTTCCGGGCTTCCCGCTCCGCCCCATCGTCCGCGTCATCAAAAATCCCGCGGGCGAGGAGCTGAAAAGCCCGTATGAAATCGACTTGCGGAAACAGATGAACATCACGATTGTGAAAGCAGTTTGAAGCGAAAAGGACAGCATGGCGCTGTCCTTTTCTTTATCGCTTTTTATCGTAAAACATCCCGTCAATCGAAAGCGGCTGCTCGTACGGATGAACGTAGCAGGCGTTCGCCTGCCGCTTCGCCCCCGCCATGCGCAAATCGTTTCGAATCTCATCACCCACGCGGTGAAGCCGCCTCTCAATTTCTTCATTCCAAGCGATGATCTCGCGGCCAAGCCGCTGCTCTTCCTCGCTGTACGGCGGACGCAGCTTCCAAAGGAGCTCCTGGCGCTCCTGAAGCAATCGATCAACCGTCCGAAGCCGCTCTTCCCGCTCCTCGGACGGCCACGGCAGCGCCGTTGCCTCCAGCAGCTCCTTCGTCACCCGCCATACATCATGCACCACGCCCATTACGCCTGCCCGCCTTCCGCGTATTGGCGCTGCCGATGGAGCTGAATCACTTGTTTCCACGTATCGCGAAACTCGACGACATACCCTTCCACTTCATCCAAAATCGCCGCATCGCTTTTCACATTCGCCTCGATCAGACGGCGGTAGATGTAGTCATACATCGTCATCATCGACTTCGCAACCTCATACTCCATCTTCAATGTCTTCATCAGTTCCAAAATGATGTTTTGCGCCTTAATCAAGTTCTCATTGCGCGCCGCAATGTCCCCTTTCTCGATCGCCTGGCGCGCAAGCTTGATAAACTTCAAGCACCCGTTATACAGCATCAACGTCAGCTCGCCTGGCGACGCCGTCTGCACGGCGTTCGCTTGGTAGTGTTGATACGGATTGTTTGTCGCCATCTTCCGTCACTCCTCTTCTATGATGTTCACCCCATCGCAAAGCCATCATCTGATTCAACGGGCCGCGCCGAACGCCCTTCATCTGTTGCCATCCGTGAGCGTGGTCGCTTCTTCCCCACTGTCACCGCGACAGCGCCTGAGCCTTCAAACCGCTTACCCCTGCATGCCGCCGCCAAAGGCGTTCATCAAGTACATGCTTTGCTGATTGGCGCGCTGAATCGCCTCTTCCATCGCCGTGAATTGGCGATAGTAGCGGTCTTCAATTTGTTTCAAACGGTCTTCGAAGCGGTCAATTTGGTCATTGATTTCGATTAAATCGCGCCCGATCGCAAACTGCTGGTTCGTCCAAATCGTCTTCCCCGCTTTTTGCTCAATCTTCCCGATCGTCGCTTTGATCGTATCGCGCAGGCGGCGGGCGATCCCTTTTTCCGCATCCGTCGCCCCGTCTTGGTTAAACAACTGATAGACGGCATCCGGGTTTTCCTTGATTTTCTCCCGCAGCTTCGTCTCGTCAATGATCAACTTCCCACCGTCAAGGTAATTCGACGACGTCGTAATCCCGATTTGCGCGAGCTGCGAGAACCCGCTTGGAATGTTCGCTCCTTCGACTTTCGTGTACACATTCATCCGCATTTGGCTTAAGGCGCTCGACAAAATCGAATCGCCGCGAAGCATCCCGCTCCGCGCCTTTTCTTCCCACAGCTCGATTTGCTTTTCCGTCATCGCTTCTTTTTGCTCATCGGTGAGCGGCGGATAGTCGCGATAGCGCTCTTCTTTCAGCTCGGCGTTGATTTTGGCGATCACTTCATTGTATTTATCGACAAACCCTTTAATGGCGTTAAACATCGCGTCCACATCCGTCTCCACCGACACCGTCGCCGTGCCCGTCCCTTTCACCGTATACGTCACACCGTTGATCGTAAATGTGTTCGACGAGCGGGTCGTTCGCAAGCCGTTGATGGTGATGTCGGCGTCTTTCCCTGCCGTTTTCCCCGTGAGCTCCTGCCCCGCTATCGCGCCCGCAAACCCGAGCTTTTGCGCAAAAAAGTCCACCGTCGCCTGGTCGGCGAGCACTAGACTCGCCTGCGCCCCCATCTCTTTTTTCATGATCGAAACCCGCCCGGTCTGCTCGTCGTAAAACGCGCTGACGCCAAGATCTAGGTTGCTGTTGAGTTGGGCGATCACCCCATCGAGCGTCGTTCCTTTCTTCACTGTGATCGCCGCCTGCTTCGTCGTCCCATCCCCGTTTGTCACGTTGATCGTCAGCGTCGTATCTGCAGCAACGGAAAAACTCGCCTTGTCCACTCTCACCGCGGCATCCGACAGCCAGACGGCCGATGTGGCCACTTGATTGACTTGAATCGTCGTCGCCACGTTCGCCGCACTCGAGCCCGCCGTCGCTGTGACGACCGATTCGTTCGAACTCGAGACGGTTTTTTTGAGCATGCTGCTTTGGAGCGTGATGTTGGAAAACAAGTAGTCGTCAAGCCCCTGAAGCAACGTGTTCATCGACCGGTAATCATCGCGCTGCCACTCGAGCAGCTGCTTTTTCTGCTTCAATTTATCAAGCGGCATCCGTTCCACTTTCATTAAGTCCTTGACGATCTGGTCGATATCCATCCCGCTCGCGAGGCCGCTGATGCGCAATGTATTCGCCATGTCGACTCACCACCGTTAAATTTTTTTATCCACCAAAAGCCCGACAAACTCCATCATCGCCGCATACATATCGAGCAGCTTTTTCGGCGGGATTTCGCGGATCACCTCATGCGTCTTTTCATCGATTACTTGCACGTAATACTCGTTCAACTCTTTGTGCAGCTCAAACCGAACCGACGTATGGCTCGGCTGCACGAGCTCATTCAAGCCGTTGACCACTTTCTCCACGGCTTCTTCCGAAAGCGGTTGAAAAAGGGAAGAAGCAGAACCCCCCGCTTCTTGAGGCTGCACTGCCGCGCGTTCGACGGTTGCATGCACCTGTTCGCTTCGCATCGGCTCATATGAAAGGAAAGAAGAAGACACCCGTTCAATCGTCATCCGGATCCGCTCCTTTGGTTTGGACGATTTCTATCGTTTATATCGGATGAAACGTAGGGAGTGTGAAGGGGGAGGGAACAATAAATGCAATCCATATAAAAATCAGGAGATGATGATAATTTCATTTCTTGTGTATAATACTTGTCAATTGTTGAAAATAGCGGGGGTATCATAAGCAAAAACTAACAAGGGGGAAGTAGAAACTTAAAAGGGGAATATAAAAGAGTAAAATCACATTAAAACAAAAAAACAAGATGAGGAATATAAGCACAAAACATTCTTGGCAAAACTCAAACATTGCTTTTATCCATATTTAATAATGAAATTTTTAAAATCAATAATCATTCCCGTTCTCTCCATAAAGTCTACGCCTAAAATTCCGTCAAAACCATATATTTCTTTAGTCATTCCCAGTTGTAATAAAAATGATGCTAGCTCCTTTCCATCAATTATAACGTTGTTTACGATTTGTTCATAACAAATCTCGCTGTATCCGCCTACTCCGTACATTCGTTTTGTTCTTCCATTAATAATATCTAATTCGATACCAATTTGTGCGAGTGCATCCGTATCAAAAATGGTCGTAGCACAACCTGTGTCCAACAACACGTCTGTTAAAAGAACAGTTTTTTCACCACACTTTATTTCGACAGAAACAATAGGTAATCCATTTTCTATTCTTATATTCATACTCTCCCCCGAATCCCTATAAAATATTGTTCTTCTACCTCTATTTGCTCCTTACTTGTGTGAAAAATATATAATTCTTTCTCCGGAAAAGTTTTGTGCTGCTGTTTATAACCATTCCATGCATCAGACACACTATGATACCGATCGATCACTGCCATTTCCTTAATGATACGTTTGCCATTTTGTGAACAAGCCGAAATAGCCTCCACCAACACAAATTGATTCGGATATTGCTTACGTAACTCTGACCATTTCATTTGTTTGCCTCCATCTCTTTTTATTACATTTTATCACTAATCACCTTACATATATAAAGCAATATTTGTGACATACTCCCACCACCTACGCTTCGCTTAGAGGTGGGGGCTTCTCGGGTA
>ERZ1673787.20-NODE-20-length-50439-cov-31.975548_pt1 | contig 50439 bp, 48 predicted proteins | sample MGYA00580129_ERZ1673787 | MGnify/ENA primary metagenome ERZ1673787 (study PRJEB41219, sample SAMN04549613) | soil metagenome | isolation source: soil | place: USA: Texas, Brazoria NWR | collected 2008-10-24 | study: EMG produced TPA metagenomics assembly of... | reverse complement strand
GCTTTTTTTGATCAAGTCCCCGGAAAAGCTCCTAACGGGAATGCTCCTTTTGATTTAAATTCATTTTTATTTTTTTCTAACTAAAAAATAATATACTGGAAATACGAACCAAGGACAAAAAATAAGAGGCTGTCTCAAAAGGTTGCTAAATCGACCTTTTGAACTCAGCCTCTTTTACTTACTACGATAAATCGTTATTCACCTTTATTCGTTGTGTCATTCGGATCTGGGGTATAGTCCGATTTGTAATCGGTATATTTTACTTCTGTGACCATTCCGGCTGAAGCATGGTGCAAGTCATGGCAATGGAACATCCAATTTCCCGGATTATCCGCTTTAAACGCGACGACATATTCTTCACCAGGGTTTACATTTAAGGAATCCTTTATCAATGGAGAGCCTGTGACCGGCTTGCCGTTTTTGCTTAACACTTGGAAGAAATGGCCGTGTAAATGCATCGGATGTACATCCATCGGCGAGTTGTTCACGATTTTTACTTTTACGAAATCTCCTGTCTTCACATGAATAGGCGCTGTGTCAGGATACGTTTTCCCATTAATCGTGAAAATCATGCCATTTTTGCCCATGGCCGTTCCTAAATCCATTGTGTACTCTACATCATATTTTTGGTCTAGTGTAAATTGACCTACTTCATATTTTCCGTATGTTGTCATATCCACAACAGGGAGGTTTTCTTTTGCATTTTCTTTATCCGTATTGTTTGTCTGGTCTTCGTATTGAATTTTCACTTTCATGCCATCGGTACCTTCCATATCACCATGACATTCTAATAACCATTCACCCGGGTTATTCGCGATAAATTCAATATCATAACGTTCACCCGGAGCAATATTTAAAAGTTCATCTTTGATTGGTTGCGGATCTTTTAACGGCTGCCCGTCAGTTGCGACAATTTTAAACTCATGACCATGCAGGTGAAGTTTGTGGGCCATGTATCCTGCGTTTACAAGGCGAAGCCGCACCTTTTCGCCTTTCTTCACTTTTAAAGGTTTGACAGCGGAACCGCTTTTCCCGTTAATCGTGAAAATATCATACATATTCATATCATGGCCCATGCTGCTCATATCCATTTGTTGATTATCAGAGCTATTTCCATTATTCATATTACTATGATCCATGCCGCTCATATTCATGTCCATATGGCTTTCGGCGTCCGGGTCGCTCATCCATTCATCTAATACAAGCGTGTAATCTCGATCGACTTTTTCTTCATTTTTCGGTTCTACGATTAATGTACCGTATAATCCCTTGTCCACTTGCTCGGCGCTTTTTTGATGGGAATGATACCAATACGTTCCCGGCACGGTTGCTGTAAATTCATACGTAAACGTTTCACCCGGTTTAATGGCGTCCATCGTGACACCCGGTACTCCATCTTGGTTATTTGGAACAGGGTAGCCGTGCCAGTGAATCGTTGTCGGTTCCGGCAATTCATTTTTTACTACGATTTTTACTTTGTCTCCTTGCTTCACGCGGATTTGTGCACCAGGCACGGATCCATTATACGTGTATACCGGGAGTTTGATTTGACCATTAATGGGTAATAACGCTTCCTTCGCAGTAAGGTGAATTTCTTTCCCGGATAATACTTCTGTATTGGTTGCTAAAGGCAATTGCTGCTTGCTCGTTTCAGCGGAAGTATTTTCTTTTTCCATATTCATGCCGGACATGTCGTGTCCCTGCATGGAAGATGGATTTGAGCAAGCTGCGCCAATCGCTGCTACTCCTGCGAAAATGGCGCCAAGCAGCCATTTTTTCATGTCGTTTTCCCTCCTTAAGCTTGTAGTGGGAGATGCAATGATATGATAAAAAATAGATGTGCAAAATGTATGGAGAAAATCGTTCAACTGAAATGTAAAAAAAGGCAAGCGATTCGGATTCACCGATGTCTAACGGTGGTAGGTAATCGCCTGCCGTCCCATTTGAACCCAAGCGTCGATAAAGTCTTGTTTCGGCGCTTTTTGGTTTTTGACAGCGGTCAATGGATCATTGAAATAAATGTACTGCTCATCGTATCCCGTAATGAGCACCGCGTGTTCCCGGTACGTGATTTTGATCGGGCCTTGCGGGGTTTGCCATTCCCGAAAGGCAGAGGGAGGAAGAGGACGAAAGGTGGTGTTGGTGATCACCCAAACCGGTGTGCCTTTGGCCAAGTATGTATAGATGTTCTCAAACGATTGCCCTGTTAAGTCGACGATTTGGTTCGGCAAGTACCGCTCAGCCAACTGCTTGATCGGCTTATGGTACACGCCGTATCCAGGCTTCGATAACGTATACATATCGCCGACAAACCCTTCATTTGGGTGTCCGTAAAACACTTGGCCATTCCGCACTTGATAGGGAGTAGGGTTTTTCTTGATTTGTTTCGCCAACGTCATCTTATCGACGCGAATGCCCGCATGATTCAAGAGCATGGCCAAGCTGGTTACTTCGCATCCCCTCGGCAGTTCCGGAAGCTGAGACAAAAGGGGGGCGTCAATCAGGACGGATGTCTTTAGCGATTGTTTCTTTGAAGCGGCAGCTGATCGATTCGCCTCCTTTGCTTGATTGCTCGGGGACGGGTCGGTTTCTCTGCTGTTTCTGTTCTGTATGAAGGCTTTGATGGCATCGCCTATCTGGGCCGAGCTTGCATAATAGGATAATGAGGCGGCCAATAGCAAGAAACACGAAATATACAATCCGAGCGACCGTTGATTCATCCTCCCGTTCAGAGGGCTTCTCAAGAGAACAAAACAAAGGGAAACAATGAGAAAAGTCAAAAAAAGGATAAACGCTAACAAGCCATTCTCAACTCCTTTATAACACGTGTGTGTTTTTATCGTAACAGATCGATGTGCAAAAATGGTGAAATTCACACTTTCTCCATACTTTATCGTTAATATTATGAGGAACTGAAAATCTTGCAAGCAGTGTTCCTGAAAAAATGGAAACAGATTGTTTTTGAAACTTGACGTTGTGTACGATAGAATGAAAGTATCTTTGTATCCATCATTTTAGTTTTAAACAAAAAGGTTTTTCGTGTAGTTTTTGGATTCTTCTTAGCAAAGTGGAGGGACAATCATCGCCATGTGCGGTTTTATTGGCTGTATTCATGATCGCCCGAGAGCGATTGAGCAAACATGGAAAACAACGTTGATGGAGATGAACCGCCTGATTACCCATCGCGGCCCCGACGATGAGGGGTATTTTTTTGATGAATACGTGAGTTTTGGCTTTCGGCGGCTGAGCATCATCGATCTGGAGGCGGGGCATCAGCCGCTGTCTTATGAAAACGATCGATATTGGATCATTTTTAACGGGGAAATTTACAACTATCTTGAATTGCGGGAGGAGCTGGCGGCGAAAGGATATTCGTTTGCGACGCATTCGGATACTGAGGTGATTGTCGCCCTTTACAGCGCCGAAAAAGAAAAAGCGGTCGAAAAACTGCGCGGGATGTTTGCGTTTGTCATTTGGGACAAGCAAGAGAAAACGGTGTTTGCGGCGCGCGATCCGTTCGGCATTAAGCCGTTTTTTTATGCGGAGCAAGGAGACCGCACGTTTTTCGCTTCGGAAAAGAAAAGCATCTTGCTCGCTCTGGGACAGGAGTCGCTAAACGGCGATTCCCTGCAGCATTATTTAACATTCCAATATGTCCCTGAGCCGCTGACGATGTCGGCCGGCATTTACAAGCTGGAGCCGGGGCATTATCTCAAGAAACAAGTCGGAAAACCGCTCACGATTCATCGTTATTGGAAGGCATCCTTCGACCCCATTCGCCAATCGGAAGAGGAGCTTGTCAAGCAAATCCGCGATGCGCTGTTTGATTCGGTCAACGTCCATATGCGCAGCGATGTGCCGGTCGGTGCGTTTTTGTCGGGAGGCATTGATTCATCGTTCATCGTCGCCATCGCGAAACAATTCCATCCGCACCTGAAGACATTTTCCGTCGGGTTTGAGCGGGAAGGGTTCAGTGAAATCGATGTCGCAAAAGAAACCGCAGAGAAGCTTGGGGTAGACAACATTAGCTATGTCATCTCACCGCAGGAGTATATGGAAGAGCTGCCGAAAATTATGTGGCATATGGACGATCCGCTTGCCGATCCTGCGGCGGTGCCGCTTTATTTTGTCGCTCGTGAGGCGAGAAAGCATGTCACGGTTGTGCTTTCTGGCGAAGGGGCGGACGAGCTGTTCGGCGGTTACAACATTTACCGCGAACCAGAGTCGCTGCGGCTGTTTGTGCGTATGCCAAACATCGTAAAAGCGGTGTTGCGGATGATCGCGAAGCTGCTTCCGGACGGGATGAAAGGAAAAAGCTTTTTGGAGCGCGGCACGACGCCGCTTGAAGAGCGGTATGTCGGCAATGCCAAAATCTATAGCGAAAAGGAAAAAGCGGCGCTGCTCAAAACGTACCGAGGAGGGTGCGAATATACGGCGGTGACGGCTCCGTTTTACCGCGAAACGCTTCATGACCCGCCCGTCAACCGGATGCAGTATATTGATCTTCATACATGGCTAAGGGGCGATATTTTAGTCAAAGCGGACAAAATGACGATGGCCCATTCGCTTGAGCTGCGCGTTCCCTTTTTAGACAAAAAGGTATTTGAGGTTGCTAGGCAAATCGCCCCTGATATGAAGATAGCCAACGGTACGACGAAATATATTTTACGTAAAGCCGCCGAAGGCATCGTGCCGGATCATGTGTTAAACCGGAAAAAATTAGGGTTCCCCGTGCCGATTCGCCACTGGCTGAAAAACGAAATGTATGACTGGGCGAGACAGCTCATCCACGAAAGCGAAACCGATCATCTGTTCCATAAGGATGTGCTCCATCGGCTGCTGGATGAACATGCCCGCCACAAGGCGGACCACAGCCGCAAGCTGTGGACGGTGTTGGCGTTTATGGTTTGGCATCAAGTGTATGTGGAAAAGAAGTACGATTTTGCTTCATCCGCACAAAGCGAGGAGCGGCCAGCGTCTGTTTTGGAGGCGTAGCAGGGAAACGACAGGGCGTTCTAAGGGCGACACCTAGAACGCCTTTTTCGATGGTGCGGACAGTTTCCTTGCCTTTGGCGAAGCGAAAGAGAAAATTTGCTTTCTCCCGCTCTTGCAATTTTCCCGGTTTTGGTATATGCTTGTTCCATCAGGATGCTAAACTACTATATATTGGTTTTGAAGCCTTATTGTACAACTACATATCGTTCTGCCAAGCAACGGTGTCCATCAGGACTTAATAGGGAATCCGGTGCGAATCCGGAACTGCCCCCGCAACTGTATGTGCGGACGAAATGGGATGGCCACTGGCGGCAAGAGCTGTTCGGCGCGCCGCTGGGAAGGCCCCAAAGTAGGACGATGCACGAGTCAGGAGACCTGCCTTGCTTGGAACGTTTCATGTTCTTCGGGGTGTGAGAAGATGAAACGATAGGGGAAAAGAACAAGGGGTTCGTCTGCCTTTTTTCGTCTGTCGTTTCATCCGCTCGCCTGCCCGAGCGGATTTTTTTATGGAAGGAGAGAAGAAACGAATGACCACATTGACGAAAACGGTCATCCTCGATGATCAAGGGAAGTCGGTTTCGTTTTCACGTGAAGAGTTTGTGTCGCTGATTGGGCAAGCCGCGGCTGGATTCGGCCGTCTGTCGCTTGATGAATACGTCGAGCGTGTTTGGCAGCTTCTTAGCCGAAAGGAGTCCGTCACGGTAGAACAGCTGCACCAAACGGCTATTTTGGAAGGACTTTCTTACATTGATGAAGAGGAGCCGGACTGGACGTTTGTGTGCGCCCGGCTGTATTTGCGGCAATTGTACCGTGAAGCGGCGCGGCAGCGCGGGTACGATGAACGCGAGCGGTATGGCGATTTCTACTCGCTGCTTGTTGCGCTGACGGAACAAGGGGTGTACAGTCCGTTCTTGCTTGAACGTTATACGAAAGAAGAAGTCGACGCCATCGGTGCGTTTCTTGATCCGGAGAAGGACAAGCTGTTTACGTACATTGGGCTGCGCACGCTCGCGGACCGGTATTTGGCGCGCGATTATGAGCGGCGGTTGTATGAATTGCCGCAGGAGCGGTTTTTGGTCATTGCCATGACGCTCATGGCGAATGAACCGCAAAAGCGGCGCCTTGCGCTCGTGAAGGAAGCGTATTGGGCGTTAAGCAACTTATACATGACCGTGGCGACGCCGACGCTTGCCAACGCTGGGAAGTCGTACGGCCAGCTCTCAAGCTGCTTTGTCGATACGGTCGATGACAGCTTGCAAGGAATTTATGACAGCAACACCGACATCGCCAATTTGTCGAAATCGGGCGGCGGCATCGGCGTCTATTTAGGCAAAATCCGTTCGCGCGGCAGCGACATCAAAGGGTTTAAAGGGGTTTCCTCCGGCGTCATCCCGTGGATGAAGCAGTTGAACAATACAGCGGTGAGCGTCGATCAGCTGGGGCAGCGCAAAGGGGCCATTTCCGTCTATTTGGATGTATGGCATAAAGACATTTTTGCGTTTCTCGATGCGCGGCTCAACAACGGCGACGAACGGCTGCGGACGCATGATTTGTTCACCGGCGTGTGCATTCCGGACTTGTTCATGGAGCAAGTCGAACAGCGCGGCGACTGGTATTTGTTTGATCCGCATGAAGTGCGGAAGGTGATGGGGTTTAGCTTGGAAGATTTTTATGATGAGGAAAAAGGGCGCGGGAGTTTCCGCGAGAAATATTGGCAATGCGTCAACGAACCAAGGCTGTCGAAAGAAAAAGTGCCGGCGATCGACGTGATGAAAAGCATTATGCGCAGCCAGCTCGAGTCGGGGACGCCGTTTATGTTTTACCGCGATGAAGTGAACCGGCAAAACCCGAACCGCCATCTCGGGATGATCTACTGCAGCAACCTTTGCACGGAAATCGCGCAAAACCAAAGCCCGACAGTGACGAAGCGGCAATATGTGAAAGACGGGACGATCATCATTGAGAAAATCCCAGGCGATTTTGTTGTCTGCAACTTATCGTCGATCAACTTGGCGCGGGCGGTGACCGACGGCGTTTTGGCGCGGCTGATCCCGATTCAAATGCGGATGCTCGATAATGTCATTGATTTAAACAATATCCCTGTGCTGCAAGCCGGCCTGACGAACGAAAAATACCGCGCTGTCGGGCTTGGAACCTTTGGCTGGCATCATTTGTTGGCGTTAAAAGGCATTCGCTGGGAGTCGGACGAAGCGGTCCGCTATGCCGACGAGCTGTATGAAACGATCGCGTATTTGGCGATTCAAGCGAGCATGGAGCTCGCCAAAGAGAAAGGGAGCTACCCGGCGTTTCCAGGATCGGATTGGCAGACAGGCGCTTATTTTGAGCGGCGCGGCTACGAAAGCCACGGTGAATTGGATTGGGATCGGCTGAAGCAAGACGTGGCCCGCTATGGGATGCGAAACGGCTATGTGATGGCGGTGGCGCCGAACGCCTCGACGTCGATCATCGCCGGCAGTACAGCGAGCATTGACCCGATTTTCTTAAAAGTGTACGCCGAGGAAAAGAAAGATTATAAGATTCCCGTTACGGTGCCGGATTTAAACGAACAGACGACATGGTATTACAAATCGGCGTACCATATCGACCAGCGCTGGAGCATCAAGCAAAACGCCGCCCGCCAGCGCCATATCGACCAAGCCATCTCCTTTAACTTCTACGTCGTGAACACGATTAAGGCAAAAGAGCTGCTCGATTTGCATTTGACGGCGTGGAAGTCGGGGCTGAAAACGACGTATTACGTGCGTTCGACATCGGGGACGATCGACGAGTGCGATTCTTGCGCGAGCTGACGGTCTTCCCCCGGACGTTGCCGATTCCGGGGAAAGATTCACGCCGAAGCTTAGCTGAAAGGGAGGAATGGATCATGACAATCAGCTTAGTCAAACGGCCGATTATGGATCCAGAGGCGCCGAACCGTTCGACGGGCATTATCAACGGCCGCTGCTCGAATGTGTTGAACTGGGACGATATTGCCTACCCATGGGCGTATGCGAAATATAAGCGAATGCTCGCCAACTTTTGGACGCCGTTTGAAATCAATATGGCGCAAGATGTGAAGCAGTTTCCGCAGCTGACCGACCGCGAGCAGGATGCGTTTTTGAAAATCATTGGACTCTTGGCGCTGCTTGACAGCATTCAAACCGATTACGCGGGACGTGTGGCGGATTACATTACCGATCCAAGCATCAATGCCTTGATGATCATGCTTGCCCAGCAGGAAGTCATTCACAACCATTCGTATTCGTACGTGCTCTCGAGCCTTGTGCCGAAAGCAAAGCAAGATGAAGTGTTCGACTTTTGGCGAAACGAACCGACGCTGCGCAAGCGGAACGATTTTGTGACGAACGGCTACAAGGCGTTTGCGGAAGAGCCGAATGTGGAGAACTTGTTGCGCTCCATCGTTTTTGACGTCATTTTAGAAGGACTGTTTTTCTACTCAGGGTTTGCGTTCTTCTACAACCTTGCGCGCCAGCAAAAAATGGTGGCGACGAGCACGATGATCAATTACATCAACCGTGACGAGCACATTCATGTTGATTTGTTTACAAAAATTTTCAAGGAAGTGTTGAACGAATACCCAGAGTATCGGACGCCGGAGCTTGCCGATTTCGTCCGGAACACGTTTATGAAAGCGGCAGAGCTGGAAATCGAATGGGCTCGGGAAATCATTGGGAATGACATCGATGGCATCGACTTGGCTGATTTGGAAGCGTACATTAAGTTTTACGCCAACGTCCGCGCCCACCAGCTCGGATTTGACCGCCCGTTTGACGGCTACCGGACGAACCCGCTCCGCTGGATTAAAGCGTATGAAGAAGTTGACCTTGGCAAATCAGACTTCTTCGAGCAAAAACCACGCCAGTATACGAAAGTACAAGTCGATAATGGGTTTGATGAGCTGTAAGGAAACCCGCGTTGGGGCATCGTCCAACGCGGGTTTTTGCCGGAAAACATGATTAACGGAGGGATTCTCGCTGCATTATACAATGGGGAAGAGAAAAGGAAAAGAGATGTTGCGGCTTGTTGTCGGACGGTAGGCTTGGGCGCCTTACCTTGGTATAATGAGAAAAAACTTGCTTTTGAATGCGAAAGGGGACGGGAGAAGTGGGGAAAAAACAGGAAATCGAACGGCTGCGCGAGCAATTGAATCAGTGGCTCGTGGAAGAGGAGCACGACAATGACGAGGTATGGCTGAAGAGGGGGGGGAAGCGATTTTTCAACGTTTCGCTCAGCTGGGTTCAAGCGCCATCGCCTATAACCAGCTTGGCGACCCGGAAACGGCGCTTGCCATACTTGACCAGCTTGAAGGGTATCACGGCCCGGGACAGCCTAACCATTATGAACGGATCACCGTGACCGCCATAGATGCTGATGGCGAGAAGTACACGTGTTACACGTACGTGTACCCATCAGAACGAAAAGAGTGGCTTGAGCAACACGCCAAACAAGTTTTTGGAGGTGATTGGATGGTGTTTCTCCATTCCAAAGATGAAGTGATGTACTTTGCCTATGGCTCTTGCATGAGCGAACGCGATTTTCGCTGCACTGTCCCGCATTTTGAGGTGATGGGCCGAGCGGTGCTTGACGATCACCGGTTGGCGTTCACCCGGTATTCCCGCGGTCGGCAAGGAGGGGTCGCAGATATCGTCCCTTCTCCGGGCGACCGGGTCGAAGGCGTGCTGTACAAAATTCCGGCGCGCTATGTGACGGAACTTGATTGGCGCGAGGGCGTCCCAGCCGGCGTGTACCGTCGTGAATACGTCGATGTGCAGTGTAAGGGACAGCTTGTTTCCGCCCTCACGTACGTTGTCGTCGAGAAACAGTTGGATGAAATCGCGCCAAGCGAATCGTACGCTTCGATTATTCTTGATGAAGGGGCATCTCTTTTAAGCACGCATTACACCGAGCGGGTGCGGCGTCATATTGAACATTTACGGAGAAGAGAGCGGTAAGTGCAGGAAAACGGTGCGTTGCGGCGGTGCTCCAAGGCTTGCCGTTTTTTTTTGGGAAGAACGGCGGCGGGCGTTTTGGCGGGACAGATGGTGCCAAGCAGTCTTAAAGCGTGAGTGGACGATGAGGATATAAGAGGGCATTCGATGGTGTGTATCGTTCTGTGTCGCTGGCGCGCGAGCAGCCCACCTGATGAAAGGGTGAGCTGTTTCCGTTCAGAGCATACATTGTTCGTGGCGATGTTTCGCGTCTGTTCAAGGGGAATGGCGACATCAAGGCAAGCGGTCAAACAATATCCCCGAGTCGCTCTTTTCCGTGCTGACGGCTGACGAGTTCGTCGAGCTGGCGGATTTTTTTCCACGCTAAGTCGTCGCTGATCGTTCGATAATGGTGGCGGCCGCCGGGCTCCTCGTCGGCTTCGTCGGCCCATTTGACGATGGCTTGGAGCGGCGTTCGTTTCCATTCTCCTTCTGGAAGGTAGGAATCGGTATGAAGCAAAATCGCCAGGGCAATTTCCTTAGCGTTTTGCGGATGTTCGCCAAGGCGGATCAGCAGCTTATGGGCGCGTTCGGCCCCTTTGATGGCGTGGATGTCGTTTTGCCGGTATTGTTCGTAGTCCCAACGGCCGTTTTTGTACCATGTGTAATGGCCGATATCATGAAGCAGTGCCGCTTTCGTCGCCAAGTCGACGTTCACTCCGTGGCGGAGGGCAAGGTGGTAGGCATGGTACGCCGCGGTGATGGCGTGGGCGAGGCCGGATCGTTTTAAATATTTTTGCGCAATCGGATGGGCAAAGACGTCGGTTAAGGTGACATATCTCATCGGCATCCCCTCCGTTTTTTGTATTTCTCATCATCATACCATGGCGTAAAGAGTCAGGCAATGAGAGAAAGTAGGTGGGAGCGGTTGCATGGGAAAAAATAAGCCGATCGTGCTAAAATAGCGCTCGGCTTATTGGATTTGTGCTTGGCAGGCAAGCCGTTTGGCTGGTTGATCCGTTTTTTCGCGCTCGCGCCGCGTTTTCGGAGCGAGAAGGTGGGCGCCAGCCAGAACAGTGACCATGCAACGGCCGCACGTTCCTTTTTTGCATTTGTGATCGAGCGGAACACCTTGTCCTAGGGCGGCGTCAAGAAGCGAAACGCCGGGGGCTGGCTGCACGGTGAACGTTTTCCCTTTTTGTTCGATTTGAATGACAGACGGCCGCACGGCGGACGGCCCATCGGGCTTAGGCGGCGCGGCAGAAATGGAGCGCTCCGATGGCCGGACGGCAGGCTTCAGTGAGCCGACCGTGAATGTTTTACCCATTTTTTTACACATCTCCTTTAAATTACATGGTTAGTTTGAAAATGAATCTCATTTACATCCGAATGAATGATTGGTATCATAATAGTAAAAGGAATTGCGAAAACGCCATCTTGGCTAGGGACAAGGGGGAGACACCATGGGCATTCCGATGAACGGACTGCGCGATATGAAAGCGATTTTGGCCAACGAGCGAAAAGTCGGCGGCGCGGTGGAAGCGGCGCTTCTCCGCCTCCGTTCCGGCGAAGAATATCGAAACGTCTGCATCGTTCATATCGATCAACTAGGCGCCCAATACTATTCGGTCGGTTTTGTGACCGAACAAGGGGAACGGCTCATCGTCAACGTTCATGACATCAGCGTCATCTCTGCGCCTGAACATAAAAAAATTCGTGAGCTGAACAACGCCGCTTATAAACGGGAAGCCATCAACAACAAGCGGCGCTATTTAAAACGCCTCTTTGAGATTTATGAAGGCAGTTATACCGTTCATTTTTGGCGGGAAGCGAAAATGATTATCGATGACATCGGTGTTGAGGCGCTCAGCCCCGAATTGTCGCTGCTCGTCTCCAACGTTCAAGGACAAACGGCCCGCACCGCTTAATGGGAAAATCAAGAAACCGCCCGGCGATCTCCCCTATCGTCCGGGCGCGTCTTCGTTAAAGGGAATTTGCTGTAGCCTCGTTTTCATGGCGCGGATCGCTGGCCATATGCCGTTTTTGCTGTTTGATGGCAAGGGAAGCCCGCGTGTCGCTTCTCCGGATCAGGCGCTGCTCATGCTGACTCGTTCGGATCCTCGAGCGTGCAGATGGCGCTTGGACGTTTGATGCGCGGTACGACGGACTCATAGACGCGGAGGAATAGGTAGTTCATATTTTCTGTGTCTAAAAACGCAGTTTGTATGTCGACCGCGACAGCAAGATCGATGTTTTGTCGGCCGGCATCGATAACGACGCCGCGCTTGCCTTTAACAACCCATACGCCGTGTATCCCCCACCTCTAAGCGAAGCGTAGGTGGGGGATACACGGCGTTCTTTTTTTTACTTTTGATCAAAAAAAAGAAAAAAATGGGTAAATCAATGAAAAAGAATATATATAAGTTGCAATTTTGTTTTACATGGCATTGTTCGCTCTTCTTGTCACCGTGCCAGCTTGTTAGGTGATAAAGTAAAGACGGGACATGGAGGTCGGAAATTCTTTATTACAACCTATATATTTTCGAAAATAAATACTTTATATTAGTAAGTAAGGAGGTGAAAATATGTACCGAACCGTAAAAACAAGCTTTTCTGCGAACAAAGAAACTATAGAGAAATTATTCCACATCCGACGGATTTGTGGGGTGATTTGGAATGATTGTGTGCAATTAGCCCGTTATTATTATCGTTTAGGGAATCATTGGATCACCCAAACCGAATTACAAAAAGAGCTAAAAGGCAAATACCCTATTCACAGTCAAACCATCCAAGCCGTCGCTCATAAATTTTTGCAAGCAAGGGATTCTGCCAAAGAAGCAAGAAAAAGTGATAAAAACATCCGTTTCCCTTACAAAATGAAGAAAACCTTCAACCCAAAATGGGTCGATCAAGCTTTTTCGATAGAAAAAAACACCCTTTACTTAAGTCTCGGCAACACGAAAGGACCGGATGGAAAGCGCCTTCCTAAATTAAAAATAAAACTCCACCATGTTCCGGAAGGGGAAGTCAAAGAAGTCGAACTCGTCTATGACCGAGGACTCAAGTTTTGTTTGTCTTATGAGGACGGAAAACAAGCATCTTCTTCTACTGGAACCAACATCGCCGCTGTTGACCAAGGAGAGATTCACGCCATCAGTGCCGTCAGTGAAAACGGAAGCAGCATCATCATCACCGGAAGAAAAATGCGTTCCATTCATCGATTGAGAAATAAAAAATTGGCAGAACTGCAAAAACTGATGTCCCGCTGCAAAAAAGGATCAAGGAAATGGAAAACATATAACCGTGCGAAGCAATATATTTTATCGAAAAGCGAAGCACAACTGAAAGACTGTTTGCATAAAACGACGAAAGAATTTGTGGACTGGTGTTTGGAGCAACAAATCAAACATGTCGTTGTTGGTGATGTCGAAGGAGTACAGCGCAATACCAAAAAGAAACGAAATAAAAATACGAATCAGAAATTGTCCAACTGGAGTTTTGGCAAACTCTATGACTATTTGAAATACAAATTAGAAGCCAAAGGCATTACCATTGAAAAGGTGGATGAATCTTACACGTCACAAACATGCCCTGTTTGTGGAAAACGAAACAAAGTGAAAAATCGCAATTATCGTTGTGCTTGCGGTTACGAGCAGCATCGCGACATTCACGGCGCAAGCAATATCTTAACAAAATATTTATACGGGAAAATGATCCCGATTTCCATTCAACCGCCAACGTATCTACGGATCACGTAAGTGAGAAGTAGTAGATGGGTCGGACCGCCCCTATGGGAGGAGAAATCCGTTCGCACCATAGTTGCTTACGGTGGGAGGCAAGATGTCGGGAGATATCTGCCGTTATGACCACTAGGGATTGAGTTCCCTGTCTAAAACTAATCAAGAAGATGGTGTTGCGCGTTGCGGACACCAAGAAACGTTGTTTCGCTTCTTCTTGGTTGGTTTTCGACAAGAAACCCCCACTTCGACGCCTACAGGCGTAAGTGGGGGAGGTTCATTGACTGGCGTTTGGTAAATGCCGGCGGTCATCAGCTCGCGGATGTGCTCAATTTCAAGCACGTGCGTTCCTTCATGGACGCGGTGGATCAACGCATACAATTCCGGCGACAAGACGAGCGCGTATGGGCCGGTATGGCCGAGCTGAAGCAGCTTGTTGCGTGCTTCGACGACGTCAGTAAAGGCGTTGCCCGATTTCATCCAATCGCTGCGAATGTGGGCGATTTTTCCTTTGACGTTCATAATGCCCGGCACATCAAATTCAGTTGAACCATTGAAAATCAAATCGTCCTCGAGCAGCGCGCACTGCTGGGCGGCGTTGGTGGCGGCGGAAAAGTCGATCGGGCTGCCGAGCTGTTTCGCCTGTTCAATGTCACGCCAGTACAAAATAAAGTCTTTATACAAAAGCGGGATCGTTAAATGCACGCGGCGCGCCGGCTCGGAAAGGCTCAGCTCTTTGCCGTGGAAGCTCATGTCCCCCTGTTCCGGGTTCATATAAATATCGTTGGCGACCGACTGGACACCTTCGCCGAGCGGACCGTACAAATCGATAAATCGGCGGCCGACGAGCTGGCGCCGCGCCGTTTCAATGACCAGTTCGTCAAGCTCGCCCCATTGGCTGCTTGTGAGCGGGGCTTCTGGATACAGCTTCGTTTTATCCATGTTTCCTCTCCTTTCTTATCCGTGTTTTAAGCTGCCGACTGTCAGTTGCCGTCTCGTTCCGATCGATGGGCGGACAGGCGCCGGGTCGGAAGGTGGGACGGCGTACTGCGCCAGTTTCAAATGGTCTTTTTGATGCTCTTTTTCGTCAGTCGGCACCGAAGCAGCGAGGGAAACCGGCGCATCCAGTGCACGGTTGAGCATTTCAAGGGCGGCTTTCATCCGCTGGTAGTCCGCAGCGGTCATGTCGCGCAGTGCCGCAATCGCCGGTTCATGTTCCGTTCCTTTATAGTGGAAGAGGGACAAATCGAGATGCTCCAAAAAGTTGTGCAAGCCGAATTTTTCAAGGCTGATGTCTTGCAACAAGCGCAAAAAGTCGCCGTTTTCCCGCGATAAGAATGCTTCGTCCGCCAATGCCTCCTCCAACTTTGGAAGCAGGGCGGCCAAACGGTCAAATCGGTGCTCCTCTTCTTCGTAAATATGATGCCAATACAGCCGTTCATGATCATCAGCCGCCTGTTCAATTGTCGGCTCTAAAATCGCTTGAAACTGGCCGAGCGCCTCTTTCGACCGGCCGAGAATGGCGCTGACCTCTGCTAATGCGTCGTGTGCGTCGTGCAATGGACTCCCTCCCATGAAATGGTTGTTACCATTTTTTCCATATGTATATGATTGTAAACCTCTTTGCTCTCGTCCGCATTACAGATCAGCGAGCGAGAAAGCCCACTCCTTGAGGGGGGATGAAAGCGAGCCGTTTTCTTCATAATTGAATGATGATGAAAAAAAACGATATCATGTAATCGTTGCAAGGAGAAAGAAATGGTACTTGGCTGTTGCGGTCACATTTGAAGTGGAACCGCGACACGAAACGCTTCCGATGCCAAAGGTGTGGATACACTCTCCACGCCGACTTGAATGGCGCCATCAACATCGCCAAAGCGATTTCGGGCTTTGCCGTCGAACCTAGCGCACTGGTCACAGGTGCGCCGCCCATTGGGGTACATCCTAACCCGATGGGACGGGGTGATGACACACCCCGAAGCTTTTGCGTTGTCCGAACCAGAAATGGATGAGGACGCAAACGACCCAAGAATCCCACGCCTTTAGGCGTGCGGAGTGTCAACGCTGTGCTTGGTACAATGTTTTCAGAAATTTTTCCATCTAACGTCCGATATACGGGTATTTCGCTTGGCTACCAAATCGGCGCCGCACTAGCGGGAGGAACGGCACCGCTCATCGCTACGGCATTGCTGGCGGCGTATGGGAACTCTTATGTGCCGGTGGCCTTATATATTGTATTAGTCTCGCTTATTTCGCTGGCCGCTGTCTGGTCTGTGCGCGACCGCAAACATGAAGAACTTGATGAGCAAGACGGAATCGCGTAACGCGGTTCCGTTTTTTCAGCGGACAGACCGCTCCACTTTTCTGCACGCGAAGGGTGCTCCGTTTCCTGTAGATTGCTTTTTCCGTCCGGCAAAAACGTCACCTTTCCGCCCAGTCCCGAATAAAACAGAATAAGGAACATTGCCCACTTGATATGCGGCGCGATTCCGGCGATAATGGAAACGATGTGGAATGAATGCCGCCAAGCGGCATGGAATGAGCGAAGAAGGTGAGACAGAACGATGAAACGTGCGGAACATATTTATCAAAGACTCGTAGAGATTTGTGGGGAAAGAAACGTCCTGCGCGATGAGCCGATGAAAAACCATACATTAGTGCGGATCGGCGGCAAGGCTGATTTTCTGGTCTGGCCGGAAACGTACGAGCAAGTCATCGAGGTGTTGCGGCTGAAAGAGGAGTACGGCCTGCCGTTTACCCTTCTTGGCAACGGTTCGAACGTCATCATCCGCGACGGCGGGCTGCGCGGCATTGTCATGCAGCTGAAGCATCTCAACCGCATTTGGCGTGAAGGAAACAACGTGATCGCCCAAAGCGGGGCGGATATTAAAGCGGTGTCGCGGTTCGCGCTCGAACAACATCTCACCGGGTTGGAGTTCGCCTGCGGCATTCCGGGGTCGGTCGGCGGGGCGATTATGATGAACGCCGGAGCGTACGGCGGGGAAGTGAAAGATGTGCTTGACCATGTCAAGGTGGCGACGCTCGCCGGCGAGTTGAAAACATTGACAAACGAGGAACTGGAGCTCGGTTATCGAACAAGCATCATCAGCCGGACGCATGATATTGTGCTTGAAGTCGTCTTTTCCCTGCAGCCGGGCGACTATGCACAAATCAAGGCGAAAATGGATGATTTAACATTTCAACGCGAATCGAAACAGCCGCTTGAGTATCCGTCGGTCGGCAGCGTGTTTAAGCGGCCGCCGGGCTATTTTGCCGGCAAGCTCATCCAAGACAGCGGCCTTCAGGGAAAAGGATTCGGCGGTGCGGAAGTGTCGACGAAGCACGCCGGATTCATCATTAACAAAAACAATGCGACGGCTGCCGATTACATCGCGACGATCGACATGGTGCGCAAAACCGTAAAGGAGAAGTTCGGAGTTGATTTAGAGCTGGAAGTGAAAATTATCGGTGAGGAATGATGACTGATCCGAATCCGGTTTGCGGGTTCGGATTTTTCTTATTTCGCCGAGAGGAAAAATGAAACAAACCGCCAATAGGTAAGAAAAGGGATTATCCGTGCCCGACGGCGCGTTTGCCAACAGCGTCGGCTGCGGTTTTGACGCCCATATCGCCCGCATGGCCAACCGTTCGGCATGGAAAGGGCGGTTCAATCGTTTTGGGCTTGGCTCGCTTATTTACGTGCTTTATTTAGTGATAGAGCTATTCCGCTATCGACCCGTCGATCTTGACATTTGCATTGACGGGCGAAACTATTCATTTCAGCAAGCTTGGATGGCGACTGTGTCCAATCATCCGTACTACGGCGGAGGTATGCGCATCGCCCCGTCCGCCCGGGGGGATGACGGCTTGCTTCATGTGACGGTCGTCGGGCCGATGCCTCGTTGGAAAATTCTTGCGCTGTTTTTAACCGTATTTTGGGGTGGGCATGTGCGAATGAAAGAAGTTTCCGTGTTTGCCGGGCGGAACGTGCACATTCGCCCCGCCGCTCCTGTCCCCGTTCACGCTGATGGAGAGGAAGCGGGGGTGGGAGAGGTGTCGGCTTGGATTGAGGCTAAAAGGATGCGAGTCATTGGCGCGGAACTTGGTGAATGATGAGGTCGTATGTGAAAAGAGAAAGGGAGAGTGAGGAGATAAGTGGTGGGGAAGCGGATGGTCATGTTTGATGTCGTATTCTATGTGGTGTTTCCGATCGTGCTCTGGCATGCATTGCGCAGCCCGGTTGGGGAGTACGGGGCGATGTTGATTTGTACTGTGCCGGGAGCGGTTTATACCGTTTATCGCTATTGGCGTATTCGCAAAGTGCAATGGTTCGGCACGTTTTTGATTGTTAATCTGGCCGTTAGTACGCTGTTGAACATATTCGCTGGCTCTGCGTTGCAGATGTTATGGAATGACGTCTGGTACTCGATTGTTTTGTCTGTCTTTTTTTTGGTGACGGTCGTTGTCAAGCGCCCGTTGTTGCTTTATTTTTCTCTTGATTTTGTGGAAATGCAGGGGGCTCCGCGCTCGGTCATGAAAAGACGGTTTTTGGAACGTGATGTCTTTTCACTTTTTCAATGGATCACTGTTGGTTTTGCTTTGCGCGACGGGCTGTTGGCGGCGATTAAGGCGTACTTGATCGTTCGCTACGACGTCGAAGCGTTTGACCGTGCGATTGTCATTCGCGAAGGCATTGGTTGGGGGATCACGATTCTCTGTATGTTGGGGTTTGTCCGTATTTCGAAAATCATCTCGGAGCGGGAGAACCGCCATCATTCGACGTGAGCGTAAAGGAGAGAAGCGGTCGAAAGCAAAACGGGCAACTGAAAAAACAGGGAAAAGGGAGCGGCGTTGCACATGGCCAAACGCCAAGAGGGTGTCCCAAAAGGATCAGGACACCCCCTTTCGTCTCTCTATATACGGCATTGACCGCTTCTTCCGCACTATATTTCGTGTCTATCTTGAAGTCAGACAGCCTTTTGGGTCAGCCCCTTTCTCATCTTACTCATAATACGCAGGTGGCGGGAGTGTGTCATTCGGAGCTCATTTTCTATTGTTTTCTTGCTTGTTCTGTTTCTCTTGGCCTGCCGGATGATCGGCTTTCACTTGCGGTGCAGCTGCCTGCTTCAGTTGTTGTGAATGGGAAACCGAGACACGAGACTCTGTTTGTTCACAGCAACCGCCGCTTGGTGTTTTTGACCGTTTGCTTTGGCGCTGGCAACAGTTTTATGATACATATTCCCTTTTGTTTCTATCTTGATCGCTTGCGTGGGGGACGAGTTCGTTTCTATTTTTGTGCTGGTGTTCGTTTGTTCATTTTGTTGAACCGCTGTCTCGTCTTCCGCCGGTGCGCTATTTTTCGACTGTGGGAGCGAAAAATCAGGCGAAAGAAACAGAAAAATAGGAAAGAAAGGGAAATGGTGAGAGTTCCTTCACGGTTTGGCAGTCAACCGCTTGTTTGCTATAATGGAAACAAGTTTGACAAAGACGATATCCGAGGCGGCTCCTGCCAATTTGTTTGGTGGGAGTTTGTTTTTGCGATGAGCGCCCGGCAGGGGAAAACGGGATGGCCAATGCCATGCCGAGCGAAAACGAAAGGAGCAAACCGGTTATGACGGAGCGGGTGGATGATATTGTTGAGGTTTGTTTATTAGCGGGAAAATTGATGCTTGAAAGCGGCGGAGAGACGTATCGGGTGGAAGATACAATGACGCGCATCGCTGCTTCGTTTGGCATGCCGCGCTCCCATGGTTATGTCACACCAACGGCCATTATTTTTTCTATTGAAGGGACAGACTCAACCAGATTGATCCGCATTTCCGAGCGTTCGACTGATTTAGCGAAAGTGGCGGTCGTGAACGATATTTCCCGGCGCATCAGCCGCGGTGAATTGACGCTTGAAAAGGCGCGAAAGGAGCTCGAGGATATCGGGCGCGCCCCGATGGGTTACCCTCTTTGGCAGCAAACCGCCGCCGCAGCGTTAGCGAGTGCTTGTTTTGCGTCATTGATTGGAGGGATGGTTCACTTTTTCCCATCGCTTTTTTCCGGAGGGGTGGCATTTTGGTGTTTTGAGATGGTGCATCGGTTTGTGAAAATCCGGTTTTTCGCGGAATTTTTTGCTTCTTTTGTCGCCGGGGGGCTCGTATTGTTAATGGTGCAGGCCGGATTTGGCGGGGACGTCGGGAACATGATCATCGGCTCGGTGTTGCCGCTCGTGCCGGGGCTGGCCATTACGAACGCGGTGCGTGACTTAATGGCCGGCCATCTCATCGCCGGATTGTCGCGCGGGGCCGAGGCGTTTTTGACGGCGTTTGCGATCGGCACTGGCATCGCCTTTGTTTTATCTATTCGATGATAGGGAGCACAGGTCATGATTGTTATGCAGTTGCTGCTTAGCTTTGTGGCGTCAACGTTGTTTGGCATGATTTTTAATGTTCCGCCGCGGCTGTTGCCGCATAGCGGATTTGTCGGGATGAGCGGATGGGCGGCCTATACGTTTGCTGTACGTTCGAGCGTAGACAGTGTGATTGCGACGTTTATAGCCGCGTTTTTCGTCGCCTTTTTAAGCAATGCGTTTGCTCGGCGCTATCGGGCGCCGGCAACCATTTTTATTGTTCCTGGCATTCTCCCGCTCGTTCCAGGTGGGACGGCATTTGAAGCGATGCGTCATGTCGTCATGAACGACTACAATGCAGCGATTCCGTTGGCGGCAAAAGCGTTCATGATTTCCGGGGCGATTGCGATGGGGCTCATTTTTTCTGAGGTCGTCAACCAGCTGGTAAAGCGCCGCCCGTAATGGCACGTGTCTGTTTTTTCCAATCATTTGCCTATCGTTGTATTTGTTTGTCTGAATATTATAATGAATATAACGATGTTTTTTCTATCGATTTTGAAACAGCGGGGGAGAGCGGAATGAAAGACATTATCGAGCAGATGAAAGCGGAGCTATGGGAGGTTTTCGATCACCTTCACCGCCATCCAGAAATCAGCTGGGAAGAGTGGCAAACGACTGAATTTCTCCGCCGAGAGTTGGAGCGCGAAGGATATCGGGTGCGGACGTTTGCCGATTGCCCGGGTGTGGTGGCGGAAATCGGCGCCGGGCCGTTTACGGTTGGGGTGCGCAGCGATATGGATGCGCTTTGGCAAGAAGTGAACGGCGTTTGGCAGCCGAACCATGCGTGCGGGCATGATGCCCACATGACGATCGTGCTCGGGGTGGCGAAGCTGCTTCGCCGCATCGGCTATGAGCCGCCGGGGACGCTCCGGTTTTTGTTCCAGCCGGCCGAGGAGAAAGGAACAGGGGCGTTAAAGCTGATCGAAAAAGGAGCGGTCGACGGCGTGTCGTTTTTATACGGCGTTCACCTGCGGCCGATTCAAGAAGTGAAAGGCGGATATGCGGCGCCGGCGATCATCCATGGGGCGGCGCAATGCATCGAAGGGCGGATCCGCGGTGTGGCGGCGCACGCGGCGCGGCCGCATTTAGGCGTCAATGTCATTGAAGTCGGCAGCGCCATTGTGCAAGAGCTCGGCAAAATTCATATTGATCCGCAAGTGCCGGCGTCGATCAAAATGACGAAGTTTCACGCCGGTGAAAAAGATGCGAACACGATCCCGGACTACGCGGAATTCTCCCTTGATTTGCGGGCGCAAACGAACGAGGCGATGGAGCGGCTCGTTGAAGGGCTGCGTCATGTGATCAACGGGGTCGCTGCCATTTATGGGGCGGAGATTGAACTGGTGGAACGGACGCGCATCGTCGCCGCTCATCCTGATCCAGATGCGGTGCGGCTGATGGAGGAGGCGATTATCGCGGCCTTGGGGACGGAAAAATGCGTTCCGCCGGTTGTGACATCGGGAGGAGAGGATTTCCATTTTTATTCCTTTCAAAAACCGGAGCTGAAGACAACGATGCTCGGGTTAGGCTGTGACTTGCGTCCGGGGCTCCATCACCCGAACATGACGTTCCGGCGCGATGATTTGCTTTCCGGCGTGGAAATTTTGGCGCGAACGGTCATCAATACGTTTGCGACGTTTGCGCTGCAGGGGGAGAATGAGCGTGCCTCTGTCACTGCAAATCCTTGAGACGATCGAACAGTTGAAAGAGATGGCCAAGCTTGAGGAGGAGATTTGGAAAACAGCGCCGGTTCCGCTCCATCAAACGTTGACGGCGGCAAAAAACGGCGGCATTGTGATCGGCGCGTATATGGACGGGAAACTCGTCGGCTTTGTGTATAGCTTCCCTGGGTTTCGAAACGGGGAAGTGTATCTTTGTTCCCATATGATGGGGATTGATGCTTCCTTTCGCGACCGAGGAATCGGCTGCCGTCTGAAAAGGAAGCAGGCGGAAGAAGCGCGGCGGCGCGGCTACCGCGTCATCCGCTGGACGTATGATCCGCTGCAAAGCCGCAACGGCTATTTGAACTTGGCGAAGCTTGGGGCTGTTGGCGTCGAGTATGTGGAAAACTGCTACGGCGAAATGAATGACGCGTTGAACGGTCAACTGCCGTCTGACCGCTTCATCGTCGAATGGCGGCTTGATGAGCGAGTGACTGGGGAACGGAATTTGGTTGAAGCAGATCTTCTCAAGGCCAGAAGGTTGACGGTGCTCGAGGCAGGGCAAAGGGCTGACGGTCTGTTGCAGCCGGTGCCGAGAGACATCGATGGAACAGCGGCGCCGTTGCTGTTGACAGCCATCCCGCTTGACTTTCCGCAGCTGAAAGAGCAGGATTTCGCGCTGGCGCTTGAGTGGCGGCTGGCGACGCGCGCCTTGTTTCAGCGGCTGCTTGCGGAAGGATGGATTGCCGCCGGCGCTTGGCGCTGCCTGGAGGAAGGAGTGCTTTATTACATATGGAAGCGGCGGAGTGAACGATGGCAGCAGAAAGGGGAAGAAGAATGACGATCAACATCGAGTACGTCATATTGCGCCATTTGCAAATGGAGTTGAAGGCGCCGTTTACGACGAGCTTCGGCACGTTTCAAAGGAAAGAGTTGATTTTAGTGGAAGTTGTCGATCGCGACGGCGTTTCCGGCTGGGGTGAATCGGTCGCATTTTCCGCCCCGTGGTACAGCGAGGAAACGGTGAAAACGAACTGGCATATGCTCGAGGATTTCCTTGTGCCGCTTGCGTTGGCTGAGCCGATCCACCACCCGGAGGAGCTGTCAAAGCGCTTTGCCGCCATCCGCCAAAACAACATGGCGAAAGCGGCGCTTGAGGGGGCGGTATGGGATTTGTACGCCAAGCGGCTCGGCGTTCCGCTTTCTCAAGCTCTCGGAGGAACGAAAAAGGACATTGAAGTCGGCGTCAGCATCGGCATCCAGCCGACGGTTGCCGATCTGCTTCAGGTGATGGAACGGTATGTGGCGCAAGGGTACCGGCGGATCAAGGTGAAAATCAAGCCGGGATGGGACGTTGATGTCATCCGCGACGTGCGGCGCGCGTTTCCTGACGTGCCGCTTATGGCCGATGCCAATTCAGCGTATACGCTTGCCGATGCGGATCGGCTGAAAGCGCTCGATGAATTCGGGCTGATGATGATCGAGCAGCCGCTCGCCGCTGACGATCTTGTCGATCACGCTCGGCTGCAGCCGCTTCTTCAGACGCCGATTTGCCTTGATGAAAGCATTCGTTCCTATGACGATGCGCGCAAGGCGCTTGACCTTGGCAGCTGCCGCATCATCAACATCAAAATCGGGCGCGTTGGAGGGCTTGGCGAGGCGAAGCGCATCCACGATCTTTGCGCTGAGCGCGGTGCGCCGGTCTGGTGCGGGGGGATGCTGGAGGCAGGCGTCGGGCGCGCCCACAACATCGCGATCACGACGTTGGAAAACTTCACCCTTCCCGGCGACACTGCCGCGTCGTCGCATTATTGGGAGCGGGATATCATCACGCCGGAAGTTGAGGTGCACGGCGGCTTGATCCGCGTGCCGGACGCCCCGGGCATCGGCTATGACGTCGACCGCCGCCAAGTGGAGCGGTATACGCAGTTTGCGAAGGTGTTTCACCGTACGGCGACGGCATAAAGGATGATAAAGGGAGAAAGAAAAAATGATGATCAGACCGATTGAAGTTCGCGATGCGGAACATTTCTTGGAGTTGTGCAAAAAAATTGATGAATCTGGTTTTATGTTATTTGAGCCTGGCGAACGGCAAACAACGGTTGAACAACAAAGCAAATCGATTGAAAGAATGTTGTCTGAGCCGAATAAAATGATCTTTGTTGCTGAAACGGAAAACAAGCTTGTCGGGTTCCTTGCTGTCATAGGAGGTGATGTAAAACGAAATCGACATTCTGCCAATGTTGTTTTGGGAGTTCTTGAAGACTATCAAGGACAGGGCATTGCCACGAAACTATTCAACAAAGCGTTTGAGTGGGCAAAGGAAGTTGGAATTTTGAGATTAGGACTTACGGTCATGAAAGGGAACGATAAGGCGTTCAACTTATATAGGAAGATGGGGTTCGTATTAGAAGGAGAGAGGGTTCAATCGTTAAGAGTGAATGGGGAATTTGTAAATGAATATTACCTATACAAACTGTTATAATGCTAATTGGGGCTGGCCCAAACGCAAGCACGTTTTGGGCCAGCCCCTTCTTTGCTGTGTTACACGCGTCCTATCCCAGTATTTGCTTTGACGACAATTTCCGTATATTTCTTTTCATCCGATTTTTTCGACGAGACGAGCGTGCCAACGATCGCACCGATAAAGCCGAGCGGAATCGAGATGATGCCCGGGTTGGCGAGCTTAAAGAGCGGTTCGCCGACGAAAATGGCGGCGCCCGGCTGCGGCGACCAGACGTTCGGACTGAAGAAGACGAGCACCAAGGCGCTGATCAGGCCGACAAGCATCCCCGTAATCGCTCCAGTCGTGTTAAAGCGGCGCCAGAAAATGGTGAATACGATCGTCGGCAAGTTGGCGCTGGCGGCGACCGCAAATGCGAGCGATACGAGGAACGCGACGTTCATTTTTTGTGCAAACAGCGCTAACAAAATCGACAACACCGAGACGCCGACGGATGCCCAGCGGGCGGCGAGCATTTGTTCTTTTTCCGTCGCCTGGCCGCGCCGCAAAATATGGCTGTAAAAGTCATGGGCGAACGCCGAAGCGGCTGACAACACAAGTCCGGCGACAACAGCCAAAATCGTCGCAAAGGCGACGGCAGAGACGAAAGCGAACAAGAAATCTCCGCCAAGCGCTTCCGCCAACAGCGGGGCGGCCATATTGCCGGCCGGGTTGGCGGCGACGATTTTGTCATAGCCGACAAACGCGGCGGCGCCAAAGCCTAAAAAGATCGTCATGACGTAGAAAAGCCCAATGATCCATGTCGCATACACGACCGATTTGCGCGCAGTCGGGGCGTCTTTGACCGTAAAGAAGCGGATCAAAATGTGCGGCAGCCCGGCCGTCCCCAACACGAGCGCCAAGTTGAGTGAAATCGTATCGAGTGGATCCTTAAACTTGTTGCCCGGGTTTAAAAACGCCTCGCCAAGCGGCGTCGCTGTTTTCATTTCGTGGAACATTTTGGCGATGCTGAAATCGAATTTGGCAAAGACGATGATGGAAATGATAAACGTACCGACCATCAGCAAGACGGCTTTGACGATTTGCACCCAACTCGTTGCTGTCATGCCCCCGAAGACGACGTACACCGTCATCAAAATGCCGACGGTCAAGACGGAATAAACGTAGTCTAGACCCAACAGAAGCTTGATGAGGCCGCCGGCGCCGACAAGCTGGGCGATCATATAGAAAATCGAGATGGCGATCGTATTTAACGCCGCGACGCCGCGCACTTTCTTATCGTCAAAACGGGCGGCGATCATATCGGCCATCGTGTATTTGCCGAGGTTGCGAAGCGGTTCGGCGACGATGTACAAGACGACAAGATAAGCGACAAGGAAGCCGATGCTGTAGAAGAAGCCGTCAAATCCCGCCAGCGCGATCATGCCGGCAATACCGAGAAACGAGGCGGCCGACATATAGTCGCCGGCGATGGCGAGCCCGTTTTGCCAGCCGGTGAGGCTGCTGTCCGCGGTGTAAAATTCGCTTGTCGTTTTCGTCCGTTTCGAGGCGTAGTACGTAATGACAAGCGTCAAGGCGACGATAATGAGGAAGAGGAAAAAGGCGAGCCCGTGCATTACGTGTTTCCTCCTTCCGCTGCTTCTTGCTTCACTTGCTCGACGATGGCATCAAATTGTGCTGCGCGTTTCGAATAAAGGATGCATAAGGCCCATGTCATAATAAACTGCGCAAAGGCAAACAGCCACGCCCAGCTGACCGGCCCGATTGCTAGTGCGTTGAGCGCTTTCGAATACGACGTCAACACCGGAAGGGCGAAGTAAAAGACGAAGAAAAAGACGGTGGCTGGGATGATGAAGCGCTTCTTCGCCTGAATGAGCCCGCGGAACGAAGCGGATTGAGCGATGGCATCATAGTTGATGCCGCCTTGGTCGACCCTTGATTGTTTTTTCACTGCCATTGTAATCCCTCCTTGTCTGTATTAAAGCGTTTTCAAAAAGGACAATGAACTGTTCTGCCGCAAACGGTGGATGTGACTCCCCCTTTCTGACACAAATTTGTCACACATTCATTATATATTTATCTGAAAAATTTGTAAATTGATGTTTTTTGTTATTTTTAAAAACTATTTTTTGCTTTGCCGCATAAAACGGAGAAAATTTTTTGCTGTTTTTCTTATTTTCGCACTTTACAAAAAAACGAGGATCATGTAGAATGTCAACTGTATTCGACAACAAAATTCAACAATTTTCTACAAAAAACGACAAGGGGAGACATCTATGAATTTGTTTCGTAAAAAACCGATTCAATCGTTGCTTAAGGAGTCGGGGACGAAAGGAGCTTCGCTGCGAAAAGAGTTAGGTGCATTCGACTTGACGATGCTCGGCATCGGTGCCATCATCGGGACAGGCATTTTCGTCCTGACCGGGGTGGCGGCGGCGGAACATGCCGGCCCAGCACTTGTTCTTTCGTTCATCTTATCAGGATTGGCGTGTGTGTTCGCGGCGCTTTGTTACGCCGAGTTCGCCTCGACGGTGCCGGTGTCAGGGAGCGCATACACATATAGCTATGCGACATTCGGTGAATTATTCGCTTGGATTTTAGGCTGGGATTTGATTTTGGAATATGGGGTTGCCTCGTCGGCGGTTGCCGTCGGTTGGTCCGGTTATTTCCAAGGGTTGCTTGCCGGTTTTGGCATCGAGCTGCCGAAGGCGCTCACGAGCGCGTATGATCCGGGGAAAGGGACGTTCATCGATTTGCCAGCGATTTTAATTATTCTGTTCATTACGTTTTTGTTGAACTTAGGCGCCAAAAAATCGGCGCGTTTTAACGCGGTGATCGTTGCCATTAAAGTGGCGGTCGTGCTGCTCTTTTTGGCGGTCGGTGTTTGGTATGTCAAACCGGAAAACTGGACGCCGTTTATGCCATTTGGCTTCTCTGGGGTGGCAGCCGGCGCCGCGACGGTGTTTTTCGCTTATATCGGCTTTGATGCGGTGTCGACGGCGGCCGAAGAAGTGCGCAACCCGCAGCGTGATATGCCGATTGGCATTATCGTCTCGTTGCTTGTGTGCACATTGTTGTATATTGCGGTTTCGCTCGTATTGACAGGCATCGTTCCGTACGAGCAGCTCAACGTGAAAAACCCAGTGGCGTTTGCGTTAAACTATATCCATCAAGACTGGGTCGCCGGTTTTATTTCGCTCGGGGCGATCGCAGGTATTACGACGGTATTGCTTGTTATGCTTTATGGGCAAACGCGTCTCTTTTACGCCATCAGCCGCGACGGCCTGTTGCCGAAAGTGTTTGCCCGCATCAGCCCGACGCGCCAAGTGCCGTATGTCAATACGTGGCTGACGGGAGCGGCTGTAGCGGTATTCGCCGGCATCATTCCGCTCAACAAATTGGCGGAACTGACGAACATCGGCACGCTCTTTGCCTTTATCACCGTCTCGATCGGCGTGTTGGTGCTGCGTAAAACGCAGCCGGACTTAAAGCGGGCATTCCGCGTCCCGTTCGTTCCGGTCATCCCGATTTTGGCCGTGTTGTTCTGCGGCTACCTTGTTCTTCAGCTTCCGGCGATGACATGGATCGGTTTTGTCTCGTGGTTGCTGATCGGTTTAGTGATTTACTTTATCTACGGCCGCAAGCATAGTGAGCTGAATGAAATGGCACGGACGGAAGAAAAGGCCGGATGAACGACCAAACAATGAAAAAGGGGCTGACCCAAATGGGGAAACAGCCCCTTTTTCCATTATGTCAAATTTTTCGGCAACACCGCGTTTCACTCTTTTTTCATTTAGAAGGGTTCATCTCCACAAAGTGTACTTGACAAGTGAGGCTTTTTCGCGCGTCACCATGTCTGAAAAATGTTGATTTACTGATTTTCCCTTACAGAAGAAAGCGTGAGATGTTTTGAAACCGTCAAGCACAGAAATGCATGATTTTTGTTGATGGAGGGCGTGTGCTTGGCGCAGGCGGCGTTGAACCCTTTTGGGGACTTGTGTTCATTTGCGCAACTTGAAAAAATCCCCTTTGAGCGACGGCCATATTTGGGTTGCGATGTGCGAATAATATAAAGAATGAGCGTCAGTCCGGCTTTGTATAAGCGGGGTGAAAAGGGTGTTTGGGACATTATTGAAAAGAAGAGAGAGAACGCTTGAACGGACGGTTGTGGAAATTCAGCGAGGAAATGAAGCGTTGCGCAATGAGCTGATCGAGCAATACAAACCGTTTATCGCCAAAACGGCCTCGAGCGTGTGCAAGCGGTTCATTCGCGAAGAGGATGATGAGGCGAGCATCGGGCTGATCGCCTTCAATGAAGCGATTGAAAAGTATGCGCCGCATAAGGGCGGTTCCTTCCTCTCATTTGCTGAACTGCTCATCAAACGGCGTCTCATTGACTATATTCGGAAAGAGGCGAGAATGCGCGATGCCGTATGGCATGTGGAGAACGGAGAAAACAGTGAGCAGGTGGCGCAAACATACTTGGACGCCAAGCTTTCCGTCGATGAGTTTTACAGGCAAATCGAACAAGAACAGCGTCGGGAAGAAATTCTTCATTACCAGCAAGTGCTGAAACAATTCGGCATTCATTTTCACGATCTCGTTGAACAATCGCCAAAACATAAAGACGCCCGCCTAAACGCCATTCGCGTCGCCCAGCTGCTTGTCGAGAACGAACACTTGGTCCACTTGCTGTTTCAAAAAAAACAGCTGCCGATCAAGCAGTTGGAAGCGATGGCATCCGTCAGCCGCAAAACGATTGAGAGAAATAGAAAATACATTATTGCGGTCGCGGTCATTTTGGCGGGCGATTATCTTTATTTAAAGGACTATATAAAAGGGGTGCTTCCATCGTGAAAAAGGGGATTGTGCTGGAATTGGACGGGGAATTCGTCACCGTGCTGACGCCGGAAGGAGAATTTCTTCGGGTGAAAAAGGAAAAGGAGTGTGAGGTCGGCGAAGAGATTGAGGCAAGCGCAGTGAAAAAGCTGCTTCCATTTCATCGTCGTTCGTTTCGTTACGCGCTCGTGAGCGCCTTGGCCGCTGCTGTGCTGCTTGTCACCACTTGGATTCAATGGCCGTCTGATGCGGTGTATGCCTATATGTCGATCGACATCAACCCGAGCATGGAAGCGGGCGTCGATGCGGAGCTGCGCGTGTTGACACTGAAGGCTTACAATGAGGAAGGAAAGAAGGTGCTGGCGGCGCTTCCTTCCTGGAAACGTCAACCGTTTTCTTCGGTAGCGAAACAAATCATTGCGTTAAGCGAACAAAAGGGGTATTTAAAGAAAGGTGGGGAAGTGCTGATTACGACGGTGGAGAGGGAGCGCGACGCCTCTTCGGCGCGGAAGCTGTCTGCCGCGCTCGCCGATATCCAGCGGTCAGTGGCGGATGACCGGATTGTCATTACCACGGCCAATAGTACGATGGCCGTGCGCAACCAAGCTGTCAAACGGGGGATGACAACCGGAAAATTATTGCAAATCGAGAAAAAGGTGAAACCGGCCTCGTCTACATCCCCCAAGCCGGACAAAGGGAACGGACAAGTCGGAAAGAGTGAAAAGAAAGCATCACCATCAAAAGGGAGAAAACTGGAACAGCCGGCGCAAGTGAAACAGAAGCATAGGGAACAGAAGACAAAACAGCAGAAAAAAGAAAAACAGATGCCGCACGAGCGGAAAAACTCCGGTTTAAATAAGGAAAGCTCTCCGTCAAACAAGGAAATGTCTCCGAAAGGGAAAAAACATGGAAACGCCAGACCATCGCGGCCGGGCGGTCATTATGTAGAGAAAAAAGCGGCAGGCGGCCGGCCGGATGGCAACGACCAAAAAGAGCGGCGCCATCCGGCCCATCCCGGCCGTCCTTCGGAAGCAATGAATTCCAAAACAAAAAAAGCCGAGTGATGGCGCTCGGCTTTATTCTGTTCTCCGGCCGGCCAGTTCGCTTTGCGCCTGGGCGACGAGCCGTTTTGTAATTTCCCCGCCGACGGAGCCGTTGGCGCGCGAAACCGTGCCAGCCCCAAGTTGCACGCCAAACTCTTGGGCGATTTCGTATTTGATTTGTTCCAACGCTTGTTCAATGCCTGGCACAAGCAGTTTGTTGCTTGAACGAGCCATATGAAATTCCTCCTTGATGGTTTTTTGATGAGGTATGATTAGTATGGACGACCGAACAAAGAGATATGGTTGGGAATTACAGGAGGAATTTTTCATTAAAAAAGATTGCAAATAAGATACGCTTTGCCGACGCGCAAATCGGTCGCTGCGGCACTAGGATTTGACAAAGATCCGCTGCGTGCACCGCTTGTCGCTGGCGCATCGTATGCAACTGTATGGCAAAACGGAACGAACTTGCCGATTATTACGAACAACTTCAATAACCAATTTGTCAGCGCTTTCCTCGGTGAACGTCCGCTTGCTGAGGCATTGAAAGAAGCGCAAAAAACGGCCAATAGCGAAATCGAGAGCAAATAAGGCGAATCAGCCCCTGGCAGATGGGGCATGCTCTGCCAGGGAGCTGTTCCTTTCTTTCTAACCGCAGCTGTTTTCGGCTGCGTTAGAAAGAGAGGAATAGCGATTTTCGATTCTCGGCAAGGAGAGGGAATAAGATGAAAAGAATGTCAACGAAGCGAATGTGGCGCGAAGCGGGGGCAAGCTACCTGTTTTTGTCTCCTACTTTATTTGTGCTGCTTCTTTTTATTATCGGGCCGATTTGGTTTGCGATCTTTCTGGCCTTTCATAAAGTGCAATTGTTGGGCATGACATTGCCGCTCGCCCGTCCAGCTCTGGCGGCTCAGGCCATTTTCGTCTTCATGGGTTCGTGTAACGATTTCATGCGCCCACTCATTATTTTGTCCGATCCGCAGCTGTTTACGCTGCTGCTTGGCCTCAACAGCTTCAAAGGACAGTACATCAGCTATTGGAACTACATTATGGCGGCATCCATGGTGTTTACGCTGCCGGTGTTGGTCATTTACGCCTTTTTCAACCGCTACTTTATCAAAGGAATTTCGTTCACAGGCGGGAAATAATAGGTGTTTTGCACCAATGGTTTCCTGATTAATGCAAGAAGAATGGGCTGTTCGTCAAATGGGAGGTTGTCCTCCTTTGGCGGCAGCTTTTTTTTCGCGCGGCATATCCGTGAAAAAAACGCGCATCATATAGGTGGAAATATCGACTTCACAGGAAAGGGACCGAGGCGATGGAATGGACGGTGCAGCTGCCAAAACCGGCAGGGAGGCAGGCCGGTCGGGGGTGGGCGGTCGCTGCGCTTGCCTCGATTCCGCTTGTCATGACGCTGGGCAATTCGATGCTCATCCCGGTGCTGCCGGCGATGGAACGGCATCTCGACATCACGCCGCTGCAGTCGAGCCTGCTGATCACGATGTATTCCGTTGTGGCGATTTTGTTCATTCCGGTTGCCGGGTATATAAGCGACCGCATCGGAAGGAAGAAGGTCATCGTCCCGAGTCTGTTTTTGGCGGCGACTGGCGGGATGCTGGCAGGGTGGACCGCTTGGCGGATGGATGATCCGTACGTATGGATAATTGCTGGGCGCATGCTGCAAGGGCTTGGAGCGGCCGGGGCCTTTCCGATCGTGCTCCCGCTTGTCGGCGATTTGTTTCCGAACGACGACGAGGCGAGCAGCTGTTTAGGGACGATTGAAACGGCGAATACGTTTGGCAAAGTGCTAAGCCCGATTCTCGGAGCGCTGCTGGCTGGATTGGTTTGGTTTTTGCCGTTCTTTTCGTTCCCTGTCTTTTGCCTTGTATCGGTGGTAATGATGGCATCGTTTGTCCGGGCGCCGACACGTCGTGAACGGCCGCTGCCGTTTCGAGCGTTTGTGGCAATGGTGGGGGCGATCTTCCGCCGCGAAGGGCGATGGCTCGTTGGCGTGTTTGCCATCGGCGGCTTGTTGATGCTCGTGTTGTTTGCCTTTTTATTTTTTCTTTCGAGCCGCCTTGAGGACGTTTATCGCATTGATGGAATGATGAAAGGGTGGGTGCTCGCCATCCCGCTTGGCGCCCTCTGTCTTGCCTCGTTTGCGGCCGGGAAAGTAATTGGCGACCATAAATGGCGGATGAAATGGGGCATTATCGCCGGCAGCGCGCTATCCGCCCTCGCGTTAGCCATCGTTCCGCTTTATCCGTCCCTCTCGTTTTTGATGGCGCTGTTTTCGGCAGCTGGAATCGGCATTGGCGCGGCGTTGCCATGTTTGGATGCACTGATCACCGAAGGGATTGAGGAAAAAGAGCGCGGAACGGTGACATCATTTTACAGTTCGCTTCGCTTTATCGGCGTTGCCGCTGGTCCGCTGCTGGCGGCGTGGCTGATGAAACATGGCACGGCGCCGCTCCTGTTGCTTCTTAGCGTCATGGCGCTGCTTGGCGGCGCTGCTGCTTTTTGGCTCATTCGCCCAGAAACCGATGAAGGAGGAGTAGCATGAAAGCCGTTACGTATCAAGGCATCAAAGATGTAGCTGTCAAACAAATGCCTGATCCGAAAATTTTAAAAGACGATGACATTATTGTCAAAATTACCAGCACCGCGATTTGCGGCTCCGATCTCCATTTAGTGCATGGGATGATTCCGAACATGCCGGAAGATTTCATTATCGGCCATGAACCGATGGGCATTGTCGAGGAAGTCGGCCCGGCGGTGACGAAAGTGAAAAAAGGCGACCGGGTCATCGTGCCGTTTACGATCGCCTGCGGGCAATGCTGGTATTGCCAGCACGGGCTCGAAAGCCAATGCGATGCGTCGAACCCAAACGGCGAATCGGGGGGGTATTTCGGCTATTCCGAGACGTTTGGCGGCTACCCGGGCGGGCAGGCTGAATATTTGCGCGTTCCGTTTGCCAACTTCACTCCGTTTGTCGTCCCGGAAAACTGTGAGTTGGAAGATGAAAAATTACTGTTTTTGTCGGACATCATCCCGACCGCGTTTTGGGGCGTTGATGAGGCGGGGGTAAAAGATGGCGACACTGTTGTCGTGCTCGGCTGCGGCCCAGTTGGGCTGCTGACGCAAAAGTTTGCCTGGATGAAAGGGGCGAAACGCGTCATCGCCGTTGATTACATCGATTATCGGATCGAACATGCGAAAAAGACGAACAAAGTCGAAACGTTAAATTTCACTGAATACGAGAATGTCGGAGAATATATTAAAGAAATGACCGGAGGCGGGGCCGATGTCGTCATCGATTGTGTCGGGCTCGACGGAAAGATGACGCCGCTTGAGCTTATTGGCTCAGCGCTGAAGCTGCAAGGCGGGGCGATGGGGGCGATCGTCATCGCTTCGCAGGCGGTGCGCAAAGGCGGAACGATCCAGCTCGTCGGGGTATATGGCGCCCGCTACAACCAGTTTCCGCTCGGCGATTTGTTCTCACGCAACATTACGCTGAAAATGGGGCAGGCGCCGGTCATTCATTACATTCCGACGTTATACGAGTGGATCGTGGAAGGGAAGTTCGATCCGACCGATATCATTACCCATCGCCTGCCGCTTGATGAGGCGCAATACGCATACGAAATTTTCGACGAAAAGAAAGACGGCTGTATTAAAGTCGTGCTCAAGCCGTAACGTTCTAGCGATGCATAAAGGCAGTGCGGCCGAGACACGATAAGAAAAAATGTGGGAAGGAGGATGCGGGTGAACAATGTAGCGTTCCCGGTCGCCCGTCTCCATGACGGGACGCTCCGCCAGCTGCAGCAGCTTGAACAGCGGCTGCGCGAGGAGACGGGGGAAGAAATTGTGCTTGTCGCTTACCAGCGGGAAACGATCGATCAGGAGGAGGCAAAGCGATGAAACGAAAAGTGAAATTTGACGCGGCGAAAAACAACAATAAAACGCCGACCGAAAGCCTGCCGGATACCGAATTTGCGGCACAATATGCCGGCGAGGAGGACATGATCCGCGGCGCGAACCGCAATTCGAAAAAAGGGCGGCAAGGAGGCGGGGATGGGTAAAGAGCATAAGAAGCGGCCCGCTCGAACGAATGAAGAAACGGCGTTTGAATGGGGCGATTTCGCTGCCCACGAGCCGCTTGGGATCATGGAGGAACAAAAACGGGCGAAAGAAAATGAAAAGAAACGAAAAAAGCAGGGATAACGCTCCCTGCTTTTTCACGTGGTGCACAAAAAAGCCGTGCCTCCGGCGTTTGGCCGTTAGGCGGATGCCGAAGCGGACAAGGCGGACAGCGGCGCGGAAAACAGCGTTGCGCCGGTGCCGGACGGATCAAAATAGGCGACGATGACGGTTGGCGCAAACGAGAGCTGCTTCGCGGCGATATAGCGGCCGACATCAACCGGCACGATTTCCACGACCGTATGTTTAAACAATTCCTTTTCCCCGAGCCCGAGGGCGGCAAAGTCCTCCCCAAGCACCTCGGGGCGCTCAAGCAACGTCCGGTAAACGGTTGTGCGCGTCGTTTTCTCTGTTTTTTCGTCCCACCACGGCTTGCGCGGCTTATATTTTTGATTGCGCAAGTAGTCGTATTTCATGAGCGATTCGGCGACAGGTAAGGCGTCTGGTACCGACGTACGTAAAAACTCATAGAGGCGGCGGAACAAGTCTTCCAGTTGGTGGCCGATGCGCGCCCAGCCGCGCTCATCCCAATACGTGCCAAACTGCTGGAAAAAGTCAAACGGCGACGGGAACACATCGGTCACCAAGTACTCGATCGTTTCGTCCATTCGATGGGCGTTCCAATATTTTTCAAGCACGTCTTCCACTTGCTTGATGCGGATGACGTCATCAAACGACAAGACGTTGTTGGCGAGCACTTCGTATGGCGCATGGTCCATATACACATAGCCGTACTCCTCGGCGCGCAGGCGCAACCCAGTGCCGCGCAGCAGTTTCAAAAAGCCAAGCTGCAGTTCTTCCGGACGGAGGGCGAATACGTCGTTAAACGTCTTTCGGAACGAGTCGTAATCTTCTTCCGGCAGCCCGGCGATCAAATCCAAATGTTGGGCGATTTTCCCGCCCTCTTTAATCATCGTTACCGTTCGCGAAAGTTTGGCGAAGTTTTGTTTGCGCATAATGAGCCGATTCACTTCGTCGTTCGTCGACTGGACGCCGATTTCAAAGCGGAACAGGCCGGGCGGCGCTTCGCGGTTTAAAAACTCGATCACCTCGGGACGCATGATGTCGGCGGTAATTTCAAATTGAAATACTGTTCCGGGCACATGTTCATCAATTAAAAAGCGAAACATGTCCATCGCATAGCTGCGGCTGATGTTGAACGTCCGGTCGACGAACTTGATCGTCCGCGCCCCGTGCCGCATTAAGTAGCGCAAGTCGTCTTTGATTTTTTCGCGGTCAAAGTAGCGGACGCCGACTTCAATCGAGGACAGGCAAAATTGGCAGCTGAACGGGCAGCCGCGGCTCGTTTCAACATACACGACCCGGTTCGGAAGATGGGGAATGTCTTCCAGAAAGCGAAACGGCGACGGCATGTCGGCAAGGCGAATTTTGTTTCGCTGTGGGTTGACGACAATGCGGCCCCCGTCGCGAAACGCGAGCCCGGCGACATCACGGACGTCTCCATGGCCGTCTAAAGCGAAAAGCAGCTGTTTAAACGTTTCCTCTCCTTCGCCGACGACGATAAAGTCAAACTCCGGCACCCGCTCCATCCATTCGCGCACATCGTACGACACTTCCGGGCCGCCGGCGACGATGAGAATGTGCGGCGCTGCTTTTTTTAACATTTTGGCGACTTTGATCGTCTCTTCAATGTTCCAAATGTAGCAGCTGAAGCCGATGACATCCGGCCGGCGCTGGTACAAATCGGCGACGATGTTCAGCGCCGGGTCTTTGATCGTATACTCAACGAGCTTGACGTCAAACTCCGGCATTGCGTATGCTTTTAAATAGCGAATGGCGAGGTTCATATGAATGTATTTGGCGTTTAATGTCGTACAGACAATATTCATGGAAGCAAAACCCCTTTGATTAGCGTACTAACCTCTCATTATAACGCAGTTTAACCAAACGAAAAAGAAGAAAAACTTGTCGAACGGTGGAGAAAAGAATTTGCAAAATCTTCATGAGTGAGGGGAGGAGTAAATTTTTCCACATCGAATATATATTTCGTTGAATGGTTTGAATAGACAAGGAGAGATGGATATGGCCCAAAGCCTTTCTCCTCGGGAAGAACAAAATGCATCGCCGGATGTGCGGTCGCTTGAAGAGGAAAATCGGCGGTTAAAAGAGCGGTTGAACAGTTATTCGATCATTTTTGAGCGGTCGCTCGATGCGATCGTGATTTTAAATAAAAACGGTGAATTTGTCGATGTGAACGAAGCGGCGTGCAAGCTGTTTGAGATGGATAAGTTTGACTTGATCGGCCGTTCGTTCTCTTCGTTCCTCGAACTCGTGCCGCCGGATATTTTGCTGTTTCAGCAGTCGATGCTGCAAAAGTTCGGCTCGTTCAGCGACGAGCTGCTCATTAAGCTGCCGGACGGCAAGGTGAAGCATATCGAATTTTCGATAAAAAAAGACGTGTTTCATGAATTTGACCTCGTGATGATGCGCGACGTTTCGGCTCATAAGGCGCTTGAGCGCGAACGAATCATTCATGAGTTTTTGTTTCGCGACGTATTCAACCGCGCCGTCGACGGCATCGTCATTTTCGATGAATTTGGGCGGTTTATCGATGTCAATCCGGCGTTTTCGATGAGCTTGAACTTGGAAAAAGGAAAACTGCTCAATTTGTCGTTTCAGCAGTTCGTCGCCCGCGAATGCGCCAATGAGTTCGCACGGCTGCTCGCGGAAGTGAAAGAAAAGGGAACGGCCAAAGGCGAGTTGTCGCTTGTCCGCCCGGACGGAACGGTGAAAATGTTTGAACTGACGGCGACGTCGAACGTCTACAGCGGCTTTTACATGGCCATTATGCGCGACGTGACCGAGAGGAAAAATATGGAAATCAAGCTACAAAAAAGCGAAGAGCGGTTTCGGGCCATTTTCGAGCAGGCGCATGAGGCGATTCTCATTTGGGATGATTTTGGCTACATATTGAACGCCAATCCGGCCGCGAGCCGGACGTTTGAGCTGCCTTTGAATTTGCTTGTGCGCCGCAATTTGCTCGATTTTGTGGAATATGGGGATGAAAAGGTGAAGCGGATTTTCAGCGAGTTCCGCCAAAAAGGGGAAATTCGCGATGAGCTGACGTTCCATATGCCAAACGGCGAACAGAAACAGCTTGAGTTTACGATGAAAAAAGGGGCGATTGACGGCTACCATTTGACCATTTTCCGCAACGTGAGCGAGCGGCGGAAAATCGAGCGCGAACTGCGGGAAAGCGAACAAAAATTCCGCAGCATTTTCGATCACTCGATGGACGGCATTTTGCTTTGGGATGAGCAGCATCGCATCATTGACGCCAATCCAATCGCCTGCGGCATTTTTTCTGCTGAAAAGGAGGCTCTTCTTGGCCGGAAGGTCGGCGAACTTCTTCCGGACCGGGCGCGCCGCCAGTTGAACAAGCTGATGGCTGAGTGTCAGCGCGCTGGCGAGGCGAGCGGCGAAGTCGAGTTTTCCGATGAGACAAAGGGGCGAATCATCGAGTTTTCGTTGAAAAAAGAAGTCATTCCCGGCGTTGGAATGATGACGTTTCGCGATGTGACCGAGCGGAAGGAGATGGAGCTGCAGCTGCGCAAATCGGATACGCTCAATGTCGTCGGCGAGCTCGCTGCCGGCATCGCCCACGAAATCCGCAACCCGATGACGGCGTTAAAAGGGTTCATCCAGCTGCTGCAAGGAAGCATTGACGGCGATTATTCGATGTATTTTAATGTCATTATGTCGGAATTGAAGCGGATCGAATCGATCATCACCGAGTTTCTCGTTTTGGCCAAACCGCAGGCGGTGCAATACAAGCAAAACGACATTTGCAAAATCATGCAGGATACGATCGATTTGATCAGCGCCCAGGCGATGATGCATAACGTGCAAATCATTGCCGATTTCGACCGCGGGCTGCCGCCGGTGTATTGCGAGCCGAATCAGCTGAAGCAGGTGTTTATCAACATTTTGAAAAACGCCATTGAAGTGATGCCCAAAGGCGGGGACATCACGGTGCGGATCGCCCGCATGGGCAAAAATGTTCGCATTTCCATCACTGACCAAGGCTGCGGCATTCCGAAAGATAAAATCAAAAAACTCGGCGAGCCGTTTTATACGACGAAAGAGCGCGGCACCGGACTCGGCTTGATGGTCAGCTATAAGATCATTGAAGAACATCAAGGGAAAATTGACGTGGAAAGCGAAGTCGGGGTCGGCACGACGTTTCATATTACGCTGCCGATTGAGCGGACAGAGAGGGAAGACGACGATGGCGATTGAATATGCCGTATACCGGTCGGAGCTGCTTGGCGATCTATACATCACTTCCGACGGCGAAGCGATCATGAAAGTTGAACTGTTTCCGGAAGAATGGCGCGCGTTTGCGGGCGGGCATCCGGTTGTCCAAAGCCGGTCGCCGTTGCTTGAACGCGCGCTTCGACAGTTGGATGAGTACTTTCACGGCCGCCGCCGGACGTTTGATTTGCCGCTGAAATGGAAAGGGACGCCCTTCCAAGAAGAAGTGTGGGCGGCGCTTTGCCGCATCCCATACGGTGAGACGGCGACATACGCTGACATCGCTGCGCAAATCGGCCGCCCGAAGGCGGTCCGCGCCGTCGGCCAGGCGAACCGGGCGAATGAGCTCGCCATCATCGTCCCGTGCCATCGCATTGTCGGCAAAAACGGCGCCCTCGTCGGCTACGCCGGAAGCCGGACCGATGTAAAAGCAAAGCTGCTGGAGCTGGAGCGGCGCTATCAATCGCGCTTCAGCTGATCGGTGGGTGTGTATGCCTCCCAAAATGGCGCCCGCCCCCATGACGCGAATCCATGGGGGCAGGGAACGGGACATTATTTTTTTTGCCAATGCGACAAGGCGAGGGCGCCGACTAAAATGGCGCCTTTTATAATGTCTTGGGCGTAATACGGGACGTTTGCCATCGTCAAGCCGTTCAACAACACGCCCATCAAAATCGAACCGAACAGGGTGCCGATGACGTTCGGCTTGCCGGCGCCGAAGACAGAAAAGCCGATGTAGGCGGCGGCGACGCCGTCCATCAAAAACGAAGCGCCGGCCGACACTTGCCCGGTGCCGATGCGCGAGGCGAGCACGATGCCCCCCAAGGCGGCGAAAAAGCCGCTGATGACGTACGCATACGTCCGGTAACGGTTGACTGGGATGCCGGAGAGCCGTGCCGCTTCCCGGTTTTCACCCGTTAAATAAAAGAGACGGCCAGGTTTGGTGTATGTTAAAAACAAGTGGGCGGCCATAACGACAACGAGCATGAGCAAGACCGAAAACGGCACGCCAAACAGCTCCCCTTGGCCGATAAATAAAAAGGAAGGAATAAATTTGCCCGGCGCCGTGCCGCCATCAGGCAGCGGCATGTCGTTATAAATCGAAAATCCTTTTGTATACGTAAGCTGCACGCCGTTGATCGCGTACATCGTCGCCAACGTGGCGAGCAAATCGGGCAGTTTGAATTTGACGATTAACAACGAATTAAGCAGCCCGACGGCGACGCCGAGCAACAGCGGCACGAGCAAGGTGACGAAAATTTCTTGGCGATGCAAGACAAGCGCCGCCGCACTGGCAATCGTCGCCAAGCTCACTGTCGAACCGACCGACAAATCGAAGCCGTCGACGATGAGCGAAAATGTAATGCCAATGGCCACCAAGGTGACGATGGAAATGGAACGCAAAATGTCGCTGAAGTTTTCATAGGTGAAAAACCGGTCTTGTGTCAGGCCAAAATAGGCGATTACAGCCAAAATGGCAAGCAGTGTGCCATGTTTATACAAAAATTCAAGAATGAACGGCGCCGCTTTTTTCGACGGCGCTGTGGAAACGGCCGGCTGGCTCATCGATCTCACCTCCGCTGCAATAGTACACAAGCTGTTCATAGGTTAGTTCTGCGGCCGGCAGGCGGGTGAGCAGCCGGCCGTCAGCCATGATGTAGATGGTGTCGCACACCTCAAGAAGCTCGTGAAATTCACTCGAAAAATATAGTACTGTTTTTCCTTCATCGGCGAGAGCACGGATGATGGAAAACACCTCTTGTTTGGCGTGGACATCGATTCCCTTCGTAGGCTCGTCGAATAGAAAAACACGCGCGTTTGTGTTCAGCCATTTGCCGATGACGACTTTCTGCTGGTTGCCGCCGCTTAAGTGGCGGACAGCGGTCGAAGGCGACGGCGGATGGATGCCGAGCGAGCGGACAAGTTCGTCGGCGGCGTCCGTTTCCTTCCTCCGGCTGATCCATTGCCAGCGCGACAGCCGGGAAAGGAGGCGGACGGTGATGTTGGTTTTCACTGACTCGGGCAAGAACAGCCCTTGTTTGCGCCGTTCTTCCGGGATGAGGCAAAGGCCGGCGTCGATGGCTTCATAAGGCGATGAGAACACATAGCGTCTGCCATCAATTTCCCACTCGCCGGATGTGTTCCGGTGGGCGATGAGGCTTTCGGCAAGCTCCGTCTTGCCGGCGCCGACCAAGCCGGCGATGCCGACGATTTCGCCGCGGTGGGCGTATAGGTCGACTGTTGTCCCGGTTTTGTCGATCAAAATTCCGCGGGCGGCAAACGCGATGTCGCTTCCATGTGCGCGCGTTTGTTTCATGGCGGCGGCTCGCCTTGTTCCGGTCATATGAAGGACGATGTCTTCAAGCGGCAAACCGCGGGCGGAACCATGGTAGACGACGCGGCCGTCGCGCAAAATCGTCAGCCGGTCGGCGATTTCCTGCACTTCTTTCAGTTTATGAGAGATGTAAATAAAGCCGACGCCTTGCTGTTTCAGTTCCGTGATGATGGCAAACAGCCGCTTCGTTTCGGCTTCGCTCAAGGCGGCGGTCGGTTCGTCCAAAATGATGTAGCGCGCATTCGATGACAACACTTTGGCGAGCACGATCAGCTGTTTTTCATGGAGCGAGCAGTCGCGCACGAGCTTTGCCGGCGAAATAGCAAGGCCGACGCGGCGAAGCAGAGCAGCGGCCCGTTCTTTTTCCCGGCGCAGCGAGCGGATCGGCTGTTTCTTCACATCAGCGAGCTCATCAGCCGCCAAGTTTTCGTAAACGGGCAATCCTGGGAAAAGCGCCGTGTCGACCTCTTGGACGACGAAGCCGATGCCGGCTCGTTTCGCGTCAAGCGGCGACGAAAAGGTGCAGTTGACGCCATCGATCGTGATCGTGCCGGCGTCGGGAGGAATGGCGCCGGCCAAAATGTTCATGAGCGTGCTTTTGCCGGCGCCGTTCATGCCCAAAAGGGCGTGGACTTCGCCTGGACGGACGGAAAAGTCCACGCCGTCAAGCACGCGCACCGCGCCAAACGATTTTTCAATGCCTCGCATTGACAGCCTGTTCATTTTTTGTTCACCTGAGCTTCCAACGTTTTCATCCATGGCGAGATGGCGACGTTCGATTGCCCCCAGCCCGGGATGTATTGCGAAAGCTCGTTCATCGATACTTGCTTATCGGGCAAGTCGGTCCGTTTTACTAAATGCGGCTCGAGCGAGTAAATGTTCGGCGTTTTCTCGCCGGCGATTTTTTGATAGGCGAACCGCACCTGAACGCGGCCGACTTCCGCCGGATCCGTCGCTGTTGTCGCCACCCACGGACTGTTCGGTTTTTGGATCATTTGCAAGTCTTCGTCACTCAAATCGATGCCGTATACTTTGATTTCCGTACGCCCGGCTTGCTCGATGGCGCGCGTCGCTCCTTTGGCGAACTCGTCCCAAGTTGCGAAGACGGCGTCAATGTCGCCTTTGTTCGGATATTTTTTCAAAATGGCCTCCATTTGCGTTTGCGTGTCCAAAGCCGTGTTGGCGCTCGCCGTACCGAACTTGGCGACTTCTTTTATGTTCGGATAGCGTTTTTTGAACGCCTCATAAATGACGTGACGCCGCTCCATTGGAGTAAAACCGCCGACCCAAATCGTGACGATGTTGCCCTCTCCATTTAAATCTTCGGCGAGTGTTTTTAACGTTTTCCAGGCGAGGCTGTAGTCGTCTTGGTCGATGACGGTGACGCCGGGAACGTTCAAATCGTTGTCAAAGGCGACGACCGGGATGCCTTTTTCAACCGCTTTTTTCACCGGGCCTTCGAGCGCATCAGCGCGGCCGTGATCAAGCAGAATGGCATCAACGTTTTGCGTGATGGCCGTTTCTACGTATGAGGCCATTTTCGTCAAGTCGTTGTCGGCGTTGTAAATTTGCACTTCGCCGCCGAACTTTTGCACTTGTTCTTTGACGCCGGCGATGTATTGCGACGAGAACGTGCCGATGGACATTTGCATAATGGCGGCGATCTTCACCGGTTTTTTCAGCTTCTCCGGGATGGCCGCCTGTTCGCTGCTCGATGCGGTTTGGCTGTTGGATGAGACGGTGTCGCCTTGGATGGCCGTTTGCTTCGTTTCGTTGGCCGGCTTAGAGCTCACGGCGTCTTGCTCGTTCGTGCAGCCGGCCAAGACGGAGAACACGGCAAAGAAAAGAAGAGAAAGGAACGATAAGGCCTTAAATCGTTTCATGCTGCTCCTCCTTTGCAAATAACGCTGGCAGTGCCGCGCTGTAGCTGCCGCGGACGATGCCTTTTTCGGTAATGATCGCGGTAATCAGTTCGTTTGGCGTCACGTCAAACGCCGGGTTATACACGTTGACGCCTTCCGGGGCGACGCGCACGCCGGCCAGATGGGTCACTTCATCCGGATGGCGCTCTTCAATCGGGATGTCTGCCCCTGTCTTTGTCGCCAAATCGATGGTGGACAACGGTGCGGCGACGTAAAACGGAATGCCGAACGATTTGGCGAGCAAGGCGAGGCCGAACGTGCCGATTTTGTTCGCTGTATCGCCGTTTTGTGCGATCCGGTCGGCGCCGACGATAATGGCGCGAATCCCTTTCGCTTTGATCGTTTGCGCCGCCATGTTGTCCGTAATAAGCGTGACGTCGACGCCTGCTTGCATCAGCTCCCAGGCGGTCAGACGCGCTCCTTGCAAAACGGGGCGCGTCTCAAGGGCGTACACGGATAACTCGATCCCTTTCTCTTTCGCCAAATAAAACGGGGCGAGCGCCGTGCCGTAGCGGGCGGTGGCGATCGAGCCGGCGTTGCAAATCGTCATCACCCGGTCGCCTGGGCGAAAAAGCGATAACGCATGTTCGCCGATGCGGCGGCAGACATCTTCGTCCTCGATTTGGATGCGGATCGCCTCGTGAATAAGCGCCGTTTTCGCTTCGTTGACCGAGGCGGCGTCTTTGGCGGCGGCAGTGAGCCGGTCAAGCGCCCAAACCAAATTGACGGCCGTCGGGCGGGCGCTTGCCAAATAATCGCGGTCTTGCTTTAGGCGGCTATGGAACTCGTGGACCGTTTCCGCTTTATAATGCGAGGCGGCGAGCGCCAGACCATAAGCGGCGGTGATGCCGATCGCCGGCGCTCCGCGCACTTTCAGCGAGGCGATCGCATCGTACACGTCTTCAAGCGTATGCAGGTCGATATATTCTGTTGCTAATGGCAATTTTTGTTGGTTTAAAATCGTGATATGCGTCTCGCGCCACTCGACAGAGCGCGGGATGGCAAAGGTGTCCATCGTCGTCTTCCTTTCTTTTCACATTTTCTGTTGATCCGGGCCGGCACTGGGCCGGTCGTCGCCGTGTTACTATTCGGTTTCTGCAAACACTCGGCGGAAGCCGTCCGTTCCGGTCAGCTCGTTGCGCTCGACAATTAGGCGGCGGCCGAGGCGGAGCGCGTGTCGTTTGGCGGCAAGGCGGGCTTCTTTCTGCTCGATGCCGTCAAGGTCGGCCACATGGGCGAGGCCGATCGTCCGGCGGATGACTTCGCAGCCGGCAAAGCCGACAGCATCGATGAACGCATGCCGGAGCACTTCGTCAAGCAAGCCCGGTGTTGCGGCGTACGTCTCGATGCTTTTGGTGCGCCAAAGTTCCGAGAATATGGACGCAAAGACGTCCCAGGTCCGGTCGATGTGATCAAAGAGCGGTTGGCGCTCAACGTCAGGGCGGGACAACGCATTTAACAGCAAGTTGGCGAAAAACTGCCCAAGGTCAAAGCCGATCGGGCCGTAAAAGGCGAATTCCGGATCGATTACTTTCGTTTCGTCGGTGCTTGCGAAAATGCTGCCGGTATGCAAATCGCCATGCAGAAGCACATCGGCTTCGGTTAAAAACTTGCGCTTCAACTTCGCCGCTTCCAAACGGAGGCGGTCGTCATTCCAAAGCGTTTCGACGTCCGGCCGCAGCTCGTCTTCGAAGTTGTTCGTGTCATGGTCGAAAAATGGATCGGTGAAGACGAGATCTTCGGTGATTTTGCACAGCTCCGGATTGACGAAGCTTTGCGCCAATTTCTTTTTCTCTTGCTGGTTCATGCCGAAATCGGATGTGTAAAACGCTGTTTTGGCGATAAATTCGCCGATATGCCGGGACAAAAGCGGGAATGTTTTCCCTTCGATCAACCCTTTGCGGGCGATTTGCAGACGGGACAAGTCTTCCATCACGGTAATGGCAAGCGATTCGTCAGAATAGTAGACGTTCGGCACGTATTGCGGTACATAGCTGGCAAACGTGCGCAACGCGTTGCTTTCAATAACCGCGCGCTTTAACGTGAGCGGCCAGCTTTCGCCGACGACTTTCGCGTACGGGAGCGCCTGTTTGATGATGACGCCTTGCTTCGTTTCCTGATCGACGATATGAAAGACTAAGTTTAAGTTTCCGTCGCCGATTTCGCGGCACACAAGCGGCGCCCCGTCTCGGAATAGGCCGAGGCGGACGGCGAGGGCGGTCGCTTTTTGTTCGGTGAGCGGTTCGTAAACAGTGGATTGGACAATCGTCATTTTCACGTTCCCCCTTTAGGTTTTGGCAAATGAAAAAGCCTCTTTCGCATACGGAAAGAGGCTTGAAGATGCATCGTCTTCGCGCCTCTTATCTTTCAGAAAGACATCGGTCTTTCTGTTGGACTTAGCACCGTGCCCTGCGGAAGCGGTTCGCTTCCGGCGCCGCCTTTGGCGTGCGCCCTATCTCACGATAGCATTACGGTCGGTTGCTGGGCTTCATTGGGCCAATTCCCTCAGCCAACTCTTGATAAGAGTACCGATCTAGCTATTAAGTTTTTGCAATTTTCACGATGTTAACAATCGTTTGGTTGCTTGATTCGAATGATACAGGTTGGGCTGGCGGATTGTCAATACGTTTTGAAAAATTTTTTTGCCGCCTCTTCATAATCGTGCGGCCGGCGGTCGGCAAACACCGGGATGCGTGCGCGGACGTCCGCAACGAGCGAGGGATCGATGTCGGCCGAGAGAATGCCCGGCTTCTCGTCCGCCTCGGCGATAATTTCGCCCCACGGGTCGATGATGAGCGAATGGCCGGCGAACACGTTGTTCGGGTCGCGTCCGGCCCGGTTGCAAGCGACGACATAGCATTGGTTTTCAATCGCCCGCGCCATCAGGAGCGTCCGCCAATGGTGAAGGCGGGGAAGCGGCCATTCGGCGACGACAAACAGCACTTCCGTTCCGGCCAACGCATGGGCGCGAATCCACTCCGGAAATCGGATGTCATAGCAAATGACCCCAGCGCACGGCAGCCCGTCAAGCGAGAACAAGCCTGGCTCGTTTCCCGGCTGCAAATACAAATGTTCATCCATCAATTGGAACAGGTGAAGCTTGCTGTATTCGCCGACGATTTGGCCATGGCGGTCGGCCACGATCATCGTGTTTGTCACGCCGGCGGCTGTTTTTTTGGCGACCGAACCGGCGACGAAATGGACGCCGTACGTTTGCGCCAATCGGGAAGCGAGCGCCTTCGCCCGTTCGGCGCCTTTGTCGGCAATTTCATCCAGGCGCGTCAAATCGTAGCCGGTCGTCCATAACTCTGGCAGCACGATGATGTCAGCACCGTCTTTGGCAGCGGATTCCACGGCCTGTTCGGCTTGCTGTTCGTTTTTTGCTGGATCGCCAAATGCAATGTCAAGCTGCAGGCAGGCGATGCGGATCGTCATGAGCGTTCACCTCGGAAAAAATTTTTCTTTACATTTTGCTTTTAACGATATATGATGTTGCACTAGAATTTCAAGAATGTTTGAGAAGGTGTGGACGATGACGATCGAATTTCCCTTTTCCGAACTGCTTGAACAGCTGCCGAAGCAGTTTTTCGCCTCGCTCGTGGCGAAAGTCGGTGCGAAGATCAAGGCGGGTTATGATGTGATCAACTTAGGGCAGGGCAATCCGGATCAGCCGACGCCGGCGCACATTGTCGAAGCGATGCAGAAGGCAGCCGCGAACCCAAAATACCATAAATATTCGCCGTTTCAAGGCTACTCGTTTTTGAAAGAAGCCGTAGCGGCGTTTTACGCGCGCGAGTACGGGGTGACGATCGACCCGGCCCGCGAGGTCGCCATCTTGTTCGGCGGCAAAGCCGGGCTTGTCGAGCTGCCGCTTTGCCTCGTCAACCCGGGCGATGTCGTGCTCGTCCCGGACCCGGGTTATCCGGACTATTGGTCGGGAATCGCGCTCGCCCGCGCGCGGATGGAAATGATGCCGCTTGTCGCGGAGAATGGGTTTCTGCCGGATTATTCGGCCATTCCCAGGGCGGCGGCCGACCGGGCGAAACTGATGTTTTTAAACTATCCGAACAACCCGACCGGCGCGACGGCAACGAAGGAGTTTTTTGCTGAAACGGTGGCGTTTGCGGAAAAGTACGGCATAGCCGTTGTGCATGATTTTGCCTATGGCGCGATCGGCTTTGACGGCCAAAAGCCGGTCAGCTTTCTAGAAGTGGACGGGGCGAAAGACATTGGCGTTGAAATCTACACGTTCTCGAAAACGTACAATATGGCCGGCTGGCGCGTGGCGTTCGCTGTCGGCAATGAGCGGATCATCCGTGCCATTGAGTTGTTGCAAGATCATTTGTACGTCAGCTTGTTCGGCGCCGTCCAAGAAGCGGCGGCAGCTGCGCTCCTCGGCCCGCAAGACTGCGTCGCGGAGCTCGTTGCCTTGTACGAGGCGCGCCGCAATACGTTTATTCATGCTTTGCGCGCGATCGGCTGGGAAGCGCCGGCGCCGTCTGGATCATTTTTCGCCTGGCTTCCGTTGCCAAAAGGCGCATCATCCGCCGAATTTGCCGATCTGTTGCTTGAGCGGGCGCACGTCGCCGTCGCCCCAGGCATCGGTTTTGGAAAACACGGCGAAGGGTATGTGCGCGTTGGATTGTTGACCGATGAAGCGCGGCTTCGCGAAGCAGCGGAGCGGATCGGCCGGCTCGGATTGTTTTGAAAAAAAAGAGCGGCAATGAACCGTTGACGGGACAACGTTGACCAGGCTGTTTTAAAAAAATGATTGACAACGGCGGCAAAGGCTGTCATAATTCAAAGTAAATTTGCCAATCGTTTGACAAGTGCATAAACGAGCAGGCTTTCTTATCAAGAGCAGGCGGAGGGACGAGCCCAATGAAGCCCGGCAACCGGCTTGGCGCACGCTAAGCACGGTGCTAATTCTTGCAGCGGAAACGCTGGGAGATAAGAAGAGCGCCATGAATGAATGACGCCTCTTCTTAGGAAGGGGCTTTTTTATTTCGCCATATATTGAAAGAGGGATGGACGATGAGTGCAGTCATTGCGACGTATTTGCTTCATGATGAACACGATATTCGCCAAAAAGCGGAAGGAATCGCGCTCGGCTTGACAGTCGGCACATGGACCGACTTGCCGCAGCTAGATCAAGACCAGCTTCGCAAGCATAAAGGGGAAGTCGTTGCGATCGAAGAGCTTGGCGAGAGCGAGCGGGTAAACGCCTATTTTGGCAAGCGGTTGAAGCGGGCAATCGTCAAAATCGCTTACCCGACCGTCAACTTCAGCGCCGATTTGCCAGCATTGTTGGTGACGACGTTCGGCAAGCTGTCGCTTGACGGGGAAGTGCGGTTGCTTGATTTGGCATTTCCGGAAGAATGGAAGCGGCAGTTTCCGGGGCCGCGCTTTGGCATCGCCGGCATTCGCGAAAAGGTCGGAGTGTACGACCGCCCGCTGTTGATGAGCATTTTCAAAGGCATCGTCGGCCGCGATTTGGCGTATTTGACATCAGAGTTGAAAAAGCAAGCGCTTGGCGGCGTTGACTTGGTCAAAGATGACGAAATTTTGTTTGACAGCGATCGTCTGCCATTTGCGAAGCGCATTACAGAAGGCAAAGCGGCGCTCGAAGAGGTGTACGAACAAACAGGCAAGCGGACGCTGTATGCCGTCAACTTGACCGGCAAAACGTTTGAACTGAAAGAAAAAGCGAAACGGGCGGCTGAGCTTGGCGCCGATGTGCTGTTGTTCAACGTGTTCGCCTATGGATTGGACGTCCTGCAAGGGTTGCGGGAAGATGAAGAGATTTCCGTTCCGATCATGGCCCACCCGGCGTTCAGCGGCGCGATCACGCCGTCGGAGTTTTACGGCGTCGCCCCGTCGCTCTTGCTTGGAAAGCTTTTGCGGCTTGCCGGCGCCGACTTTGTTCTGTTCCCGTCGCCGTACGGCAGCGTCGCCTTGGAGCGCGAGCAGGCGCTTGGCATCGCCCGGGCGCTGACCGATGAACAAGAGCCGTTTGCCCGGGCGTTTCCAGTGCCATCGGCCGGCATCCATCCGGGCTTGGTGCCGCTCCTTGTCCGCGATTTTGGCCTTGACAGCGTCGTCAACGCCGGCGGCGGCATCCACGGCCACCCGGACGGGGCGATCGGCGGCGGAAAGGCGTTTCGCGCCGCCATCGACGCAGCGCTGGTCGGCCGTCCGCTTCGTGAAGCGGCGAAAGACAACGAGGCGCTGCAAAAGGCGATCGACCGCTGGGGTGCTATTGAGGTGGAAGCATGACGAAACAACTCGTTCTTTTTTGCGATTTTGACGGCACGATCACGGAAAACGACAACATCATCGCGATTATGAAACAGTTCGCCCCGCCGGAGTGGGAGGCACTAAAGGACGACATTCTCGCCCAGCGCATCTCCGTTCAGGAAGGCGTCGGAAAAATGTTTTCGCTTCTTCCGTCAGCGCTGAAAGGGGAGATTGTTGACTTTTTGCTTAGCACCGCCCGCTTGCGCGAAGGGTTCCGCGAGTTTGTCGCATGGACAAAAGAGCAAAGCATCCCGCTCTATATCGTGAGCGGCGGCATCGACTTTTTCGTCTATCCGCTGCTTGAAGGGCTCATTGAACCGGAGCGGATTTTTTGCAACGGCTCCGATTTCAGCGGTGAGACGATCCGCATCACATGGCCGCATGCATGTGACAGCCGGTGCCAAAACGGCTGCGGCTGCTGCAAGCCGTCGCTATTGCGCAGGCTTGCCCGCCCGGACGGGTATCACGTCGTCATCGGCGATTCGATCACCGACTTGGCGGTGGCCAGGCAAGCCGACTATGTGCTGGCGCGCGATTTTCTGCTTGAAAAATGTCAAGAGCTTGACCTGCCGCACGCGCCATTTGCGACGTTTTTTGACGTGATGGATGCGTTGCAGCGAATGGAGGTGATCGTATGAGCATCGTCGTGAAAAAGTGGAACGAGCTTGCGGAAGTGAAAGCCGAGCTCGCCGCCCGCGATTGGTTTTTCGCAACAAGCGGCAATTTGTCGATCAAAGTGACGGACGACCCGTTGACGTTTTTGGTGACAGCGAGCGGCAAGGATAAGCGGAAGCAAACGGATGAGGACTTCTTGCTCGTTGACGCTGCCGGCCGACCAGCGGAGAAAACACATTTAAAGCCATCAGCGGAGACGCTGCTGCATGTGGAAATTTACAACCGCACAAACGCCGGTTGCGTCTTGCACGTTCATACCGTGGACAACAATTTGATTTCTGAACTGTATGCGTCAAACGGGGAAGCAGTCTTTTCCGGCCAGGAAATCATCAAGGCGTTTGGCATTTGGGAAGAAAACGCCGCAGTGCGCATCCCGATCATTAACAATGACGCCGACATCCCGACGCTGGCTCGGGAGTTTGCGAACCATGTTCATGGCGACGCCGGCGCCGTGTTGATCCACAACCACGGCATTACCGTCTGGGGACGAACGGCGTTTGAAGCGAAAAAACATTTGGAAGCGTGGGAGTTTTTGTTCAGCTGGCAGGTGAAGCGGCTGCTTTTGCAACGGGCCGGCCTGCCGGTTGGTTAATATACATCCCTGAATCCGTGATGGTTGGAAATCAACTTTTGATTTTGGTGTTAGTTCTATG
>ERZ1673787.18-NODE-18-length-52735-cov-20.347267_pt1 | contig 52735 bp, 47 predicted proteins | sample MGYA00580129_ERZ1673787 | MGnify/ENA primary metagenome ERZ1673787 (study PRJEB41219, sample SAMN04549613) | soil metagenome | isolation source: soil | place: USA: Texas, Brazoria NWR | collected 2008-10-24 | study: EMG produced TPA metagenomics assembly of... | reverse complement strand
GCAATGTCGTGTCTCATCGACTCATCCATTCGAATCTCCTCCTTGTCTCACTTGGAATCAGGACCGTTCCGGTCCGTCTGCCCTTATCGTACCGGATCGCTTTTTCTCCGTCGATAGGAAAGGTTTGTGGGAACCTCAACTATTTCCAATTTAGGATATGTATGTAAAATCAGGATCCCATTTGATTCGCAAAAGGGTGTCGGAATCCGTCCTCCCACATGTCTCTGATGACCGAATAGAGACCGTGTTTCTCCAACGTCCGGATCCACCAGGAAGCCCGTTCCTTTTCTTTTTTCACGATAGGGCCTATGATCCTCCACCGCCTCGCAAAAAAGCTGTGAAGGCTTGATAGGTTTCGGTAGAACCGTCGGACATAAAAGATGATGCCGTCCTTTGTCGGGAGAAACGGAGCCTGGTTCGTCCTTTCGGTCAATCCCAACTGCTCTTTCACGACTTGCCATATGGCGGACAACGTATACTGAAAATACGGGAGGAGAAAGGAAGGCAGCACACTCACCGTCTTCAAGCATTCCCGACAGCGATACCGGACAATCCAAATGCGATCATCACCATGTGGGGTCAATGCGTTTCGCTCATAGTAACCGTGGCGGTGCAACGGGCGCTTGGCCCGGCAATGCGGACACTTTTTCAGAAGAGGGAAGTCGTTTTCTTTTCCACGCTCTGCATACGTTTGGACGTCAATGCCAAAGTCATGAAATTGAATCACGTCCTCCTCCCCCTCCTATGAACCGATGGATTTTCTCTTCCGAAATAATTCACAAAAAATTTAGCACATTCTTTCAGAAAAGGGGAGAGGGCTTTCTGAAGGAATGTGCAAAAAAATGGCTCTTTTGTTCCGAAATAAAGTGATAATTTACATTTGTCGATCACTTTGTGGAATCCTTCTCCCCGTTCACGTGCGGCCGAGGAACCAGGAATCCCTTCCAATTCCACAATGTTTCCACCGTTTTTCAAGTGATCGACAAGAAATTGGGCCGCCATTTTCCCACCAGCCACATTGTCAGAAGCGATATGGGTGACCACTTCCCCGCCGTCCGCGCTGCGGTCGACGGTAATGACCGGGATGTTGGCGCTGTTGGCGGATTCAATCGCAGACGTGACAGCGCTTGAGTCCGTCGGATTGACCAGTAGCACATCGACTTTTTGCCTCATTGACTTCGTTCCTGTTCGGCCAAAAATGATTCCACCTCCTCTCGTCTCGGCATCCCAGCTTGCGCCCCAAGTTTCGTCACCGACAAGGCCGCCGCCGCATTGGCAAATCGGCACGCTTCATGAAGCGCCTTCCCTTCCGCCAACGCCACGGCAAGCGCACCGTTAAACGTATCGCCCGCGCCCGTCGTATCCACGACGGGAACTTGGAAACTTGGAATGAGCCGTTCTTGTCCATCTTGCCAAATGCGCACCCCTTTTGCCCCTTCGGTGACAATCAGCTTATCGGCAAACGCTTCTTCGTCCATCTTGTCGAACAAAATCGTCCGTTCATGTTCATTGGGCGTCAAGAAACTCGCCTGCTCAAGCACCGACGGCGGCAGCGGCTGGGCCGGAGCGGGGTTGACGATGACGCGCACGCCATGGCGATGAGCGATCGAAACCGCCCGTTCCACAACGGGAAGCGGAATCTCGAGCTGCAATAAGCAAACATCGCTTTCGGCGATCACGGATTCACATGAATCGAGATCTTCCGGCGTAAGCGCATGATTCGCCCCAGGAACGACGATGATCCGATTGTCCCGCTCAGAAATCGTAATGGAAGCAATGCCTGTACTCCCATGTGTAACCGGTTTCACATAATCGACGGAAATGCCCTCATTTTGTAACGAACGGATGAGCTCTTGACCAAACGCATCATCCCCCACTGCGCCAATCATCCGAATGTTGGCGCCGAGGCGGGCGGCTGCCACCGCCTGATTCGCCCCCTTGCCGCCGGGAGTGGTGAGAAACCGCTCACCCAAGATGGTCTCCCCTTGGTTTGGAAACCGTGCCGCCACAGTGACTAAGTCCATGTTGATGCTGCCGATCACCGTAATGGTTGGTTTGTTCAAGTCAATCCCCTCCTTGACGTCGACTGCCGCACCACAAGTTGAACCGGAAGTTGATAATGGAGCTTTTCAAGGGGCTTTCCCTCAATTTGTTTAATTAAAATTCTTGCCGCCATGGCCCCCATTTCGTAAATAGGCTGAGACACGGTCGATAGTTCGGGTGTTGTCATTTCCGTCAGCGGGATGCCGTCGTAGCCAATAATGGCAATATCATCCGGAACCCGCAGCCCGTATTGCTGAACCGCTTTCAAAGCACCGACCGCCATCGCGTCGTTGCCGGCAAAGATCCCGTCCATATCATGTTCAGCCAACGCAGCCATCACCGCTTCTTTCGCCTGCTTCAACTGGTAATTTCCTTGAATGACGAGCTGACGATCTCCCAACCCTAACGCCCTCATTTCATCTTGATAGCCGCGGAAACGCTCCATGGCGTTCACCACGTGGTTGGGCCCTTGAATATGGGCAATCCGCCGGCAGCCCACTTCATACAAATGCCGCGTCGCTAAACGAGCTCCCTCGTAATTATCCGCGACCACCGACGGATAACGCTCATGCAGCGGACGGTCGAGCACGACAATCGGAACATCCCATTCCTCGACTTCTTCCGGCGCGAACTGATTCGTGGTCAAAATGACGCCGTCCACATATTTTTGCTTTAACACTTCGATGTATTCTCGTTCTTTTTCTACTTTCTCATCGGAATTGCATAGAATGACCGTATAGTCATAAATATTCATCACATCTTCCACCGCGCGAACGAGTTCGGGAAAGAACGGATTGGTAATATCAGGGACAATGAGTCCGACTGTTTTCGATGTCTTTTTAAACAGAGCTCTCGCCACTTCATTCGGTTTATAATTGAGCTCTTTCATCGCCTGTCTAACCCGTCTTTCCGTTTCCTCATTAACATATCCATTTTGATTTAACACACGCGAAACGGTGGCGACGGAGACACCTGCACGCTTTGCCACATCACGAATCGTTGCCATGTTCGCTTCCTTCTTTTCTGTCTATGTGTAACCGGTTACACATAGTATATCCGATTTTTTGTGCGCCATCAAGCTTTTTTTAAAGACTAGTGATTTAAGGGGAAATGTTGCTCCCCAGCAACGTTTCTCAAACTAAAAAACCTTACAAAAAAACCTAATTTTATCCCCTTCAACTTTTCGAATCCGTTGTGCTTCGCCGGTCTTTCACGGCGGTTCTCAAACAATGTGCGGCCTTTTTTGCAAGCTGACGTAAACATGATCGCACAGCATTTTCAAAAAAAATCCCTTGCCTGCCGCAAGGGACTTCTCACTTTTCCCTCCACCGTTCGCTCGCTTCATCCGCCCGTTTCGCGGCCACCATCATGCTCATGATGACGAGCATCACGAACGAGCCGACAAACATTCCCGCGATAAACGCGACCATGGCTCTCTCTCCCTTTTCTCGCAAACTTGTTATTTGCCATTCTTTCCTTTTACATCTAAGCCGATACATCGGGAGAGCTCATTCTATTATACGCCGCGTTTGACCGCACAATGCTTTGTCCTTAACCAATGGCGGCAAACAAAGACGATCAAAAGCGCAATCAGCGCCCCGCACGAATCAATCGCCACGTCTTTTGGCGTCGCCGTCCGCCCTGGTTCAAACGATTGGTGCCACTCATCGGTCGCCGCGTAGGCGGTCGCAAACAGCCAAGCGCCTGCATACGCAAACCGCTTGGGCAACAGCGCCCGCCACACAAGCGCGGCCAAAATGCCAAACTCCGTCAAATGCGCCGCTTTGCGAATCAAAAAGTTCAAAAATGGCGGCCCCTCTTCATCCCCGCCGCCAAACGGCAAGTACGATAAAATCATCTGCAGCACATGCGCCGTATTCGCCCCAGTGAACCAGGAAGACTCGCTGAACGTGTAAATGACCAAACACCAGAGGATGACGGGAAGCCAGCGGGAAAGGAAATCTCTCATCGTTTCACCTGCCAACACCTTTTTACCAACAAAACAAGGTACCTAAACAACAAACGAAAGTAGACACCTTGTTCGCTAAACCCTTTACCATCATAACAGGGATGGTGATATTTTTCCATTTTCTTTTTTGAAAGCTTCTTCACCGTTGTTTTAAAATCGTTCGCTCACAGGCTGGAAAGAAGACTTCTTTTCTCCGTTCCCCTTTGTTTATCTTTTTCGTTATCCCCTCGGACCAGTTACCACACCACATGTGGAACACTCCCCCATCTGCGCCTGCGCTTTGAGATGGTGATATTTCTGGGAACACCCGCCCTACGGCAAGCTGTCCACCAGGCTATCCACGTGCGATCCAAAGTTCAAATCCCTTCCAAACAAAAACAGTTTGCACACTATATCGAGTCCAAAAACCCCCATTTCGTCACGGTGCATAAAAAATGCCAAACCCCTCCTAAAGAGGGCTATTTGGCAGCTAACTAAATCTTCTTTCTTTTTCATCGTGTACGGACACAACAGTTTTGACACAAAACTTTGACAAGCTGTGAAGGAAACACCTATTTTCTTGCTGCAGGTTTCTTTCATTCCATTCCTCTACATGCTCCCTGTTTACGAAGACGAACTCTTTTTCACAGCGCTTAAGACGGAAGGAAAATCGGCCCATTCGGCCCTAACGGCCAACCCAGGAAAAACCAAACCACCAAAATCGCAATCCAAGCCAGGGCAAAGAAAATCGTATATGGCAACAACGAAGCCATTAACGTCCCCATCCCTACTCTCGGATTATACATTTTGGCAAACGACAATAAAATTGCAAAGTAAGGAAGCATTGGAGTGATCGGATTTGTGATGGAATCACCGATTCGGTAGGCTATCTGCGTAAAAGCTGGGTCATATCCTAACACCATAAACATAGGTACAAAGACCGGTGCTAAAATCGCCCACTTAGCTGAAGAACTGGCCACTAACAAGTTAATCAAGGCAGCGATGATCACAAATCCCACCACTAGACCGATGCCTGTCAACCCGATCGACTGGAGAAACTCCGCCCCTTTAATAGCAATAATAGGACCTAAATTGCTCCAGTTGAAATATGCAATCATCTGAGCGGCGACAAACGCCAGAAGAATATAAGGACCCATTGTCGCTAGAGCATCCCCGATCATTTTTGCCACATCTTTATCCGAACGAACTGTTTTGGCCCCCATTCCATAAAACAAGGCTGGAATTAGGAACAAAAACATAATAATCGGAACGAGTCCATTCATCAAGGGAGAGCCGCTTACCAAAGATCCTGTTTCTGGATTTCGTAAAATCGCATCACTGGGGAGGGCGAGCACCAGCAAAATCGCAATGTAAACAAGAGCAGACCAACCTGCCCAACGCAATCCTTTCTTTTCATCATCCGTTAACGGATCCATCTTTTGAACATCGCCTTCGTATTTTCCTAAACGAGGAATTGTGATTTTGTTCGTGACAACAGTGGCTACAATGACAAGTACAACAAATGAAGCCGCAAGAAAGTACCAGTTCATTGCTGGATTCGCTTTATAACTAGGATCCATCACTTGAGCGCCTACTTCTGTAAAACCAGCGACTAAAACATCCAGCATGTTGACAATCAAGTTAGCCGCAAACCCGCCGGCTATTGAGGCATAAGCCATAATCAAACCCGCCAATGGGTTGAACCCTATCCCCATCAGTAATAAGGCCGCAATAGGAGGCAAAACGACAAAAGCGGCATCCCCTGCCATATTCCCTAACATGCCAATGAAAATGACCGTCGGAATCACGTATCTCGGAGGAGTACTGGCCAACGCCCGCCTCATCAGAGCTTGAATAAGCCCGGTCGCTTCAGCCAGCCCCACACCAATCATGACGACCAATACAAGTCCTAAAGGAGGAAATTGAGCAAAGTTCGTCACCATGCCTGTTAAAATTTTGACCAATCCCTCACTCGACAACAAGTTGACCGCCTGAATCGTTTCATTCGTTGATGGGTTGACAGCAGAGAGACCGGCTGCCGCCGCAATAGCAGAAGCAATAAGAATCGCGATCGACAAAACAACAAACAAAGTCACAGGATCCGGAAGTCGGTTTCCGTATTTTTCAATTATATTAAGCATCCGGCTAAAAAACCCGCGCGGCGGCGTTTCAGGAGTAGGAATATTCACATTCGGCGCAGCCATTTCACATTCTCCTTTCCATTCATATCAGCAATGATTGAAATCGGCAACGGACGATAAACGAAAAAATGAACCGCAAAATCGATCGTCCGTCATTCCCCTCTCTGTGCTTTTCTCGCCATAACAGCATAGAAGAAAGGCAATAAAAGGCGAGTACGAACGTCTATTGGTTGGTCGCCCATTTGTTCTGGTTATATTCACTGAATTATCAATCTATTTTATTGTCAGCCGTTCTCCAAAAGAGAGAAACCGATAGCGTTCGTTACGCTCCTTTCTCTCGTACAGAACCTTCCTTTCCGGTCATAATCATACCGTATGCTTGATAGACCGAGCACCCGATGGCGTCGAGTCGCTTTCGCATCATCTCGAACTTGTCGGTCGAGTGCTCGGTGCACATAGTTTTTTATCCCACCAGTTAGTTCATACCGGGCGTTCTATAGGACTGGTGATTTAGTGAAAAATTGCGGAAAACAGAGCCTCTTCTCAAATTGAGAAATCCTGTAAAATCAACTTTTCTCTTTCAGCCGAAAGCAACGGGCTCGGCGAAACCAGCTGTTTTTCACCGGCCTTCTATAGATATATTGGCAAACAAAACGCACGCCCCATTCAAACAAATGCACTCCGACGCGGTGCCGCCAGTAAATATGCACGCTCCATTCAAGCTCCACACTCATTCGATCTACTGTGCCTCATCTCCTTATACAACAAGCATGAAGACGAAAGCGCGCCCATACCAGCATTGCTCTTCTCCATGTTCAGCTTGCCAACAGTTTCAACGTCGCGGCGACAAACATTTGCACGCCGATCTCAAGCGCGTCTTCGTCAATCGTAAAGCGCGGGTGGTGGTGCGGGTACACGATGCCTTTTTCTACATTGCCCGCGCCGACGTAGAAAAAGCTGCCGGGCGCTTTTTGCAAAAAGGCGGAGAAATCTTCGCCGCCCATGTTCGGTTTCAAGCGGGCCACTGCCTCTTCGCCGAACAGCTCGCACGCCGTTTCCTCCATGACGCGGGTCACTTCATCGTAGTTGATGACTGGGCGGTAGCCGTAGTCAAATTGAAACTCATACGAGGCGCCGTGCGCTTCGGTGATCCCTTTGACAATGCGCTCCATCCATTGCGGCACCGTACGCCGCAGCGTCTCATCGAACGTGCGCACTGTCCCTTGGATTTCGACCTCCCCAGGCAGGACATTATGCGCCGTACCCGCGACAAATTGCGTCACGGACAGAACAAGCGGCTCGAGCGGGTCGACATAGCGCGAGACAATGTGCTGCAAGTTCGTCACGACTTGCGCTCCGATGGCGATCGCATCGATCGTTTGGTGCGGCATCGCCCCGTGGCCGCCTTTGCCGATGATGCGGATGAAAAAGCGGTCGGGTGCGGCCATCATCGGCCCATACACAATGCCGATTTTTCCGCGCTCGAGCGGCGACCAAAGGTGAGTGCCGATGACGACGTCCACCCCGTCCATGACGCCGGCTTGCACCATCTCCTCCGCCCCGCCGGGGAACAATTCTTCCGCGTGTTGGAACAAAAAGCGGATTTCACCGCGAATGTCATCGCGCAACTGGGAGAAAATTTTCGCCGTCCCCAAAAGCATCGCCGTATGGCCGTCATGCCCGCACGCATGCATGACGCCTGGGTTTTTTGAGGCAAACTCAAACGTGTTTTCCTCTTGGATCGGCAGGGCGTCCATATCCGCGCGAATGGCGACGACCCGGCCTGGCTGTTGGCCAATGAGCCGCGCCATGACGCTCGTTTTCGTCGGCCGCGAAAGTTCAAGATGACCTAATGATTGCAGCGTCTCGTACACAAATTGCGCCGTTTTCTCTTCCTGGAACGACAATTCGGGATGGACATAAAGCGGCTGTATAACAATAAAAAACTCCTGCCTAAAACAAACGGCAGAAGCGGATCGCCGGTATCGCACAGACATAGCCCGCGAATGCTGATTCATCTCTTTCAGTCATCTTCGCCAACTCTTAACCTCTCTCCACCGCACAGATTTAAACCTATGTGCGCTCCATGGAGTTGCTTACGGTGTGATGAAAAGCGTTTATTGCGACGATCGTTCGCACAAAACACGAAGGTTTCAATCTCTCACAGGTACGATAAAAACTCAAATGTCCGGAATGTGGGTCATCAATGAGCGGATAGTTTCAATCCCTCATAGGTACGATAAAAACGATTTTAGGGGTGTTAGACGATGCTGACCAAACGTGAGTTTCAATCCCTCATAGGTACGATAAAAACTCTTTATAAAAAAACCGCATTGTTCCCAAGGAAACACGTTTCAATCCCTCATAGGTACGATAAAAACACCTGGGAGGGCTGTGATGTGATAAAAGAATGGCTGGTTTCAATCCCTCATAGGTACGATAAAAACTCAACAATGGCAGTCAAAAATTGAAGCAGACAGTTGTTTCAATCCCTCATAGGTACGATAAAAACGTCGCTATTCAGTCACTTGCGGCTCGTGGCGTTGAGTTTCAATCCCTCATAGGTACGATAAAAACGCACATTATTTATTGTTACTATCGGATTTCCGAATGGTTTCAATCCCTCATAGGTACGATAAAAACTACGACCGACACCTTCATTTTGTTGCTTGCATATAGTTTCAATCCCTCATAGGTACGATAAAAACATGGGGCGCGCGGTCTCCATGGGGCGACGAAAAACTTTGTTTCAATCCCTCATAGGTACGATAAAAACGAACTCGTGCCGGCGATAAGGGGAAGGATCCCCAAGTTTCAATCCCTCATAGGTACGATAAAAACTAGTCAATGACTACGTATTCGTCCGGGCGGTACTCAACTGGTTTCAATCCCTCATAGGTACGATAAAAACCACTTCTTAAGCAAGCGATCAACTTTAAAAGCAAGCGCAGTTTCAATCCCTCATAGGTACGATAAAAACCCAGAAAGCACTTGATATATCAATCTTTTTGCTCCAAAGTTATTTTCAGAATACCATAATCCAAAAATTCTGTCAATCGTGTTCATGTACGATGGCTGTAGGCTTGAAGTGTGTAAAAAGATTGTCGTCGATCCCCCGGGGTTTTTGCACGATTGGAGGTCGACGACAATGCTATGCACAGCGTGCACTTTGAATTTCCTCTCGTCTCGTGCGCTGCTTAGCCGCTTAAGTCCGTCAACAGCCTGTACGCAATGCACATTGATTTTATCATACGTTTTGGCTGGCGCCAGCCGACATTCATCTTCCGCTTATTGCTTGAATTGCGAACGGGAGTCTTCTTTTGGAACTATGATCAAAGATGCCCCTCTTCTCTATCTGTCAGATACAACAAGCACATCAACATGTTTAAGTTGCTGCATAATTACATTAATGAGCGATCCTTTCCATATTTCCTCCCATCTCGTCCGAGCAGACATCCCCATCACAATCTGGGTGATTTTATATTCTCGACATACATCCACGATTTGATGGGCAACACGGCGCGAGGCAGCCTCTCGAACGAGAAAAGTGGCGCCAAATTGCTTAGCCATTTTCTCCCATTCTGCTATCGCCCTTTCTGGCGATTGTCTTTTCTGCTTAATGTGCAAAATGTATAACTCGGCGTTTAATCGTTGAGCGATCCGCCATCCACGTCGAATTAATTTTTCAGCGTTTGGCCGATAGTTGACACACACTAGAATTTTTTCATGAATGCCGGTCGGTTCTTCAATTCCCTGTTCTTCTCTCTCTTTCTCCAAACGCATCTCAATATCATCGGCCACTTCTCTTAACGTCAACTCCCGCAAGGCAACGAGATTGCCCTTGCGAAAAAAATGATTGAGCGCCTGATCAATTTTTTCTTTCCCATATACTTTCCCTTCTTTAATGCGCTCGCGCAACGCTTCCGGCGTGATATCAATCACTTCGATTTCATCGGCTTCCCTAAGCATAAAATCTGGCACGCGTTCATTCACTTGGACCCCTGTTACTTGCTCAACGATATCATGAACACTTTCTAGATGTTGAATATTCATTGCCGTCCAAACATGAATTCCCGCCTGCAAAATTTCTTGTACATCCTGATAGCGCTTTTTGTTTTTACTGCCCGGGGCGTTGGTATGGGCCAATTCGTCCACAATCACCACATCCGGGTTGCGTCGAATCACCGCGTCGACATCCAATTCCGCAAATTCTTTTCCTTTATAATGGATTTTCTTGCGAGGAATGATTTCCAAGTCTTTGATTTCTGCCTCTGTCTCAGCCCGTCCGTGTGTTTCAACAATTCCGATGACGATATCGATCCCTTTTTCTCTCACATCGTGAGCATCCCTCAACATATGAAATGTTTTCCCGACACCAGGGGCCGCCCCAATATAAATTTTGAGGCGGCCTTTCTTCATATTTTCGATTTTCTTCAATATCTCTTCCGGAGTCATTCGTCTATATTTATGATTCATTCCGTTTGGAACGCTCCTCCACTAATTTTTGAACAGCCATATTTAAGCGCACAACGTTGACCCGCGGTTCACCAAAAACGCCCATCGCTCTTCCTTCAATGTGCTGCTTGACCAAACGGGTCAATTGTTGCTCCGATAATCCCGTTGCCTTTGCTACCATCGGCACTTGGAACAATGCGGCAGCCGGGCTAATATGAGGGTCGAGTCCAGATCCTGAATTGGTGATTAAATCGATAGGGATATCTTTTTTCGTCTTTCCAGGAACTTTTTTCAACCATTGCTCTGCATCTTTCTCCATCCGTTCCATCATTTCTTTGCTGGAAGGCCCATAATTTGGTGAACCTGATGCACTTGCATCATATTGAATCGACGAAGGGCGGCCGTGAAAATAGGAGTCCCCCTGAAATGATTGTCCAATCAATTCCGAACCGATGGCTCTTCCCTTCTCATAAATAATGCTTCCTTTCGCTTGATGAGGAAATAACAACTGGGCAAGGCCCGTCATCGCTGCCGGATACCCGAGCCCAAGCAAAACGATCATGAGCAAAGCAAGGCGAATATTTCTCATGCCAAATCCTCCTCTCTTTTACATAAACAGGCCTAGGGCAAGATCAATGACCTTTATGCCAATGAATGGAGCAATGACTCCTCCGCCTCCATAAATCAACATATTTCTACGCAAAAGTTTTTCCGATGACATCGGTTGATAGCGCACCCCTCTCATCGCCAACGGAATCAACAGAGGGATGATCACCGCATTGAAAATTAACGCGGATAAAATGGCGCTCGCTGGCGAATGCAGATGCAAAATATCGATCGATTTCATCTGCGGAATGCTGGCCACAAACACAGCCGGCAAAATAGCAAAATATTTGGCAATATCATTGGCAATGCTAAATGTGGTCAATGCCCCCCGGGTCATCAGCAGTTGCTTCCCGATGGATATCACTTCAATAATTTTCGTCGGATCGGAGTCTAAATCAATCATATTCGCCGCTTCTTTTGCCGCCATCGTACCGCTATTCATGGCCAATCCGACATCCGCCTGCGCCAAAGCCGGCGCGTCATTCGTACCATCCCCCGTCATAGCAACCAAATTCCCTTTCGCTTGTTCTTCCCGAATAACACGAATCTTGTCTTCCGGCTTGCTTTCCGCAATAAACTCATCCACTCCTGCCTCGTTGGCAATCGTTGCAGCGGTCAGTGGGTTGTCTCCTGTGCACATGATCGTTTTGATCCCCATTTTTCTCAATTCATCAAATCGTTGGCGCATTCCCGGTTTTACGGTATCTTTCAAATAGATGATGCCCACGATGTCTGCTCCAACGGAGACAGCCAACGGCGTGCCCCCCTGTTTAGCGATTTGTTCGCTTTTTTCTTTCAAATCGCTTGGAATGCGGCCGCCCAGCTGTTTGACATGACGGGAAATGGCATCCACCGCTCCCTTGCGATACGGAATGCCTTGCACGTTCATGCCGCTCATTCTTGTCTCGGCAGTAAACGGGACAAACTCCTCGTGTTCATACTCAGCAACATCTGCTTTCCATCCTTGCTGTTTCGCCAATTCAAGAACAGAACGCCCCTCAGGTGTCTCATCCTTAATCGAAGACAAAACGGCTGCTTCCCGTACTTGCTCCTCTGTAGTCCCGCCAACAGGAATAAACTGGGCGGCCATTCGATTTCCAAACGTAATCGTTCCCGTCTTATCAAGCACGATAGTTGTAACGTCCCCTGCCGCTTCCACCGCTTTTCCGGACATCGCCAACACGTTGAATTGTGTCAAGCGGTTCATCCCGGCGATTCCAATGGCCGATAATAAGCCGCCAATGGTCGTCGGAATCAAACAAACAAGCAAGATGATCAAGGTTGTTATCGACAAATGGATGCCGACATAACGGGCAATCGGAACTAATGTGACAACGACAATCAAAAAGATGAGCGTGAGAGTCACAAGCAAAATGTTCAGCGCCAACTCGTTCGGCGTTTTTTGCCTCGTTGCTCCTTCAACAAGAGAGATCATTTTATCCAAAAAAGACTCGCCGGGGTCGGCTGTGATTTTTACTTTAATCCAATCGCTGACGACTTTTGTGCCGCCTGTCACCGAACTGAAATCTCCCCCTGCCTCCTTAATAACAGGGGCGGATTCCCCAGTAATGGCCGATTCATCAATGGACGCCAACCCTTCTATGATTTCGCCGTCACCTGGAATGAGATCACCGGCTTCGACGAGAACAATATCCCCTTTTCGCAACTGTGTGGACGCAACCAGTTCTATTTCCCCTTTTGCGCTGATCCGCTTGGCGATCGTATCCGCTTTCGTTTTCTTCAGCGATTCCGCTTGTGCCTTTCCTCGTCCTTCCGCCAAAGCCTCAGCAAAATTAGCGAATAAAATCGTGAGCAAAAGAATGACGAATACCGCTAATTCATATTTCCAATCCTCTATTCTAAAAAAGCGAGGAAACAAAAGCATAAGCAACACGATCAATGTTCCAATCTCGACGACAAACATTACTGGGTTGCGCATCATCACAAGAGGATTTAACTTTTTGACGCTCTCTATTGCCGCTTGCCGCACAAGCTCTGGCTGAAACAGTGATTGGCGATTGTCATTCCCTCTCATCTCGACGTTTCCTCCTTAGCGAATGGTTAAATATTCCGCCACCGGACCCAGGATCAGAACAGGGAAAAAGGTAAGTGCTCCGATAATGAACACTGTCCCAAATAAAATGACGCCGAATGTGGCTGTATCGGTACGGAATGTTCCAATGGTTTCGGGCACTGGCTGTTTTCCGACCAAAGACCCAGCGACCGCAAGCATCGCAATAATGGAAACATATCTCCCCAAAAGCATGACAACACCAGTCGAAATGTTCCAAAATGCCGTATTATCCTTCAATCCCTCAAATCCTGACCCATTGTTCGCCGCCGAAGATGTATATTCATACACCACTTGCGAAATGCCGTGGAAGCCAGGATTGCTGATTGCCTCGGTCCCCATGTGCGTCATTAACGCTATGGCTGACGGCGCCAAAATAATGAGAGGATGAAGCAACAACGCGATGACGATCAGCTTCATTTCCTTTGGCTCGATCTTGCGCCCTAAAAATTCAGGTGTACGCCCGACCATCAAGCCTGATAAAAAAACGGCAATCATCGCATACATCATGATGTTCACAAACCCTACCCCATCGCCGCCAAACACGTTATTTAACATCATTAATGCCAGCGGAACGAGCCCCCCAATCGGAGTCAAACTATCGTGCATATTGTTGACTGACCCGGTTGTGGCCGCTGTCGTGATCGCCGTAAATAAACTGGACAGCGGAATGCCGAAACGTACTTCCTTGCCTTCCATATTTCCTTGGTCAGCTGCAAATCCTGATTTGCCCACAAGGGGATTCCCAGATTGTTCCGCATTGTACACAACCCCAAGCATCATGACGAACAAAACGAACATTGTCGCAAACAATACCCACCCCTGTTTGCGATTTTTTACAGCATGACCATACGTAAAAGGCAGAGCCGCTGGAATGCACCACATCGATAACATCTCGATTACGTTCGTAAACGGATGAGGATTTTCAAACGGATGAGACGAGTTCGCTCCGAAAAATCCCCCTCCGTTTGTCCCGAGGTGTTTGATGGACTCAAGCGAAGCGACAGGTCCCAGCGCTAACGTTTGTGTGCCTCCCTCTAATGTTGATACAGCCATGCGGGCCAAGAAGGTTTGCGGAACCCCAAAGGCCACTAACAAGATCGTTACGATGACAGATAGCGGGAGCAATACACGCACATTCGCGCGCACAAAATCTTGATAAAAATTCCCTATCGTTTTTCCTTTTTTAGACAACGCGCGAATTAAAGCAGTAGCAACAGTCAGTCCCGTGGCGGCTGACGTGAACATCATCATCGTCACAAATAACATCTGTGATAAAATGGATAATCCAGATTCTCCGCTATAATGCTGCAGGTTTGTATTTGTCATAAAACTAACCACAGTGTTAAACGTAAGAGTCGGCTCCATATTTTCCACTTTGGCCCCATTAAGCGGCAAATAATGTTGAATACGCAAAAGCCCATAGGATATACCTAACAATGCCGCATTCACGATCAACAATGCTGTACAATACGACTTCCAAGTCATCTCTTCTAGTGAGCGAATACCTGATAATCGATAAATCACCGCTTCAATGGGCGAAAAGAAACGATCGATCTTTCCTTTTTCAAAGAAAGCCACATATAAATATTTTCCCAATGGCACCGCGATAACGATCAACAACAAGAAAATAAGTGTATATTGCGAAAAGACATGCCACATGTTTCTTCCCCCTCACGCGTGATCACTCATATTCCAATTCATAACTGAATTTATCTGACCGTCAGTTCAAAATTTTTCCGGGTAAATAAGTGCGTATACGAGATAGCAAAATACCCCCAATATCACCATCCCTACTATCCAGATCATTGTTCTTCTCCTCCATTCACCACGGAATCACACCAAACAGAAAATTCATAAAAGAGAATAAAGCTCACGACAAGCAAAACAACCATCATCACATCCCACATCAGTGATCCCTCCGCCTTTTGTCATCTTTCCGCTTAAAGTTCGGAAACATTGACTTATACATACACGAAGATTTCCCAACAAACCAAATTTATTATTTTTTACATAAATTACATATTTTTATAAAAAAGAACAAAAAAAGACAGCCAGAGGGTATCTGGCTGCCTATGTCAAGCCATAGGAAATACCCCCCTTCTCTCAACACGCTTACGAGGTTAGCTGACGGATTCGGGTGATGAGAGTCACCCTACCCGTTCAGAACAGGCGTCCTGAACAGGATTCACCCCATGTGGCGCACAAAGCCACGGTTGGTTCCCCCGCTCCTATTCGGATTCAGCGATCTTTAGGGAATGAATGGTTATTTAATTTGAGGCTCATTATACTCTTGGTCCACCATACCGTCAAACAGCTAAAATTAGCTATTTTTTTGAAAATAAACGGAAAAATCATCAAGAAAGCGTTTTACATTTATTTTTTCATAAGCTAACTAATTTATTCTTTATTTTTCATCTATTTTCAAGCACCCGAGTTCGACAGTGACTAGGCAAACAAAATGCCTCTCGACCCTCGATGCAATAAGAGACGGAGCATTGGGTGTTTATGAGTTGAAAATATCCGATCCATCCCATGATGTATTGATTTACTCGCTGGATGTGCTCCTGCATGGAGAGGATCTAGTTGGGATTCGTCAGTTGTCGAATCCGCTGTTTCAGGCGTTGGACGACATGGGTTACATCGTGTAAAACAATTTGGGGTGCCTTGGTTAATTTTCTTATCGATTGCATATGCCATTTAAAAAGGTTCATGCAATGCACCTTGCAGCAAACTATTCCGCGCAGTCAAACACAACAGCGGCCAATGCTGACCGATCATCGTAAACGTAGCGTGATCCATCTACTAATTGGAAAAAGGGGTCGAACAACATGACGAACTTTCAAGATCACTCCGCCTTCTTTTCTTCTTCCGTTGTTTTCAAAGTCGAACAACATGACGAACTTTCAAGATCCATTCGGACTGGAGGAAGGGATTCACACGGATTTTCAAGAGGACATTCGTATGCAGGCTGCCTTCAGCTTGATAAAATTTTGTCAAGCCAGCGGCGACTGTCCGATTCATCATGATGAAATGCTATTTATCATTTATTCACCAAACAAGCGAACTTTGGATGAAGCTCATGTTACATTAAATGAAAAGTTGCGATTCAATGCACGTTAGACAACCATAAAGCATGTAAGAAGGCACGGATGCATTCCATGCCTTCTTTGCTTTCCCCGTCCATTGATAAGCACGATGTCCAATCGCCAACTTTTCCTCCTATATCGCCCGCTTTCCTTCTTTCACCGTAACTGGGCCAAACGGAATCCAACTCACCACAACGTTGATGCTGTCACTAAAATCATCGACCCTGGCACCATGGCAGTGAGCAACCCAGCGGCGCCAATCAATCCCGCCACCCAAGGATCAAACGTTTGAACTGACAATCTTGGATATGTCAAGCGAAAACAGCTATTCCGCCCCCGCCAACAGTTTCAACGTCGCCGCGACAAACATTTGCACGCCAATCTCAAGCGCGTCTTCGTCAATCGTAAAGCGCGGGTGGTGGTGCGGGTAAACGATGCCTTTTTCTACATTGCCCGCGCCGACGTAGAAAAAGCTGCCGGGCGCTTTTTGCAAAAAGGCGGAGAAATCTTCGCCGCCCATGTTCGGTTTCAAGCGGGCCACTGCCTCTTCGCCGAACAGCTCGCACGCCGTTTCCTCCATGACGCGGGTCACTTCATCGTAGTTGATGACTGGGCGGTAGCCGTAGTCAAATTGAAACTCATACGAGGCGCCGTGCGCTTCGGTGATCCCTTTGACAATGCGCTCCATCCATTGCGGCACCGTACGCCGCAGCGTCTCATCGAACGTGCGCACTGTCCCTTGGATTTCGACCTCCCCAGGCAGGACATTATGCGCCGTACCCGCGACAAATTGCGTCACGGACAGAACAAGCGGCTCGAGCGGGTCGACATAGCGCGAGACAATGTGCTGCAAGTTCGTCACGACTTGCGCTCCGATGGCGATCGCATCGATCGTTTGGTGCGGCATCGCCCCGTGGCCGCCTTTGCCGATGATGCGGATGAAAAAGCGGTCGGGTGCGGCCATCATCGGCCCATACACAATGCCGATTTTTCCGCGCTCGAGCGGCGACCAAAGGTGAGTGCCGATGACGACGTCCACCCCGTCCATGACGCCGGCTTGCACCATCTCCTCCGCCCCGCCGGGGAACAATTCTTCCGCGTGTTGGAACAAAAAGCGGATTTCACCGCGAATGTCATCGCGCAACTGGGAGAAAATTTTCGCCGTCCCCAAAAGCATCGCCGTATGGCCGTCATGCCCGCACGCATGCATGACGCCTGGGTTTTTTGAGGCAAACTCAAACGTGTTTTCCTCTTGGATCGGCAGGGCGTCCATATCCGCGCGAATGGCGACGACCCGGCCTGGCTGTTGGCCAATGAGCCGCGCCATGACGCTCGTTTTCGTCGGCCGCGAAAGTTCAAGATGACCGAATGATTGCAGCGTCTCATAGACAAACTGCGCTGTTTTCTCTTCTTGGAACGACAATTCCGGATGGGCATGCAAATGACGGCGCCAGGCGATGACGTCCGTTTTCACTTCATCGACGAGTCGTTTGATTTCTTCACTTGTCATCCATGGTCTCCCCCTGTTCGTTTGTCTTTTTCGTTATTCCCCTTGGGCCAGTTGCCACACTGTATGATAAAGCACCTCTGCTCCAGCGGCGCAGTCTTCTTTAGTACTCCATTCCGCCGGACTATGACTCACTCCGTCTTGGGAGCGGACAAAAATCATCCCGATTGGGCAAATCGGAGCCAACTGTACGCTGTCATGGGCTGCGCCGCTCGGCAGCCAAAACGACGGGTAGCCAAGCTTTTGGCACGCCGCCTCCGCCGCGCGCTTCACCTCATCGGAACATAGCACCGGCGGCATTTCTTGCAGCCGCTCGGTCGTGACGCGGACGTTCCGCTCCTTGGCGATCGTCTCTGCCCGCACGGCTATGGCTTTCCATACTTGATCGCGCACCTCAGCCTTCAAGTCGCGCAAATCGAGCACAAATTCGACCCGTTCCGGAATGACATTAATACCGCCCGGATATACATGCAACTGTCCTACAGTACCGACCGTTGTCCCTGTTCGTCTTGCTTCCTCTTCGATCACTATGATGATCTGGGCGGCCGCCGCCATCGGGTCGCGCCGCAATGACATCGGCGTGGCGCCGGCATGTTCCGCCTTTCCTTCGATGGTAAATTTCACCCAAATCAGACCGGCGATGCCAGTGACGATGCCAACTGGAAGTCCTGTCTCCTCAAGCACCCGTCCTTGTTCGATATGCAATTCGACATAGGCTTTCACCGTTCCTGGTTTTCGCGCTGCCTGCGGCAAGCGGTCCGGGTCAAGCCCCGCCTGTTTCATCGCTTCAGCGAGGGAAATCCCTTCCGCGTCGCGGCACTCGAGCGCTTCCGGCGGCAGTGTTCCGGCCATGGCGCGGCTGCCGATCATGCCGAAACGAAAGCGCGCTCCCTCTTCGTCAGTGAACGCCACTACTTCAATTGGGTGGTGCGTCACAACACCGTGCTCGTTCATCGTCTGAACGACTTCCACGCCGGCCAACACCCCGAGCGGTCCATCAAAGCAGCCGCCGTTGTAAACCGAATCGAGATGAGATCCAACAAGGACGACCGTGGCATCCGGATTCGTCCCTTCTTTCCGTCCGATCAAGTTGCCAGCCGCGTCTTCATATACGAAAAGCCCGGCTTCGCGCATGTAGGAAGCGACGAGATCTTTGGCCCGCCGCTCTTCAGCAGTGAACGAGAGGCGCGTGACGCCGCCGCTTGGTTGCTTGCCGACCTCCCCTAGTTCCATGAGCCGTTGCCAAAGACGTTCCCCTTGAATCAAGCTATCCTCCCCTCACGCCAATTACGGATAATTTTCGGATATGTCCTTAATTATAATGGAAACAGATGAAATTTTCAAATAATACAAATAATACAAACGCCTTCAAGACAACAAAAAACTTCTGCCTGTCGCTAAAGGCAGAAGCTGATCGAGCAATTATAAGAAAATGCGGTATACTTTGCGCGGACGCCCGCGCGGATACGGGTTTGTTTCCCCGGCCACTTCGGCAAGGCCCACGGTCTCCAATTGGTTTAAAATCCGGCGGGCGCTGCGCGGCACAATCCCCATGTAAGAGGCCAACTCATGCGCTTCGATCTCGTTGGTTCCTCGTTTTTGCAATATTGCTTTCAATTTGCAGAGCGTCGCGGCGCTTAATCCCGTCCGCTCCGCCAGCTGCCGCAGTTCTCCGCCGCCGAGCGAATAGCGGAGGTGCACACTTTTTCCTAACGGACCCGAGATCGTTCCGTCATCAAACACCACCATCCACGCACCCCGTCCGCTTTGTTTCGCATGCAAAAACGCCTTCCCAGCCTGAATTTCGGCCTCATACGCCGTTCGGCCGATGCCGATTCCGCACGCGATGACCTCGCTGTACAAGAGCTCCGTCTCCTCCGCCGAGGGGACCGTTTTATAGCCATCGGTGATCTCTTTTAATGCGCCCCTTGTCGTAAAAATGACATAGCGGCCCGGCCCGGCGCTTTTCAGCGACCCTTGGACTTTTTTTGCATACCGTAGCAATTTTTCCGTTGTCTTCATCTCCAGACGATATATGTCATCGGTCGAAAATGTCTCTGGGGAGGCCGCCTGCATCGCATCGACTTCAATCATTTGCACGGCGATTTGCGCATCTTGCACCTGCAGCATCTGTCCGGTGCGAATGATGGTTTGGATGACCGCTTCCACCGCCGAGCGGGCAGGCAATACCCGATACACCGGCATTCCGAGTTTCTCCAGTTCGAGATGGGCTGTCCGCAAACAGGTGACCGCTGCTTCCGTTTTCCCTTGTTTCCAAAGGGTGTAATGATAGTCGGACAGTTCCTGGGCCGAAATGCCTCCCTCGTAATGCTTGACGTATGGAATCGGCTCCTCGATGCCCGCCTCTTCGAGCAGCCGTTCGATTTCGCGGCGCTCGTACGTGTCAAAACTAAGCCGGCTGACCGGAATCTGCTCCGTATAGTGCGCCTGCAGCAGTGTGCGGTACAAGCTGGCACCAATATGTGGCACATAAAACAGCGGCGCATCGACCTCACTGGACTGCTTGACGATCGAATACGGCACTTGTCCGGAAAACAGCCACATATCAACTTCTGACGCGAGCGGGCGGATCAAATCGATCACTTCACTTTCATCCCAATACACAACGGGAACGCAAACAAGCTCTTTGTACTCTTGCGCCACCGCCTGAATAATTGACAGCGAATCGTCCGCACCAAACAGACCTAAGCGAATGCGGATGATACATCCCTCCTTTTGCCGCCTGCCCATAGCGGTGGGAAAAGACGGCTTCTTCAGCCGCTCTCTTCCCCGCCTGTCTCCGCTTTCAAAGTGGCGGGCCACGACCCCACGTTTTCCCATAAAACCACTGGAAACATAACCTTCTCTTTCTTTGAAACGGCGATTGATGCCCCGCGCCCGCCGGCATGTCTACTATCCCACTTCCATCGAACGGACAGACCGCCTTATTCCCTTTTTTACAAAAAAGCCGTCGTGGCGATGCGAACGGGACAATTAAGCGGCATCCCTATTCACTTTGTTTGTGGAAAAAGGCAGCTGAGGCGCACTGGAGAACGTCAACAGCCCGATCCACTTTCAGCTGCCTATGCCCCACCGGCCGACCGATCGACTCGTAGATGAGGCCGGCGGCGTCGGCTTGTTTCGGGTCGTAGCAGTTGCGCCCGTCAAGCACAATTGGCCGATTCATCAGCGTCTTGTAACGGTGAAGGTCAAATTGCAGCACAGCCGGCCATTCGGTGAAAATGAAACAAACATCCGCGCCGCGAATGGCTTCCTCCATTGTCTCGCAACAAACAACCGCATCGCCAAAACGGCGCGAGACATGACCGAGGGCGGCCGGGTCCCAGACGCGCACGTCGGCTCCTTCGGCAATGAGCCGTTCGATGTTCGCCAATGCCGGCGATTCGCGCACATCGTCAGTGCCGGGCTTGAATGCGGCGCCAAGCACGGCGACCGTCCGGTTGCGGAAATCCCCAATGTGCAGACGCGCTTTGTCAAGAAGTTTCCATTTTTGTTTCTCATTGACGTCGATCGCCGCCCATACCGTTTTGAGCGAATAGCCGTGGGAAGCCGCCAAGGAATAGAGGGCATTTGCATCTTTCGGCAGGCATGAGCCTCCATACCCGACGCCGGCGCGCAAAAAGCGGCGGCCAATGCGCGGATCCATGCCGATTCCTTCCGCCACCGCCTGAATATCAGCGCCTACCAACTCGCATACATTGGCGATCTCGTTGATGTACGAAATTTTCAACGCCAAAAACACATTGGCCGCATACTTGATCATCTCAGCGCTTCTCCGGTCCGTCACGACGTACGGGAGGGCAAACGGGGCGTACAGCTTCTTCATCACCCGTTCAGCCCGGTCCGAATCCACTCCCAATACAATGCGCGGCGCCTGCAGTGTATCGCGCACCGCCGTTCCTTGTGACAAAAACTCCGGATTGGATACGACGTCGAATTTCACCTCCGGCCGTCCGTTTTCCGCCAAAAAACGGGCGGCTTCATCGCCAGTGCCGACGGGCACGGTCGACTTGATAACGACAAGGCAATCGCGTTCGGCCGCCCCGGCGATGCGTCGCAATGCGCCCCATACATCATCAAGCCGCACAGACCCGTCCGGCTGCGGCGGGGTGCCGACGGCGATCATGATCACTTCCGCCCATCGATACGCTTCCGCATCGTTGGTCGTAAAGCGAAGGCGAACGCCGTTTCGCTGAATAAGCGAGTCAAGCCCCGGCTCATAAATCGGGACGATCCCTTCATTTAATAGGCGAATTTTCTCTTCGTTCACATCGACGCATGTCACATCATGCCCTTTATCGGCCAGACAAGCCGCGGTCACAAGTCCAACATATCCCGTTCCCGCAATCGCTATCTTCACGATTCCTCACACCTTTTCATCCATTGCGGCGATCGTCGCTTGTCCTCATTATATCGAATCGCCTGCCGGTTTTCACGGGTTCCGCCCCGTTGCTCGAACAAAAAACTATTTTCCACACAAAAAAGAGAATGCCCCAAAAGCAACGAGGCATCCTCCCTTCTTCCATATATATACATCAGATTATTCCCCCGACCGGGCGTACATGACCTTTCGAGTCAGCCCTTTACGCCGCATGTTTCCGTTTCGTTGCGGACGGCCGATCGATCATCAAGCCAAGCGCAGCGCCGATCAGCGCAGGGACAACCCAGCCGAGCCCGACTGAAAACAGCGGCGCCCATGAGAGGAGCGGTTCTAACCATGCCGTCTCCAGCCCGATCGTTTTCAAACCGTCATACAGGCTGAACACGCCGGTAAAGAGCAACGCCATCCCGTACACTTTCGCCGAACCACGGTAAAAGCGGCGGAAAAACGACAGGGCGACGAGCACGATCGCCAATGGATACAGCATCGTCAACACTGGAACGGAAACAGCGATCAACGCATTTAAGCCGAGGTTTGACATCAAAAAGCTAAATAAGGTTAATACAATGACATACGTTCGGTACGAAACAGTCGGGGTGAGCTCTTGAAAGTATTGCGCACAAGCAGCGACTAGACCAACCGCCGTTGTTAAGCAGGCAAGCGCCACGATCACGCCCAACAGCAACTTCCCTCCGCTGCCAAACAGCAGCGATGACACGTATGACAATAGCTCGGCTCCGTTGGCAAATGAGCCGACACCAGCCATTCTAGAGCCAATGATGGCAATGCCGCCATAAACGAGCGCGAGTCCCAATCCGGCGATCAACCCGGCTTGCACCGTGGCTTTTGCCTGCAACGCCGGCCGGTCCACCCCGCGGTCACGGAGCGCATGAATGACGACGATGCCAAAGGCAAGGGCCGCGATCGTATCCATCGTTAAATACCCTTCCAGCATCCCTTTCACAAACGGCGCCGAGGCATACTTCTCAGCCGGCAGCGCCTGTGGGTCGTCAAGCCGGATTAAACCGGTAAGGCAAAGCACAGCAATGGAAAGCAGCAACACCGGCGTCAACAGCTGGCCGATTCGATCCACAAGCTTCGAGGGGTTTAAGCTGAGCCAGTACACAAGGGCGAAAAAGAGACCCGTAAACAGCCACATCACCAAAGATCCGCTCTCAGGGAAAAACGGCTTCGCTCCGATTTCATAGGCGACGCTAGCCGCGCGCGGAATGCCGAAAAACGGGCCGATCGCCAAATACACAGCGAGTGAAAAGCAAAGGCTGAACAGCGGATGAACAGCGTTGCCGAGCGAACGGATGCCGTCTTTGGCGAACGCCACCGCCGCGACCGACAACAGCGGCAGCCCAACACCGGTGACGATAAATCCAAGAACCGCCGGCCATACGGCCGTTCCCGCTTCCATCCCTAAATACGGAGGGAAAATCAAGTTCCCCGCGCCAAAAAAGAGAGAAAATAGCATCAATCCTGTAAACAACACATCTCTCGTCTTCATTGTATCCCCCATTTCTATTCCATCAAAAATGAATTGAATATTCTGATATATAACAAAACAATAGTACTAATTAGAATAACAGGCGATTATTATTATCCTAATCCTTTATAAATATTATACTTTTTTAACTATTGTGTCAACCAACTTCCACCCTTTCGCCCTTGCAGCCCTCAGGAAAACGCCTTGAAAAGCTAATGGCCCTCTATAGTCAGCCAGCGGTGATCCAAACAAGGCGAGGCGACAAAAAGCGCCCCGAAAATCCGGGGCGCTTTTTGTCATGCCGCAGTAGATCCGTTATCCACTTTTTAGAAAAGGGGCGTACTATTGAAAATAATGGCGCATGGCGTTCACGATGGCCGTCGTCACCGCTTCTTGATAACCGTTTGTCGCCACAACCGCAGCGTCCGACCGATTGCTTAAATAGCCGAGCTCAAGCAACACGGACGGCTTCTCGTTTTCTCGCAACACGTAATAGTCGCCAAAGGCGATGCCGCGAAACGGCAATGCGGAAAGTTGCCTGAACAGCCCTTGGAACGATTGCGCCAATTCGTAGTCCGCAAACCGATCGTAATAGTAAATGGTGATGCCGGACGCATCTGGATCAGCGGCGCTGTCGTAATGCAAGCTAATAAACGCGTCCGCCTGATACAGGCGGGCGGCGGCAACACGCGCCGACAGCGGCACATACTCATCGCTAGAGCGCGTCAGCACGACGCGGGCGCCGTAAGATTGCAGCTTGTTTTTCAGAAGCTTGGCGGTTTCCAACGTCAACTCCTTTTCCTTGATGCCATCGACACTTTGGGCCCCGCCGTCTTTGCCTCCGTGGCCAGCGTCAAGGACGATCGTTTTTCCGGCCAGCGCCTGAACAGGACCGCGCGTCCAGCTGTCTACATAAAGGCGGGAGTCGCTAGGCGCGATGATGGAAGGCAGCGAGCGGTCAGCCGACTGGGGCGCTTCCGCTTCCTTTTCATTAGCTTGTCCACCCTTTACCTGCACATATGCGGATGACACCCACCCATCAAGCCCTGTTTGGGAGGCAATTTTGTACCATCCCGGTTTCTTTTCCACAATCTCGACCTCTTCACCACGGACAAGGCGGCCGACGCGCGCTGCCTTCAATAACGGCTCAGCCCGAACGTTGAGCGAACTGGCGTTGACGATTCCGGTTTGATGCGAAATCGATGACTCCCGAGCCGCAGTGAGGTATGCTGAAGACACCCAGCCGATCGCACCGTCTGCGATCACTTCCGTCCATTCCCCATCTTCCTTGATGATCCATACCGTTTCTCCCCGCGCCAAATGCCCGATAATTCGCCCATCTCTGCTCGGCTCTTGTCGAAGGCGGAGTCGGTTTTCTTGCACGATGGCCGTCTCTTTTGCCAACGCGACGTACCGCGCGGCGATCCACCCGGTTCGATTCGGTTTCCACTCGATGTTCACCCATCCATCCTTGACCTCGATCAGCCGATACGCCTCGCCGCGGTGAACGTTCGCCAATGGACGGTATGGCACCCCCGGCCCTTGGCGGACGTTCACCTGATCCGCCGTCACCACAGCCAACTGAGCGGTTTTCCTACTCTCCCCTTTCGCCCCCACCGGCCAAGCAGCCGCAGCCAGCCATAGCAAACAAAACAACAGGGCGAGCCATATTCCTCGCCTCATGCGCATTCCCTCCCCCGTTGTCTCCAATTTGTCTACTATATCGTTCGCGCACAACGGGGAATTTCCTGTCTGTCACTTGGGAAAACCGCTCGACAAAACTAGCGGGGCGGCATCCATCAACCGACAATAGCTCTCCTTTTTCTGCATGATGCCTCTTCACACGACAGCAGCCACAACGCGCAACCCAGTCGAACCATCCAGCTACGGCCGACATACCACCATCGCTTCTCTAACCGATGTCCGAATGGATAAGCCGTCCCCATGAAGAAACACGCAGAAGCGCCAAAAGCGCTCCGTGCTCCAACGGGAGACGGTGTCCTTTGTCGCGCTGGAACCATTCAATGACGCGCATTCCATTGGGAAAACGGTGAATGAACAAGCACCAAAGTGTTGGATCTTCACCAAAAGTTGTACTTGACTGTTTCAGATCATGTCTTGCTTACATGCATAAGGAAAATCAGTAAATCAACGATTTTCCTACATGGTGACACGAGAAAAAGCCTCGCTTGTCAAGTACACGTTGTGGTGATGAACCAAAGCGTTTCAAAAAATCCAAAATATTACAAATAATTCATACCCTCTATTTTTTGGTAAAACGTCCGTCTCGCCACTGCTTGTTCGTTGTAAGACAGCGATTCATCCAAAAATCGCTGCACCATTTGCGACAGCTCATATTTTTGGCCAAAAAAGCGGCGCTGGCGCACCCGTTTGATTTCATGATTCTGCTGTTTGTTCATGCAGCACTTCTTATACTTTTTCCTACTTCCACACGGGCATGGGTCATTCCAGCCGATCGACATGCATCATCCTCCTCTCCCATCTTTCTTTTTTCAATATTTCCATCAATAATGTTTAAATTCTACTATGGACAGGATAAACTACTATTATACAAAACGTTTATCCGAAAGGAGACGAGGGCTATGAACCCCGACAATCTTGCTAAACTGATCGACGAATTGTCTGCCATGTTCCATCCGACAGAGCGGGACCGTCCACACGGCAGATGGGTTAAGGCGCCAAAGAGCACACCCCCCTCCAAACGGCGGCGGTCCAAAACAGCCTACCAGCTGAAAATCACATTAAACGGCATCCGCCCGCCGATTTGGCGGCGCGTCCTTGTTCCCGGACATGCGACATTTCACGAGCTTCATCTCATCATCCAAGAAGCGATGGGATGGGAACAAGCCCATTTATACGAATTCGATTTCGGAAGCGTTCTCATCGGCATCCCTGACGGCTGGGATTCGTTTCAGCTGGAAAAAGAACTGATGGACGCCCGCCGCATCCCATTACAGCAATGGCTGACGGAAGAAAAACAAAAGTTTCTATATATTTACGATTTTGGCGACTACTGGCGCCATACCGTCACTGTTGAAAAGATTGAAACACTCCCAAAACCGTTGGAACGCGCCGCTTGCCTGAAAGGAAAACGGGCGTGCCCTCCCGAGGATTGCGGCGGCGTCTATGGCTACCTGGAGCTGCTGGAAGCGGCGGCGCAAAAAGACTCTCTTGCCGATCCCGAATTGCGCGAGCTGGTAGACTGGATGTACGACATGAAAGGCGAAGATTTTGACCCTGATGCCTTTGACGTCGAGGAAGCGAACGAGCGGCTGGCCTATATCCGATTGTAACGCATGCGAAAGAAGGTATCCGTCATCTCTCAAGGGCACCTTCTTTCGCACCCATCTGTCCTTTGTTGCCTGCTTTGTTCATCGCCTTACAAAAATCCCCGTTCGGCAAACGTCTCCCAGACGAGCTCCTCGAGCTCCTTGCGCAACTCAGCTGCATCGAATCCTTCAAGCAACCCGTCCTTTTTCCATGTTCGGATCGCTTTGTCGATCAAGCGATGGACTTGATCAACGTCCCAGCCCTCGCAATCAAACAACTCCTCAACTTGGTCAAGCCATTCCTCAATCGCACGGTCCAGCTCATCGCCATCCTCCATCCCACCGTCGTCGAACCAGATCTCATCACCGTCATCCCCATCGTCAAAGAGCCACTCATCATCATTCTCACCCTCATCATCTCCATCATCGAGCAACTCTGTGCGAAATAAAAACAATTCCATCACAGCGGCTTCCACTTCCTCTACAGGAACGCCGTAGTGTTCCGCAACCTTTTCCATATTGACAAATTCTCTTCCAGCCATTTCACTCGCCAAATAACGGAGTGCAGCCGCATACACAGCAGGATTCTTGATGACCGGTTCATCCATTTCGCAATATGCGCGCCAAAGGAACGCAGCCTCGCTGAGCACTAGGGAGGAGGTTGTTTCTTCCTTTTTCTTTAATTCGCGAAAAACATCATCTTGATCTCGATCCCCCCAGTCCTTTTCGCTCAGCAGCTGCCACAACAGCTCATGGACCGCTATTTCAAGCAATTCCGGAAACGACTCGCGCAAAAACACTTCACACGTTTTCATATCCGGATTCCATTCCGCTTGAAGCGCCCGCGCAAGCCGATCCTTCCCGCTCTTTGGAATCGGCAGCACCTTCATGAAGTACGCCCACTCGTCCCCATGCGGAACGAGGCATCCTACTAACACGTCCCCCTCCCTAGCAGACGGAAGCTCCTCCGGCGTCAAAAAACGGACGTACTTTTCTTTTCTGGTCAACAGATCGCGTACAAGGAAACGCCGCTCATCCTCGATATGAATGATCTCGTCAAACGACGGAACCGCCTCGTCCCATCGCTTCAAATGAGTTTGCACTGCTGGACGCCACCGCGTGCGGCGCCGGCTTCTCATATAGGCTGAAAAAATTGTCATCCCTTTGTCATCAACGTGTCTGTGAAAAATCGCCCAGTTCGTCAGCAATAAATTGGCGCTGGTCTCCAGCTCGTTAGGAAGCCCTTGAAATGGAGAACCAGACATCATGAAAGCAAGCTCTTCCTCATATCGCTCTAACGCAAACGAAAACACATCTTGCATACATTTGGCCACTTCACGGTCAATTAGAGATTCTATCGATACTGCTTCTTTCTTCCCACAACAATGCTTGTACGTTTTCCCACTGCCGCATGGACAAAGATTGTTTCGCGATGCCTTCACCATATAGCTACCTACTTTCTTTGTATCATAGTCATTGAACGTTCTCCCCCTCTACGCTAACGCTCGGGCCAGCTAAACACTTTGGGGAGACATTCACGATCAACCGATCAACGTGTGATGGAACTGCTTTCAGCAACACATATCGCAAGCACTTTGGGACTTCCGCCGCTCATGTCGAGAACATCGATTCGCATTCCATTTTTTATCAAAAGGTGCCCTTGGCTTTTTCAAAACATGCCATATTTCCTTCTCCAAGGAGAAATCAGCCAATCCATGATTTTCATGCCGGTTGACACTCCGCACTCCCAAAGGTGTAGGATTCTTGGATCATTCGCGTCCTCATCCGTTTCTGGGTAAAACGAGAAAAACCCTGCTTCTCAAGCACACGTTATGGTGATGAACCAAAATCCTAAGAATATGAATGACTCTTACCATTGGTCTTGCCTGCATAATGGAGAATCATAGAGGCCGAGCCGAGAGAAACAAGCGCCCCGTCATTCATCGGGACGCCTACGGCCGGCGAAGCAAACGGGACAACGAGGCAAGCAGGCGCTCTTGAAACGCAGCCCGTTCTTTCTCCACCTTGTCTGGCCACTCTTGCAGCGCCTGAAGCCACGGCTCTACGTACGGAGAGAAAGACGGCGGATATACGCGGGCAAGATCGTCCAGCTTGCCGTTGCGATCGGTCGCGGCGACGATATACATGCCCGGCAACAGATGCGGCTCTGCCCGCTTCGGAATGTCCCATGTCACCGTTCGGTTATGGGCAAGCCAATCCAGCACCGCCTTCCCCTGTTCCACACGCTTGACGCGGAAAAACGAGAAACCGACGGAAAGGGGAATAGGCAAACCAAACAAACGAGCAAGCTGCCAAGCCATCAGTTCCTCATCCGCCTTTCCGTTCTCGCCCCTCCATTCATCCAGCAAAGCAAAGCAATGTTCCAATTCGCTTCTGACCTCTTCCAGCACGGCACAAACAACAGTTCGATGATTCGTTCCATAACGGCGGTCCAGCCAATCGGCCCACTCAAGCAACATATCGAGCGCTCGGCTCACCACTTCCCATGAAAACGAACTCCATCTTGACGGGATTTGCTCGACGATGCATTGTTTCCATTCTTCTTCTCCTACGTCCTCCCACGATGAAAACGTCCGCCCGGTCATATATTCACACACGAGCAAAATCACGGCCCAACACGCCTCTTTGGCCTCTTTTTCTCCGCTCACGATGACTTCGTTATAAAACGCCAATGCGTCATCGGTAAAATACATCCCTTCCCATTCCGCGCGAATCAACAATATCTCGGTTCTTTCCGGCCCCATCCATTTCATTTTCCATAAGTCCGAAAGACGATGTGATGAGCTAAACGGAGATGGGGGCAATCCATAACGGGAGCGAATGGAATTCACTCCGATGAGCACCGGCAAATTGGCTCGTTCTTGCATGTTAAACAAATGGAATTCATACTCTTTCAGCCACTCATCCACTTCCTGAACACGCCCCTCGCGCGCCATTTCGTGAGGGGTTTTTCCATTCCATTTCTCAAGCGGGGTGTGAAGGGCTTTTTCCATTTGAACATCCAATCCGGCCATCGTTGCCACCCAAGGGGGAGAGTCTGGGTCTGAATCAATATGAAGCGAAACGTTTTCGATCCCTTTTCGGCGCAAAACAGCTTCTGTCCCCCGTTTTCGTTCTTTTGGGGAATACCCAAACGCCTGCAGCAACGACACGAGCTGTTCGGCCGTCCCTTCCTCCTCGGTAGACAACACGAGACGCGACCGATGAGCGGATAATGACCCGCCTAATTCAAACACATGAATCGGCTTGGGGGAAATCACTCCGACATAATGGTACACATTGGTGCACCATGAACCTTCCACTTTCTCCCCATCGTCATGATCAATGTGAGCGCGTCCGATCGAAGCAAGCTTCCTCATCGCCTCAGCGGCTTCCTGGCATTCGTATTCATACGTCCATCGCGTGCGCTCCTCTTGCACATCGTCCGCCCTCGGAGGATAGCCTGCATCAACGATATCGAGAAAATGTTCAACGGCTACCTTTTCATACGGCCAATCGGTTTGCGTCAACAAGACGCGAATGTTCTCTTCCGCCCGTTCCACGCCCTTCGGATCCACAATCGATGATACACCGCAAACGTAATAGCCGCCGTCAAAGGGCTCCAAAAAGGCAAACATGCCGCCCCAAGGGCGCACAACCTCCAATGTCTCGCAATACGGCATGAGAAGTTTCTCGCCCGTCAACCGGTCGACCGCCACTCCTCCTTCATCATGCAAATCGACAAATTGCACAAGGCGCGGCACAAGTCGAACCCAGCGGTCCAACATTTCCTTGAGCTCCGGAGACAGACGACGCCCTTTTTCCTGTTGAAACCATTCAACGCCGCGCAATCCATTCGGATAACGATGGAGGAAAAAACGCCAAAGCGTCTCAAACACCTTCAACTCTTCACGATGATCCTTTTGTTCGATCATTCGGCGAAATGTACGGTTGACCGCTTCGCGTTCATCATAAGACAGCGATTCATCCAAAAACCGCTGCACCATTTGCGACAGCTCATATTTTTGGTCAAAAAAGCGGCGCTGCCGCACCCGCTTGATTTCACGCTCCTGCTGTTTGTTCATGCAGCACTTCTTATACTTTTTCCCGCTTCCGCACGGGCACGGGTCATTTCGGCCGATTGCCATGCAAAATCCTCCCTTCTAATCATTCCTTTCCAAAACGGCGACCAAGATATTAAAAACTGTCGGAATCGCGCACAAAGCCATTTTTCCCAATCCATTATGGATTCGGTCAAAACCGATCGTTCCCCGCCGCTTTTTTTGGAGTTTCACGAATGGAACGCATTCCATTCCCTGTTTCTACTTATAGAGGGCTTGGGTTGAGCCCAATGATGTTTGAATGAGAGAGCCCTTGTGGAACCGGATTTCCTTTCTGACGAAATGCCGCTGACTTGCGCGCAGCGCCCGTTTTTCTGCCAGCTTCTAGATGAATCCCCGATCGGTGAAGATCTCCCACGCTACATCGCGGAGTTCTTTACGCAATTCTTTTTCATTCACTTCCTCAAGCAGGCCTTCATTCCGCCACGAACGGATGGCGCGGTCAATATGACGGTTGACTCGCTTCTCGTCCCATCCTTCACGCATCAACATCAGATCGATGTCATCGATCCATTCATTGATGCGCGCATCAAGCTCATCCCCTTCCTCTTCGAACCAGTCTTCCTCCCAGTCATCGAGCCATTCCTCGTCGTCTTCATCATCAACAGCCATCAGGAAAAAATCCAACGCCGCCGATCGCACATCTTCTGGCATCACGTCATACCGATCGGCGATGTCTTCCACCTCCGATCCTTCCGCCTTCATCAAATGCCCAGCCACATAGCGGAGCGCCGCCGCGTAGACGGGGACCGAATAAGGGAGGCGGGATGTTTTTCCGCAATAGATCGCCCATATGGCGAACGCTTGATTGAGCAGCGCCGCTGGCGCCTCCGGCTCGTTTTCATCGAGCTCGCGAATGACGGCCGCTTGTTTCGGATCATCCCATTTGAACTGTTTGGCGAACTGCCAAAGCCACTCCAAGAGCACATCGGAAAGCACAGCGACGAACCGGTCGCGCATCCATAAAGCCGATGGCTGACCGCTCCACTCCCCTTCTTGTTGAATCGCCCGAAGCAATCGATCTTTCCCTGACGCCGGGAGCGGAAACACCGCTGTGAAACACGTGAACACGTCTTGGTACGGCACAAGGAAGCCGAACACCACATCTCCTGTTTCGATCACGCTCGGCCATTGATGGGAAGCCAATAAATGAACGATCTTTTCCCCTCCCGTCAACAAATCCCGGACAACGGGGCGATTGTCGTCCTCATAGCCGATGAACTCGCCAAGCGACGGAACGGCTCCTTCCCACCTCTCGATGTGAGCCTGAACGGACGGGCGCCACCGCTCCCAATGACGGCTTTTCCGGTAAGCAGAAAAGATCGTTTGTCCTGTTTCATCAACCGGCCAACAAAACAACATCCAGTTCACCGCCATGATCTGCACGCCAAGCTCGAGTTCCTCCGGCATCTCATCAAGTGGGAACTGGTCTAAAAGCTCTTCCACCTCCCTCTCATACCGCTGTAAAACAAACTGACGCATATCATTCATGCATTCGATCAACTCGCGGTCAATCAATGACGAAATCGAAACCGCCTCTTTTTTTCCGCAACAATGCTTGTACTTTTTCCCGCTTCCGCACGGGCATAACGCGTTCCGCGGCGTTTCCGCCATATTCGATGCACCTGCTTTCTTTTCCATTTGGACTTTTTCTATTCCTATTATACCATCATCGATAGACGTTCAACCATCACCAGCTTTCTTTCTATCAAAACGCGTGCACGTTCAAAAGCTCGCGATGTCCTTTCATGCCCGCTCGAGAACAGACGCGTTTTATCACATAGCCCCTCTTTTTTCGACACGCTATCACATGCTATAATAGGATGATAAGGAATGGATCGGAAAGGACGGATCGACATGTTGCAAACAACCGTTTCCAAGCCGCTTTTGAAGCAGGCGGCTGGGGAATTGCTGAAAGAATTGCCGTTTCCTATTTTCCACAATCTCATTCAAAAAGGGCGCGACTTATCAAGAAACGGGTTGGTCTATAACGTCATGGTGATCAACAGCCACGAAGTGGAAGGGGTCGTTTCCGACATCACCCCCCATGATGTCATGCTTGATTTGGCCAACATCACCCGCCGCCATCGCTGCCCATGCGGGACGGACGGGCTATGTCCGCATATTTTGGCGCTGTTTTTTTACGTATACGGCAATGTGTTCGACAGCGGTGAGCTGTTTCGCCTTTGGAAAAAAGGGCAAATCGAAGCGTTGTGGAAAGAGACAACCGCTCCCCATGAACGGGAGCCGCTCGCTCAAAAAAGGGTGGGGAAACCGACCGCCCTTTCCATCACTCAAAATGAAACCGTCGAAGATTGGCGGGACCAATTTGAGAAACAGTATCAAGACTTTTTCTCGCGCCATCAAAACGGCCAAAACTGGCCGTACCGTTTGGCCTTCCAGCTGCTCCCGAAACTTGGCAAAAACGAAGGGAGGCAAGCTGGCGCCCGTCCGTTGCGGGAGCTTCATGCCGCTCTCTTTTTGTTGGAAAAGCTTCGGCAGTACGGGGAGGCGCAAGGGTGGAACGACGTCGTATTCGCCTCTTACGGACAGTTTTCCTGGCAGCAGGACGTCAACTATGTCGCCGAACGCGCCTTTGACGCCTTGGAAAAATTGTCTACTCAATCGCTGCCGCGGTCGCTCAACGCGTTGATTGAACAGACGATTCCGTATGTTCGTGATGTACTGTTTTTGGACGGAGGGCTGTCATCATTCGGCTATGACTTTTACACAACCGCGTGGGAATCGCTGTTCACCAAGCCCACATGGCGGCAAGAGGAACGAGCCGAACTCCTTCGGCTCGCCAAAGACCGAGACGACATCCGCGCCGCTATGGCGGCGGCTCATCTTTCCTTTTTGCTTGGCGAAGACGACGAAGCGATCGCGCTTTACCGCGCGTTTCCCCATCAGGCAGGCTTGTTTTTGGTGGAATGGATGGGGCGATTCATCACCAACGGCCTCGTCAAGCGGTTTGAATCCGTTTGGGAAAAAGCGAAGGACGATTGGCCGCTTTATCTTTCCCACATGTCCGACCTCGCCCGGGGAAGTTTTTTGGACGAAGCGGTTCATTTGTTTGAAATGTATGCCCGCCAACGAAACCGACCGGATGCATGGGAAGATTTTTTGCAGCGCAGTCTTCCATACAGCATCAACTATTATACCAACTTTTTGTATCGGCAAGGGCGATACCGAGAAGTCGTTGACCTGTTTTTATGGGCGAACATCACCGCCGATGAATTGCATCCACAGCTGCTTAAAACATTGCAAGCGCGCAATCCAGAACTCGTGATGCCGTTATATCACCGGGCCGTGATGAGGCGGCTGGAAGAAAAAAACCGGGCGAGCTACCAAAGGGCGGTCCGCCATTTGAAAACGCTGCGGACCCACTACCGTTCGATGAAGCGGCTCGACCAATGGGAAGCCTATCTCGAGCAACTGCTCGCCAAAACGGCGCGCATGCGCGCGTTTCATGAAGAATTGAAGAAAGGAAAATTGCTCTCATGAACGTGTTGCAGACGATTCGGCTTTCGTGCAAGTGGGACGAAGAAGATCAATGCTTCGAACTCTCAAGCTCCACGCCTGTCTCGTCATGGGCGTCGACTTTGTTCGCTTGGCACGAAGAGACGTTTTACGGCACCTTGCTCGATATCGACCATGACGGTGAAAACGGGATCGTGCGGCTGTCGCCGTGGCAGGCGCTCACCCTGTTCGCTTTGCGTCCGCACTCGCGCTTTTCCGCCATTGAATGGGCAGACGAGTTCACCGCCCGATTGGAAGAGTGGGCGAAGCACATTTGGAACGGTTTGCGCGAACGCCGCTTCCTTCCAGATGCTTCCTTGTGGAAAAGCACAGGCGGCGCATGGAGCGAAGCAGGACGCACCCGCTGGCGCGGCGCGGATGACGATCCCGATCCGTTCGTCGCCACATGGCGGTCGCTTGCGGTCGCCGACTGGCTCTCACGCGACCCGGAACTTCGCGGCATTTGGGGCGACATCGTTCGCACTTATCCATTGATCGCCTCCCCCAGCGGCCAATGGACCGGAACGGAAGACGACTGGCTCGAACAAATCGGATGGCTCGGCGACCGGCCGCCGTTTGTCGTCGGACTGCGCCTTGTCGAGCCGTCCGAGGAAGGCGACGTATGGACGCTTGAAGCGGTGCTAATCGCCGTCGACGACAGCGTCATCGCACCCGCAAGCGACATTCCGCGCGCTTGGCGCCCATATGAATCATCGATCCAGCGCGCCATTCGCCGCATTTGCGCGATCGTGCCGTGGCTTGACGCCGGGGAGGGTCTGCGGACGGAACTGTCTAATGAAGAAGCGTGGCGTTTTTTGTCCGAAGACAGCTTAAAGCTCACCGAAGCGGGCGTGCGCCTGCTGCTTCCCGACTGGTGGCACGATATCCGCCAGGCGCAGCTGTCGATCAAAGCGAAGCTGTCGCCTTCCGTCAACGCGGAATCATTATTCGGCCTTGAGCGCCTCGCGGACTTTGACTGGAGGGTGGCGACCAACGGGATTGAGCTGACAGAAGAGGAGTTTGCCGCTTTGGCGGAACAAAAGCGGCGCCTCATTCGCCTGCGCGGCCAATGGCTCATTCTCGATCCCGCCCTTGTCCGCCGCGCACAGGCGCTCATGGAAAAGGCGAAAAAAGAAGGCGTGCCGATCCACGACATCGTGGCGCAAACGCTGCTTTCGGAAGCAGAGGAGCGCGAAGAGGCAGCGGACGAATCGATCCCGATCCACATTGACGTCCACGACCAATTCCGGGCGTTTATCCGCCAGCTCCAGCAGCTGGATGGATTGCCGAAAGCGAATGTGCCGCCGTCGTTTCACGGCACGCTCCGCCCGTACCAGCAGCGCGGCGTCGACTGGCTCGTCTTTTTGCGCCGATTCGGCTTTGGCGCCTGCTTGGCCGATGACATGGGGCTTGGCAAAACGGTGCAGCTGCTTGCTTATTTGGCGCACGTCAAAGAAATCGAACGCCCGGACACGCCGGCGTTGCTCATTTGTCCGACCAGCGTGATCGGCAACTGGCAAAAGGAATGCGCCCGCTTCACCCCAGACTTGCGCGTCTACGTGCACCATGGACCGAACCGGGCGAAAAACGATGCGTTCGTGCAAACGGCAGGCGAGGCCGATCTCGTCATTACGTCTTACAACCTTGCTCATTTGGACCAAGACGATTTAAAACAGATTCATTGGCATGCGATTTGCCTTGATGAAGCGCAAAACATTAAAAACGCGCAAACAAAACAAGCGCGCGCCATCCGCCGCTTGAGCGGAAAACATAAAATTGCCTTATCCGGCACGCCGGTTGAAAACCGTCTCGGCGAACTTTGGAGCATCTTCCACTTCCTCAACCCGGGCTACCTCGGCAGTGCGGCCGAGTTTGAACGCCGATTTGCCGGACCGATCGAAAAAGAAGGCGACGCCCGCAAAAAAGCGGCGCTGCAAACGCTCATCCGCCCATTTCTCTTGCGGCGGACGAAAACGGATGAAGCGGTTGCGCTCAACTTGCCGGATAAGCTCGAACAAAAAGAATATTGCCCGCTCACGGCCGAACAGGCTGCCTTGTACGAGCAGCTCGTCAACGACACACTCGAACGGGCAAAGGAAGCCAGTCCGTTTGCGCGGCGCGGCTTGATTTTGCAAATGCTAAACGGTGTGAAGCAAATTTGCGACCATCCGGCGCTGTATTTGAAAGAACGCCGACCCCGCCAGCTCGTTGAACGGTCGCACAAGCTCGAAAAGCTCATCGAACTGATCGAGCAAATTCGCGCCAATGACGAATCGTGCCTCATCTTCACGCAATATGTGCGAATGGGCGAGATGATCCAAGAACTGCTTTCCGACTTGTTTGATGAGCCGGTGTTGTTTTTGCACGGAGGCGTCCCAAAACAAACGCGCGACCGGATGGTGGATGAGTTCCAAGCGAAAAAAGCGCCGATTTTCCTTTTGTCGCTCAAAGCCGGCGGCACCGGGCTCAACTTAACAGCGGCCAACCACGTCATCCATTTCGACCGCTGGTGGAACCCGGCCGTCGAGAACCAGGCGACCGACCGCGCCTACCGCATCGGACAGACGAAATTCGTCCACGTCCATAAATTGATCACCGTCGGGACAATCGAAGAAAAAATCGACGAGATGCTCGAACAAAAACAAGCGCTCGCTGATGTGATCACCGAAGGCGAGGCGTGGATCACCGAACTGTCCGATGACGAACTGCGCGACTTGCTCGCCTTATCGGCCGCAGCGAAAGGAGGCGCTTGAGCATGGCGGAAGAAAAACGAAAGCGCAAGAAAAAAACGGCGGAAAACCCGTGGGAAAAACTGCTGAAGCGGATGGAAGAGAAAATGAAGGAGCGGGAAAAGCGGCAAAAACAACCGTAAAGGACATCACGCAGGCGATGAACATCCTGTTGGACACAGAAAAAACTTCATCAACAAGTGTTGTTCTTTGTCCAGCCATGAAAAGGATCATCCAGGCACGTGTGTTCATCGAAACATCTCATGGGCAACGTTTTGCCCTTCACCCGGGCATGAACATGAATCATCAAGGCACGCGCATTTTCACGGAAAGGTCCATGGGCAGCACGCTTTGCCCTCCACCCGGGGATGAAAATCACGCGCCAGTCCTGCATTTTCAAGAAAACAGCGTGGGATTGATCCCACGCTGTTCGCTTTCAAGCCATCCTCTCAGCACCTTGTCAACGAAACAATTCGGGCATGTCGATTGCAAGCCCCGGAAAATACACGGAGCGAACCGTTCCCGTTTTCACTTGAACATCCGCCTGCTCATACAGCCGTTCCTCATTGAGCACATACACCGTCACCGAACAAGTCACGTTTATGTCAAACCGAAGTCCTTCGCACAAGGCAAGAAACATAGCCGGCCAAATGTGAAAAAGGACCGGCCGCCAACCTTCCCCATTCATAGAGAAGGTCTGTCGCACCGATCCTTTCGCTAAACGGAAGCATACATCCGATCAAGCTCTTGCGCTTCGTATTTCGCAAACGGGTCGATGAGCGAAATTTTTTGCGCCTCGGCGTCGCTCACGCCGGCGTACAGCTCAGCCGTGCCGTCGCCTTTGCGGATGAGCCCGCCGCTAAAGACAACGTTCGCCAAATCCGGCCGTTTCGCCGGACCATCCAAAAAGTGAGAGCGAAGCGCAATCAATTCCAGCTCTGAACGCTCCATCGTCTCCGGGTTCAACACGAACACCATCGGGTAGTAATGGCGGTTGCCGTGCTCGTCAAAGCAAGCGATATGGCCAAGCGCCCCAACAAGCCCGTTTGCAAGCAAATGCGCCTCATTCACGCCGCCCCATTCTTCATCCGTAAATTGGGCGTCCAAAATCGGCGCGGCCTCAATCACGTCCGGCGTCAACTCATCGAGCGAGAAAATGCGGGTGAACCCGATTTTCCCGCGTCCGCCTTTTTCCCCTTGCGGCCGGGTGAACACGCCGATCGAGCCATCTTTCAGCTCGACAAGGCGAATGTCTTTCATTCCGTCCGGCCCTTCGGCGAACTTTTCTAAGCGGCGAATGTTCGGTCCACGGTAAAAGACCGTCCGCCAGCTCAGCTCGCCGTCAAACACCGGATGCGGAAACGTCTCCACGCCGCCGAACACCAACTGACCGTGAATGCGCGCCACAAACGGATCCTGCAAGGCGAACACCGGCGCCCCTTCACGAGGAACCCAGACGCCGTCGCGCTCGACGAAAAAGTACACTTCCGATTGCTCGCTGTCGCGCGCCTCGACGCGCCCAGCGATCACCCATTCTCCTTCATCCACAAACGGTGCGGAAATATTATAAACGTCCCGGTCCCCGACACCCGCAAAGCGAAGCTTTTCCGGCTCAAACGGCTGTGGGGCCGAACGAAATTCATCCACTAACACTTGACACGTCTTTAATGTTGGCAATGAGAATAACATGATTCATCCCTCCGGATGGCGCCAAAAACGCCCGCATTGGCATTTTTGGCTGTTTTTCCTGATCGCGGTTCGAACAGGAAACCCCACTCCCTTTCACACCGGCTTCGTCATTCGGACATCAACGATGATGCCACCTCCTGTCGGCCGGATGAGAAAGTCAATGAAACTCATTCATTCGTGTGTTCTTATTATAATATGATATGAGAAAGAAGGAAACACGTTATTCATTGCCAAAAAAGCAGGGCCAAGACGAAGTCAAGGCCCTTTTTCTCCCTTTATTGGCGCTGTTGGACAAAACGGATGAATGCTTGATCAATATCCACCACCACAAACTCCACATCCTCGACCGGACCCAACACCTCGACAAACAACTGCGCCACGTTTTCTTTGTCAAGCCTTCCGACGCCTGTCCCTAGCGCTGGCAGCGCCACCTTCTTGATTCCGTTCTCCCGACAGTGCGCGACAAGCCGCTCGAGACACGCCCGAACGATGTCATACGACGTCGCCCCTGCAGGCTGCTTCATCGTCACTAAGTGAAGGACCCCGCGAAACGGCAGCGAGCCCGCCCCCGTCACATACAAGTCGCCGGACTTCTAGGGCAATACCTTAAATAAATCGTGCTCAAAAATAAAATCAGATATTTCAATTTCATATTTTACCCGCTCATAATTTTTGCGGCATTGATTTACATTTACAACCTCACCTGTTTTCGCGTCTCTGCAGATTCCATTTTCAAACATTCCATCATGCGAAGCAAAATAATCATAGCGATCAGAAAAGAACGTGTAAGGGACGATCTCATGCCGGAAGCCGACATACCCTTCCTTTTTCGTCGTCAAGTCCCACCCGAGTTGATATAACGGTTGTTCAATTCCCATAAGGGCGCTGATGGTAGGGAAAATATCCATCTGGCTCCCAATAACATTATATACAGCCGGTTTTTGTTGTTTTGGATAATGAATGACTAACGGAATACGGAACATCGTTTTGGTATCAAAAGTAATGCCCAACAATCTTTTTATATCCTTTGCACTGTCCGGCAAGGGGCCGTAGTGATCGCCATAATAAACAAACAATGTCTCATCCCAGAGTCCGTTTTCCTTCAGCCGCTCGATAAACTCTCCCAGCGCCTCATCAGCATAATGAACACTTTGCAGGTAATCACCAATCATTGTATTTTGAAACTCTTTCGGCAGCACCAATTTTTGCTTTTCCTTCGGCAATGTAAACGGGCGATGGTTTGACAAAGTGACAATAAACCCGTAAAACGGCCCTTTTTTACTTTGCTCCTTGTAAATATCAGCCATTTTCCGAAACATCGCCTTATCTGATATTCCCAATCCTAAATTGTCTGGAACGCCAATACTAGGGTGGCCTTTGTAGTAAAACACGTCATATCCTTGTGATTTGTATGCTTCTTTTCTGTTCCAAAACGCCGGATCATTTCCATGGGCCGCGCTTGTTATATATCCTTCTCGCTTTAAGACAATAGGCAAAGAACGAAAAGTCTTATCTACGTACGTGCGATAGGCCCCGTCTTTTTTACTCGGGTATAAAGAGTTGTTGGCGACAAACTCCGCATCCGACGTATTTCCACGCCCGATTTGTAAATAAATATTATTGAAATACAAACTTTCCTTAATCAATCGATTCAGGTGAGGGGTGACCTCCTGCCCATTGACCTTAAGCCCAACAACAAACTCGTTTAGTGACTCCGCCTGCACCACAATAAGATTTTTCCCTTTAGCTACCCCATAGAAAGGAGACTGGCGATGCTGGGCTTGTCTCACTTGAAAATATTGCTTCATCGTTTTTATCTTTTCTCGATCTGCTCCCTCAGGGGATTGTCCTTTCGTAGTCGCGAACACGACCCCCCGATCTTTTAGGTAGTGATACGTATCATATATATGAGCGGAAACAATGCCGGATGTTCCAACCTTAAGGTGGTCACTAAACTCTGATTTGATCTCCAAAGCGGGAATGACGATGAGAACAGTCCCTATAACGGAAAAGGCGATCGAGAAAAACCATTTTCCTTTTCGAACCAAAAAGTGTTCGTCACTCCACTTCCAAAAAACGATAACCATTAAGCAAAGCAGCCCGACAACACCAGCCATATAAACAATATCCGATAATTGAATCAAAGTGAACACGGAGTCAGCTACAGCATTTAATTGCGTCGCCTGAGTAATCATTTCGATGGAAAGAATTCCATCATAATACCGTTCATAAACAACATCACTATAAATAAGCAAGTGCAAAATGACACTCAAAAAGAAAGACGCAACTACTCCCCATTTTTTCTTAGTCAAGGAGAGCGGTGTCAACACCAACAAACTTAGGCCAACGCTCGCTAACACAAGGTTGAACACATCAAAATCCCCGTAAATTTCCACCATAGAACGAAAATTGACAGCTATGAAGCTAGAAAACACAGTCATCGTCCAAAACAAAAACCATCTCTTATTCAAGCCAATCCCCCCTTTTTCACATCGTGCCTATGTCTACAACTAAGCGAACAACGACGGTTCCCACGCAGCCCGAGTCTTTTCTAGAAAGTTGGTGATGAAAAGGAGAACCTTGCTCTCCCGCAATGGTTTTCACTTTCTCAAACAGAGAAAAGTTGCAAACGTGAACTTTTGCGGCCCTCAAGGGGGCTGCGCAACAGGAAAACGGTGATTTTGTGCCATCATTACTATAAAAGCTATAAACTTATTAAAGCTCAAATTAGGGCTATGGTAGTTATTTTAAAGATGAGTCATCAACCTCTATAAAAATACAAAATTAACGAGAAACTAGCAAGATGTAAAAAACATTTTCTAACATGTTCTAAAAGGCCGGCGGTTTGGTGAGGTAATGAAAAGTTGTCCTAAAACGTCTCTTCCCAAATTGAGCAACCTTTTCATATCAACTTCTCTTTTGCCGCCAAAAAACATTGTCTGAGCTGAAGTCATTGAATCATTGTTTTTCACCCGACTTCTAAAGCTTCAACGCACTTTCCCACCGATCTTGCCGACCGATGCACAGTGTGGAACAAATCTTTCCTAAACAATGTAAAAAGTTAGATGCTCGGGCGGCCGAAACGGCTCACCCGAGCATGACCACTAAACAAATGCTTCACCTTTTCTCCTTTGCCACCACCCGCTCCAAAAACGAAAGCAAGTCATCGCGCAGCTCCTCGTTTTGCAAGGCAAACTCAATCGTCGTTTCGATAAAGCCGAGCTTCTCGCCGACATCGTACCGTTTTCCTTCAAACTCGTAGGCAAAGACGCGCTGAATTTCATTCAGCCGCCCGATCGCATCGGTGAGCTGAATCTCCCCGCCTGCGCCGACTTCCTGCTTCTCCAAAAACAAGAAAATTTCCGGCGTCAACACGTAGCGGCCGACGATCGCGAGGTTCGACGGCGCTGTGCCCGGAGCGGGTTTTTCAACAAAGCGGCGCACTTGGTAGCGCCGTCCCTTCTGCTCGAGCGGGTCGATGATCCCGTAACGGTGCGTCTCTTCCTCCGGCACGCGCTTGACGCCGATCACCGAGCTGAACGTTTGTTCGTATTGCTCAATGAGCTGTTTTAAACAAGGTTTTTCCGCTTGGACGATATCATCGCCCAACAACACCGCAAACGGCTCGTCTCCGATGAAATTGCGCGCGCACCAAACGGCATGCCCCAGCCCTTTTGGCTCTTTTTGGCGAATGTAGTGGATGTCCACTTTTGATGGCTCTTTTACTTTCTCAAGCAAGTCCAATTTTCCTTTTTGCTTCAGCAGCTGCTCGAGCTCAAACGCATAGTCAAAATGATCCTCAATCGCCCGCTTCCCTTTCCCGGTGACGATGATGATGTCCTCAATGCCTGATGCCATCGCCTCTTCAACAATATATTGAATCGTCGGCTTATCGACAATCGGAAGCATCTCCTTCGGCATGGCCTTTGTCGCCGGCAAAAACCGCGTCCCAAGGCCCGCTGCCGGAATGATCGCTTTGCGCACTTTTTTCATGATTCCGTCCCCCTCTTCTAGCCGATAATGACTCGTTCTTTCGGGTAATGGTAGCTATCTTTCACCGCTCGGCCGCGGACGAGCCATAAAAACGAAATGATGCCGACCCGGCCGATGAACATGACGATCACCAACACCAGCTTGCCAAACGGGCTGAGCTCAGAGGTAATGCCGAGCGACAGCCCGGTCGTCCCAAACGCTGAACATACTTCAAACAAAAGCATAACGACAGGAAGCGACGATTCCGAGACGGAAAGCGCAAGAACCGCCGCAAAACAAAGGAACAGCGCACCGATAAAGACAACAAACGATTTTAAAATATCTTCCTCATGAATTTCACGCCCGAACACTTTGACCGCTGAGCGCCCTTTCGCATAATGCCAAACCGTTAACAAAATCACCGCCAACGTCGTCGTCCGGATTCCCCCGCCAACGCTGCTCGGGGAAGCACCGATAAACATCATCGCGCTCAAAAGCAATAACGTCGGGTCGGAAAACTCGTTCATATCCATCGTCGCCAGCCCGCCGCTGCGCGATGACACCGACTGAAACAAGGCGTAAAAGAGCGACCGGTGCCACGGCTTTCCAGCGAAAAAATGGCTCCATTCAAGCGCATAAATCGCCACCGTGCCAAAGAAGACGAGGGCAAAAAACGTCACCGTCGTCAACTTCGTAAACAGCGAAAACCGGTAGCGCCCTCGGTCGCGCGCAAACAAAAACTCCTTCACCTCAATGAGCACAGGAAAGCCAATCGCGCCTAGAATGATCAGAATGATATGGATGACTTGCACGAAATAATCACCGGCGAACGGAATCAGCGACTGGCCGGTAATATCAAATCCAGCGTTCGTCGTGGCACTGACCGACGCAAACACCGCCTGCAAAAGCGCCTCCGGCCACGTCGGAAAATAACGCAAAAAATACACGCCCAAAATCAGCGCACCGACCGCTTCAATGGCCAGAATCAAGAAAAAGATGTCCCGCGTGAGCTTCACGAGCCCTGAGAGCGCAAGACGGTTTTGATCGGTCATGATCAGCTGCCGCTCACGAAACCCGATTTTTTTGCCAACTAACAACCAAATGAACGTACTAAGCATCATTAACCCTACGCCGCCCACCTGCATCATCACAATCAACAAAACAATCCCAAACGTATTAAACGTCTCCGGAATCGACACAACCGTCAACCCGGTCACACTAATGGCGCTCGCCGCCGTAAACAGCGCATCAATCCAGTGAAGCTCCACTCCCGGCTGATGCACAATCGGCAGCCATAACAGCACCGTCGACACCGCGACGGCCGCCAAATAAAACAGAATGATCAATTGAATCGTTGACAGCTTCAACCATAATGAACGTTTGATTGCCACGTGGCCATTCACCCACCATTGCCTCGACCAGCGCAGGAACGGCTTCCTCACACTGATCCTGCTCAGTATTTATACGTACGATCAATCAATGTTGTTTTCCATTATATCAAATCTTCTTAGCCGAAAAGAAATTTGTTTCGATTCTTTTTAAACAGAAAGAGAGAGCAATACACCATTGTCACGATCAGCCCCACAAAAAAAGAAACGCCTAATCTGTTTAGGCGTTTCTGTCCATGCTCCAATGTGTGGGTTTTCTTTTTCATCCCTTACCAAGCGAATCCAAAATCTCGCTAAGCTTCAGCTCGACGCACGCCATCGACGTATCCGCGGCGCCGTAATACATTTTTACGATATCGCCATCGACAATCGCCCCGCATGAAAACACGACGCGGCCGAAAAAGCCGTTCACCTCATAATCCGCTTCCGGCTCGACAAGCGGCTGCTCCGAGCGGGCGAGAACTTTGGATGGGTCGTTCAAATCGAGCAGCACCGCCCCCATGCAATAGCGGTGGTCATCCGACGCGCCGTGGTACAACTCAAGCCAGCCGCGCTCCGTTTTGATCGGCACCGCTCCGCCGCCGATGCGGGCGCTGTCCCACTTTCCTTCGCGCAGACCGAACAAAAAGCGATGATTCCCCCAATGAAGCAGATTCTCCGACTCCGCGATCCACACCTCGGGGCGGCCGTTGCTTCTCGGCACCGGGCGATGAAGGGCGTAATACTTGCCGTTGATCTTCTCCGGAAAAATGAGCACATCTTTGTTTTCCGGCGCGAAAATCATGCCGTGGTGCGTCACCGTCTGAAAGTCTTTTGTCGACACCATCACCTCGCCGACCCCTTTTGGCGACACGGCGCTGAAGTAAATGTAATACGTGCCGTCAATGCATGTAATGCGCGGGTCTTCAATACCGAATGTCTCGAGCTCATTCGATGGATAGACGAACGGGCGGTCGTCGATCACAAACCGCCGCCCGTCCCGACTGCGGGCGAGGCGCAAATACGAAAGCGACGTCAAGTAAGCGAATCGCTCCGTCCCCGCCTCTTTAATCACCCGCGGGTCGGAAAAATCATAGCGCGGGTCGTCTTTGCGAAATTCGTAAACATCGATCTTCCCCGTCTTTGGATTCCATACCGGCGCTTTCACGATATTCGGGTCATCCGACACGGGGCGCTCCGCCACCCGAAGCAGCAGCAACACCTCCCCTCGGAACATCGCCACCCCGGCGTTAAACGCCCCGATCACTTCAAACCCGTCGTGATACGGCGGCACATCGTTCGGCGTAATGAGCGGGTTCTCTTCATAGCGGTAAAGGTGCATCGTCACCCCTGCCTTTCGTATTTCGTAAATGGATCCACGATCGTGAGTTTTTGCGCTTCTGCGTCACTTGTTCCAGCGTAAAAATCGGCCGTGCCGTCCCCGTTGCGAATCAATCCGCCGCTAAACACGACATCCGCCAAATCCGGACGCTTCGCCGGGCCATCGAGGAAATGGGCTCTTGTGGCGATCAACTCCATGTCCGACGCTTCCCCCGTATCCGGATTGAACGCAAACACCATCGGATAATAGTGGCGGTTCCGCTCGTGATCGAAACAAGCGATATGGCCCAAGACACCGACGAGCCCATTGTCAAGCAAATGCACCTCATTGGCGCCGCCCCATTCTTCATCCGAAAATTGGCCGTCAATGAGCGGAGCCTTCTCAATCGCCTCCACCGTCAACTCATCGAGCGCACCGATGCGGGTGAAGCCGATTTTTCCGCGTCCGCCTTTTGCCCCTTGCGGACGGGTGAAGACCCCAACTGACCCATCCCGCAGCTCGACAAGACGAATGTCTTTCATCCCGTCGGGACCGGTGAAAAAACGCGCCAATTCCTTGATCGTGTTTCCGCGGTACAACACCGTCCGCCAATACAACTTCCCGTGAAGCACAGGATGCGGAAACGTCTCCACCCCCCCAAACACAAGATGCCCGTGCACCCGCGAAACAAACGGATCCTGCAGCGCAAACACCGGCGCCCCTTCCCGCGGCACCCATGTCCCTTCACGCTCGACGAAAAAGTAGACTTCGGATTGCTCGCTGTCTCGTGCCTCCACCCTTCCGGCAATGACCCACTCGCCATCGTCTTCAAACGGCGCGGAAATGTTGTACACATCCCGCTCACCGACACCGGCAAACACGAGCTTCTCAGCCTTGAGCGGCTGCGGTGCACGCTGAAATTCCTCAAGCAGCGTCTGGCAAGTCTTCATGGTCGGCGTCCTTGTCTGCATCACGTCTCTCCCTGCTCCCTCTTCCGATTATGATGTTTTTATTATTTTAATATGAATTGCATCCCTTCCTTAAAATTCTTGCTAAACAAAAGGAACAAAATCAAAATCGGCAGCGTGAGAAGCACCGAGGCAGCGTACATCGGCCCCGGATAGCCGCCGTACGGCCCAAACATTTGCGCCAACAACACGTTTAACGTCAACATCTTTTCGTTATTCACAACAAGCATATCCCAAAGCAGTTCCACCCATCGCTCCATGAAAAGGAACAAGAAAATGATCGTGGTGATCGACCGCGACATCGGCCAGACAATGCGGCGAATGATGGTGAAATGGCCCGCTCCATCCATCTTGGCCGCTTCGATCAATTCATCGGGAATGCTGCGGAAAAAGTTCGTGTACATAAAGATGGCCCACAAGTTGACGGCCTTCGGCAAGATCATCGCCCAATACGTGTTGTACCAGCCGAAATAGCGGACGATTAGAAACAGCGGAATCAACAAAATGATCGACGGATAAAACATTTGAAACAAAATCGCGTTGTTGACCCATTGTCTCCCTTTAAATTTCACTTTCGACAACGCATATCCAACCATCACCGCCGTCACAAGCATGAGCAGCGTTGACGCTGACGTGACGAGCAAACTATTGAAAAACGCCCGAAGCCACGGCCGCGGTACGACATCTTCGCCGCCTTGAAACAGCCATTCATACGAGCGAAGCGTCAATGAGACGGAATGAGCTTTCGGTCGACCTCATTCCATGGGGCAAGAGAGCCTAACACCATATACCAATACGGAAACACCATGACGAACAAAACGGCAAACGCCAAAACATAAAGCAGTCCGACCTTCCATGTTTTACTCCCAGCCATGTTTGCCACCCCATTTTTCCAACACCTTGCGAAAGACGAAAATCGACGCAAAGGTGACGATCGAATTGATAATCGCAACTGCTGTTCCATACCCCGCATTCAATTTTTCAAACGCCTGGTTGTAAATCTCGAGCTGCCACGTATGGGTCGCATACTCCGGCCCACCGCCTGTCAACACATACGGTTCGGTGAAAATGCCAAACATCAAACCGACCGCCAAAATCGTCACGGTATAAAACGAAGGGTACAGCATCGGAATCGTCACGTGCCAAACCCGCTTCCAGCCAATCGCTCCGTCCATTTCCGCCGCTTCATACACTTCTTTCGTGCAGCTTTGACAACGGACAGCTGTCGCAAATCGCGACGCCGAAAATCACGACCGTCGACATCGACCTGAAGCGCTACGGCAAACGAGCGGTGGAATTGTTGCGATGGCGGTGGGACAACCCGAACGAACCTTTTCAGGAAGTGCTATTGTCTACGAAACTGATCAAACGGGAATCCACAGCAGCAAAACCAACGCGCTAGGGCGGGGCTGGCCTTTTGCCCCGCCTGTTTGATTTCCATTCACTTGAAGCCGCTTTGTTTCATTTCCTCAATCTCCGTCACAGGCAATCCGGTCAGTTCGTGAATCGTCTGCGCATCAAACCCTTTCATCAACATCCGTTTCGCAATGTGCCGTTTTTCTTGTTCCGCTCCCTCTTTGCGCCCTTCCTCCCGTCCTTCCTTTCGGCCTTGAATTTTTCCCTTTTGCTCGTACGAAATGATCAATTCCAGCACGCGTTCTTTTTCTTTCGTCTCCATTTGTTCCACCTCGCTTCGAAGCTGTTGTTCTTCTTCATCGGACAGCTTCACATACGTTTCAAAAAAGCCCATCAACAAACGCTGTCTTGCCTCGTCTAGCTCGAGACGCACCAACATGCGCAAAAATTGCTTTTTCAGTTCCACTCGTTCACTTTCAGTATACCCCATTTTGCTAAGCAGCGCAGCCGCCACCGGGTTGTCGGTGCGGATGAATTGGCACCAGTTTTGCTTGCGCAACTCCACATGGAAAAAGCGAAAGTCAAGCACATCGCCAAACGGAAAGGAGAGCGTGAACGAAGAGGGTTCATCTCGGATGGCATCATAGCTGAAGACGGCAATCGGAATGATCGGAGTGCGGTATTTTTCAAACAAGCGGCTGAAGTAAAGAAACATTCTTTCTGGAAATGACGATTGAACGTACGCTTGGTTTTCTACGTGAACAATGATCAATCCGTCTTTTCCTTTGAACTTCGTCTCGACGAGCAGGTCAACGCGGTACTTCTCCCCAGCCGTTACGTCCGTAAACAGCTCTTCGGACAAAAACGACAAATGGTTGAAATCAATATGCTCGTGCATATCCGGAAAGAAGAGAAGCACAAATTCCTCAAAAAACGTCTGCAACAACTCCTTGAACAACCGGTCGTGATCGATCGCCATACATTCACCTCACACGAATACGTTTCGTATTCTCTTTTTCGACATCATCAAGCAAAATCCTGCCGATGGCACAAAAATGGCCGTCCCTTTTCAAGAAGAGACAGCCAAGACGCCAACCGCAATGTGAATCCCTTATTCCTGGAACTATAAATGTTCCGCCACTTGCACGCAAGGCCGAAAAGCAGGGGATGCCAAGGCGGCTACATCCCCGCCTTCCTTCCCCCAGCCGCCACTTTCGCCCGGCGGAAACGGGCGACCACATCATCCATCCCCCCGCTGCCGAACAACACGCCCACGACGATGAAAAGAAAACCAGCCAGCTGCATCGGCGAAATCGGCTCGCCCAGCAGCCAATGCGCCCCAAGAAGCGAAAAAAACGGATTGAGATTGATGAACACCGCCGACTCCGCGGGCCCGAGGTGCTGCACGGCCTGATTGTAAAACATATGGCCGAGCGCCGTCGCGACGACCGCCGAAGCAAGGAAAATCATCCAAAGCGGAAGCGTGCCTTCTTTCAAACTCGATAGGCCGCTCGGCTCGAGCACGAGGCTTAAGACAAACAGCCAAAGCGACCCGAAGACAAGCATCCACCCAGTCATCAACCGCGCCTCGACCGTCGCTTTTTTGATCATAATAAAGCTGATCCCTTGCGCCAAAACAGCCAAAAAGACGTACACATCCCCAATGGACAAATGGCCAAGGCCCCCGTCGCCGCTCGCCACAACAAACACGACGCCAAAAAACCCAAGCGCGATGCCAAGCAGCCGAAACAACGTCGGCCGCTGGCCTAAAAACACGATCGCCAACAGCGCCGTCACAAGCGGCACAAGCCCTAGCACAAGACCCGCATTCACCGCTGTCGTCCTCGCAATTCCCAACGCTAAAAAGAAGTGATGGGCCACGACGCTGAACAAGGCGGCCACGCCAATCTGTTTCGCCTCCTTCCAACTGACTCGTTCCAGCTTGCCGATCCCCCATAAAAACAAAAGCACGACCAACCCGGCCGTTAGAATGCGCAGCGCTGTCAACGCGACGGGCGAAAAATGCTCCACCAAAACTTTCAACGCCGTCACATTCAGCCCCCAGGCGACCATGATCCCGACAAGCAACACATAAATGAATGATCTCTTCATCCCTCTCTCCCTCTCCTGCACGTTCGGTTTTTCTCAACATGGAAAAGGAAAAACGGAGCCGATGGACGCTCCGCTTTCCCACCCGTTTCCGCATAGAACGAATGAATTCAATTCCGCTGCAATGGCTTCTGCCCTCTATTTTACTACACCACAGCGGATTTTTTGACTCAAAAGCACCGTCATCTCAAGCCCGCGGCATGTTCTTCCTTTCTCCGCCCATATCGGCCGTCCATTGTGCATATCGTATAACAGAGAGGAGAGAAGATCCCATGTTCCCACGCTACCGCCAAAAAACGATTCGAGCCAGGACGGGGGTGGCGGTTCTCACCGCCGCCGCCGTGTTGGTGGCGATTTTGACCCTGTTTCTTTCGAACGAACGAAACGAGGCGAAGGAAATCGTGGACACGTTTTACCGCTATGAACAGGCAGGGGATTTTGGCAGCTCTTGGGAGCTGTTTCACCCGCTGATGAAAAAGAAATTCCCAAAAGACGTCTACATCCAGCGCCGTGCCCACGTCTTTATGCAAGACTTCGGCGTCGAGACGTTTGACTACCGCATCGATGAGGTGGAAAACCTGTCGTCATGGTCGATGTCTGATGAGAACAAACCGCTTCACGACGTGTATCGCGTCCGCGTCATTCAGACGTTCCATAGCGCTTTTGGCGTGTTCGAAATCCATCAAGACGTCTTCGTCGCCACAGAAAAAGGGGAAAAGAGCATTTTGTTCCCTTACCGCCCGTAACCCCAACATCGACGCGGCCCCGATATCGAACGGGCGCCGCTTTCACCGTTCCTTCCATTCCTCAGTGATCTCAATCGTCCGATTCATGCCGACATTGTATATCAACAGCTTAAGCAAGTTTTCCCGCTCCTCTTTCGTAAAAGAGAGAGCACCGTCCATGATCTCAAGCGGGACAGGGGAAAGCTCGGCATACAGCTCATCATCAACCTTCTGTCCTTCCTTCTGGTTTTAGGACAAACGTTCTCATTCGCGCCCTCTTCCTTTTCCCCTACACGTTTTGACAAGAAACACCCGTTAGGCAGCGCTCCCTGTCAAGTATAGACTAACGCACAGCACGTTCATGCGACTGGCAGCCGCACCGTATTCCCATGCCATGCACATGAGACTCTCTTCCTATTGGAGCAACCTCATCCGAATCTTCTCATACACTAATGTATCATCAATCGGAGCTGGTTTCTCCATCCAGCGAAAAAAGGAGCGAACTGCCATGTACGCACATATCGTCAAACGTGGGGAAACGATCGCTTCCATCGCCCGCGACTACCGCACATCTGTTGAGGCGCTCCTTCGCGCCAATGGGTTGACCGCCGCGTCCGTCATCTTCCCTGGCCAGGGGATCGTCATCCCCCACCTTCCGCCGAAAGGATCGATTCCGTACACGATCCACATTTCAATCAGCCGCCGCCAGCTGACGTTAAAACACCAAGGGCGGACGATCCGCACGTATCCCGTCGGCGTCGGGAAAATGGTCACCGCCACCCCCGTCGGCGACTTTGTCATCGTCAACCGCCAGCCAAACCCAGGCGGGCCGTTCGGCGCGATGTGGTTAAGCTTATCCAAACTCCATTACGGCATCCACGGCACGAACGACCCGTCCTCGATCGGCAAATACGTATCCAAAGGCTGCATCCGCATGCACAACAAAGACGTGCTCGAGCTCGCCTCCATCGTCCCGAACGGAACGGAGGTGTTCATCCGTCCGTGAGGGCAACCGAAAGCACCTGACCGTCCATCGTTTCGCCCACGCGGGAAGTCCTCTTTGAATGAATGGGCAGATGAAATACGATATTGCTAAAGTCATCATAGGTGATGAACCCGCTTACGATGAAGATACCATGTTAATCGAATGGGATGATCATTCCCCTCATTTGGAAGAGGGTCTCGATGCTCGCTCTATTAGAAACATCGAAACAGTAGCGATCACGAACAACGCCGACAGCACACTGGCCAAGCTTGTGCGAAAACATATCAGCGCCTACGTGCAACGCATCCAGTTTGCGGGTTATGACCTATCTGCCCGTTCGACCCTCGTTGTTCTCATTGACATTTTAGTCGAATTTTTCATGAAAAAACGATAAGGCATAACCATCGGCATCCAAACTGTGCTCACTTCAGTCGTTGCAGAGTGTCTGCCACGACTAATCACCGCCTTTCAACCGTAAATGGGGACTCTGAAAGGATGAGACACCACCGTTTCTCACCACCTGACGTTCTCAAAAGCCATAGAAAAAAGGTGACCGTCTCTAGCGGGCGTAAGACGTCATAAAGTGGGAAGGTTTCTCCATACGAGAAGACGGTCGTCGAGCATGCCCTTGAGTGACATCCCCCGCCTTGGTCGAGTCGAGGAAAACGGAAACCACTTCTCCATGTGAGAGGTGAATTCGCTTAGTCTGTTTTCCATTCCATCACAGTCCGGTTCATGCACGCAAAGGAGCATATAAATGGGCCCTTGTCATTCGACTCACATTTCGCACCCTCTCGACGAAAATCGGGAGGATTTTTTCGTTCCGATGT